>Ga0187865_1001847_pt1 | contig 22352 bp, 20 predicted proteins | sample June2016WEW_11_1_2_FD_132989 | JGI IMG/M metagenome (GOLD analysis project Ga0187865, IMG submission 132989) | Peatland microbial communities from SPRUCE experiment site at the Marcell Experimental Forest, Minnesota, USA - June2016WEW_11_100 | ecosystem: Environmental > Terrestrial > Soil >...
AAGGCCGCGCTGCACAGCCTGACCGGCGCATACAAAGAGAGCCACTACCGCGGGCCCTACTTTCATCATGCGGGGCCGGAGGCGGACCGGGCCTACGAACATTATTTGAGTTCGATCGCAAATGCGGTGGCCGCGTTCCGCCAGAAGAAGAATGTGTTCGCGATCATGGCGGCGACCGAGCGCATGGATGCCCGGCCTTGCCGGCGTATCTCGGAGAAGCTGGGCGGAGTTCCGGTGCTGACCTCGGACGATTACAACATGTACCAATTGGTCAGTATTCTGCGGGCTTGCCGCCTGATGGTGTCTTCGCGCTATCACGGGATTGTGACTTCGATGCCGGCGCTGGTGGCGTCGGCGGGGATCACGATGGATGAGCGCATCCGGAATCTGATGAACGAGCGCGGGCATCAGGAGTTGCTGATGAATGTGGATGATCCGGACCTGGAGGCGCGGACTCTGGCGGCGCTCGAAATTCTGGATCGCGAAGGGGAACAGATTGCCGACGGGATCGCGCGGACGGTGGTGAGGAATTTGAAACTGATGGCGCGCATGGGCGTGTATTTCGAAGAAGAAGTGCAACGGCGCTATCCGGAGTTTCCCACCCGGCGCGGAGAATGGAGCTGGGAGGATTATCTGCCGCCGATGAGCGGGAGTTTGCAGGAGTTGGTGAAGGCGTACGGGTAGGTTGGGCTCCTTCGTGTACCTTCGTGTCCTCTGTGGTTAAACAAGAGCGAAAACCACAAAGGGCACGAAGGTTCACGAAGGAAATCCCAAAAGGTAGCTTGCGATATCGGCAATCCTGATCGACCAGAATCGCATGTCATTTCTAGAACAGATTTTTGCCGGCCTGGAGAAGAGTGGGGACAACGTTGTTCTCCAGGAACTGAGGAGCGGGCAGCCGGTTCCGCTCACAGCGCGGCAGTTGCTCGCTCAGGTGCTGGTGGCGCGGGCTTATCTGCGGCGGCTGCGGCTGAAGAAGGGCGACCGGTGCGCGCTGCTGGCGCATAACTCGATGCAGTGGGTGGCGATGGATCTGGCCGTCATGTCGGAGGGTCTGACGGTGGTGCCGCTGTATGCGCGGCAGGCGCCGGCCGAACTGGTCGCGATGATGAAGGATTGCTGGCCGGCGGTGATTGCTTGCGGCGAACAGTCGTTGGCCGATGCGATCGTGGAGGCATGGCCTGAGGCGCCGCCGTATTTTTGCTTCGACAATGTTTTCACGGCAGGGCGCGGGCCGGTGGAGAATCCGGCGCTGGTGGTTGCAGAAGAAGATGTGGTGACGATCATCTACACCTCGGGCACCTCAGGCGAGGCGAAGGGTGTGATGCTGAACGCGGGCAACATCGGGCACATGCTGGGCTGCACTTCGGGGCGGCTGGATCAGCTGATGCTGGGTCACCCGATGAAGAAACGTCCGGGGCAGGACGCCGTGTTTCATTACCTGCCGCTTTGCTTTGCGGGCTCGTGGATCATGATGCTGACCTGCCTGCTGCGCGGCAGCAAGCTGACATTGAGCACGGATCTGGGGAAGATTGCGACGGAGATGCGGCTGGCGGCGCCGGATTACTTCCTGAATGTTCCTGCGCTTCTCGAACGCATGCGCAAAGCTGTCGACGAGCAGCTTTGGAAGACGGGTGGATTTCCGTTGAAGGTGTACACCAAGGCAAAGGGCGCGTGGGTGCGGCGGCAGGAGGGCAAATGGCGCGCCGGGGACGGGTTCTGGCTCGGGCTGGCGAATCGGCTCGTGTTTCCTACCATCCGAAAAAAGATGATCGGCGGCAAGTTGCGCGCGTTGATTTGTGGTTCGGCGCCGCTGAGTGTGGAGACGCAACTGTTTTTTATGATGCTGGGCATTCCTGTGTTGCAAGTGTACGGGCTGACCGAAACGACGGCGATCTGCACCATGGATGATCCGGATGCTCCGGTAATTCCGGGGCGCGCGGGGCCGGCGATTTCGGGTGTCGAAATGAAGATCGCGGAGAACGCGGAGATCGTGGTGCGCGGGCCGAATATTTTTCCGGGATACTGGAATCGTCCGGAAGAGACGACGAAAGTGCTGCGCGACGGCTGGTTTCACACCGGAGATCAGGGCGAAGTGGACGCCACCGGAAACTGGAAGATTGTCGGCCGCATCAAGAACCTGATTATTCTCGGATCGGGGCATAACATTGCGCCGGAGCCGATTGAGGATAAAATTCTGCATGAGTTGCCGGGTGCGATTCAGGTGGTGCTCGTGGGCAATGCGCGCGGGTATCTGGCGGCGCTGGTTACGGGCAAAGTGAGCGGCGAGAAAACGCAGGCGGCGTTGGACCTTGTGAATCCGGGCCTCCCGCACTACAAGCAGGTGCGAGCCTTTCATCTGGTGGAGGAAGCGTTCACCATCGAGAGCGGGCTGCTGACGGCGAACGGAAAGCTGAAACGCGACTTGATTGCCGAGCGCTTTCGAGACGAAATTGACGCGATGTACCAGGCGGCGGCGACGACGGTATGAACGACTTCAAAGGGCAGACGCTTTCGTGGCAAGTCGTGAATGGAGCGATTGAACTCGCGCTGCATCGCGATCCTTGCAACGAGATCGGGTCGCTCACGCTGGATGAGTTGGAAAAGTTTGCGGCGGCTCTGCCCGGGCTGGCGAATGAAGCGCATGCGTTGATTGTCCATTCAACGTTGAAGGCTGGGTTTTCGGCGGGAGCGGATTTGCGCGAGTTGTTTCAGCGCGGGCAAGAGATGGAAAAGGGCGCAGCCCTGCGCGGGGTGCGTGAGTTTCTGGAGCGAATTCATGCTGTGATGAACGCGCTCGATGCGGCGCCGCTGACGACGATCGCAGCGGTGCACGGGGTGACGTTTGGCGGTGGGTTCGAGTTGGCGCTGGTTTGCGACATTATTATTGCGGATCGCATGGCGCGATTTTGCTTCCCGGAACTGCGGCTTGGGCTGATTCCTGGATTCGGCGGGATTCCGCGGCTGAAGCGGGATTTGGGCAATGCGGTGGTGCGCGATCTGCTGCTGACCGGGCGCAGCTTCAATGTGATGAAGGCGCAGCAAATTGGCCTCGTGAGCCAGATCGCCGCCGAAGGCGAGGCGCTGCGGGTGGCACGCGCTACGGGCAGCCAAGTCGGAAAATTTGACCGGCGGACGGCAGCGGCGGCGAAGGCGTTTGTGAAGCCGATTCCGTATGGGGAGTTGAAGCGGGAGATCGACATTTTCTGCGACCTTTATTCGCGTCCGGCCGTCGAAGAAGGGCTGCGCAAGTTTGTAGAGAATGAGGGAGTGCAACCGTATCTGCCCTAATTTGTAATTGTTGATTTGTAATTTGTAATTTGAAGGACGTCACGTCATGTCAGCGCCTGCTGCCGATCACACACTCGACGAAATCTTGAATCTTGCGGCTTCGCATTTTAAGGTGCCGCGGGAAAAGCTCACGCCCGACGACGACTTTTTCAAGACACTGGGAATCGACAGCCTGCAGGCGCTCGACTTGCTGACGCGGCTGGAGCATCACTTCCGCATCGAGTTGCCGGATTATGAACTGCAGGGCGTGTCGGATTTCCGGACGCTGGCGAATCGGATTCAGGCGCGGCTGTAGAACCAGTGGGCAGTGGGCAGTGGCCAGTGGCCAGCGCCCACCAGTAACGATCAACAACTGCCCACCGACCACTGACCACTGACCACTTCTTTATGGTGAGATAACGATTTGAATGCTTGATCTCCGCCAATATGCCAGCCTGGGTGCAGCGCTTAAGGATGCGCTGGAGCGCTGGCCAAACGAAACCTGCCTGATTGAAGCCGATCGCGACCGCGAAAAAGTGCGGCTCACCTATTCCGATTTTAAGGAAATGGCGCGTCCGCTTTGCCGCGCGCTCGAGGACGCCGATTTCAAGGCGGGCGACCGGGCGGCGATCATCATGACGAATCAGTCGAAGTGGCTGATTTCGGCGTACTCGATTTTTTTCTGCGGCGGGGTGCTGGTTCCGCTGGATTACAAATTGACCGCGGCGGAGCATCTGCAACTGCTGGCGCATTCGAAGGCGCGATTTCTGATTGTCGAATACTACCTGTGGCGGGCGATCACGCAGTCACCCGAGTTTACAAAGCTTACGGTTGAGATTGTGCTGGTGACGGAAGCGCCGGCGGGAGCGGACTTGCGCGGCGCTTACCGCTGGGAAGAATTCCGGAGGAAGGGCGAGCCGCAGTTGGCAACGAGGCAGCGTGAGGACACGGCCTGCATCGTCTATTCGTCGGGGACGGGCGGGCGTCCGAAGGGATGCGTGCTCACGCACGACAGTTATCTGGAGCAGTGCGCTTCGCTGACGGCGTGGTATCCATTTTGGCCGGGCGTGCGCTATTTGAGCATCCTGCCCACCAATCACGCGATTGATTTCATGGTGGGATTTATCGGGCCATTCGTGTGCGGAGCTTGCGTGGTCCATTTGCGTACGCTGCGTCCGGAGTTTGTGCGCGATGCGTTTGTTCGCTATCGCATCACCTATGTGGGCCTGGTACCCATGGTGCTGAAGAATCTGGAACGCGGACTGCGGGCGAAGTTTGATGAACTGAACCCTCGCAAGCGGTGGATGCTGGACCGGTTGATCAGTCTGAACAAAATGCTGACGCGAGGACGTCCGCGCGTGGGGCTCAGCCGGCGTCTGCTGCCGCAAGTACACATGGCGTTTGGCGGAGAGCTGCGCGCGCTGATTGTTGGCGGAGCATTTGCGGACCCTTCGACGTTGCAGTTTTTCTACGATCTGGGAATTCCGGTGACGTGTGGGTACGGCCTGACGGAAGCCTGCACGGCAGTGACGCTCAACGATCTGAAACCATTCCGCGCCGATACGGTGGGCAAGCCGCTGCCCGGGACCGAGGTGCGGGTGCTGAATCCGGATAGCGACGGGATTGGGGAGGTGGCGGTGCGGAGTCGCGCCGTCATGTCGCATTATCTGGATGACGCGGAACAGACGGCGCAGACGATCGTCGAAGGCTGGCTACTGACGGGCGATCAGGGGCGCTTTGAAGCGCATGGGCACCTGCAACTTGTCGGGCGCAAGAAAGATATGATTGTCACCGAGGGCGGGAAGAATATTTATCCCGAGGACATTGAGGCGGTGTTTGATGGTCTGCCGGTGAAGGAATACTGCGTGTTTGCGGCGAATTACTTGTGGCCGCAGAAGACGCTCGGTAACGAGATACTGGTGCTGGTATTGCGACTGGAGCAGAACCAGCAGTTCGACGATCGATTGCGCGAAGAGATTGTGGCGCGGAACCGGCGCCTGGCCGACTTCAAGCGCGTGGGCGGGTATTTAGTGTGGGAGAAAGATTTTCCGCGGACGGCGTCGCTGAAGGTCAAGCGCGGAGAATTGGCGGCGGAGATCGGCGCGGGCGCGGCGCGGAAATCTATCGTGGAGACTTAGGCAGAAAATCCACCACGGAGACACAGAGACACGGAGAACATCCGAGCGAAGGTCTCAGGTCTCAGGAATCTGATGTGGCTGGATAACATGCCTGGCACCTGAAAATCTGACACCCGCGACCTGACACCTGAAACCTGAGACCTAAACAGTGAACGAAACTTTTCTTGCCATTATTAATCCGGCGGCGGGTGGCGGGCGGTGCCGCGAACGGGTGGGGGCGGCGCTGGATCGCCTGCGGGCTGCGGGGATTGCGCTGGAGACGGCGGAGACGAGCGCGGCTGGCGAGGCCACGCAGATTGCGCGCGAAGCCTATGGGCGCGGCTATCGGAAGTTTCTGGCGGTGGGTGGGGATGGGACTTCCTATGAGATCGTCAACGGGTTGTTTCCGGATTCCCTGGTAGCGGCCGCGTCAGTAGCTATGCCGGAAGACGCAGTCGCAACGCTGGGATTTCTTCCGCTTGGTACCGGCAATTCGTTTCTGCGTGATTTCGCGGAAGGAGCTTCCGGCAAGAGCGGTTTGGAGCACGCGATGCAAGCGCTTGAGGCTCGGCGTTCGCGGCCTTGTGATGTTTTGCGATTGGCGCACAAAGACGGAGAGATCTACTACACGAATCTGCTGAGTGTGGGGTTTACGGCGGACGTGGCGGCGTTGCGGCACCGGCGGTTTTTGGCGCTGGGGCGGTTCGGGTATCTGCTGTCTATTTTTCTTTGCCTGGCGCGGCTCGATCGGCGGCCGTTTCCGGTGCGTTTGGAGGGGCAGCGAGAGTTTGATTCGCGACGCTGCTTGTTTCTGACGTTTAACAACAGCAAGTTCACGGGCGGCACGATGATGATCGCGCCCGACGCGGTTACCGATGACGGATTGATTGAGTACGTGCGATGGGGGCCGATTGGGCGACTGGGGCTGATTCGGAATTTGGCGACGCTTTATGATGGCACGCACACTCGGCATCCGCTGGCGGAGCGGCAGGCGGTGCGGCGCGTCGAGTTTCAACTCGACGGGCCGGTGGATGTGATGGTGGACGGCGAGGTGCTGAGGCTGGAGTGCCGGGCGATCGACGTGCTGCCCTCGGCGCTTCAGGTCGTGGTGTGAGACGGGGAAGCCCCGTCTCTACTCGTGATATAAGAAATCCATGTCGCAAGAGCGAAGAGAACGGCAAAAGGAAAAACTGGGGATAGAAACTGCTGCGAGCCGGAAATGGCGGCGGATTGCGATTTATGCAGTGCTGATTGTGGCTGCGTTCGGGCTGGCCTACTATCTCGGCAACCGCAGCCAGCACAAGCACGATGCGTTCGCGCGCTGTCTGACTGAGCGCGGCGCGAAGATGTACGGGGCGTGGTGGTGTCCGCATTGCGTGGAGCAAAAAGAAAAGTTCGGCGCTTCGTTCGAGTACGTTCCATACGTGGAGTGCGGCATCAAAGGCGACACACACGGTGTGGCGCAGGTTTGCAAAGAGGAAAACGTCAAGCATTATCCCACCTGGCAGTTTCCGCCTACCGGCGAACGAGTGGAGCGCATTTTCACTCTGGAAGAGCTGAGCGACCGCACTGGGTGCTCGCTGCCGTGACCGAGTTGACGCAGCGTCTGATGAGCCTGGTCGCCATTCTGGCGGTGTGCGGAATCGCAGCGTCGTCGTTGTCGTTGCAGCATCATTACGCGACCTCAAAGACGGCGTACTGTGAAATCGGCGAAACGTTCAATTGCGACATCGTGAACCGCAGCGAATATTCGTCGATCCTGGGGATTCCGGTCGCGCTGATTGGGATGCTCGGGTACGCGGCACTGGCGGGGCTGGCGACGGTGTATCGCGAGCGGCGGGAAACGCCGGCAATGCTCTTCAGCGGCGCTGCCGTGGGCCTGGCATTTGCTTTGTACCTGACCTACATTGAAGGGCGCGTGTTGGGAGTCTGGTGCATTTTATGTTTGAGTTCGCTGGCATTGATAGCGACGACGACCGTGTTGGCGGCGGTGATCTGGTGGAAGCGAGACAGCAGCGAGTAGCCAGTACCCATCCCCTAAAGGGGCGTCGGATTTTGAAGAATTTGCGGTATCGCTAAAGCGATACCCTGATACGAAACCGATTCACTCATGCACCGGCCCACGATACGAAAACTAAAGCTGAAGACGAAGGCTGCCGCCACCGTTGCCCTGCCGGTTTCGACCGGCAACCTGTGGCTGCATGAGCTGGACAGCCGAATCTTCGGGAACACGCGCCTGGTGCGGGTTTGGCTGCCTCCGGATTACAACGGCTGGGGCGCGACGCGCTATCCGGTCCTTTATTTGAATGACGGACAGAATCTGTTCGATCCGGTAACGGCTTTTGCGGGAGTGCACTGGCAGGTGGGCGAGACCGCGGCGCGGTTGATCGCCGAACAGAAAATTCGACCGCTCATTATCGTCGGCATCGACAACACGAAGAACCGGGCTCAGGAGTACATTCCGTACAAGTCAAAAGATCCCAGGGTTTTGGACGCGAAGGGAAAATGCTATCCGGATTTTCTGCAGCGTGAAGTGATGCCGCTGATCGAGGAGCATTATTCGATATTGAAGGGGCTGGAGAATACGGGATTAGGCGGTTCTTCTCTCGGAGGCCTGATCACGTTGTACACGCAACTGGCCGCGCCGGGAGTGTTTGGGCGATTGCTGATCGAGAGCCCGTCTTTGTTCGTGGCGAACCGGAAAATTCTCGAAGAGAGCCGCCGATTCCGCAGTTGGCCGGCGCGCACGTACCTGGGGATGGGGACACGGGAAGTGGGGCATGCGGAGAAAGACGAAAGGATTGTCGAGGACTTGCGCGAACTGGAATCGATTCTGCGCGGGGCTGGCCTGGACGAAGAGCGGCTGAAGGTCCGCATCGAAGAGGGCGCTGTACACAGCGAATCGGCTTGGGCGGCGCGGTTTCCGGAGGCGCTGGAGTTTCTTTATTCGGATCGCGAATTGCCTGCGTCGGGTCCTATAGCGAATCCAGGGTTGCTGTGAGCACAGGCAGATGCCGAACTGCGCTCGGCGGAGACGGGGCAAGCCCCGTCTCTACACGAGCGGGCTACAGCAACGCTGAATCCGCTCTAAGGTTTAGGACGCCATGGTGAAAGTGAGGCCTCGCTCTTCAATTCTCAATTCGCCACATGTTGTCATCCCGAGCGAAGCGAGGGATCTGTATTCTGCGGCGAACTGCAGATCCCTCGCTCCTCCACCCCAGCCAGCAAATGCGGCTGGCTGGGGGCCCCGGTCGCTCGGGATGACAATTCATGAAAGGTTCTAGCGTTCACGATGAGTTATTATTAACGGTCTTCTTCTCAAAGATCATTTATTCGGGGGTCGTCAATGAAGTTTCGCGGTTTGGTGGTGTGGTGTGTTCTGGTCGCAGCGCTGGCAATCTCGGCGGCGGCCCAGCCATATAACGAAGCGCAGTTTAAGGGAATGAAGTGGCGCGACATCGGGCCCTATCGCGGCGGCCGCGTGCTGGCTGTAACTGGAATTCCCGGCAGTCCCTTCACCTACTACTTCGGCGGCGTCGCCGGAGGCGTGTGGCGCACCACCGATGGCGGCGTGAGCTGGCAGCCGATTTCCGACAAGAGCGTGATCTCGTCGATCGGCGCGATTGCCGTGTCGGAATCGAATCCGAACGTGATCTATGTGGGGACGGGCGAGTCCTGCCTGCGCGGCGATATATCTTATGGCGATGGAGTCTACAAGACGACCGATGGCGGCAAGACGTGGCAGCACATCGGATTGAAGGACACGCAGCACATTGCGCGCGTTTGGATTGATCCGCGCAACTCCGATCATGTGCTGATCGCCGCGCTCGGTCACGCGTACGGGCCGAATCCGGATCGCGGCATTTTTCGCACCACCGACGGCGGCAAGACCTGGGACAAGATTCTTTACAAGGACGATAAATCAGGTGCGATCGATCTGGCGGTCGATCCACACAACTCCAACGTGATGTTCGCCGCTCTTTATCAGATCCAGCGCACGCCGTGGAGTTTGGAAAGCGGCGGCCCGGGCAGCGGATTGTACCGCTCGACCGACGGCGGAAATTCCTGGAAGCACCTGGAAGCGAAAGGCCTGCCGGAGGGGATTCTGGGGCGCATCGGGGTCAGCATTTCGGGCGCCGACTCGAATCGCGTGTACGCGCTCATCGAGTCGAAGGAGAGCGGGCTGTATCGTTCCGATGACGGCGGCGAAACCTGGTCGCGGGTCAATGATGACCAGCGGCTGACGCAGCGCGCGTGGTACTTCACGCATATTTTTGCCGATCCGAAGAGCGCGGACACGGTTTACATGCTGAACACCGGCCTGTTCCGCTCGACCGATGGTGGCAAGACGCTGAATCTTCTGCCGGCGCCGCACGGCGATCATCACGGTTTCTGGATCGATCCGCAGAATCCGAATCGCATGATCAACGGCAACGACGGCGGAGCGACGATCTCGGTCGATGGCGGCAAAAGCTGGTCCACGCTGTACAACCAGCCGACGGCGCAGTTCTACCACGTCGCTGCGGACAACGATTTTCTCTACAAGGTGTACGGCGCGCAGCAGGACAACTCGACCATCGGCATCGCCAGCCGCACCGACGACGGCTATGTCGGGCGCCAGCACTGGTTCGATGCGGGCGGCGGAGAGAGCGGCTACATTGCGCCCGATCCGCGGGACTCAAACATTATTTATGCGGGTTCGGGAGAAGGCGTGGTCACCCGCCTCGATCGCCGCAGCAATCAGGAGCAGGACATTACGGTTTGGCCGGAGGAGAGCGCAGGCCACGGCGTTGGCGATCTGAAATACCGGCTGGGATGGACGCAACCCATCGTGATCTCACCGCACGATCCCAATGTGATCTACACGACCGCCGAGCGCGTCTTCAAGACTACCGACGAAGGCAAGAGCTGGACGGCGATCAGTCCGGACCTGACGCGCAACGATAAAAGCAAGCAGGTTTCTTCCGGCGGCCCGCTGACCAAGGACAACACCTCGGTCGAGTATTACGACACCGTGTTCACGATCGCGGAGTCGCCGGTGCAGAAAGACCTGTTATGGGCGGGAACCGACGATGGCTTGATTCACGTTTCGCGCGATGGCGGCAAGAACTGGACGAACGTAACACCCAAGGGAATTCCGGAGTGGAGCCTGGTGAGCCTGATGGAGGCTTCGCCCCATGATGCGGGCACGGCGTATGCGGCGGTCGATACGCATAAGCTCGACGATCTGAAGCCTTATATTTTCAAGACCACGGATTTCGGCAAGACGTGGACGAAGATCACCGGCGGCATTCCGGATGGCGCTTACACGCACGCCGTGCGCGAAGATCCGGTGCGGAAGAACCTGCTGTATGCGGGCACGGAGACCGGGATTCACGTTTCGTTCGATGGCGGAGCGAACTGGCAATCGCTGCAGCTGAATTTGCCGAACACCCCGATCCACGACCTGATCGTGAAAAATGACGATCTGGTGGTGGCGACGCATGGGCGCTCTTTCTGGATTCTGGACGACCTCACACCGCTGCGCGCATCGACTGCGCAGGCGGCGCCGGAAGCGGTGCTTTACAAGCCGCGACTGACCTATCGCATGCGCTGGCCTGATTTCTTCGAGCGGCGGCAGCCGGTGGGCGACAATCCGCCGAGCGGCGCAATTGTTTATTACTACTTCCCAACCGCGCCGAAGGGCGTAGTAGCGCTCGAATTTCTGGATGCGTCGGGGAAGGTTGTGCGGCGCTACTCCAACGAAGAGAAGAAGGAAGCGGAAACACCGCCAGAGTGGCCCGATCAGACGCCTCCCGACGAGAAGATTCCGGCCGATGTGGGCGTGAACCGCTTTGCCTGGGATTTGCGTTTGCAGGGGCCGACGCCGCTGGCGGGAGAGCCGGGCGCGGAATTCCGCAATCGTGGGCCGATGGTATCGCCGGGCGCCTACCAGGTGCGGCTGACGGCCGATGGGAAATCGTACACCGTGCCGCTGGAGTTGAAAGCGGATCCACGGGCCAAGGTGTCGAACGACGACCTGCAAAAGCAGAGCGTATTGGGCCGCAAGATCGTGGCGCAAGTGTCGGAGATTCACGAGGCGGTCGCGACGATCCGCGAAGTGCGCACGCAGACTCGCGGGCTCAGCCGGCGTTTCGGCGACGATCCGCGCTACGCTTCGCTTGTTTCGGCCACCAAAGACTTCGACAAGAAGAGCTTCGATCTGGAGTCGCAATTGCTCCAGGTGAACTCGAAGAGTTCGGAGTCGAACCTGAACTACCCGGTGCTGATCGATGAGCGGCTGCACTCACTGCTGTTCAGCGTGGAGTTCGGCGATGCGGCGCCCACGAAGCAGCAGTACGAGGTCTTCGACGATCTGGAGAAACAGGCGCAACCGCTGCTGGCGCAATACCGCGAGCTGATGTCGAAGGACCTGCCAGCGTTGAATGAGATGGTGAACAAACAGAATATTCCCGCGCTGTACGTGCCGGTAGGGAAGTAAAAACACAAGAACACTGGAGCGCCGGGCGTCCCCGCCCGGCGTTCTATAGCTGACAAACGAAGATTTCCGTAGAAACGCGGCTTGCCGCGTCTCGCGCGCCGGCGGAGACGGGGCAAGCCCCGTCTCTACAGGAATATCTACTTCGTAATCACGCCGCAGGCGATGCGGTCGCCGGCGTTGCCCGCGGGGTCGGTTTTCTGGTCGTCGGCTTTGGCGTGCACTACGATTGCCGTGCCTCCGTTGCTGTACAGCGAATGGCTGTCGCTGCCGAGCGTGACGTCCTTATTCTCAGCACGGAAATGCGCTTTGCCGTCCGCGCCGACCGTGAAGTTGGGATTGTCGCCGGCGTGGTGGCCTTCCGGATTCTCCAATCCATGTTTTTTCCCATCGGGATTGAAATGGCCTCCCGCGGACTTGAAGTCCGGGGCGTCGCACTTCGCGTTCTGATGAAAGTGGATGGCATGTTCGCCGGGAGGCAGATTATCGAGATTGAGTTCCATCCCGATGCCCGGGGCGGACTCCCACAGTATCGCGGTGCCCACAACCTTGCCTTGAGCATCCTTGAGTTGAACCAAGATCTTGGCCGAACTGGCCGATACGAGTGCAACCACGAGCAGTGCGAGCGGGATCAGGCGAGCGGTTTTCATGGGGGGATTATAGCGAAATGCGGAGCAACCGCTCCAGCGTCCGGGATATTCGAGTGTGCTTGAGAAATGGCCGCCCCTCCGGGACTGATTCTGCGGCGCTTCGCCCCACCGGGTTGCCCGAAAACGAGTTCTCACACAGTCATTAACCCCGGGTTAATAGAGTTTGCGATTGCATTACCTCCGGTCTGGCGCAGAACGCGGGGCAATGGGACAATAGACAAATGCAAAGATCTCTCACTACAGCGCTACTATTGGCCGCGGCGATGATGCTGGCCGGAGATGGCTATGCCCAGCAGACTCCAGCAGCAAGCACTCCGGCGGCAACGACTCCAGCGGCTCCTGCAGCCACAACTCCGAAAGCAGCCACAACGGCGAAAGCTCCGGTGAAGAAAACGGGAACGGCAGCGAAAAGCGCGGCGGCTCCGGCGCTCACAACGCGAAAAGAAAAGTTCAGCTATGCGCTGGGAATGAACATCGGGAGCGGCCTTGGGGCCAACCTGAAAAAGCAGTCGGTGGAAGTGGATTCGAATCTCGTATCCCAGGGATTGAAGGACGCGATGGCCGGCGGTAAGACGCGTCTGACGCAAGAAGAAGCGCAGGCCGTGCTCACCGAGGTGCAGAACGAGGTTCGCAAACAGCAGCAGGAGAAAATGCAAGAGGCTGGGGCTGCGAACAAGACCGAAGGCGAAGCATTTCTGGCCGCCAACAAAAGTAAAGACGGCGTCGTCACTTTGCCCAGCGGTTTACAGTACAAGATTCTGACAGCCGGCACAGGACCGAAGCCCACGGCGAGCGACTCGGTCGTGTGTAACTACCGCGGCACTCTCATCAACGGCACGGAATTCGACAGCTCCTACAAGCGCGGGCAACCGGCGACGTTTGGAGTCGGTCAAGTGATCAAAGGTTGGACGGAAGCGCTGCAGCTCATGCCCGTGGGATCGAAGTGGCAGCTCTTTATTCCTTCGAGCCTTGCCTACGGTGAGCGGGGCGCGGGCGCCGAGATTGGGCCCAATGCGGCCCTGATCTTTGAGGTTGAACTGCTCTCGATCCAGGATAAGACGAAAGACGACAAGAGCAAGGAAGACAAGAAGGACGATAAGAGCCAAGAAAAGAAGTAGCGGAAACTTTGTCCGGTGGAGCGCCGGGCGTCCCCGCCCGGCAGGACGGGCGAGACGCCCGTCCCTCCACCGGATGACTCATCGCGCGGTCAGTAACTACATTCCCAGATACTGCACGTGGACGTAGGTTCCGAGCCTGACGTTATAGGCGAGGTACCAGCCGATGTGATCGGGATCGTCGTAGATGACGATGTCGTCCGAATCCCAGAACCAGCCGTTACAGTAGCCAACGTCGTAGGGAGCTACGGAGAAGAAGAAACCGCCGAACCAGAAGCGCCCGGGGCCACCGCCGCCGAGGCGCCACACGTGGCTGCGGCCGAAACCGCCGGTGAACCGGCCATGCTCCCACGGATGATCCAGGTGGTAATGAGCGTCGTTGCGGCCGGTATCATGGCCCACCCATTTTCCATTGGAGTGTACGTGGGGAGCTTCGGGATGTCCTGCCTTGTCGTTGAACTTGCGGTTTTCCGCAGCCGGATGCGGAGTGGTTACTTTCGCAGGACCGTGCTTAGGAATGTTTTGATGGCCGCCACCGACCTCCGGCCGGCCACCGCCGACACCTTGATGGCCGCCGTGTTGTGCCAGTGCTGAGAGAGAAAACGCGAAACATATCACGAGCAATCCAATCAGCTTTTTCATTTGTCATCATCCTCCAATAGCGATAACACTAGTTTAGTTTAGATGTTTCTGTGGATGTTCGGAATTTTAGCAGCGGAGGAGCGCCTGAGCAGGTTGCGAAAGAGTTTATTTGGCTCCCCGGCTGATTTCCCGTAGAGACGCGGCAAGCCCCGTCTCTACTACTCGTAGCGGAGGGCTTCGATCGGGTCGAGGCGGGAAGCGCGGATGGCTGGGACCATGCCGCTGATCAGTCCCACGGCACTGAGGATGAGGACAGCGACGATCAGGGTGACGGGGTTGATCATGAGGCGGATGTCGCCGGCTTCGGCGTGCTTGGCCATGGCGCTGTAGAGCGTAAGTCTGCCGACGGAGAAGGCAACGACGTAAGCCAGGACGATGCCCAGGAGTCCGCCGATGAAGGTGATGGTGAGAGCTTCGGCTAGAAACTGGAGGAAGATGTGGCGGCGACGCGCGCCCAGCGCTTTCTCGACGCCGATTTCGCGGGTGCGCTGGGTGACGGAGACGAGCATGATGTTCATCAGGCCGACGCCGCCGATGCCCAGAGTGAGGGTGCCAATGAAACCGAGCAGGATCTTGAGGCCGAGGGTGATGACCTCGAACTGGTGGACCTGCTCCATAAGATTAAAGACCATCAGGGCACGGCGGTCGGCAGGATTGAATTTGTGCTGCGCGGCCATGATGTAGCGCACGGATTGCTCGATCCGTTGATAGTCGTTGGTTTCGTAATTGAACCAGACGGAGTCAAGGTAGTGGGTGTCCTTGAGGTCACTCATGGTGGTGAAGGGGACGTAGACGACGCGATTGATGTTGTCGTCGCCGGCCTGCATCTTGGCGCTGAGAACACCGATAACTTCAAAGCTGATGCCATCAATGCGGATGTGCTCGCGCAGGGCGTTGCGTCCGGAGAAAAGTTTTTCTTTGGTTTCGGAACCGATGACGGCAACGCGCGCGCGCTGGATCTGATCCTGGGAGTTGTAGAAACGTCCCTGGGCGAGGCTCAGAGCGCGGATGGCGAAAGTGTTGGGGTATTCGCCGTTGACGCTCATGGTGTAAGAGCGGGTGTCATACTGCATGGTCGCGTCCTTGTCGCAACTGGGAGTGATGTGGGTGATCTGCGGGATGTTGGTGGAGAGCAGATCGACATCGTCCAGTGTGATGCGGGTTTGCGCGCCGGCCTTCTGGCCACCGGCCTGCATCGACGAGCGGCCGGGAACCACGATGATGAGTTTGGTGCCAAAATTCTTGAAGATATTGGCGATGGCCTGGCCGAAGCCATCGCCGTAGGCGAGGAGCATCACGACGGTGGCGATGCCCCAGGCCATGCCCAGCATGGTGAGCGCGGTGCGGCGCCGGTTGTGGCGCATGGCGTCGTAGGATTCCTGGAGCAGGTCGCGGATCATAGTGATTTGTGATTTGTAATTTGTGATTTGCAATTTCGAGCTTCCGAAACACAATTGCAAATTACAAATTGCCAATTACAAATTCTTATTCCTGCCTCAAGGCTTCGACCGGTTCAAGACGGGCGGCCTTGCGCGCGGGGTAGAGCCCGGCGGCGACGCCCGCGATCGTAAGGCTGGCAATGGCGAGGATCGCAGTTTTTGCAACGAGCCGCGGCGGGTCGAAGCCGCCCGGACCATTGTAATTGCGGAAGAGGGCCATAAGGCCGCCGGCCAGAGCCATGCCGATGAGGCCGCTGACCAGCGTGAGCAGAATGCCCTCGGCGAAAAATTGCAGCATGATGCTGCGGTTGGTGGCGCCCAGAGCTTTGCGCAATCCAATTTCGCGCGTGCGCTCGGTGACGGCGATGAGCATGATGTTGATGACGCCGATGGCGCCGAGCGCGAGCGTGACCACACCGACGGTGCCGAGGAATTCGTTCATCGCATCGAAGATGGTGCCCATCATTTGTGCTTGCTTGACGGTATCCCAGCCTTCAAAGGCGTCTTCATCGCGATAATCGAAGTGGTGATTGCGGGCGATGACGCGGCGAGCCTCATCCTGTGCGAGCAGATGTTCGTCGGCGACGCGAGGCTGATAGTTGAGGAACGAAATCGCGTCGTACGCCTCCTCGCCCTTGAGTGGGAAATCACTGCGCATGACCTGGAAGGGAATGTAGGCGCGGGTGTTGGTAGAGTTTTCGTCGCCGCGGCCGACCCGGCGCAGAGTGCCGATGACTTCAAAGCGATGGTCATTGAGCAGAATGAACGAGCCGACAGCGGGACGCCCCGGAAAAAGGTTGTGGGTCATCTCATCGCCGAGAACGACGACGTTGCGTTTTTGAACTTCGTCGAGGCCGTTGAGCCAGCGTCCCAGTTTCAGCGGGAGGAAGCGGATTCCGTTGTACTGCGGTTCGGCGCCGGTGAGTTGACCACTGGCGCTGGCGAACTCGCTGACGGCATGCACGTCGTTGGTAGTGAGAACGGGAGTGATGGCCCGAATGTGCGGAGATTCTTTGCGGATGTCAAGGTAATCCTGGTATGTGATCCGGTACTGGCGGGCGGAGTTCATGCTGCCCGGAACGGCCGGAGCGCGGCCGGGGAAGAGCATCATGATGTTTTCGCCGTACTCCGAAAGGCCGCGCTGGTTGCCGGTTCTGAAGCCCTCGCCGAGGCCGACCAGCAGCAGCAGGGAACCGACACCCCAGGCGATGCCGAACATGGTGAGGAACGAACGCAGTTTGTGCGCCCAGAGGGTGCCGAAAATCTGCGCGAAGACGTCGATTACCATTTGCATGGGGTGGATAACTCGCGATGCTAGCTCTTAGCTCTTGGTTCTTGGCTCTCAGCTCTTAAGTTCTTAGCTTCCAGTTCTCAGCAACTCGCTTTTGGCTGTTGGCTTTTGGCCGCCTGTATGTTTCTCAATCGCCGGGCGGGTTCTGCCCGGGACCGGCGGTTTCACTCCATCTGTGGTACCTGTTATTAGAATAGCAAGCGGGCGGAGTGGGGTACACCGCCAAGTTTTGGTGTCTATTTTCACGGTTATTCACCTTGATACAATTGCACCGATCTTGGTGCAACCGCTTGGCCGGCAGGCCCGCCGCCACTTTAGAATCATTCTCCCTCGCCGTGGTAGGGAATCACCGGATGTCCTTTCAGTGCCGCCCGAATCTGCTTGCGTTGCTCAGCGCTCAGCGCCGTGAACTGAAATTCGTACTCTGTTCCCAGTGCGCGAACAACTTTCGCCGGGATCACCTGTTTGCCGGAGTCCGACAGCGGGATTTCGAGCGTAGCGGACTCGCCCAGTATCAGAGCTTCGGCAACAAATGCTCTCAGGCCACTTTCGCTGAGATCACGCGCCCAGCCCTGCAGGCTAAGTTTCTTGCTGTCCCGCTGGAGACGAATCCGAATCCTTGTCTCGAACACATGCCGGGGTGAGATCGGATCCGCCGAACCCGGTACGTCGTCAGAAAAAGGAGTTGCCATTTGTCGAGATGTCCTCCGCACCACGGTTGGATCAGAAAGAATACCAGAGGGTGCTTGCGGCAAAGCTGTAGCCTGCCCTTATTGCAGGCGGGAGCAAAAGAATGTCCACAGAGCCACACAAGTTCTAGAAGGGCTACGCTGTCTTTCGTAGATGCAGACCTCGCCAATTCGATCTGTTCCGCTGCCCTAAAGTTCCATCCCTCGCTGGCCGATATACCGAGAAGCGGGCGCAAGAAGAAGCACCGGCATTTTCCCCTACGCAGAATGAGAACCTTTTCATGAGCATACGTGCCCTCATCGTGGACGATTCCTCGGTCATGCGGAAAATCGTGGAACGCTCGCTGCGCCAAGCCGGCATCGACCTCAGCAAGGTATTCGAGGCAGGCAACGGGGCCGAAGCGTTGGCTGTGCTCGCGGAAAACCAGGTTGACCTGATTCTTTGTGACATCAATATGCCAGTCATGGACGGGTTGGAATTTATCAAGCGGCTTCCGGGAGTGGCGAACGCGAAAGACGTGCCCGTGGTCATGATTACGACCGAGGGCAGCGAGTCTCATGTGGTGCAGGCCTTGTCCTGCGGTGCTCGCGGCTACATCCGCAAGCCATTCACGCCGGAGCAAGTGAAGGAACATGTCGTCCCGCTGCTGGGAGGTAAATCATGAAATCGGCGAATGAGTTGCATGCTGCCAACGGCAGCCACGAAACTTGGATTCCGCTGCTCGAAATGGCGACGCGGGAAGTCTTCGAGCTCATGCTGAGCTGCCAACTGACCGTACCAGCAACCGCGGAGGAGACAATCCCGGAAGTTACTGCCATGGTGGGATTGGCGGGGCAACTGTGCGGCGTGCTAAGCGTCCGCTGCACTAGGAAGGCGGCCGCGCTCATGGTTTCCAAGATGCTGGGCGTGGAACTGGACAAGGCCGGCCCAGAGGTGTCGGACGCGCTCGGCGAAGTCTGCAATATGGTGGCGGGCAACTTCAAGAACAAGATCGCCGGTCTGGCGGAAGGCTGCATGCTCTCCCCACCCACGGTAATCACCGGCAGCGACTACAATCTGCACTCCCATGCAGACTCCCCTGCCCTTGAGGTCAGGCTGCTGTTTGAAAGCATGCCCATCCTCATTTCCCTCCTGATCCAGAGCTAGCCCTCTTCTGGAATCACGTAGGCCCGGACGCCCTCGTCCGGGCAGGCGAGCGCAACTCGCCCGTTCTTGTCGGGGTACATTTTTTGTGAATCCGCTCTAGTCCTCCCGGTGCTGCCTCGATAATAGTTTTCTCAACCGCACCCCTTCACTGGTACGAAATTCTGCCTACCCCGGGTTGTTCTGGGCTGGCACTATTCGTCGCGCTGTTTTTCCCGTCGGTTCCTCGGAAGTATGGGTGGGTGGGCCTTCGGTCAGGTTCGCCCCGCAGCCGATCCGAAGATGGTGGATACCAGATCGAAGACTTCTCCCACCGCCTCGTCGAGCTCAAAGGTGAACCGCACCAAGTCCACCCCTTCGAGATCGCGGTGTTCCTTCAAGAGAATGGCCCATGCGGGGTCGGCGATCAAGTCCACCATGCGCCGCTCGTAGTATCCGTAACCCAGGCCGCGCATGCGGCAGAGGAGGTCGCTCAGGTGCACCAGGGCCACGAGTGGCTGCGACTTCTGGCTTTGTTCGACGGCATGATGATGTGCAATCACTTCAATGATATCGTCGGCCAGTTTCCATTTTTCAGCCAGGGCCTGTCCGGTCTCGCAGTGCGTGAACCCCATGGTGGCATGTTCCGCCTCGCCCAACGGAATCCCCTCCTGGCAGGCGCGCTCCATCGCGGTGGAAAATTCGTTGGGAAAAACCAGGCAGTTCACCATGAACCCTATGTCATGCAGCAACCCCGCCATATAAGCCTTCTCCCCATCCGCGGCAGCCAACTTCTCGCTGAACTTCCGGCACACCATGGCGCACCCCAGCGAGTGTCTCCAAAATACGGCCGGATCCAGCGCCCACTTTTTCGCGGGGAAAGCCTGCCCCAGACAGCAGGTGAGCAGTATGGTTTCGACCCGGCGCAGCCCCAAGGTGAGCACCGCTCCCTTGATCGATTTGGGCGGCTGCGCCAGGCCGAACAAGGGGGAGCCAGCCACGCGCAGGCATTGCGCGGCAATGGTGTTGTCGTAAGACACCAGGCGCACCACTTCGTCCAACGGCGCTTCCTGCGCGGAATTGCCCAGCAGCTTCATCAAGGGCAGAAAAACTGCCGGGATGGCGGGCATGGTTTCGATGTGCCGCACGCGTTCACGAATGGTTGCGGTGAAGGATGTCATCATAGTTTGCCACTGCTCAGGGATGGTTTCCAATACGCGATGGCTCCGGGAAAGTGGACCAGGTGAAACTGGTCATTCAAGTTCATCAATGATTCCGAGGTCCCCAGAAAGAAATAGCCGCCGAAATTAAGGTTGCTGAAAAAATGGTTAATCACCTTCGTCTTCGAGGGGCCATCAAAATAAATCAGCACGTTGCAGCAGAAGATCAGATCCATACCCTTCATGAAAAGCATCTTGGAGTCGTCCTGCAGGTTCAGGCGGCTGAACGCGATCAGCTTTTTCACCTCGGGGCGTACCTGCAGTTTCTTCTCATCGACCGTCGAGAAATATTTGCGCTTGAAATAGTCCGTGGTCGAGCGCAGCGCATAGTCGCCATAAATACCAGCCTTGGCGGTTTCGATGGAACGGTCATTCAGGTCAGTGGCGAGAATCTCCACCGTCCAGCCCGTTAGCAGACGCTCGCTTTCCTCAAGCATGTTCATGGCCAACGTATAGGACTCTTCCCCGGTAGAGCAGCCCGCACTCCAGATGCGCAACCGCCTGGTGATCTGCTTGGTTTTTTCCGCCACGATCTCCGGGAGGATCACTTTCCGCAGCGCGTCGAGCTGCGGCTGGCTGCGGAACAGGCAAGTCTCTCCGATGGTGACTTCGTTCAGTAGTTCCCTGAGTTCCGCATCCCGGAAGGGCGCCGCGGTGAGACGGTCCCAATACTCGCGCGGGCTCCGCGCTCCCACATGTTTCATCCGCCGCCCGCAGCCGTCGGCTAGAAGGTAAAGTTTTTCCTCGGCCTTGTAGATGCCCGAAACCTTGTACACCAGGTCGCGGATTTGCCGGTACACAGGATCCATGGCTTCGATGCCTTTAGTGGGGGCAGGCGGCGCCGGAGCGGCTTGGGGAGCGATCGTCATTTTGCGGGAGACTCCAAGGGAGCATGACTTTTCAAGTCAAACGGGACTCGAGGACCACGGCTCTGCAGCACGCGGCGCGTGATCTCCGTCGCCAAGAGATCGAGAGGATAAGCGGCATCGTCTAATCCTGAGGCGTGTACCAGGCCAGGCATTCCCCAGACGACGGAAGAAGCTTCGTCCTGGATAATGACGTCTCCGCCGGCGTCGCGAATATCTTGCGCTCCGAGTACACCGTCCGAGCCCATGCCGGTCATCACTACTCCGAGAACGTTGGCCCCGTAAGCCGCCGCCACGGAGCGAAACAGCACATCGACCGCCGGCCGGCAGGAGTTCTCTTGCGGTCCCTGATTCAAGTTCAGACACCGGCCCATGCCCGCGCGTATCACCTTCATATGGAAATTTCCCGGCGCGATCCAGGCGTGCCCGGGTGAGAGAACCACGCCCGCACTGCCCTCTTCCACGGGAATGGCGGAATGGCTGGCAAGCCGCTCCGCCAGCAGGCGGGTAAAAATTGGCGGCATGTGCTGCACCACGACAATCGGGACAGGAAAGTCGTTCGGGATCCGCGGCAAGACTTCCGCCAAAGCGTTCGGACCTCCGGTCGAAGTGCCGATGGCCACAATTTCGATGCGTGGGTTGGAGTGCAGTCGAACTTTCAATGCCGGACGGGCCGCTGGCAGCGGCAGGAGCTTCAATGGGGCTACGCCACACAGCGCCTTGATCTTGGGGATGAGTTCGGCGCGAATGCGCTCAATCGCAACCGCGGGACTGCCGGCATTGCTTGGTTTTGTGGCATAGTCCGACGCTCCCAGCGCGAGCGCATCGAGGGTCGCCGCCGCCCCGCGTTCGGTGAGCGTGCTGAACATGATGACCGGCAGCTTCGGATACAACTTGCGCAACGCCGCCAGCGTCTCCAGGCCGTCCATCACCGGCATTTCGATGTCGAGCGTAATCAGGTCGGGTTTAAGCAGTGGAATCTTCGCCAGAGCGATTCGTCCGTCGCTGGCCACACCTACCACCTCCAGCGCACGGTCTCCCGACAAGATGTCGGAAAGCAGTTTGCGAATCACCACCGAATCATCCACCACAAGAATGCGAATGGCAGTCATAGCAAGTCGCGTCTGTCCGTTTACGATCGTTTACGAATCGGCGTAACCGGCCGGTGGACTGCGGCCGGAAACACTCATGCACAAAGCACCCAACCGGGCAGCCAGCCAAAGGGTGCGCCGAGCCTACGCGCCCGCGTGAGCTGCCATGCTCCGAGCTCCAGTCGCTGCCGCGCCGTTCCCGCGCCCGTTTTCGCCGGCGTTGATCTTGAACTGCTCGACCAGTTGGCGGAGTTGTGTGGACGTCTCCACCAGTTGCTGCGACGCCTTCTGGGTATCGGTGGCGCCGCGCGTCGTACCCTGCGCCGCCTCCGCCACACCCGTAATGTTGCTGGTGATCTCG
>Ga0187865_1001848_pt1 | contig 22351 bp, 15 predicted proteins | sample June2016WEW_11_1_2_FD_132989 | JGI IMG/M metagenome (GOLD analysis project Ga0187865, IMG submission 132989) | Peatland microbial communities from SPRUCE experiment site at the Marcell Experimental Forest, Minnesota, USA - June2016WEW_11_100 | ecosystem: Environmental > Terrestrial > Soil >...
GCCCAAAGGCGGGGTGCAAGGATTTACGCCGAAATCCTGGGTTTTGGGCTGACGAACGATGCGAGGGACTCAAATTTCCTGAGCATGGAAGTAAGGGATATGAGCAAGAGCTTTCAAATGGCTCTTGCGAATACTTCTTTGAGGCTTGAAGAGGTTGATTATCTTTGCACCCACGCCCATTCATCCGTCTTGATGGACAGGAGAGAAACTCAAGCGATCAAAAACGTTTTCGGGGATCACGCCTATAAATTGGCGGTAAGTTCGATCAAAGCTGCGGTGGGGCACTCAATGTGCGGGTCGGCCGCCATGCAGAGTATTGCCGCGTGCTTGGCCTTACACGAGGGGATCCTTCCACCGACCCTCAATTATGAAGTTCCTGACCCGGAATTAGACCTAGATTACGTTCCCAATCAGGCGAGAATAAAAAATATTCAGGTGGCTATGGCTAATTCCTGGGGCTTGGGGGGAACAAACGTGGCGGTGGTTTATAGAAAGGTATAGGGTTTAAGAATCAAAAACCCCTTCAAGGATAGGGATGTTTGGATTATTGCTGATTCGATCTGCCTAATTAAGAAGATGAAGGGAGAGCCTACCGGGCCCAAAATTGATGTTCCTACCCTTGAGCTGGCCTGTTCTCGCTTCCTTAACTCCCGAAGAGGTTAAAATCATTGATGAATACTTTGATTATGCCTCATTGGTTGACCCAGCAGGCTTAATCGGTATTAATTTTATGGCTCTCCCAGTTGCTCGTACGCGGGGGATGGCCGGACAAATTTCAATTCTCCAGTGGGAAATATAGAGCTAGAGATAAGGCAAGACAATGTCAAGAAAATCTGTTTTATTGACGATAGTATAGGTGAGCAAAAGACTCCCTTCTTTCCTGGAAGCGGATGTGGACCAGCCGCTGATGGATATTTTCATAAATGGAGAGAGACCCCAAAGTGAGTGCAGAAGCGGTGCGCGGGCAACAGCTATCTCTTCCTTTCGACCTTGAAGGAGAGATGAAGTGAACATCCATTTTCTTCCCCCGGTAATCGCCGCTGTAGCTTATCTCTTTGTGGCTTTATTTGTCTATTCCAAGAATAAGCCCAATCCGGTCAATAGATCCTTTGCTATTATGCTCCTATGCGTTTCTCTGTGGAACGTTGATTGGGCCGGAATCATCGCAGGTCCCGATGCTGAGTTTGTTCACCTTTGGGCAGGAATCTTCCGGATTCCGGTTCTCTTCATCCCCCCGACCTTCTTACATTTTGCCTTTCTTTTTACCAATCCCCAGGGACTTTCGTTGCGAAGCAGGAAAACCCTCTTTATTTTTTACGGCATATCCTGTCTTTTGGCATCAATTAGTTGGACCCGCTCCTTTCACGGAGATGTAATCGCTTATGCCTGGGGATATTCTTTCAAAACAGGCCCTCTATACATTTTTTATCTCCTGCAATTTATCGTCGCTATCGTAATCGCCTTTTTCTATATGGTTCGAGGATACACTCGCGCCAGCAGTTATCACCGGCAAAGGCTGAAGTATTTTTTCCTGGCCGTCGGCGTAAGTTTTGTGCTGGGCGCCCTGAACTTTTTGCTCCTATTAGGGTGGGAGATTTATCCTTTAGGGAGCGTTGCTGTGAGCATTGGCCTCTTTATTGCCGCCTATTCTATCGTCCAACACCGCCTGATGGATGTTAGCATATTAATGGCTAAGGGCCTGTCTTACATTCTATCTTTGATTATTTTGGCCATTCCATCCTTCTTTCTGGTTCGTCTGTTAGATGGTTATTTCCACGAGAGAATTGAACTCTCCTTCGTCCTAATTTTGATCCTGGTTGGCGCCACCGCGATTCTCCTGTTTCAGGTTATTATAAAGCGCATGGATGAGGCGATGCACCAGATTATCGTCAGGGATAAATATAAATACCACGAGATTTTGAATGAATTCAGCCGGAGCCTGGTGACCATCGTGGATTTAAATCGTCTCCTGCAAATGCTCGCCGATACCATTGAAAATAGCATGGGGGTGAAGACTATGTCCGTGTTCCTCCATGATGCAGAAAAGGAAACCTTCAACGTTGCCCTCGTACGGGGATTCGCGGACCCGGAAGCCATCAAAGTGAATGATCCAGGTATCCAATTCCTGCAGGAGAAGAAAGAAGCCGTCTTAAGTTCTGAATTGGAAGAGGCCTTTCCAAGTCCGATGGGAGAAGTGCTTTTAAAAATTTTGGGCCGATTAAAGGCAGAGGTCTGCCTACCCTTGATTTACTCGAATCGGCTGATCGGTTTTATCAGCCTGGGACCCAAGGAGCCTAAAGGCATATACTACACAGAAGATCTTAATCTTTTAAATTCCCTGGCGAACCAGGTGGCCATCGCTATCGAGAATGCGAATCTTTATGAAAACTTGAAGAGGTCCCAGGGGATCATGCGTCGGGCAGACCGTTTGGCTTCCCTTGGAACCTTGATCGCCAGCCTGGCCCATGAGATTCGCAACCCCCTGGTTTCAATCAAGACTTTTACCCAACTTCTTCCGGAGCGGATCGATGATGAGGAGTTCCGGAATTATTTTCTAAAGGTCGCCTCCGGGGAAATAGACCGGCTGACCGGCCTGATTAACGAACTTCTGGGGTTTGCCCGGCCCTCCGAGCCCCGTCCCCAGGGAGAAGATATCAATGCCCTCATCGACAAGATGGAGATTCTCGTCTCTACCGAAGCCCGGAAGAAGAATGTCACTCTTTCGAAAAGGTACGCTGCGGATCTCCCTCAGGTAAAAGTCGATGCTGAACAGATCAAACAGGTGCTGCTCAATATCCTTTTGAATGCCATCCAGGCGATTAAGGGTGATGGGCAGATCTGGATCGCGACTCGCCTGGCCCAGGTTCCAATAGAGGGAAAAAACGAAGGCTTCATTCAGGTTGAAATTCGGGACACAGGAGTGGGGATTCCCAAAGAAAATCTGGAGCGCATCTTTGACCCCTTTTTCTCAACGCGCCCGGACGGCAGCGGATTGGGGTTGGCCATCAGCCACCAGATCATCCATGAACATGGAGGCTTCATCAACGTAGACAGTCAAGTGGGGAAGGGTACGAGTTTCAAGGTCCATTTACCCCTAAAAGGGGGAGGGAAGGATGGGGCCCAAAAATAAAGGCCAGAAAGCAAGGGGGCGGACGAAGACCTCCTCGGGAGAAAGGAGGGGCGGAAAGATGACCCTTTCGGCCGAGGAGAAGATCCAATCCTGGATTCGTTCCTCCCGACTTCCCGGCGAAGTTCGGGAACAAATTTTTAAGTTCGCTGCTTCCGCCCTTTCGGTCTTCATTCGGGGGGAGGAAGGAACAGGCCGAGATGAGGTGGCCAGGGCGGTTCACTTTCTGGGCCCCTGGAAAGATTCGCCGTTTCTTCGACTTAGCTGCCGCCATTTGACCCCGGAAAAGTTCATCCAGAGGATGTCTCTTTGGCTGAAAGATAAAAATCTCGGGAAGAAAATCTCGCTCACCCTCTATCTGGAGGAACTGGAAAGCTTAGATGAGGATATACAGGCTATCCTCCTCGATCTTACAAAGAATCAACAGATCTCCTGGCCCGGGCTGGACGGTATATCCTTCGATGCCCAAGTCATTTCTTCCTCTACCTCCTCCCTGGCCGAAGCGGTATCGGCAAAACGTTTTCGGAGCGATCTTTTTGAGACCCTCGAGATGCTGATCATTGTCCTGAAGCCCTTGCGGGAACGGAAGGAAGAGATACCCCGGATCGTGGCCGGAATCCTGCGCGAAAGAAGGCTGGAGCGAATTTTTCAGAAGAAGTTTTCTCCGGAGGCCCTCCAGGCCCTGCAGCAATATGATTGGCCCGGGAACCTGCCGGAACTGGAGAGTCTGGTCCTGCGGTCGGTGGCCCTGAAGGAGGGAAATTCTTTGCAGCCGGGGGATTTAATCTTCCGCTCGCGTACCGGGCCACCCAATTTCGCTGCGAATCAAACGGAAGAGAGAGAATCCTGGTTCGATGTGACCCTTCCAACCCTGGCTCACGAAATCAAGAACCCCTTAGTGGCCATCAGTACTTTTGCCCATCTTCTTCCGGAAAAGTACGAGGACCCGGAATTTCGACAGGACTTTTCCCGTCTCGTTCTTCAAGATGTCAGACGAATCAACGAGCTTTTGGAAAATCTTCTGGAGTTTACCCAATTTTCAACTCCCCGCTTCACCCCCAATGATTTGAACTTGATCCTGGTTAACGTGCTCAAGCAGCAGGAAAAGGTTCTCCACCAGCGGGGGGGGCAGATCAACACTGAACTGGGCGAAGGATTACCTCTGATCTACTTTGATGAAACCCAGCTGAGTTTCGCCTTACGCAACCTCCTGGAAAATGCCTTTTCGAAGATGAACCAAAACGTGCCTCTGCACCTTTCTACCGGTTTTTCCCGAGAAGAGGGAACGGGAAGGCCTCAGGAGTTTGTAGATTTGAAAGTCTGGTATGACGGCCAGGAAGGATTCCTGGGGACACTCCAGAGGGCCGTGGGTTTGGAAGTAGAGCCGGACTTCCAGAACTTGAGCTTAGTCCTCTTATTGGTTCGCAAAATGATGGCTCGAAACCGGGGGAAAATGCAGGTTCACCAGGAAGGGGATGCGGGAATGACCATCCGACTCCGGTTTCCAATCGCCAACCACGCTAGATAAAGGAGAAATTAGGGATACCTATGCGGAAGATTCTAGTAGTCGATGATGAATTAAGCGTGCGGGATTCTTTGCGCATGATCTTCAAAAAAGACTATACGGTCATTGCGGCAGGAAGCGCCAAAGAAGCCTGGGAGAAGATTCTTAGTGAAGAACCGGACCTCATCTTCTTGGATATCCTCATGCCCCAGAAGGATGGCATGCAATTACTCAAGGAAGTTCGGGAAAGTCAACCGTTAACCCCCGTGGTGATGCTCACGGCCACCAAGACCTTGAAGACTGCGGTAGAAGCCATGAAACTGGGGGCCTTTGACTACATCACTAAGCCTTTTGATATTGAAGAACTGAAAATCATCGCCGATAAGGCCCTGGAAAGTCGAGACCTGAAGATCGAGAATCGAAGGCTGCAAACAGAAGTAGAAGACCGGTATAGTTTCGATAACATCATTGGGAAATCCAAGGAGATGCGTGATATTTATGGCATCATCCAGCAGATCGCCGAGAGGAATTCCACGGTATTGATTCACGGGGAAAGCGGAACGGGAAAAGAGCTGGTGGCCCGCGCCATCCACTACAACAGCTTGCGGAAGAACAAACCTTTTGTGGCCGTGAACTGTGCCGCCATCCCCGAGACCCTGATCGAAAGCGAATTGTTCGGCCATGAAAAAGGGGCCTTCACCGATGCCCAAACCCGGCGAATCGGCCATTTCGAGCTCGCTCACGAGGGTACCCTTTTTTTGGACGAAATATCGGAACTCAGCCTGCCGACGCAGGCAAAGATCCTGCGGGCCCTGCAGGAGCGGGAATTTATCCGGGTGGGTGGAGCCAAGATGGTCACGGTGGATGTTCGCTTGATCTCGGCGACCAATAAGAATTTAGAGGAATTGATGAGCCGGGGCATGTTCCGCTCGGACCTTTTCTACCGGATCAATGTGGTTCCCATGACGATCCCCCCCTTGAGGCAGAGGAAGGAGGACATTCCTCTTCTGGTCCAGCATTTTTTGGAAAAGCACGCCGGGCCGGGGCAGAAGAAAATTTCTCCCGAGGCGATAGATATCCTGGTGGCCTATGATTGGCCGGGGAATGTGCGGGAGCTGGAAAACATCATCGAGCGAGTCGTCGTGCTGAGCTGTGCAGATACCATTGGTCCCAATGAGCTCCCTTCTACCTTGAAGACGACCTCCAAGGTGGAACAGATCAAACAAGGGGTCCTGGACGGCCGAATTTCCTTTGAAGATGCCGAACGGGATTTTGAGAAGGATATCATCTTGGAAGCCTTGAAAAAGACCAACTTCGTCCAGACCAAGGCGGCCGATCTCCTGGGAATTAGCCGGCGGATCCTGAAATACAAGATGGACAAGTATGAAATCCCCACTGGCCCCGAGGATTCATCCCTTCCTTCTGAAGCTCCTCCGGAAGGAAACAACAATTGAAGATCTGAGTTCGTACGGGCGACCCGCCGGGTCGCCCGTACGGAGTTGGAAGTTAAAAAGACTGGCAACAGATTCTGGCCCGTAACCTTCCTATTCTCAGCCCCCCGAATTAAGAGCTCAATTCCCAATTCTGCTGTAATCTGAGCCCTGCATTGCCTCCGAGAGAGAAGGGGAGGTAGGGAAAATTGGTTAAACGCATTGACGAAGAGCGGTAGGTCCACGTATGATAGATTTTCGGGGCAAGAGATCATACGATGAAGGAACTTTTGGTCCTTTCAGCCAGTCGCAGAACCGATCTGGTGGGGTGTTATCCGGATGTTTTAGTGGAGCGCCTCCTGGATATTCCCCCAGAGGCAGTCCATTCCATCGTCCTCTGGACCAAAAATCCCCAAAACATGATTTCTGAAGGCCCCTTGAAAAGGGCCCTAAAAAATTACCGACAGGTTTTCGTCCATTTGACCATCACGGGGATGGGCGGGGGGGAGTTTGAGCCCCTGATCCCTCCCTGGGAAGAGACGGTTGGGATGATCGGCCCATTGATCGATCTGGTGGGGGATCCGGGAAGAATCACCTGGAGGTTTGACCCCATCCTGGAGGTCGAAGGCCACCGAAAGACCTACACGAACTTCGACCTTTTCCGTCTCCTGATAACCTCCATTTCCCATTGGGGAATTAAAACCTGTCGGGTGAGTTGGGTATCCCCTTATAAAAAGGTATTGTCCCGATTGGCCAAGAAGGGATGGAGTCTAATTCCCGGTGATTTTCGGGGTCGAAAAGAGCAGGCCGACCAACTGCTGGAGATTGCTATCAGTCAAGGGATGAGCCTTTATTTTTGCTCCATGGAGGGTTTTCCTGTTTCGTGTTGTATCGACGGAGTGCTTTTAAGCCAAATTCATCCCGACCGCCTGCCTTGTTCCCGGCAAAAGGCCAGGGGGCAACGTAAACTCTGCGGCTGCACAGAGAGCCTGGATATCGGCTGGTATTCTCTCCGCTGCAAACACGGATGCCTTTACTGCTATGCCACACCTTAGACTAGAAGCCAGAAGACAGAACTCAGAATCCAGAAGGGAAGAGAAATGTTTTTATTCTGACTTCTGACCCCGCGTTTCGCGGGGCTGACTCCTGAATTGTCAAGGGACTGATGATGGATGGAAAAATAAAGAGTCAGGACGGCATGCGACCGTACTTGAAATGGCATGGCTGGCTTGGCCTGGCAATCATTGCCGGATCGGAGGTCTTGCTTTTTTATGGGGTCCCCTTTGGCCGTACCTTTATTACTCCCCTTGCATGGACCGGATATATCCTCTTCATGGATAGCCTGGTATACCGGAACAAAGGAACCTCTCTCATCCTGAAACGTCCCCAAGAACTCGTTCTCCTCCTCCCCCTGTCCATTGTTTTTTGGCTCATCTTCGAGTTCTATAACCTTTACCTAGAGAACTGGCATTACGTGGGTCTTCCAGGAGAGCTCCTCTGGCGTTTATTCGGCTACGTCTGGGCTTTTGCCACGATATGGCCCGCGATCCTGGAGACGGCTGAGGCTCTGGAGGGATGGAAGGGAATATCCCAGCGACGAATGCACCCTCTGAAGATAACTCGAGGGCACCTGGTCGTCTCCTTCGCCTTCGGGGTTTTCTGCCTGGGGATACCCTTCATCGTCTCCTCGAGCGTGGCCCATTACCTGGCCGCCTTTGTTTGGGTGGGGTTTATTTTCTTGCTGGACCCTTGGAATTATCGTGCGGGGAGATATTCTCTCTTTCGTGATCTGGAGCAAGGAGATCCGCGGGGTCTCTGCAGTTTACTCCTCTCCGGAATCATATGCGGGTTTCTCTGGGAGTTTTGGAACTACTGGGCCGAGGCAAAATGGCATTATACGATTCCTATTCTTGGAGACATAAAAATCTTCGAAATGCCGGTTCTCGGATACCTGGGATTCCCGCCCTTTGCCGTCGAGTGCTATGTTATGTACCATTTCGTTAAGAATGTATTTCTTTTTCACGAGAGTTCCTGATGGATAAAATCTTCGGCCCTTCCGGCCTGTTGTCTCAAAAGATGATCTCTCATGAACACCGCCCGGAGCAAAGCCAGATGGCCAGTGCAGTGTACCGGGCTTTTTCACAGGATCGCTTTCTCATCGTGGAGGCCGGTACGGGAACGGGAAAGACCCTCGCCTACCTGATCCCGGCGGTCTTGAGTGGAAAGCGGGTGATCATATCCACGGGCACAAAAACCCTCCAGGAGCAGTTATTCTTCAAGGACGTTCCCTTTACCCAAGATCAACTCAAATTACCCTTTCGGGCCTCTTTCATGAAAGGGAGGGGGAACTACCTCTGTTTGAGGAGGTTCAGGCTCTTTTCTCGCCAGCCTCTCTTTCAGGCCATGGAAGAAGTGGCTCACTTTCAGGTATTAAAGAAATGGGCGGGGCGGACCAAAACCGGCGATCGGGCTGAGTTGACAGAGCTTCCAGAAGACCTGAGCGTATGGAAAGAAATCTGCGCCTCTTCAGAGGCCTGCCTGGGACAGTCCTGTGAGTTTTTTGAAAGCTGTTTCATTACCCGGATGAGGCAGGAAGCCGCGGGGGCTGACGTTGTAATCGTCAACCACCATCTTTTTTTCGCCGACCTGGCGGTGCGCCTTAGAGGGTATGGGGAGGTCTTGCCCCGCTATGAAGCAGCCATCTTTGATGAGGCCCACCAGATGGAAGAGGTCGCCACCCAGTATTTGGGGACGGCGGTGAGTAATTTCCGCTTTGAGGAGTTGGCCCGGGATGTTCGGCGGGAGGCAACTGCGGCGAAGCTGAAGGACGCCGTTTTAAACCAAATCGCGGGAGATTTACTCGACGAACAGGAGCGGTTCTTCCATCCCCTCCGCGGAGAGGACTCTCGCTACCGTCTGCAGGAGAAGCATCTGAACGGGAAGGTGACAGAATCGGCTGAACAGTTAGTCCAGGAGTTGACCCTTCTCTCCTCCCATGTCGAGGGTATGAAAGACCCTACCGAAGGATTGAGGTCTTTGAGCCGGAGGGCGGAGGAATTAAAACGGCAGTTCCAGGAGATTTTGGATCTTTCCAATCAAAAAATGCTCTATTGGTGCGAAGTGAGGGGGAGAGGAGTTTTCCTGCATTCTTCCCCGGTGGATGTGTCCTCGGAACTTCAGGAAAACCTGTACCCTCGAATGAAGACGGCCATCTTCACCTCGGCAACTCTTTCAACGCAGGGGAATTTCCGGTTCTTTAAAGTCCGGATGGGGCTCGAGGGAGAATGGGAAGAAGTCACCGATGAGAAAATTCTGGATTCTTCCTTCGACATGAAAACCCAATCGCTTCTCTATCTACCCCCCTACCTGCCCGATCCCAATCAACCGGCTTTTTTACCCCGGGCGGTGGGGGAAATCAGTAAAATCCTGGAATTAACCCGCGGGAGGGCCCTCCTCCTTTTCACCAGCATCAAGAACATGGAGGAGGCTTTTCGCTCGCTGAAAGGCCGGGTCCCTTTTACCTGTTTGCTGCAAGGTGAACGCCCCAAGACGGCGCTGATTCAGGCTTTCAAAGATGAGATCCACTCTGTGCTCTTCGCCTCGGCGAGCTTTTGGGAGGGGGTAGATATCCAGGGAGAAGCGCTGAGTTGCGTGATCATCGACCGGCTGCCTTTTTCCCGCCCCAATGAACCCATCATGGAGGCCCGGCTGGAGCGGATTGCGGCATCCGGAGGCAATCCCTTCTGGGATTATCAAATTCCCTCGGCCATCCTCCTTCTCAAACAAGGGCTGGGAAGATTGATCCGCACCCGGCAGGACCGGGGGCTGCTGGTCATCCTCGACTCGCGCCTGTTGACCAAGGGGTACGGTAAAGTTTTCTTGGGAAGCCTTCCCCCTTGTCCTATGGTGAGTGATACCCGAGCCATCGCGGAGTTCTTTCAGGCAGTCTAACCCCTCTTCAGGCAGAAAATGAGGATCAAGAATGATTAAGCGGTTAAAAGAGAAGGGGCTCAAGGATTCTCGGAGCTATGGTTGGATGGAGACACTAAATAGATGCGCGGGGTTGAACCCAATGAGCGTTCCTGCCGATAAGTATTTTACCGATCTATGTTTCCCATCGACCGAATTTAAAGGATTATTTAAAGAGGATCGATAGTTAGCTCTATTCTCCGTTGACGGAGTGGGAATCAGGTATTATAATGATATAAGAGCCTGGTAACTCCTCACCCGTAAGGGTGTTGACCCGTAGGGATAAATTGGGAGGAAGAAATGGCCAATATTCTAGAAGATGAGCAAATGAAAATTCCCGAAATCTTGCCGATGCTCCCGGTTCGGGATACTGTCATTTTCCCGTACATGATCCTGCCCCTTTTTGTGGGCCGGGAGAGTTCGATTAAAGCCGTAGATGAAGCGCTGGCCAAGGATCGGATGATCTTTCTGGCCACTCAGAAGGTTTCCACCGACGACAGCCCCGCAACAGACAGCATCTATTCTGTGGGCACCGCGGCCATGGTCATGAAAATGCTTAAATTGCCCGACGGCCGGGTCAAGATTCTAGTCCAGGGGTTGGCTAAGGGGACCATCAAGGAATATATCCAGGAGAAGCCCCTTTTCGTCGTCCGCATCCAGCGGGTCGTCGAACCCCCGATGGGCGAATCTTCCTTAGAGACGGAGGCGCTCATTCGGAGTGTCAAAGAGCAGAGCGAAAAAGTACTCTCCTTAAAAGGCATCCTGTCGCCGGACGTACTGGCCATTCTGGACCAAATCGAAGAACCCGGGCGGCTGGCTGACCTGGTGGCCTCCAACCTCAAGCTCAAGATTGAAGAAGCCCAGAAAATTCTGGAAACTTTTCATCCCCTGCAGCGCCTGAAGAAAGTCAATGAGTTTCTCTCCAAAGAAGTTCAAGTCTCCACCATGCAGGCCAAGATTCAATCCCAGGCCCGAGAGGAAATGAGCAAGACCCAGCGGGAGTATTTCCTCCGGGAGCAGCTCAAAGCCATCAAGAACGAACTGGGGGAGATTGACGAAAAGGCCCAGGAAGTCAACGAGCTCCGGGAAAAGATTAAAAAGGCCAAGATGCCTCCGGAAGTGGAGAAGGAAGCCAGCAAGCAATTAAACCGCCTGGACCAGATGCACCCGGAATCAGCTGAGGCCACGATCGTTCGTACCTATCTGGACTGGCTGGTGGAACTCCCCTGGAGCGTGAGTACCCAGGACAACCTGGACATCAAAAAGGCCAAGCAGGTGCTGGATGAGGACCATTATGACCTGGATAAGGTTAAAGAGCGTATTCTGGAGTACCTGGGCGTCCGGAGACTGAAAGAGAAGATGAAAGGCCCCATCCTGTGCTTTGTTGGCCCTCCGGGCGTAGGTAAAACTTCCCTGGGCAAATCCATCGCCCGGGCACTGGGGAGGAAGTTCACCCGCATCTCCCTGGGAGGCATACGGGATGAGGCCGAAATCCGGGGACATCGTCGGACATACATCGGCTCCCTGCCTGGACGGATCGTCCAGGGCATCAAAACCGCTGGTTCCAACAACCCCGTGTTCATGCTAGATGAAATCGATAAAGTCGGGGCCGACTTCCGGGGTGATCCTTCCGCCGCCTTGCTGGAAGCGCTGGACCCGGAGCAGAACTTCGCCTTCAGCGATCATTACCTGAACGTTCCTTTTGACCTTTCGAAGGTCATGTTTATCACTACGGCCAATATTCTGGACCCGATTCCGCCGGCTTTGAAGGACCGCATGGAGGTTCTGTACTTGGCCGGGTACACGAGCGAAGAGAAGCTGAAGATTACCAAGCAGTTCCTGTTCCCTCGCCAGTTGGAGGAGAACGGGATTACCAAAGATACCATCTTTATCAGCGATGACGCCATCCTGCGGGTCATCTCCCAGTATACCAAAGAGGCCGGAGTGCGAAATCTGGAGAGGGAGATCGCTTCCATCTGCCGGAAGGTAGCCCGGAAGCTCGCGGAAGAGGAAAAAGGTCCCTTCCACGTGAGCAGCCTCAACCTGCACAAATACCTGGGGGCACCCAAGTTCCTGCCCGAAGAAGAACTGGAGGTTAATGAGATTGGAGTGGCTACGGGATTGGCCTGGACATCGGTGGGAGGGGAAATTCTCCACGTGGAAGCGACGACCATGAAGGGCAAAGGAAACTTGACCCTGACCGGTCACCTGGGCGATGTGATGAAAGAATCTGCCCAGGCTGCCCTGAGTTATGCCCGTTCCAAGGCTAAAGAAATCGACCTGGACCCAGACTTCTACGAAAAGTTAGACTTGCACATTCACGTGCCCGCCGGAGCGATACCGAAAGATGGGCCTTCTGCCGGGGTAACCATGGCCACCTCGCTGATTTCCGCCCTTACTCGGATTCCAGTGCGCAAGGACATTGCCATGACGGGCGAGATTACGCTGCGTGGGCGTGTTCTTCCCATTGGCGGAGTCAAAGAAAAAACCCTGGCTGCCTTGCGGGCGAAAATCAAGAATATCATCGTGCCCTACCAGAACCAAAAGGATCTGGACGAAATCCCCCAATACATCCGGCGAAGGGTCAATTACATATTCGTAAAGAGCATGGATGAGATCCTAAAAGTGGCCCTGGTTCCGGAAAAAGCTCAGTCTGCGCCGGGAGTGAGCGATAAAGAGCCTGGGGAGAAGAAGGGACGGCCGGAGAGTGTCCCGTTGTCCTTGCCCGTTTGACCCGTTCCTGCCGACAATCCGGGGGGGAATTTCGAAAGATCGGTGAGTTTGGCCTCATTGCCAGGCGTCCTCAGTCGTGGATTGACCCTGCGGGATCCCTGCATCGACAAAATGGAGCTTCCGTTGCAGGGAGTGGCGAGCCGAGATGAGCGGGAGCCCGTGAACCTGGCTCTGCTAAAAAGGGTATGACCACGTTGCCTGAAGACTCACCGGTGAGCGTGATCGTTCTGCTCAGATTTTTATCCTTCCTATCCAAGAGACATCAGCGAGACATGTCGGCACAGAGATGGGAGTCATTCTGTGGGAATTGATGCCCCTTTGCGACTCTACCTGATTTTTTTCCTCTTCTGGGGGCTGGTGTTTTTTACGTTTTCTGAAGCTTCTCTGTTTGCCCTGGGGCGCTTGAGGTTCCAGAAGCTCAAAGAAGAAGGCCACCCGAGTTATCCTCTGATCGAACACCTCCTGAGCCGTCCCCGCCGGTTGATTATTTCTCTCCTCATTGGAAACGAAGCGATCAATGTGGCGATCTCTTCGCTGACTTGTGCTCTTTTCATTGGCCTATGGGGAGACCGGGCGAAGTGGCTGGCGATTTCCGTGGTGATTCTGGGAATTTTGCTCTTTGGGGAGGTCTTTCCGAAAACGATGGGGGTCCGAAACCCGGAAAAGATAGCTCCATGGGTCGCTTCCGCCGTGGCGGGGTTTGTGCGTTTGGTGGGCCCTCTCCATTGGGTGGTTCGCAAGATCGTGGATGGGGTTTTCTGGATGGCCGGGGTCAAGCCCGAGCCGCCTTCTCCTTTCTTGACCGAAGAGGAGTTCAAACATCTGCTGGAGACGAGCCAGCAGGAAGGGAGCCTGGAAGAGGGGGAGAAGCACCTCATCCACCGGGTCTTCCAGTTTAGCGATCAGACCGTAAGGAACATTATGACCCCGCGGGACGATGTATATGCTCTCCCCCTGTCCACCAGGCCACGGGACGCCATCAAAGCCTTGAAGGAAAACCGATTTTCCCGGGTCCCGGTATACCGAAGGAACATGGATGAGGTTGTGGGAGTTCTCTTTGCCAAGGACCTTTTGCGAGCGCGGGGACGGAAGGGGGTAGAGGATCGAGACCTGAGGCTCTTTCTGCGGAAAGTTTATTTTGTCCCCTGGAGTAAGAAATTGGACGTCCTTTTTAAAGAATTGCAGCAACAGAGAATTCACCTCGCGGTAGTGGTGGACGAGTACGGAAAGATGGCGGGAGTGGTTACCCTGGAAGATCTTCTGGAGGAACTTTTCGGGGAGATCTACGACGAACTCGACTGGGAGCGGAAATCTATAAGGCGGCGAAAAGGGCCAAGAGGACGGTCTCTCCCCGGGAATCGTTTGGTTCGCTGAAGAAAGAATCAGGATGGAAATTTTTCCTTTTCTAACTCTGGTCTTCATTATTGTCCTTTTCGTTTTCCTCGAGGGGTTCCTCTCGGGGTCTGAGATTGCCATGGTGGCTGCTGATCGGAAAAGGTTGAGCCGGCTGGCGAGTTCCGGGTCTCCCTCGGCGAGTTTGACCTTTCGGGTTCTAAATGAACCTTCCTGGTTTCTCTCCACTACGCTGGTGGGAAGCAATCTGGCCGAAGTAACGAATGCGGCTCTGGTCACTTCCATCTTCGTAAGCCTTTATGGATCCAGGGGTGATTTGTATGCTTTCTTGCTTCTCACTCCGCTGATTCTCATATTCGGAGAAATATTGCCCAAGACGCTCTTCCAGCAGAAGGCCGACCGCTGGGTGATGAAGATCATCCCGGTTATCTGGGTGATTTCCCTCGCGCTGTATCCATTGGTCTGGTTTATGTCCAGAGCCACGACGGCGATTTCCCGTTTCTTGAGGCAGGAAGGGGCGGTAAGGCCGATGATTACCCGGGAGGAACTCCAGCTTCTCTTACGGGAAGAAGGGGGGAAAGGGGATATCAACCCGTTAGAACGAGAGATGATCCGCCGCATCTTCCGGTTTTCCACTACCAAAGTCAAAGAGGCCATGATTCCCCTGGTGGATGTGGTAGCGCTGGAGGAGGGTATAAGCGTGGGGGAAGCAATTGCTTCCGTTCGACAGGAGGATTATTCTCGTTATCCCGTTTATCGCGACCGGGTGGACAATATCGTTGGAATCCTGTATAGTTTTGATCTTCTCTTTGATGAAGGGGAGGGGCAGTCGATCAAGCCTTTCGTCCGTCCGATTTCCTACTTTCCCGAGAGCAAGCCGGTCGATGAATTGCTGGTGGAGTTACAACGAAACCAGGAAACCATGGCCGCGGTCGTTGACGAGTACGGGGGCTCTGTCGGGATCGTGACCGTCGAGGACATCCTGGAGGAAGTGGTCGGAGAAATCGAAGATGAATACGACGTCCGGCAGCCTTTCTACAAAAGGGTCGGAGCGGGAAAGTTCTGGATCAACGCTCGTATGGAAATCGATCACATTAATGAGATTATGAAACTGGGTCTACCCAAAGGAGACTATGAGACCCTGGGAGGGTTTGTCCTGGAACAGCTGGGACGGGTTCCCCTCTCCGGGGAAGTTTTCCGGTATAATAAAATACTCTTCGAGGTGTTGAAGTCAGACGAACGGTCGGTGCTGGAAGTTTTAGTCACTTTAAAAGAATGATTTCCCATGGTAATTGCGTGGCCCGCAAATCCCTCTTGCCCCCTTTAATAAAGGGGTTGGGGTTTTCAAATAGAGCTAAAAAGCTATCTTAAATCGTTTCCGCGAAACGGACTGAGGAACAGATGAACGTAGATCATCTAAAGAAATTATTGGAGAGGGTCCAGCAAGGCAAAGTACCGGTGGAGAAGGCCCTGCGGGAGCTCAAAACCCTTCCCTATGAACAAATCGACTGCGCCACAATCGATCACCATCGTGCGCTGCGCCAGGGGGCCCCCGAAACTATTTTCGGCTCTGGCAAGACCGCGGCGCAGGTGGTCTCCATCATGAGAAAGATGCAGGGTCAAAAGAACAATATTTTGGTCACTCGCCTGGACAGGGAGAAAGTATCCCCGATCAAACGGGCCTTCCCCAGGGCTCGCTATTATCCCCAGTCCCGGGTCTTGACTCTGCTGAGTCACCCCATCAAAATCATAGGAAGGGGGACGATTCTGGTGGTCTGTGCGGGGACTTCCGATATTCCCGTGGCGGAAGAGGCGATCTTTACCGCCGAGATGATGGGGAACCGAGTTGAGCACCTTTACGATGTGGGAGTTGCCGGGATTCACCGGCTGATGAGCCAGAGAGACAGACTGATGTCGGCACACGTGATCATCGTCATCGCCGGGATGGAGGGAGCTTTGCCGAGTGTGGTAGGTGGATTGGTCGATCGGCCGGTGATTGCGGTTCCCACCAGTGTAGGGTATGGCTCGAACTTCGGGGGGATCACCGCTCTGCTGGCCATGCTCAACTCCTGCGCCTCCGGCGTAACCGTCGTGAACATCGACAATGGATACGGGGCGGCCTTTGCTGCCAGCCTGATCAATAGAGTGTGAGGGTGGGTTATCCCTCACCCTGACCCTGACACTTTTTTGAAGGGATTTTCATGAAGATCCTCTACTTCGATTGTTTCTCGGGGATTAGCGGCGATATGACCCTTGCTGCCCTGATCGACCTGGGACTACCTCAGGATAAACTGAAAAAGGAACTCGAAAAGCTTGGCGTGGGGAATTATTCCCTGGAGGTTCATCAGGGGAGCCGGAGCGGGATCGCCGCAGTGGGTCTGGAAGTCCGGGTAGGCCCACATGAAGAGCACAACCGCCATCTCTCGGACATCCGAAAGATGATCCAAACCAGCTCTCTGGAGCAAGGGGTGAAGGATTTAAGCCTGGCCATCTTTCAGCGCCTCGCCGAGGCCGAAGCCAGGGTACACAGGATAGAGGTGGAAAAGGTTCATTTTCACGAGGTGGGGGCCGTCGATTCAATTGTGGACATCGTGGGCACGGCCATCGGTATCAACCACTTTAAGCCCGAGCTGATTTTCTCTTCCGAACTGCCGATGGGGAGAGGTTTTGTTCAATGTCAACACGGACGCCTTCCTCTGCCAGCCCCTGCTACCCTGGAGATCCTGAGAGGATATCCGGTAAAGAGCGTTGACGTGGAGGGAGAGCTGGTGACCCCTACCGGTGCGGCGATTGTCGCCACGCTGAGTTCCAAAGCGGTATCTTTCCCGTCCATGACCGTTCAGGGGATCGGATATGGGATGGGGAGAAGAGAATTCCCCGACCGGCCCAATCTCCTGCGCCTGGCCCTGGGGGAAGCCGCGGGAAACTACCTGGCGGATCGAGTGGCCGTCCTGGAATCGAACATCGATGACATGAACCCCGAATTCTATGATTATCTCATGGAACGTCTCTTTCAGGCGGGTGCCCTGGATGTGTCCCTCAGCCCGGTGATGATGAAGAAGAACCGGCCGGGAACCCTCCTGCGGGTCCTTGCCGAAGAGAAAGATGCAGAGAAGCTCTCGGAGTTGATCCTGCGTGAGTCTACCACTTTAGGGGTGCGGAATTATCTCGTTGGCAGGAAAAAGTTACCCAGGGAAGTGCGGGAAGTGGAGACCCGGTTTGGAAAAGTCCGGGTAAAAGTGTCTGGGGATTTCCGGTTCCAGCCGGAATACGACGATTGCCGGCGAATCGCAATGGAAAAGCGAGTTCCCATTCAAGAAGTTTATGCGGAGGCGATGAAAAAGCGGAATTAGAGGACTTTCACTGCAGAGATCGCCGAGAAATATTCCGAATCCCAGACTCCCAAATCCGAAACACAGGAGCCTCTTGCAAAACCCCCCACGGGAAGGGAAATTCGTCATTCCGGGCCAGCAAAGAGCGACCCGGAATCCAGTCCCGCCATCGGCGGGATTCAGGCAATTCTAGATTTCCGCTTTCGCGGGAATGACGGAACAGAGACTTTTGCTAGAGGGTCACAGATTTTGAATTTGAATTCATCACCTATGATTTGGAATTAAGATTTTCTTATCTCTGCGTCCCCCGCGGTCTCTGCGGGGAAAGAATCTGAAAGGAATAGGTTCATGGCTTTTGACTGGGAAAAGATTCAAGAGGAAGCTGTACAGATCCTCAGTGACTATTTGAAAGTGGACACCACGAACCCGCCGGGAAAGGAATTGGCTGGAGCCCGGTTTCTCGCGGGAGTTTTGGAAAAAGAGGGATTGTCAGCCAGGGTTTTAGAATCCCAGCCTGATCGAGGGAACGTGGTCTCTACGATGAAGGGGAAAGATGGTCCGCTACCGCTAATTCTCCTCCATCATATCGATGTGGTCCCGGCAGAAGCGGAAAAATGGAAATATCCTCCTTTTTCCGGAGCCATCGTGGACGGGGAGATTTGGGGCCGGGGAGCCCAGGATTGTAAGTCTCTGGGTGTGATCGAACTTTTGGCCTTTCTCCTCCTGAAGCGAGAAGGCTTTCAGCCCAAGAGAGACATTATCTATATGGCCACGGCTGACGAGGAAACAGGAGGGAAGTGGGGTGTCGGCTGGCTCTTCCAGAATCATCCCGATTTGATGAAGACGGAATATGTAATCAACGAAGGCGGGGGCGTGGGCATGGTCGTGGGGCAAAAAAATGTGTATAGCTGCCAGACTGCCGAGAAAGGAATCTGCTGGTTAAAGTTGACTTTTCGAGGGAGGCCGGGGCACGGGTCTGTCCCTCATGATGATAATTGCGTGGTAAAAATGGCTGAGGCCATCGAAAGAATTGCGGCTTACCGTTCTCCGCTGCGCCGCACCCCCACGGCCGAGAATTTCATTAAAGGGGTTGCCAAAGAGCAGCCTTTCCCCCGTTCTTTCGTGCTGAAGCAGCTTCTGAATCCTCTCTTCTCCCACTGGGTAGAGAGGCACATCCCTGACCCTGGGCTTAAAGGAATGGTCGGAGCCATCTTGAGGAATACTTTCGTTCCTACCGTGGTTCAGGGAGGACAGAAGACCAATGTAATTCCCAGTGAATGCTTCTGCCAGGTGGATTGCCGCATCCTGCCCGGAGTTACCCCGGAGATGGTTAAAGATGAGTTAAAGAGTTTACTGCGCGACTTTCGCGACTATGAAGTTGAAATCCTCCAAACTTCGCCGGCCTCGGAATCTCCGGCAGACAATATCCTTTATCGGGCCATCGATGAAGCTCTGAAGCAAATAGACCCCAAAGCTAAGATGATACCAACCCTGCTCAGCGGGGCAACGGATTCCAGGTATTTCCGGGATAAGGGAGCCACGGCCTACGGTTTCCAGCCTATGACTCCGACCAGGGACCTCTCGGAGTACCTGAGCCGGGTACACGGGCACAACGAACGCATATCCGCCCAAGACCTCCTCTTTGGGACGAAGGTGCTCTACCAGGTTCTTAAGAACTTCTGCGGGTGACCCTTTGCTCCCTCTTACTCTCTAGGGGAGAGGGTGAGGGGAGCGACTCTTGGAATGGCCCTGACTTCCTGTAATAATTCACGGGGTGAGCCGGCACAATCGGCAGCTTGTCCAGCTTGGCGAAATTCGTCTTGACAGTTGAACCCGCCAGCTTCTATGATTCGTTTCAAAAAATAGGAAAGGATGTGGACGATGGACTATCTCAAAACTTATCAGGTTCGTTTTCCCAGGGGCGTTCACTTCGGGCTGGGGGCATCAGAGAAAGTAGCGGAAATCGCCAAGGCCTATGGGGCGAATCGAGCTTTAGTTGTAACAGATCGACTGCTCGGCCCGAGCGGAATCATCGAGAAGATCTCCCAGTTCCTTTCCAGGGGCGGGGTACAGCCGGTGATCTATGACGGCGTGGTGACCGAGCCGACGACCCAGCAGGTTCAGGAGGGACTGGACGTTTACAAGAAAGAGAATTGCGATCTTCTCATCGCTCTGGGCGGGGGCAGTTGCCTCGACGCGGCCAAGGGGATTGCCGTTTTGGCTACCAACGGGGGAAGGCTCCAGGACTATGAGGGACGGGCGAAAGTAAAAAAACCTAAAGCCCCCCTGATCGCCATTCCGACCACCGCCGGTACAGGATCGGAAGTAAGCTGGGGGGCCGTTATTACCGATACGGAACGGAAGGTCAAATTCATCGTCCATAGCCCACTGAACATTCCGGAAGAAGCCATTGAGGATCCTTTATTAACCCTTTCCATGCCACCGGGCATTACGGCATCTAGCGGAATGGATGCTCTGACCCATGCGATTGAAGGATTCATCTCCATGAGGGAGGCCAATCTAGGCTATGGCTCCCTTCCCCTCATCCATTACCTGGCTCTTCCGGCCATAGAATTGATCAGCCAGAACCTTCGCCCGGCCTGGGCAAATGGGAGAGACATAGAAGCCCGGAGCAATATGCTGCTGGGCCAACTGCTCGCTGGCTTCACCTTTGCCAATAATGGAACGACGCTGGCCCACGGAATGGCCCGGCCCCTGGGGGCTTACTTTCATGTGCCCCATGGCCTAGCCAATGCGATTTGCCTTCCCCGGGTTATGGAATTTACCTGGGTAGCCGCACCCGATAAGTTTGCCCAGATTGCCAGGGCTATGGGCGAAGATGTAAATGGCCTCCCAGTCAATCAGGCCGCTCAGAAAGCCGTAGAGGCGATAAAAAAACTGGCCGCGGATATCCAAATACCCAAATTACGGGATTTGGTGAAGGAGGAAGATTTTCGCAGGGTAGTCGCCCAGATGGCCAAAGACGGCCTGGCCTCCGGAACGCCTCAGGTGAATCCCCGAGTCCCCACGGAAAAAGAGATTGTCGAACTTTTCAACTTGGTGTACAGTTAATTGAAAATCCAAATTCCGCAATCCGCAATCTAAAATTTGGTATGGGGGCGTAGCTCAGCTGGGAGAGCACAACGTTCGCAACGTTGGGGTCGAGAGTTCGAATCTCTTCGCCTCCACCACTACCTTATTAAAATTACTAAGTATGTTTTTAACTTTTTTGCTCCACCCTTAGTCCATAACTAGTTTCCTACCACGCAAAATCAATTCTGTCCTTTATTATCAGCCAAAATCACGCTCAAACGGCAAAAATTCCGCATCGAGAGATCAGAAGATTGATAACTACTCAGGGAAAAAATCGCATGGAATTATGATTTTTGATCGGATTTGAGTTCTTTCTTCTGCTTCATCTCAACCACCTTGTTCTTGAAGGTGAGCTTTTCAATTGCGGTCCTCACAGCGACCCAACTGAACCGGGAGGCGTACCGAAAAGAAAAGGAGAAGGAGTTTGGGATCGAAACGGTCTCGGAATCCATCCAGAAGGTTTTTATCTCTGATTTTGGGGCAGAAATCCAGCGGGTCGAAAATCCAGAAAATGGGTCGAATGGAGATCAACCACCCAAGCCGGTCAAAGCAATCTTGAAGGTCGAAAAGAACAGGGATGGAAAGACCGGGAAGACCAACTTGTATTTTGATTACCCCCGCTCCAGGATTCTGACGAATGAGGAATACATGGATGAGTTTGGTGAGAGAATGAAGTTTTGGCCACGACGGAACCCGTAAAAGATGATTTTCAGAATTCTCAGGGCGGGAATGGTCAGGAAAAAAGTGGTTCTCACCCAAGCGATGGATTTATGAAGGGGTTTGAAAACGCCCTCCTATTACTTTTAAACTTTTAAGGTTTTGCCTTTTTCCCAAACAATAACTCAAATTCTTTAAAAGTTTAAAAGATTCCGTGGAAGGTCGGGCATGGAATTCATTATGGGCGGATTGAGGGGTCTATTTGGGGGGAAGAGTGCACAAGTCTTCACTCCGACATATCATTGGAGGTCAACGATTACGGGTAGAAAACAACGATAAAAAGGTAGGGCCATTTTTGACCCTGTCTTTGCACTTTGAATTTTCCAGAATGCGTATTCTCGGAAGTCATGCTCATAAGAGACGGGTGCTTAAACCGCCTCGGGAAAGTTGACCTCTCCAAAAAATCAATGCAAAACTGTACCGGGAGGTGCGATGATCTGCGGAAATTCGATGTGGCCGTTCTCTTCTAGTTCTTCCGGTAAGCCTATGTCCCAACCATCAATCCTGGTACCTACTCTCACAATCATCCTGGCTTTTTCTGAAAGCCTGAGACCGCAGGAAAAAGCTACATCCCGCCTAAATTTATGCTCGAGCAACTCCATCCGATCTCTTAAAGAATCTCCAAACAGATAAAAAAGATTGAGCCATTTTTTGGTTTTGGCCCAAGTCACTCCGACCCAGATGCCAAATTCATTGCAATCAATCGAATCGTTTCTCAATTTTAGCAAAAAGGGATACAAGAATTTCAGATGGTGGCTGGGACCCTCAATGACTATTCCGTTCTCCCGGTCTTCCAATAAGCCGATACCGCTGGCAACGGCAATTGGACTACCTTCGAAAACATTACTGACAATTACAACTTGATCATCTTTTAAGCCCTCAAACCATCTTTCATCCTCTGCCAAGCCCATCTTATCACCTCCTCATAAAAGGTTCGGGGACGGATACTTCAGAGAAGCTGTCGGTTACTTGAGAGATGGTTGCAGCCCCAAAACGTCATCCGTTTCACTCCTCGGATACCCTGCTATCCATTTTTTGATTTCGGTACTGGTAAACTCTATGAATTTTTGACTCTATCGATTGGGTTTGACCA
>Ga0187865_1001849_pt1 | contig 22350 bp, 23 predicted proteins | sample June2016WEW_11_1_2_FD_132989 | JGI IMG/M metagenome (GOLD analysis project Ga0187865, IMG submission 132989) | Peatland microbial communities from SPRUCE experiment site at the Marcell Experimental Forest, Minnesota, USA - June2016WEW_11_100 | ecosystem: Environmental > Terrestrial > Soil >...
CTCGACGGAGCTGACCGCCAGCCATTTTGCGCCTTCGGCAGCCAGCACGCGCGAGACCTCGACTGCGCCGTGGCCGTAGGCATCCGCCTTGACCACCCCGGCGACCTCGACAGCGGGGCCCACCACGGAGCGGACGTTGCGGTAGTTGAGCGCGATCTGCTCGCGCGAGACGACGACGTAGCAGCGGTAAGGAGCGGACACTGTTTCTATTTTAAACTCAGCTCGCGCAGTAACTTCTCGTAAGCGTCCGTCACCGCTTCCCAGGAATACCGCTGGCGCACGCGATCCATGGCGCGCTGCCCGAGCGCGGCCCGCTCCGTTTCGCTCATCTCCAGCACCATGCGCAGTTTCGCCGCCAGGTCGTCCAGCTCGAACGGAATCCCGGCGCCGCCCGCGACTTCGGCGTTTTCCGGCGTGTCGCGGTATAGCACCAACGCGCCGCGTCCCATGGCTTCGATCAGCGCGGGGTGCGTGCCGCCCACCTCGGTGGCGTGAATGTACGCGAACGAGTGCGATCCCAGTTCGCGATAGCCCGCGCCGTAGATGGCGCCGGGCGTCACGATGCGCGGGTCCCGGGTATCGCGCACGCGGCGGATGTAGTCGCGGGCGTAGGGAGCATCACCGACCAGCGCCAGCTTCAGCGATGTCGTCACCCGCTCGAACGCCTCGCGCACTTCGAGCGGATGGTTCTCAGGCTCCATGCGGCTCACGTAAAGGAAATACTGGCCGGGCTCGAGTCCCAGTTTCGCCAGCGCCTCGGAACCTTCCACCCGGCCCACCTCCGCGCCGTATGGAATGAAGACGGTCTCTTTGCCGTAGCGCCGGCGGTAGTAGTCCTCGATGGCCCGCGCATCGGTGACCACCACCGTGGGGCAGAACGTGGCCAGCCATTCGGAAACCAGGTACCAGGCCTGGGCGAGCCGGTTCCACTTCTTGCGTTTGCGCTCGATGCCGTCCACGTTCAGCGCCACCGGCATGCTGAAGATTCGCGGCAACGCGGTGAAGATGGCGTTGGCGCCGTTGCAGTAGAGCGCCACGTCCGAGCGATGCCCCAGCAGGTGGAGCGTCGAAAGGAGGGCATGGGCAAGCGTATCGAGGTACTTATGGCGAATGGTGGGGAGATACTGAAGCCGGACGCCGCGATAATGCGGTTGGGGGAACCGCTTGCGGCAATAGACGGTCACTTGGTGGCCGCGCGCCGCCAGGCGGGCCGACAGTTCTTCGGCAAAAGTCTCGAATCCGCCGTAACGGGCCGGTATGCCACGCGTACCGAGGAGGGCGATCCGCATAGGACTTCGTGGGGCAGTCAATCCTGGCTGCCGCCGGCTTTCAGCCGGCGCCTGTTGCTCCGAAGACTCGCGCGCAGCGCGAAAACGCCGCCTAAAAGGCGGCTGCGGACAAGATTGCCCGCCCCACACCTGCCTCTACGTCTTCGCGGTGGCGGAGCGCGAAAGCACGCGAACCATCTTCTTGGACGCCTTCTTGCTCACCGGCGCGTACTGGAACCAGCTCGCCATGTACTCGTCGTCCACCCGCCGACGGACCTGGATCTGGCGGCGCTTCGCCAGCACCCGTTTCAGGTTCATCGCCAAATACCAGAAAGCTTTGAGCGAAGTGTGTTCCCAAAGCATGCAACACATCACCACCATCAGGTCGCGCGCGGTTATGGAGAACCAGTTGCGCCCGTACAGGTTCCCGGAGATGTTCTTGATGCGCATCAGGAAGCGGTTCTTCACCGAGTGCATGTTGATCTCGGGAGGCAGTGCGCGCCGGTTGCCCGGCAGGACTTTGCGCACATGGTAGCCGCGGGCATAGGGAGCGTACAGGCATTTCCAGCCCATCAACTGCGCGCGCCAGGCGACATCGGCGTCTTCGCGGTAGACGAAGAAATCGGAATCGAAGAATTCTCCGTCGAGCGAAATCTCCTCGATCATGGCGCGGCGGTACAGGGCGGCCGCGGCGGTGGCGCCGAAGACGTACTCGTATTGCAGGTAGTGGCCGTTATCGACTTCCTGGCTGCCGCGGTCCAGGTGCCGCAGCATGGGATTGAAATAAACACCCGTGGAATCCACTACGGGCCTCTGGGGAATCTCGAAATGCGCCGACATGGTCAGCAGCTTCCCGCAGACCGACCCGATCCTGGAATCGAACTGTCCGGCATCCACCAACGCCTGAATGAAGTTCGGCAGCAGCAAGACGTCGGGATTCAGCGTGAGCACCCAGTCGCCGTTGGAAAGCTTGATGGCCTGGTTTTGCGCCGCCGCAAAACCCATGTTTTCCTCGTTGTAGTACACGTGGCACCGGCCCTCAAACTGTTCGAGGATGTCGATGGTGCCGTCGGTGGAGGCGTTATCGACAACGATGACCTCTTTAAGCGGATACCTTTGGGATAGCACCGACTCGAGGCAGCGCTTGATAAATCGGCCGCTGTTGTACGTAACTATCGTGACCGAGACGAACTCGTTTTGCGCCATGAACCAGAACCAGAGAGGCCGATCTTCTTTTTCACCCTTGTACCCTAAATCTTGGGGCCGGACCGAACAACAAGCAGCGGCTCGCGAACCCCACGACTTTCCCGTACGCTGCCAAAGGCCTCAGGCTCCGATCGAGGATCGATTCCGCAATGCTCCGCGGGAAGGAGCCCGTCACAACGGCCAGACAAACCGCCCGGAAGGCTCTCGGACGGAAATGCTTGGCTGAATACCTCAGTAAACTACGATACCAGTAAACGCGGCGCATCTCCACTGTCAGGCGCCGGATGGAATGCGCCCCCATGTGTTTCGCCACAGCCTCCGGCACGTAATACAGATAGTACCCCCGATCCGCCACCCGGCGGCAAAAATCCACGTCCTCGAACCAGAGCGGGAAAAAGCCTTCGTCGAAGCCGCCCAGTTCCCGCCACACCGCCCGGCGGACCATGAAGAACGCCCCCGCCGGTTGCTCCACCGCCAAACGCGTGGAGTAGTCCAGCGCCAAACCGCGATACCGCCGGTTCACCGGATTATTCGGCCAGATTCGGTTGAGCAATACGGCTTCCAAAATCAGGGTGGCCGGTGTGGGCAGTTGGCGTACCATGAAGCCGATCTGCGGGCGTCCGCCGGCGTCCAAAAGCCGGCCGCCGGCGCCCGCGGAGCCGGGAAGATCGCAAGCCTCCCGCAGCGGTTCCAGGCCGCTCTGGAGGACGGCATCCGGGTTCAACAGCAGGACATAAGGGGAATCCAACACCGCAAACCCTTGATTTACCGCCGCTGCAAAGCCCTGGTTGGACGGGTTGGCGATCAGCCGGACGCCGCGGCGGGCAACCTCCGCGATGGTCCGGTCATGGGAACCGTTGTCGACCACCACCACGTCGGCGCCGGTGAGCAGGGCAGCGTCCAGCGAGGCGCCGATTTCGGCCTCCGAGTTGCAAGTGACGATGATGATGCCGATTTCAGCCATGTGTCACTTTGCCCCGCCACGGGTCAGGAGAAAGTACAACCTCCAGTAAAGGTCGAAGCCAGTGGACACTTGTACGCTGCGAATCAGCCGTTCATTCGCACTTAGCACGCTATCCAGTACTTTTGCGTCGAGGGTCTGGCCGCGCGCGGCGAAGAAACGACGAAGCCCCTGCCATTCGCCGCGCAGCCACGCAAAACCGGCACCGTGCCGAAAGGCCACCGCGCCCCACAAGAATTGCGCCACAAAGATCGGCCAGCACCAGCGAACCAGGAGCCGCTGGGGATAGTGGCGGGCCAGCAGGAAGAGCTGATTGCGGGCGATGTGCCGCACGGTTTCGGGATGCCACCGGCCGAGCGTGGCGCTCCCGCGATGCCATGCGAGAGCCTCGGGAACGTACTGGCCGGCCAGTCCCCGCGCGGCGCAACGCAGGCCGAAGTCCACATCTTCCAGGTACGATTCGAAGCTCTCTTCCAGCAGCCCCACCCGTTGGAACAGTTCCGCGCGAAACAGGGCCGCGGTCCACGGCGCCGACCAGACGGGACGGGCGAGGGAAAATTCGGAGGCGTCGGCGCGGCCGTTGCCCACGCGCCACGCGGCGCCGCCGCGGCAGAGGGCGTCGAAAGTGGCGTCGATGCGATTGCCCGATCCCGCGGCCAGGATCTTGCCGGTGGCGAACCAGGCGTCCACGGCGAGAAGTCTGGCGAAATAGTCCGGCGCCAGCTCGACATCGCTGTTCAGCACCGCAATCCATTCGCCGCGGCTCTCGCGAATGCCGCGGTTCACGGCCGCGGCGAAACCGGCGTTGCGGCCCATCGGAATCACGCGCGCTCCACGCGTGCGGGCCAACTCGGGCGCGCCGTCCGTCGAGCCGTTGTCCACCACCAGCAACTCCGCGGCGGCCTCGGTCTGGGCCTCCAGGCTGGCGAGCAACCGTGCGAGCAGCTCGCGGCCGTTCCACACCGGCACGATAGCGGTAATGCTCATCGGAAGAGGCGTTTCTTCAGCAGAAAAGCGAGGTTGTGAAACCCATCGCGCCAGGGGTTCAGTTTGGTCTCACCCAGGCGGGACGAATACTGGATCGAGATCTCGCCAAAACGGATGCGCGGGTGGCGCAGGGCTTCGATCTTGATCTCCTCGGAGAAGGCCATGCCGTCGGATTCCAGCTTCATGTCCGTCAGGATGGCGCGGCGAAACACCCACATTCCGGATTGCGAATCGCGCACCCAGCGGAAGAACAGGATCGACATGGCGAGCGATTGCACCAGGTTCCCGAATTTGTGTTTGAAACTCATGGCGCGCCGGTCGCGCACGGGGAAACGCGAGGCGTTCAGGAAATCGACATCCAAGTGCAGAAAGGCCTCCAGCAGATAGGAGAGCGCGTCCACGGGATAGCTGTGGTCGCCGTCGAGCGTCACAATGAGGTCGCTGGTGGCGCCGGCGAACCCGCGCTTGTAGCTGCGGCCGTAGCCGCGAACGTCCTCGCGAATCACCTTGGCGCCGAGAGAGGCGGCAACTTCGGAGGTGCGGTCGGTGGAGTTGTTATCGACGACGATGATTTCGTCGACGAAGTCCGGCATGGCGTGGAGGATTTTCTCGACCCCCTGCTCCTCGTTGAGGCAGGGGATGATGACGGTGATGGATTGGCCTTTATACATAGAATGCGACCCCTTTCCCCCGCTGTTTCCGTCTTTTTGGATTTCCCCAGCGTCTGGATATCATGGAAGTAATGAAGCGGCTTCTGCTCCTCCTATCTTGTTCCGGCGCGTTGCTCAGCGGCGCGGAACTCTCGGGCGTACATACGGTGTACGTGCTGTCGATGTCCAAAGGTCTCGACCAGTACCTGGCGAACCGGCTGACCAATGACCACATTTTCCAGGTGGTGACGGACCCCAAGCTGGCCGACGCATTTCTCACGGACCGCGTGGGAGAAAGTCTGCAAGCGAAGCTGGAAGAGATTTTCCCCCCTCCCGTACCCGAGAAACCGGCTCCGGGCGAGAAGGAAGAGAAAGCGGCGAAAAAGGATAAAGACAAGGACTCTCGCACCAATCCCCTGCTTACCGATACGGTGAACAAGCTGGCCACCCCCGGGTCGAGCTCCTCGTTCAGCCGTGGCAAAGGCACGGTCTTCCTGGTGGACGCCAAGTCGCGCCAGGTGGTCTGGTCCGTATACCAGCTCCCCAAGGGTTCCAGCGCCAAAGAATTGGATCGCACCGCCTCCGACATTGTAAGCCGCCTCAAGCGGGATCTGAAAGGGAAGTAGACCGTTTTTCCTTCACCATTTTCCGGTAGCCATCCACCAGCTTGCGGGAAATGGCCGCCATGTCCCAGTTGGCCTCCACTTCGGCCCGTGCGCGGGCCGCCATGCCGGCGGCCGTCTCGGGATTATCGAACAGCGCCAGCACCCGCTCCGCGAAAGCCGCCGGTTGGTCCGCCAGCGCGCAGACCTGGCCGTCCGCGCGCGCCAGTCCTTCGGCTCCCAACGTGGTGGAGACCACCGGGATGCCCGCCGCGAACGCCTCGAGCAGCTTCACCCGCACGCCGGAGCCGCTCAGGATGGGGCAGACGAATACGGCATACCGCGCCAGCGGCTCGCGCACGTCCTCCACGTATCCCAGCATTTCAAGAGACGCCGAGTAATCGGCGTAGGTGTGGGCCGGCGGGGGATCGGATCCGGCCACCACCAGCCTGGCTTTCGGCTGGCCCGCTAGAATGAGCGGCAGGACGCGCTGGACGAACCAGTCCAGCGCGACCCGGTTGGGTTCGTGCCGGAAGCCTCCCAGAAACAGCATGGTCAAGGGTTCGCGGCCGCCGGAGCCGAACTGGTAACGCGAAGCGTCGATGCCGGCGCGCAGACCGCACCGCAGCTTGGGCGCCAGCTTGGGAAGAAAGGAAAGCAGGTAGTCGCGGTTGGCCGGCGTGCAGACTTGCACCTGGTCGCATGAGGGAAGCGTGCGCAGCTCAAAGCGCAGCGCGCGGAGATACTCGATGCGCGCCCTCACCTCTCCCAGCAGGCTGGCCATGTGGCCCAGGCCGCGGGCAATCGATTGAAAGTGCACATCGTGCTCGAACAGCGCGCTGGCGATGCGGCGATACGCGCCGCGATACTGCGCCATGGGCGTATATTCGAGCTGGAGGACATCGATCCGCTGGCGATAGAGTTGGCGGTGGATGAGCCAGTCCAGATCGCCGTTGGCAAATTCCCGGACGGCGTGCGGCTCGAGGGACCCTACGCCCTTGGGCCTTCCGCCACGGTGAACAATCCACTCGGCGGAGGCGCAGAACCGGCGCAGCTCCTGGTTGGCTTGCTCCTGCCAGGGCCAGTCCAGCAGCTCGACCACGTGCACTTCCGCGAGTTTGGCCAGCTCTCGCAGCGTCTGGTACATGAACACACCGCCGCCGTGAACCGGGGGGCAGATGGGGTACGGAGAAACGAAGAGCACGCGCAATCTCTCAGGAGCGGCGTCCATGGGCTCGAAACGGTCGCGGAAATAGCCGCCGAGTGGGCGCAGGAAGGCTTCGCTGTCGCTCACCCTGGCGAGGGCGCGGGCGCGCCATCGCGAGCGCGCCGCTTGCGGCAATTGGAGGAACGAGCGCCACAGGGCGTAAAAGTTTGGCCGGCCAGCGGCGTCGCCAAAGATGACGCTAAGAAGCGCACCCGCCCAGGCGTAGAAAAAATGTGATGCCAGCCGCGGCCACTCGTGAATGTTCTTCCAGCAGAACAGTACGTAGTTCTTCTTGAGCACGGCCTGTATCCGTTCCTCGCCGAAGACCTTGCCGATAGTGCCCCGGTGCTGGTGGTAGACCGCGCTGCGAGGCTGGTACAACACCTTCCAGCCGCGCTTCCAGGCAAGATAGCCGAGGTCCGTGTCTTCCAAATAGAACGGATGGAGCAGCGGATCGAAGCCGCCCAGCTCGAGAAACTTCCGGCGGTCGAAGGCGCAGGACCCGCCGCCGCCGTAGAAACAGGGGAAGAGATCGTCGATGGCGGGGTCGATGCGATGCCGCACGCGCAGGCCGCCGTCCTGCCACCAGCCCTGCGTGAGCCCGGTCTCCTCGCGAACTTTGTTCGGATCGGCGAAGAAGATCTGGCAGGCGACGGAGAAGACCTGGGGATCGCGGAAGCCTTCGAGCAATGGAGCGAGGAAGCCGGGAGCCACGCGCATGTCGCTGTTGAGCAGCACCACGATGTCGTTCCTGGCGGTGCGAATACCCGCATTGGAACCGCCGCCGAAGCCCAGGTTGCGCGGAAGCGCCATGAGCTTGACGTGCGGGAACGCGGCTCGGACGAAATCGGCGCTGCCGTCGGTGGAGCCGTTGTCGACCACCACGATTTCGTTCTCGGGATTGCCGGCCAGGGCTTCGACCACCGACGGGAGGTACTTCTCCAGCAGGTCTCTTCCGTTCCAGTTGGGGATTACGACGGAAGCTGAGCGGGGGCCGGGGGCCGGGGGCCGGGGGCCAGGGATAGGAGCGGCCCTTCGGGCCGCGTCTTGTTCAGAATCCCCGCGCCGCAGGCGCGCACCTTCCCCCGGCCCCCGGCCCCTGGCCCCCGGCCCCATCTTCCTGAAGATGTCGGTCAGCAGCAGCGCCACAAAGCCGATCGCCATCAGAAAGGGCGACAGCAGCAGCAGCGGGAGAGCGCGGACCAGGCGTTTCAGCAGGAGCATGTCAACTGGGGCCTAAACCGACCGTGCGGCCCAGCTTCACCCAACGGGAAGCGCGGAACAAGGCGACCTGCTCTTCGAGCCGGCGCGCCTCGTCCTGTAAACGGAGCGCCCACGCGGTGCGCTCCTCGAGTTCTTTTTCCGTATGGTGCAGCGCCTCCACGGCGCTGCCCAGATCGGCCACCGCGCGAGAAAGCCGTTCCGTCTGGTCGCGGATCACGGCGGTCAGGCTGGTCTCGGTGTCGATGGCCCACCGCGTCTTGTCTTGGAGGTCCCGCTCCAGATCGGCCACTTTGGCGGCGTAGCCTTCGGCCACCTTCCGCGCGTTCTCCTGCTCGCGCGCGAATTCCTCCTGAAGCTCGACGATGCGCGCGCGCCGCTCTTCGAGTTCCCGGTTCAGTGCCTCGGCCCATTGGTGGCTGCGCTTCAGCTCCTCCTCCTGGCCTTCAATCACCTTCCGCGCGCTCTCCTGCTCGTGCACGAACTCCTCCTGGAGCTCGACGATGCGCGCGCGCCGCTCCTTGAGTTCCCGGTTCACCGTCTCGGCCCACTGGTTGCTGCGTTCCAGCTCGTCCTTCTGCTGGCGAGACAGGCGGTCGAATTCAGCGAGATCCTGCTGGGCCTTGTCGAGCCATTCATTCTTGGTGGCCAGTTCCCCCTCGAGCAGCGCGATGTGGCGCTCCCGCTCGCGAAGCACGTTGGCGGCCCGCGGCACGTAGACGTAAGTGGGGTTGCCGAGCTGGCGGCGATGAGCGCAGACCGCCACGAAGAAGTGCGATTCGTCCGGCGCGGGGTCGCCCGCGTCCACCCGCACTTCCACCGTGCGGCCGGCTTCGTGCGGCTGAAACGTGACGCCTTCGACGTGATTCTCCAGGTACATGGAAACGTGCGCAAAGACGCCCTGCAGCTCGCTCTGGAACTCCTCGAAATCGAACTCGTGCACGTGGAACGGATTGGCCCCGGTGGGCCCGCGCGATTCGGTGTAGTAGAGCTTGTTGGGCGTGGAAATGATGAGCTGTCCGGCGGGCGCCAGCACGCGCCGCGCTTCCAGCAGGAATTCGCGCCAGTTGTAGAGGTGCTCGATCACCTCGAAGGCCACCACCAGGTCGAAGCTGCCGCCGGGGTGGGGCAGGGCCTCGCAGGATGCCTGCTCGAACCGCAGGTTGGGGAGGGCATAGTTGGCCCGCGCGAAGCCGATGGCTTCCGGAGCGCGGTCCACGCCGATCACGGAATCGGCCGCCTGCGCCAGTTCCGCCGAGCCGTAACCGGCCCCGCAGCCGGCGTCCAGCACGCGTTTGCCCCGGGCCAGGCGCGCCGCGAAGGTGTAGCGCGCCACGTGTTCGTTGAGCAGATCGACGTCCACCTGGCCGGGGATAATCCGTTCGCCTGTGAACTCAGCCAATGCGTTTCTCCAGGAGCGGTTCCCGCTTCACGCGGGAGTTGACTTCCACGCGGCAGGGCAGATGAATGTAGCCGTAGATCTGGGCCTCGGACCGGCCCATCTGCAACACCACGGCGTTGTCGATCCAGTCGCACATCTGGTAGCCGAGCAGCGTGCCATCGGCAATCGCCGGCGAAAAGGAAAACGATGCCGGATACAGCTCCGGCAACTCGAGATAGAAATCCACCGTGTAGATGTCGCCGGGCTGCATGGGCGCCAGCTCGTGGCCCTCCCGCGCCGTGTTGGTGCCCGAGAAATCCATACCCAACTGGTTGCGCAGCATGAACCCGACCATCGGCATGGGCACTTCTTCTTTGGCGCGCACGCTGATACGCACCAGGATGTTGGACCCGGGGTCGAGCAGGTGAAGCGGCCGGCCCTGCTCGTCGAGAACCGCGATGCCCAGCACCTCGGCGCGGCCATCGCCATAACGGTGGTCGATGTTCGGAATGGTCTCAACCACCTCCGGCGCGTGGACTGGCCCGGCGCTCTGGCGTTTCACCTCGGCTCCAGCCTTGATCTGAAGGTAGGTGGAGTCCTTCTCGACCATGGCGGCGAGGTACCGGGCCACCACGCGGTCCGGGTCGCCGAGCTCGACCACGCGGCCGTGGTCCAGCCAGAGAGCCCGGTCGCCGATAGCTTTGACGTCGCTCACCGCGTGCGAAACGAACAGGATGGTGATACCGCGCGTGCGCATCTCGTGGACCTTGCGCATGCAGCGCTGGCGGAAATAGATGTCGCCGACGGCCAGGGCCTCGTCCACCAGCAGGATTTCGGGGTCCACGTTGATGGCCACGGCGAAGGCCAGCCGCACCACCATGCCGCTCGAATAAGTCTTGACCGGCTGGTTGATGAAGTCGCCGATCTCGGCGAAGGTTTCGATGTCTTTGTAGCGCTCGTCGATCTGCCGGGTGGTCAGGCCGAGAATGGAGCCGTTGAGGTAGACGTTGTCGCGTCCGGTGAATTCCGGATTGAATCCCGCACCCAATTCGAGCAGCGCCGAGACGCGCCCTTCTACCGCGATCGTTCCCGAGCTGGGCTGGAGGATTCCGGCCACCATCTGGAGCAGCGTGCTCTTGCCCGAACCGTTCTCCCCGACGATGCAGAAGGTTTCGCCGCGGTGCACCTCGAAGGTGACGTCGTGCAGCGCCCAGAAGTCCCGGTGACGCTTGAAGCGGTTCAGGGACACCAATTCCTTGAGCCGGTCGCCCGGAGAGTCGTAGATCGCGTAACTCTTGGAAACACCCTGAAACTCGACGGCGTTCACGGTCGCAGAAGGAAAGACCAGTGTAACGGAAAGCCGGCGTGGAGTGGGACGTGTGGGAAGCAACAGAAAGGGCGGCCGCCGACACCTCCTGTCATCGCCATGCCTGCAAACCGCTAAGAAAGCGGTGCATAAACCGCGGCGCCAAGTCGTTAGTCTTACGGCGCGTCAGGGTTTGCAGCCGGTCAGCCGAGGAAGCCGGAAGCCGCCCTTGTAGTGGACTGGTTCTATGCACTTCCTCCTTATCAGTGGCTCCCCCGTGAAGGGGATCGCGATCACCCCTCGGAAAACAAGGGGTCTGGAGAACGGCATCAGACCGTCCCCAGTTACACTATGCGCCTGAAGGGAGGATCTGTCAAGGGCTAGTCGCACGCATCCAAATGGTGAGATTCGCGTCGCGGACTGGAACCGAGTCGACGGAGAGCGAAACAGGGACCGCCCCGGCTTGGTTCGCGGGCATGCGCACGTCCACCTGCCAGACTCCGGAAATCGATCCGGGCAACGCGACGGCAGAGACAACCGTAGCAGCCAGGCCGCCGCCGAACGTGATTGGCAGGTTCAGAGGAGTGCCTGGATTCGGGTTGATCGATCCGGTGACAGGAGCGGGCACGGTCACTCCGAGGCCCGCGAGAAAGATTCTGACGACCGAGCCAGCGCTGGCTGTATTCAAACACGTGTTTCGGGAACCATCGCTGTTGAAAGCCAGCGGGAGAGGCCCAAATGGATACCCCGTGTCGGACAGGCCGCACTTCTCGAGATCGGAGTAGACCGGAGGAGTCAGGAATGCGACAGGATTCCTGGCAATGACGGGCAGCGTTCGCGAGTCGGAAGCATTCATCTGCTGGGACGTGAGCGTCAGCGTTGTCAGCGATGCGCTGGCGATTTCATACGGCGCCTGAACGTTGATCTGCTGCGGCGAGACGTACAGCAACGGGCCTGCCACTCCATTGAAGTCCACGGTGACACCGGCAAGAGAAGTAACAAGACCTCCAGGAGCCTGGCTGGGTGTGCCGTTAAAGTGCGCGCCAAAAAAAGACAGCAACTCGCCGGGAGCGATCGAAGTTACGGGCTGCAAGTCGGCCGCATCCAGAATGCACGCTATGGGAGTCGGCGGGGCCGCCGGATCGAAGCTGATCAGATCGGCGCTGGTCCACGCCAGCAACATGCCCGTGGCCGGATCATACGCCAGCACGCTGCCGGGTACCATGCGGGCGGCCGTAACGGCCAAGCCGTCGAGGCTCAGGCGCGTCTCGTAGGTTTCTGGCATGCACTGCGAAGGAACTCCGTCCAGCCCCGGAAAATCGGGAGATTCGACCTGGCCTGACAAATAGATTCCGCCGGCCGTGAATGCCGCGAATGCGATCGTGTCGGCCTGCGTTCCGCTGAGGAAAGTCGAATAGACCAGGCCCGTGCCGGTGGCATTCAATTTCGTCATGTATCCGCTGGCCGGCGGCGGGAAAACACAGCTCCAAAAACAGGTATCGAGCGGTGATGGAGCGTTGGCGATGTAGAACGGCTGGAATGCGTTGGAAGTCGTGGGATAGTCCGGTGAGTTCGTGGTGCCCGCGAGCACCACGTTTCTTTGAGCGTCCACCGAGATTGCAGCCGGCGCCGCGCCCCACGATCCAGTGACATATGTCGAATACAGAATCTGGTTGAGGGTCGCGTTCAGCTTGGTGACGTACTGGTAGGAGCAGCCAAAGGCCGTTTGACCGGTACCGACGCATGCATTAAACTGATGGGTCGATTGGAACGCTCCGGGGGTGATCGGAATCGCCTGTCCATACTCCAACCCCGCAACATAGAGACTGCCCTGGTCGTCCGCCGCGATCAGGCCCCCGACACCCCGGATGGCCGCGAGAATCTTGGCGCCACCGGCGTCGAGCTTCGCCGTGAAGTACGCACTGATATAGGTGTTTGTAAATGGTGCTCCAGGCGTGGTTGGGAAATTCCCACCGTCTGTCAGGCCCGACACAATGGCCTCACCAGCGGCATCCACCAGTAGCCCGCCGGAACTGGGATAGATGTCCGAGTCGCCACCGATCAGCGTTGCGTATACCACCTTTCCCTGCGCGTCTACTTTGGCCACAAAGCCCTGCTTGTACTTGGCAAGCATGGTGGTCTGGAGCGCGCCGGAGGTAACCGGAAAGTCGGGCGATTGCGTCTGGCCAAAGACATACGCCGCGCCGGTGGAATCGATATCCAACGCGGCGACGTAGTCCGACTTGCTTCCAGCGAACTTAGTCGAATATAGGATCTTCGAGCCGTCCGGACTCAGCTTGGCAACGAAGGCGTCGTAGGAGTCGGGCGTGCCAGCCGTTCCCTGGAAACCTGCTACGTAGATGTTCCCCGAAGCATCCACCTTGACGGCGTTGATGCTGGTGTTCGGAAGATGTGCCAGCACTACGGCAGGTCCCGCCGCGGCGCTGCCGACCGAAATCAACGAACATGCGACAAGAAGCCGAAGAGTTGCAGGCATGATCCAATTATGCGCCCGTAATTGCCGGATTTGTGAGAATCAGTAAGCCTGGCCGCGGTTGTCGATGTCGCTCACGACTATGCTGCCTGGCTGATCGAGACTGAAAAAGGCGCGCCACTTGCCCACACGCAAGCGATAGCGGCCTTTCAGCGCGCCCTTCAACGCCTTTACGTCGCCGTGACCGGTGGTGGCAAACACTTCCAGAGCGTGGATGATGCGTTCGGCATCGGAGCGGTCCATGCGATTGAGTTCGCGTTGAGCGGCGGGCTTGTAGACCAGAAGCCGCTTCACAAACCCAGCCGCCGCTTCATTTCGCCGTGGGAGACCATCTCTCCTTGTTCGGCTTCAGCGGCCAGGATGCGCGCAACAGTCTCTTCGTCGGCTTCTTCCTCAGTGGCCTCAGCGAGCCGGCGGGCGAATTCCTCATCGCTGACGGGCTGCACGGATTCCAGAAGGGTCAAGAGAGCGTGGACCTGCCGCGGCGGCAAACTGTCGACGATCTCGTGAAGTCGCTCCAGGTCACTCATGATTACTCCACTGGCGGACGGGCGCCCTGGCTTCAATATATCGCACCATCCAGCTCACCGGCGACTCCTGAAAGCCGAGCTGTTCCGACATTCGGCGCGACATCGAGACCATTGTCGGCACACGATTACCCAGGGGCCTTGTACATGAGTCAAGGGCCAGTCGCACGCAGCCAAACGGCGAGATTCGTATCGCGGACCGGAACCGAGTCGACGAAGAGCGAAACAGGGACCGGTCCGCGGTTCGCGGGCGTGCGCACGTCCACCTGCCAGACGCCGGAAATCGATCCGGGCAACGCAACGGCGGAGACAACCGTGGCTGCCAAACCGCCGCCAAACGTGATTGGCAGGTTCAAGGGAATGCCTGGATTCGGATTAACCGAACCGGTGACGGGCGCGGGCACGGTGACTCCCAGGCCCGCCAGAAAGATTCTGACGACCGAGCCGGCGACGGCTGGATTCAAGCACGTGTTAGGGGAACCATCGCTGTTGAAAGCCAGCGGGAAAGGCCCAGGTGGATACCCCAGGAGAACCAGGTCGCACTTCTCGAGATCGGCGTAGGCCGGAGTAGTCAAGAATGCGACCGGATTCCTGGCGATCACAGGCAGGGTCCTGGAATCGGAGGTATTCGTTTGCTGTGTATTGAGCGTCAGGGTTGTCTGCGCTCCGCCAGCGATTTCATACGGCACCTGAACGTTGATCTGCTGCGTTGAAACGTACAGCAAGGGGCCTGCGATTCCATTAAAGGTAACGGTGATGCCGCCAATAGAAGTGGGAAATGTCCCATAAACCACGCCGCCCCAGGATGAAAAGCGCTCGCTAAAGATGGACAGCAACTCGCCGGGCGCAATCGAGGTCACGGGCTGCAAGTCGGCGGCATCTAAAATACAAGTGATAGGAGCCGGTGGGGCCGCCGGGTCAAAACCGATGAGATCCGCTCCGGTCCACGCCAGCAGCATGCCCGTTGCCGAATCGTACGCCAGCACGCTGCCGGGTACCAGGTGGGTTGCCGTAATGGTTAAGCCGTCGAGGCTGATGCGTGTCGCGTAGGTTGCTGGCAGGCACTGCGAAGGGAATCCCTCCAGACCCGGAAAATCGGTGGATCGGGCCAGGCCTGACAAATAGATTCCGCCGGCCGTGAATGCCGCAAATGCTATCGTGTCGGCCTGTGTTCCGCTGAGAAAAGTCGAATAGACCAGGCCCGTACCGGTGGCATTCAGTTTCGTGATGTATCCGCTGGCTGGTGGCGGGACAAAACAGCCGAACAGACAGGTGTTGGGCGGCGGGGGAGCGTTGGCGATGTAGAACGGCTGGAACGCGTTGGAGGTCGTGGGATAGTCCGGCGAGTTCGTGGTCCCCGCAAGCATTACGTTTCTCTGAGGGTCCACCGAGATTGCCGCCGGCAACGCGCCCCACGATCCCGTGACGTACGTGGAATACACGATCTGGGTAAGGTTCGCGTTTAGCTTGGTCACATACTGGTAGGAGCAGCCAATGCCCACTTGACCCTCACCGGCACACGTATTCTCCGTATACTTCGATTGGAGCGCTCCCGAAGTGATTGGAATCGCCGTGTAACCCGCAATCTGCGAGCCGGCAACGTAGATACTGCCCTGGTCGTCGGCCGCGATCCGGCCCCCGACGCCGCGAATGGCCGCGAGAAGCTTTCCGCCAGTGGCGTCGAGCTTCATGGCGAAGAACGTATTCATATCGGTACTTGTGAATGGCGCTCCAGACGTGTTCGGGAAAATCCCTCCGATCGTCTGGCCTGAAATGACGGCTTCACCAGCGGCATCCACGAGAAGCCCGCCGGCACTGGGATAAATATCCGAGCTGCCACCGACCAGCGTGGCGTAGACCACCTTTCCTTGCGCGTCCACTTTAGCCACAAAGCCTTGCACGGAACTGGCAAGCATGCTGGTCTGGAGCGCGCCGGAGGTAACCGGAAAGTCGGGCGATTGCGTCTGGCCGAAGACATACGCCGCGCCGGTGGAGTCGATATCCAGTGCGGCGACGTAGTCGGACTTGCTTCCGGCGAACCTGGTCGAATAGAGGATCTTCGAGCCGTCCGGGCTCAGTTTGGCAACGAAGGCATCGTAGGAGTCGGGCGTGCCGAGGGTTCCCTGAAAACCTGCGACATAGATGTTCCCCGAAGCGTCCACTTGGACGGCGTTGATGCCGGTATTCGGCAGATGTGCCAGGGTTGTGGTAGGTCCCGCCGCCGCTCCGCAGACCGCAACCACCGAACAAGCGAAAAGAAGGCGAAAGGGTGAGGGCATGATCCAATTATGCACCCGAGGTCGAATGTTCGGTCAGATCTGATGGGGTTTGGACGATAAGCTGTTTATTACCAGCAAAGCCCCCTGTTTTTCCGGTCAGATCTGACCGAGACGGAGCGCCTTGGCCGCCCAAGATCGCTCCGGCTCCCCGGTTTTCGAGGGTCCCTGATATGATCGAGATCATGCTGAAGGATGTCGTCGCGGCAAGAGCACTCGGCGATTATCGCTTGCATCTTCGGTTCGAGGACGGCGTTGAAGGCGTGGTCAATCTCGCGCCCGATCTCAGCTTCCAAGGAGTCTTCGAGCCGCTGCTCGACCCCGCCTACTTCGCGCAGGTCCGCGTCGATCCGGAGTTGGGTACCGTGGTCTGGCCGAACGGAGCGGACCTTGATCCCGACGTTCTCTACGGACGCATCACGGGCACGCCGATCTTGCAGGAACACGACGCCCATTTGGCTCATTAGAGACGACAATCACAAGCCAAGCCGTTCCAATGTCCGGCGATCCTCCTCCAGGTCATCAGCGCCAAAATGGAGCGGAACGTTGTGCCGACCGGAAAACTCCATGAACTGCTCAATTGGCAGGTGACAGAACTCGGCGGCGCTTCCCAGCGAAACCTTACCCTCCCGGTAGAGTTCCAATGTGAGCAGTCGGGTTGCCGCCGCTGACAGGTTGTCCACGTCCAATCCTGCCGCCACGAGCAGTTCTGCCGGGATCTCCACCCTCACTGTCTGCATACTCTCAACGTACCGCATGACGGCTCTCGGCGCGACTTGGCAACAGTCCGAACAACTCAGGGCGGCCCTCGGGGGGTTCGGGGATCGCCACGCCGAGGAAGGGACCTCTGGGAAGGGGTGAAGAGCCGTTTTTGTACACATTTGTGTGAAACGTTAACTTGAAGAAACTCCGACGTGCTATTCTCGAATAGAGAGGGAGCTTGAGTTTGGCAGCGCGTGTCGTTGTGGATGCATCCGTACTCATTGTATTGGCAAAGCTGCGTTGTATCCACATCTTGCACGCCGTCTATGGCACCGTCCTGCTCGGACCCGTTGTGCACCACGAAGTGGTCATCCAAGGGCGACGATTGCACGCGCGCGGGGTTGAGCAGGTCGAGCAGGCACTTGAAGAATCGTGGCTGGAGGTCGTGCGTCCCACTACAGGAGAGCAAAAGTTAACGGTGCGGTTGCTGCGCACGACCCGCCTCGACGATGGCGAGGCCGAAGCACTCGCGCTGGCATCGCGTCGCAAGGTCTTGCTGGCCGTCGATGATAAAGAAGCACGCCACATCGCCGAGGCATTGGGCATCGCGTACATCGGCACGGCTGGTGTGCTTTTGGAGGCGTACTTGCGCCAGCACCTGACACTTGACGGCCTCGAGGATCGGCTGACGGACCTGACCAAAGTCCTCTGGCTCTCTCCAACTGTCGTCGCAGCGGTATTGAAGAAGGCGCGGGAGGCGAAACAATGAGACACGAGACTATTGTCGGCACACGATTGCCCAAGGGCCTCGTACAAGACCTGGAACGGATCGAGCGCATCGAGCAAAGCGACCGATCCACCACGGTGCGCAAACTCCTCAGCCACGCCGTCGACCAATGGAAGCTCGACTATTACGCGAAGCAGTATGGACAGGGGAAACTCAGCATGGCACGCGCCGCGCGGGACGCTGGCGTGAGCATCTGGGAAATGCATTCCTACGTGCGCGAGCACAAGATCCCCGCCCAATACGACCATGAGGAATTCGAGCACGATCTTAAGACGATCTACGCGCGATTGGGGTAGGCTGCGCCAAGCCGTTCCAACGTTCGGCGATCCTCCTCCAGGTCATCGACGCCAAGATGGAGCGGAACGTTGTGTCGGCCGGAAAACTTCATGAACTGTTCAACTGGCATGTGACAGAGTTCGGCGGCGCTTCCCAGCGAGACCTTATCCTCCCGGTAGAGTTCCAATGCGAGCAGCCGGGTCGCCGCCGCTGACAGGTTGTCCACGTCCAATCCTGCCGCCACGACCAACTCTGCGGGGATTTCCACCATCGCCGTCTGCATACAGGGCCGCCCTCTACCGCATCACGCAGCAATCTCGCGGAGCACTTCGGGATGCAGTTCCGCGACCCTAATCAACGTCTTCGCCGCTCCGCTCGGAACGCGCCGTCCCTGCTCCCATTGCTCCAGGGTGCGCTTCGAAACACCGAGCAGAGCGGCGAACTGCGCCTGTGTCAGGCCGGATTGCAGACGCGCGCGCACGATGGGTGAACGAGGCTCAACAGAAGTCCGTTTGCCACGGCCAGCCTTGATTTCACGCACACCGTCCAGGACTTCCTGCCAAACGTCACGGCCCGCCTCGAATCGGGCGAGTGCGCGGGCGGTGAGTTTCTTAGTCACGGTCGAACTCCTCCTTCAGTCGTTTCAGAATATAAGCCGGCGCGTTCTCCTGCTTGGCCTTGGCATACAATGCCAACATCCAGAACTCGTTCGGGTGGTAGTGCACGAAATGGATCACCCGCAACCCGCCACGCTTGCCTGCGCCTTCACGCCGCCAGCGGAGCTTCCTTACACCGCCCGAGCCGCGAACGATCGCTCCCGCGTCCGGGTTCTGCATCATGAACTCCTGCAACTCACTGTATTCATCGTCATCGAGGTAGGAGGCTCGAACGCGATCGAAGGCAGCCGACTCGGTAAACACGAACACGACTCTATCCTACGCCTCTGGCGTATCCTTGTCAAACACGCGACGGTGGCAACACCGCCGAATGCAGACTCGCTGACAGCGTTTCACACGGTCGGAACCCGGTAGCCCAGCGGCGATTCTGGCTTTCGGCGGGACGCCACGATGTACCCCGTGTACCGGTAATCACCTACCATCCAAGCAAGTGCGCGAGAAGCGTCTTGCCTGCGTGTCGCCGCGACATCAGTTGGAGCAATCCGAGAGCGTCGGGAAGGGCGTGATGAGCCTGTTCCTTCTGGACGCCGAATTCCGCCATTAGCTCCTCAAGCTTCCTCTCAGACATACCGACGTCGCTTTCCCACTTGATACCGTTAAGTGAGCACTTCCAGGTCAGTTTCTTGGTCCAAGGGTGATCACGCGGAGGGTACACGCCTGCCAGCATTCTGCGATCGAAGTCCGCCTTATGCGCGACGATGCAATCGGCCCGGGTCAGCAGTCCTTGAACTCTGGCTTCATCGGGTGACTTTCCCATTTTTCGATCGCGCTGCCAATCGTATTGGTCAAGGATACCCAAGACTTCGCCGGTAATGGGGTCGCAGGCTGTGTTAACGATAGCCAACTCGGTGAGTTCAGCCGAAGACTCTGTGCCAGTGGTCTCCGTATCGAGGAAGGCCACGACGTGGAGATCTCGGGTCTCTTGTGGCGTATGATCCGCGTCTCCGCAAGTACGGAGGAATTCATCGATCATAGGCCTGAACTGCAATAAGCTGCGGAAAGCGTCCATGATCGCTTGGATGTAGGCCGCTTCGTCGAATTTGGATGATGAAACAAACCGATCAAACGGGACGTATCTCCAGAACACGCTGTCTGGATTGAGGTTTTCTGCGTCGTATCGGTCCGTGAAGCCCTCTGCGATCATCTGTGGGGCGAGCAGTTTCTTCAGCTTGTCCCAGCGTCGCCACTGTTGTCTGGGCGCGCGCAATTCCACGCAGAGATATCGATCCGCGGGGTGCGACGTGAAGGGGTTGTACCACCCGAGCGAGATAGACACCTCGCCGACGCGGGACAGCTTCCAACTCGTCGGGAACATCCGTAGGTCAACCCACCCCTCCTCTTCGTCTATTTCGGGAGCGTGTTGCCAATCGTGCAAGCCGAACTCGTGCTTGAGTCGCCGGCCCAAAGACCTGAGGAACTGTTCAATCTCGTGCAGAAGACCGCCTTCGTTCGAGCAGAACGTGACCATTTCCGGAAGGTCGTCCTTCAACTTGCAAAAACTCTCCAGGTAGTGCAGCGCTCGTGCCGAGAATGCGGGTTCATCCATCGCCAACAGTATAGCGCCCACGCCAGCCTTTTCATGGTTGCGCTCTGCCGATCGGCTATATCCCCCGCAGCTCTTTGCCCGTTGGCGTGAGTACCTCGCATCCGTTCTCCGTCACCACCACCGTGTCTTCGATACGAATGCCGCCGAAACCCTCCAGGTAGACGCCGGGCTCGATGGTAATCGCCATGCCGGCTTGTAACCGGGCCTTGTCGCGCTTGCCCAGGCGCGGGGGTTCGTGGATCTCCAGGCCCAGGCCGTGGCCAGTAGAGTGCACAAAGGCGCGGTCCAGGCCGTAGCCTCGTAACACCCGGCGCGCGACGCGGTCCACGGCCGCGGTGGAAACGCCGGCGCGGACCGCCGCAATCGCCGCAAGCTGCGCTTCGAGCACCGCGTGGTAGACGCGCTTCACCTTGGCGGTGGGTGCGCCGAGGAACAACATGCGCGTCATATCGCTCGAGTAACCGTCCTGCTGCGCGCCCATGTCCACCAAAATGAGGTCGCGCGGCTTGAGGCGCGCGGCGGTCGGTTGGGCGTGCGGCAGCGCGGAGCGGACGCCCGCGGCCACGATGGTCTCGAAGGCCGGTTTTTCGGCGCCCAGGCGGCGCATGCGGTATTCCAGTTCGGCCGCCAGGTCCTGCTCCGTCATGCCGGGGCGGACGCGCGCCACGGTCTGCTCGAAGGCGCGGGAATTGGTCTCGACCGAGCGGCGAATGCGTGCGATCTCGGCCGGCGATTTCACCATCCGCAGTTCCTCGATCCACCCCTTCACTGGTTCGAGCGAGGCCCGCATCGGAAGCCGCGATTTCAGCGATTCGTAGGAATCGCACGTCATGCGGGCGGGTTCGTACCCGATGCGTTTCAGCCCCAGCCTGGCAATGGCTGCGGCGACCTCCGTCAGCAACTGGCCCTTGGCGGTCTTCACCCGGCACGTCACCTCCTGAGCGGCCTGTATCTGGTAGCGCGGGTCGGTGAAGAGGATGGATTTGCCGCCCATCACCAGCAGGCTGCCGTTGCTGCCGGTGAAGCCGGTGAGGTATCGAAGGTTGGGACTGAACGCAACCAACAGGCCGTCCAGCTTGCGTTCCGCGAGGCCCGAGGCAACGGCCTGCCTGCGCTGGTCGAATGGGTTGTTACTGGACAAGCAGCACCAGTTTGCCGGCGGTTTTGCGGCTTTCGAGGTCGCGATGGGCCGCGGCCGCTTCCTCGAGCGGGTAGGTGCGGTCGATGCGCAGCTTGAGCTTGCCGGAGGCCACCCAGCTTAGCACGTCGCCCGCGCGCCAGAGCAGTTCGTCGCGCGTGAGCACGTAGTGCCCCAGGCTGGGGCGCGTGAGGAAGAGCGACCCTTTGCCGTTGAGAATGGTGGGGTCGAACGGCGGAACCGGTCCGCTGGATTGTCCGAAGAGCGCCAGCAGGCCGCGCGGGCGTAGACAATTCAGACTTTTGTCGAAGGTGGTTTTGCCCACCGAGTCGTACACCACGTCGACCCCGCGGCCGCCGGTGAGCCGCTTCACTTCGGCTTCGAAATCCCGCTCGGTGTAGAGGATGGCTTCGTCCGCGCCGGCTTGGCGCGCAATGCGGGCTTTCTCTTCGGTGGAAACCGTGCCGAACACGCGCGCGCCTAGCATTTTGGCCATTTGGACCGTCAGGCCGCCGGCGCCGCCCGCCGCGGCGTGAACCAGGCAGGTATCGCCGCTCTTGAGCGCATAGGTGGAGTGCGTCAAGTAGTGAGCGGTCATGCCCTGGAGCATGGCGGCCGCGGCGGTCCGGAAGTCGAGACCATCGGGGATCTTGACCAGCAGCGCGGCTGGAACCAGCGCATATTCGGCGTAGGAGCCGCGCGCCATGGCGTAGGCTACGCGGTCGCCGGCGGCGACTTCCTCGACATCCGCGCCGACGGCCTCTACCGTTCCCGCGCCTTCGCTGCCGAGGGTGATGGGGATGTCCGCTTTGTAGAGGCCCGTGCGGAAATAAACGTCGATGAAGTTCACGCCGCTGGCGGCGATGCGCACCAGCGCCTGCCGGGGACCCGGCGTGGGCTTGGGGACTTCCACCAATTCCATCTTCTCGGGACCACCGGGCACTTTCACTTGAATGGATTTCATCAATCAACCTCCTTGCCTCTACCCAGGGCAAGGTAAAGCGTGCCCCACCATGGTGGGGCATGCTTTAGAGGCACTTGCAAAATTCGCATCCTGCCCCCCCAAGCTCGCAAAAACAAAAAGTCTAAAAAGTGTTTTGAGTAGGGACTGATTCCGAATAGAATATTTGTGCAAGCA
>Ga0187865_1001861_pt1 | contig 22250 bp, 17 predicted proteins | sample June2016WEW_11_1_2_FD_132989 | JGI IMG/M metagenome (GOLD analysis project Ga0187865, IMG submission 132989) | Peatland microbial communities from SPRUCE experiment site at the Marcell Experimental Forest, Minnesota, USA - June2016WEW_11_100 | ecosystem: Environmental > Terrestrial > Soil >...
GTCCAGACAATAGTCGGCGTGACCCAGACACTTTTCTCAGAAGCCGAACCTATTTTCTGCGCGCCTGAGACAATCTTCTCAATGATGGAGAAGACTGTCGGCGAAGCGCCGGAAGCGTTCATGCAACCCCAACCAATCATCGCGTCCGTGTTAAGGTTCTGATCGGATTTTGAGACCCATCTGATTCGAATATAGCCCCGATTACGAAGTTGAGGTGCACCGTTTTACCCCTAATCAGTTAAATTGACATTGGGATAACATAAACTGAGGAGGGGACAAAACAGTGCACCTCAACTTCGTAATCGGGGTGATAGGATATTGGCAACACACAGCTATAGTAAGAGAACGTTCTCGACAAATGCGCTCTGCAGATTTTGCACAAACAGGGCTTAATCCAAGTGGAATTTATGAATCTTGTAATGCAGGGTGCGCAGGCTGATTCCCAGGATATCGGCAGCCTTCCGCCGATTGCGTGTGATCCTGGAAAAAACGCCGCTGATTACGGCTTTTTCCATATCCTCGAGCGGTTGGTTCAATGGAATGCTGACCTCGGGGCGGCTATCTTGGCTATGGCCTATTGACGCTGGCAGGTCTCGCGGATCAAGTGTTTCATTGTGGGATAAAAGCACCATGCGCTCTGCAACATTGCGCAGTTCGCGCACGTTTCCCTGCCAGGGATGCTGAAGCATCAGGTCCAGGGCTCGATCCGAAATCTTTTTCGGTTCCTTTTTATAAAGCCTGGAGAATTCCTCCAGGAAGGCGTTGACTAGGATGGGTATGTCTTCCTTCCGTTCACGCAGTGCCGGCAGTACGATGGGAACTACGTTCAGCCGGTAATAGAGATCCTCCCGGAAACGCTTTTCAGCGATTTCCCCCGCCAAGTCCTTGTTTGTCGCAGAGATGAAGCGCACATCCACCTTAATCACACTGGCGCCTCCCAGTCTCCTGAGCTCTCGGTCCTGAAGGACGCGAAGCAGATCAACCTGGGTTTTGGGTGTCATATCTCCGACTTCATCCAGGAAGAGCGTGCCGCCCGAAGCCATTTCAATCCGTCCCATCTTCATAGTCGCTGCGCCGGTGAAAGCACCCTTCTCATATCCGAACAACTCGCTCTCGAGTAGTGTATCCGGCAGTGCACCGCAATTAAGAGTAACGAAAGCTCCGTCCCGCCGATTGCTGCGGCTATGGATTGCCCGCGCAACCAGTTCCTTGCCAGTTCCGCTCTCGCCTGTAATCAGGACGGTAGCGTCAGTAGGCGCCACCTCTGAGATGATCTTGAAGACCTGACGTATCCGGCTACTGTTCCCGATGATATTGGAAAACTCCTCTTTGACGCTCAGACGGCGGCGCAGGCTGCGGTTTTCCTCGGCCAGCCGCTGTTTTTCGAGGGCTTTGCCGATCAGGAGGGAGAGACGCCGGCGATCCACCGGTTTGGACAGGTAGTCATAGGCGCCCAGCTTCATCGCTTCCACCGCGCCCTCGACGCTCCCATAGGCGGTGAGCAGGATCATTTCTGTTTCGTGACAGTTCGCTCGGATCCAGCGCAGCAGATCCATGCCGGATCCGCCGACCATGCGCATGTCCGAAATGACAACCTGATAGAAGTCCTCACCGAGTTTGGACATGGCTTCTTCCGCGGAACCGGCCGCGTGCACCTGATACCCTTCAGCTTCGAGGATTGTCGCCAAAGCCTCGCGGATATTGATTTCATCATCCACGATCAGGATCTTTGCGGGCGCTTTAGGCATGGTCAGCAGCCTCCTTCCTGCCTTCCGAGACGAACAAAGGCAATTCAACCGTGAAGGTTGAGCCCTCTCCAGGGGCGCTGGTAACGTGAATGTGGCCGTGATGTTCCTGGATAATGCGGTGCACGATCGTCAGCCCCAGCCCCGTTCCCTTGGGCCGGGTGCTAAAAAAGGGATCAAAGAGCTTTGGAATCTGATCGGGGGGAATGCCGACCCCTGTATCTTCAACATGTACGACTGCCATGTTTTGCTTGTTATAAATCGCCTCGGCGCGAATGCGCAGTAAGCCGCCTTTCGGCATCGCCTCAAGGCTGTTAATCACAAGGTTGAGAAAAGCCTGCTTGAGCTGATCCTCTGATCCTTGCACGTTCGGATTTCCCAGCGTGTGCAACTCGAGGGTGACTTTCCTGGACTGAGCCTGGTTTGTCAGTAGATCTACAATCTGGCGCATTAGAACATCGAGGTGAATTTCTTCCATCGGGGAGCTGCTGGGACGCGCGAAGGAAAGAAAATTATCTACAATTGCCGCGAGTCGCGAAATCTCCTCCTCCAGTATCTTCAAGTATTTGGTGGTTTTCTGAGCATCCTGTCCGGCAGGTTTAATCGCCGCAAGGCTTGTATCGAGAAGGGAGAGATTCAAGTCCAGCGCCTCAAGCGGGTTTCGGATCTCGTGAGCCATGGTAGCTGCCAGTGTCCCAAGTGAAGACAAACGCTCGGCAGTCCGCATTTGCCGCTCCATGGCCGCCACTTCCCGGATGTCATGCACCAGGAGGACGGTCCCAGTTGTGCGTTTCTGCGAATCCTTGAGCGGAAGCGTAGTGATTCGCGCCGGCAGGGAGTCTCCCGCAACGCCCAACTCGTGCTCTACCTCCTTGACATAGGTTCCCTCATGGATAGCCGCCTCAACCATCGGGCGCAATTCCGGTCGGGCCTTCAGAATTTCCAGAATGTCCAGGCTTGCATCATCCGGAGGGATCTCCGGCAGGAGGCCGCGAGCGCTGCTATTGGACATTGTCAGCCGACATTTGCCATCCAGCACCACGACCCCAATTTCAAGGCTGTCCAGGATCTGATAAAGCAGGGTTCGCGTGCGTTCACGCGCTGCTAAATTGTTTCGGTCGCGCAGGATTGCCCCTGCGCTGGCAATCGTCAGCAGGGCACAAACCGCATAGATCACCGGAATCGGAACCCATTGGGTGTGCAATGGAAACAGTTGCGTGCCGAAATAGTGAATTTCGCGGGAACGCAGCGTTATCTCCCAGTGGAAGGCAAACAGCAGAAGCCATAGGAAAGCGTTAAAAACCCCCAGCAAAATCCAGAGGAAAATCCTGGGAAGGGGGCGGCTCTCTCCTTTTTTTTGACTGAACTGCTCGGGCATTCAATTCTCCGAAGTCAGGAATGAATATAAAAAAGCATAGCATGAGTCAAGCTCTGGATGTGCAAAAAATGCAGCATTATTACAACATGCGGAAGCACGTGGCGGAATCGCAAACGTGCCTTTTTCAAGATTTAAAATTTATTTGTAAATTTGTAAACCTTTTCTTAACAATTACTTGACGCGTTATCCCAGACTATGTACTAAAACGAATGCTGCATATTTCCCCATTGGCCTATGAGTTGCTATATCAGTGGCTGTGAATGCACAACATTAATGGAGCAAATTTTGCAGATAACCAAATCAACCTTTTAGGAGCAACTATGAACAAAACAAAGATGAGATTAAGCTTACTGATGGCCCTCTGTGTTGCGGCGTCCCTGTCTTTCTTTGGATGCGCATCCGCACCTACGGCGGAAATCAACGCAACCAAGGCGGCCGTCACCGCGGCACAAACCGATGATATCCGGACCTATGCCCCCGATAGCCTGAAGACTGCTGAAGACACTCTGGCAAAGGCGACTGAAGAAGTGCAGACTCAGGACGGCAAAAGCAGCTTTTCGCGCGACTACAAGGCTGCCTCGGAATTCCTGAAGCAGGCCAAGGACGCAGCAGCCAAAGCCCAAACCGATGCCCAGGCTAACAAAGCCAAGACCAAGGCCGATGCCGAGACTTTGATTGCCGGATTGGCGACGCAGCTTGCCGACGCCAAGAAGGCCCTTGCGACAGCCCCAAAGGGGAAAGATACTAAGGCCGAACTGGAAGCACTTCAGAACGATCTAAAGAGCGCGGATGAAGCTGCCGCAGCAGCTTCCGCAGCGATTTCACAAGAGAAGTTCATGGATGCTCTCGGTCAGGCAAAAGCGGCGCAGGCAAAGGCCGATGGCGTAATCGAGCAAGTCGCAGCTGCAAAAGCGAAAATCAAGGGTCGCAAATAGTTTTATCGCCGTTCCAGGAAGGTCAATGGCGTCTAGAAAGAAACGGGAGATCATCGGGGCGTCCTTCACCCTGTTGATCCTGATTTTGGGGACGGTGGCGCATGAACTGTGGCTTTACATAGGCCTGCGCGACCGCCCCTGGCTGTTTGAGTCGTATGTAGACAACCTGTCGGCTCGCTGTGCGACAAATGCAGGGGCCTATGCATTTGCAGAAAGGTTGCACGCCCTGGCCGGCCAGGTAGAAGATGCAAAGCTTTGTCTGAGCACTGAGGACAAGGCATGGGTGGTGCGCCGTGATTACGCCTCCTGTTATCAGAAACTGGCAGGTTGCATTTTGACTGCGCTTCAAATCCGCCAAAACCAGGAGCAGTGGGCGCGAGACCAGAAATCCCGCCTTGACATTACGCTAAGAGTCCTTGAATCGGAACTGGATGGCGATGCCCGAGCCAAAAAGGCAGGGACCAAGTTTGAGATACGGAACCTCGCTCAATCCCAAGCCAGGACTCAGGTCGAGACAGCGCGCAACCTGATCGCACTCGGTCAAACCGAGTCCGCTCTCATTGCGATAATGCGCGCCCGCGCCGCATGGGATCAGAGCGAAACTTCTATCGCGGAAGAACTGGCGCGTTTCTATGATTTCGGGCATCGGGCGCTTTGGGAAAAAGCTGCGCAAGATCTGCTGCACTGGACCAGGCGGACGGCACGCACGGCAATTCTTGTGGACAAGCTGGAGCATCGCTGCCTATTGCTGGCTGGGGGACGCATCGAGAGAGCTTATACTGCCAACCTCGGCAGGAACTGGTATCGAGGGAAGTCACAGGAGCATGATGCTTCCACGCCGGAAGGCGAATACAGGATAAAGAGCAAGCTCCGCTCCGGCAGTTTTGGATGGGCTTTGCTTCTGGACTACCCGAATGCTGCCGATCGGGCGCGTTTTAATGCACTGAAAAAGACAGGAGCGATAGCAGCTCACGCACGGATCGGAGGCAACATCGAGATTCACGGAGGCGGGCGGCGCAATTCGGACTGGACCGATGGCTGCATTTCTCTGGAAAACCCCGAGATGGCGGATTTGTATAAAAGGGCGTATGTCGGCATGCCGGTCATGATCGTGGGCACGAGCAGCCTTGGAGCCTCGGTGAAGGAGTAAGTTATGTTGCAGGGAGTCACACGGAATCTAACGAAGATAGTTTTGACCTGCTTCATATGGCTGGCGGGGATAGCCCTGCTGCAAGCATGCTCAACTTTAAAAACATCCGAGGAAACAAAGGCTGCACCAGGCGGCAAGAGTAGAAGCGTTCGATCCCCTAGAGATCCGGATTCCCTGCAAGGCAAGGCACGCGCCCTTGAAAACAAAGTACGCAAGTTGGAAGCCAGCAAAAACCATCTGTACCCCGCCGGACCGATTATCTTAGTTGATACGGCTCAAAGCCGCCTCAGCCTTGTATCGGGATCAAAGGTAATTGCCGAGGGAACATGCTCCACGGGCAACGGCATGGAATTGACCGATGGCTCCGGCAAGCGCTCGTGGACCTTCGACACCCCGAGAGGTTATTTCCGTATTCTCAGCAAGGTGACGGACCCGGTATGGTATCGGCCCGACTGGTCCTATGTTGAAGAAGGGGAGCCGATTCCCAAAAACCGTTCCAATCGCGCAGAGGCGAATGTGCTGGGAGATTACGCCCTTGCCTTCGGTAACGGCTTCTTTATACACGGCACTCTTTATACTCGGCTGTTGGGCGCCAATGTGACTCATGGGTGCATTCGAATCGACGATGATCTTTTGAAGAAGGTCTATGCAACCGCTCAGCCCGGGACACCAATCTGGATCTACTAAGATGCACTACGTCGGGAAAGTAAAACCGCAAAAGACAGCTTCAATGCGGGTACGCGCATTTTCTCTTGTCGCGCTTCTTGCGGGTTCGCTGCCGGTTTCCTGTCATTCGCGCTCGGGGCAGCCCTCCCAGGGCTCATCCATAGAACAGAACGTTCAGGAGCGGATCGCGATGCTGACCCGTCAAGAGCAGATTCTATCCGCGGAAATTTCAGTGGCGAAGAGCCCGACCCCTTATCTGTCTGTCGACTTCCAGAGCATGAAAATTGAATTGAAGGCGCAAGGCCGGAGTTTGCGCAGCTTTTCTATCAGCAAGATCAGCAGGACCGGCGGCACGCCATTCGTAGCGCAGACCTGGGAGGAGACTGAAGCCAAGCCGCTGCAGAATCCTGAACGGGCAAAGATGGTCCCCGGATCGGGAGAAGAGACCACTTCATCCATCGCGAGCCAAAATCCCTGGGGGCCGAAAAGGATGCCGCTGGACTACGATCTGCTCTGTCAGGGAGACCGTCTGGTAGGTATCCGGTCATTACCATCTGCGCAATCGCGCGGCCGTGTCCCTCGGTGGATCATAGGTGGTTTTCGCCAGTCATGGGACTGGGCCCGCAATGTATTTGGCAGAAGGAACTCCACCTATCGGGAATCACTCGAAATCTGGCTCTCCGAAGAAGATGCCCAGCTGCTTTTCTGGTCTTTTCCCAAGCAGTTTGACATTCTGATCGTCAACGCCTCCTGAGGTATTGTCAAGTTGGGAAGGTTGCCAGCGGACTGTTTCAACTACCACACTAATCGAACAAATTGACCTTTTGAAAATTTTCTGAGACCTCTTTTTGAACAGCTGCAATCTGTGCCTCGGTCAGGTGAAGCCGCTCGACTAGGCAATCCATGTCGGTCACATGGTTCATCTGTTTGATTTCCGCGTGAACACTGTAGGCATGGGAAAGGCAATTTCCGTAAGCAACGATGGGAGTCAGCGACCCATCAGCGTTCACGTCCCTGAACCCGTGGTGCAACCGGACACAATCCTTGAGATTGGAGGGCATTCTCCACTTTTTCATCAGCTTTTCACCGATCATCGTATGATCAAACCCCAGCAATTGGGATTCTAAATCCAATTCATTGGCACCCTCGGATTTGCCCATTTTCTCAATTTCCCGGTATTGATCCGGAAGTTTAAGCAGGATGACCAGCTTGCCTATGTCATGGAGCACGCCCCCCACAAAAGCCTCTTCGGGATCGCTGTAACGGATCTTGCGAGCCACACATTGGGCCGCCAGGCCGCACTCGACCGAATGCTCCCAAAGCGCCCCACTCAAAATGCCCAGGCTTGAATTCGTCTTAGGGAAGAAAAGGATGCGAGTCGAGGTTGTGATCACCAGGCTCTTGACGGTCTTCATTCCCAGGCGGACCAGCGCATCGCGCAGCGTGCCGACATCTCCAGTACCTCCATACAGTACCGAATTGCTTACCTTTATCAATTTAGCCACCAGGGATTGATCTTGACCGATGAGCTTGTCCAGTTTATCCATGGCAAACTCCGGATCTTCGAGCAGGTCAAGGATCCGGAAAACCAACGAAGGCAAAGGAGGCAGGTCTTCAATGCTCTCAACCAGCCTCGACATGGCATCCGGGGTAGCCGTCGGTGCCGGCGGGCTCACCGCAGCAGTTTGTGAACCCTTGATTGCAGTGAAGGATCCAGCGGTCTGGTTGAGCACCTGCGGTTTCTCGGCGGGAGGATTTAAAAGCCAGGATAACAATTCCAGATAGTGAAACGCATTCAATCCGTGTTGTTCATTGCCGGTGGCCACATACAGCATGATGGCCATGTCCTTTTGTGTCCCGATCGGAATGATGGCGCACTCACCGCCGGGTGGGAAATCAATGAGGCCATTCAAGAGGTTAGAGTCATAGACTTTTCCAAAAAAACCGACGCCGGATCGGCACACCGCATAAAAGCCCTGATCTTGGTCAAGACGTCTTAGCGGATGTTCAATTGTTTTCTGCTGAATAGTTCCGTCTTTTATAGCTGGCATCGATGGATTCTATTGACGCTCTCAGGCGCTTCGGATTTTTGAGACTGAGCCGCAGGTTTCTGAACTGTTGGGCTGAGATCGCCTTGCCATGGAGATTGCATCAATTAATTGCCTCGCCGCAGCAAGATTCGGCACTGCATAGATCGCTTTCTCACAGGTCCAGCGGAGCTTCAGATCATGGGGACGGTCTCGAATTGCCTCACAAAGGATTCGAATGGCTTCACCTGTACTCCGCGAATTCATCGGCTGGTACAACCACGGGCGTGTGCATCAGGGATTGAACGGGATACCGGATCCTGATCCGACAATAGATGGGCCGAAGCCGTTGGGCGGCAGACTTGTGGCAATTCTTGTGTTGAACGGCTTACATCACGACTACCGGATGGCTGCATAGTTGTCGTCGAATCGCTTTCTGATACTGAAACTCACCGCCGAGTGTGCGGCCCAATTACTGAGATCAGAAGCTCTTCTGGAGAAATGGGTGAATATTGGGGCCCATACGATACCGGAATAAGAGAAAAGATTTTACTCGAAGTGGCCAGCTTCGCAGGAATCGGAAGTCGTATCGGGTTTTCGCGGACCACGGGGCTGAACCTGAGCAATATTGAACAGACCCCACGAGCCCGTGAGTCTATGCTTGGAACTGGCGGCAGTCCAAGCATGGAAACCCGGCGAGAAGGGCGCCGGTAGGCTATTCAAGGAGGGACACCAATGTCATTCGGCATCTACATCGTCGGGTACAGCATACTGATCGTCGGTATGACCATGGGCGCGCACTTGCTCCACGTGCCACCGAAGTGGATCGTGGTGGGGGTTATCTGTCTGATCGGCCTGGCCATCATCCATGGCGTGACTGCGACCCGACAAAAGGATCCGGCATCCAAGTGACAGGGAAGCGCGAATCTCGGTGGATCTATAGGGATTCCTATTTCGGAATGGTTGGAGAAGCAAGCGAAGTCACAGCCCGGGTGTGGGTCTGGCGGACTGTTTTAGGACACGTTGACGAGCGCAGGTCAGGGCAAAGGAGTTAGCGGGATATTCACCGACATCGGGAACCCCCGAGGCAAGCCGGCCTGAGAGCCCTGCGGCGGTAGAACGAGAGATAGCCCGAGGCGGCAAAGAGAAGCCAGAGACACGTAACGGCAGCGAGGCCAGCGGGGAGCGCCAGTTGAACTCCGCCGAGACGAGGGGTCTTCCGCGAAACTTTTGACAAGATGTTACGAAAAAGCATAGAGATGGAATCGACGACAGAGGACAATGCCTTTCTGCTTTTCTTTCATTTCCTCGGCGTAAGGACTATTCACGTAATCCACAATCTTGGTCGTATTGTCATCTTCTTTACGCTTGCTTTTCTGAAGATCTTTCGACCGAAACAGATCCGGGAGATTCTTCAGCAGGTTTTTTACATCGGCGCCAAGTCATCGAGTATTGTGGTGCTCGTCGGCCTCTTCACCGGCATGGTCCTCGGTCTTCAGCTTTTCTATGCCCTGAATAAATTCGGATCTCAGGGGGTCCTCGGTTCTATCGTCGCCCTCACGCTCATCAGGGAACTAGGCCCTGTCCTTACGGCAATCATGATAACCGCACGGGCGGGTTCTGCAATGACGGCCGAAATCGGTATCCTACGTATCTCCGAGCAGATCGACGCCCTCTATACCATGCGGATCGATCCCCAGCGGTATCTTATCAGTCCGCGGATCGCAGCCTCGATCATCAGCTTTCCCCTGCTGACGGCCTTCTTTGATCTGATCGGGATACTCGGTGGATATCTCACCGGCGTGGTCCTCCTCGGGGTGGATAAAGGCGCCTACTTTTATCGCATCCATTCCTATGTGGAGCTGGTCGACATCAGGGGCGGGTTTATCAAGTCACTCGTCTTTGCCGTGCTCGTCTCGACCATCTGCTGCTATGAGGGGTATTTTACTCACCTTCGTACCGACAGCTACGGCGCAAAAAGCGTCAGTCTCTCGACCACCTCGGCAGTCGTATTCTCCTGTGTCATGATCCTGATCTCAGACTACGTCGTTACCTCTTTTCTTATGTAGAGTCCCCTATGGAAACGCCATTGATAGAGTTCAGAGAAGTCACCAAGCGCTTTGACGAAAAGACTGTTCTCGACAAGGCGGATCTCACGATTTACGAAAAACAGATTACGACGATCATCGGAAAGAGCGGCAGCGGCAAGAGCGTTCTTCTCAAACACATCATCGGCCTCCTCTCTCCAGATGAGGGGAGCATACTTTTCAGGGGAAGGCCCGTTCATGAGATGAAGAAGAGCGAATGGGACGGATATAGGAATAAGGTCAGTTACATGTTCCAGAATAATGCCCTGTTTGATTCCATGTCGGTCTTTGAAAACATAGCCCTCCCGCTTAGGCAGACAACGAATCTCCGAAAGAAAGAGATCGAACACAAGGTGATGTCACGGATCGAACAGATGGAACTCACCGACGTTGTCAAGCAGTACCCGTCAGAACTCTCAGGAGGGATGCAGAAGCGGGTGGCCCTGGCACGGTCCCTCGTAACAGACCCGACCATCGTGCTCTTTGACGAGCCCACGACCGGCCAGGACCCTATCAGGAAAAATATCATCCTAAGCATGGTCGCCCATTACAGGAAACAGTTCGGATTTACCGCCATTCTTATCAGCCATGATATCCCCGATGTCTTCTTCATCTCTGACCGGATACTTCTCCTCTGGGAAGGGAAAATAGCTTTTCAAGGGACCTATGAGGAGTTAGCGAGATTTAAGCATCCCATGATCGACGAATTTCTCAGGAGCATTGAGGGCCTCCGCGACGAGCTCACAGGGCTTCTCTCAAAGGAAATGTTCCGGTCCAGGTATACTCTGACACTGAGCGGAGGACGTGTCGACACGACAATCACGGCAGTTCTCTTCAGCATCCACTTTGACCTCCTTGCCGATGAGCTCGGACCCCAGGCTGCCATAGAGGTTCTCAAGACGCTCGGTGAACATATCAATGAACATTTCGGTCCCCTGGGGGGATTCTCATCCCGCCACAGGAGAGGCGAGATCCTCACCATACTGCCCCGGATGGGCCTTGATGAAGCCGGGCAATTAGTGCATGATTTTGGCCAGAGGCTCCAGCAAAAGGCTTTTCCCGGAATCCAGGCACTTACCAGGGTCAAGACAGGAGCCGAAGAATGCTTCAAAATAATTGTGACTGCAGGGATGGCTGAAGGCAGCACCTCTGACGAGATTGATCAGATCCTGGAAAAGGCCAAAGCGAATCAGAAGATAATCGCACATTACCAGTGCGGTAAGGAGGGCGCTTCGAAATGAAAAAATACTCGATCGAAACGGCCGTCGGCATTTTTGTAGTCATCGGCCTCCTCTGCGTGGCGTACATGACGGTGAAACTCGGCAAGGTCACTCTCGTCGGAAACAATTACTATTCACTCTATGCGCACTTCGGTTCAGTATCGGGATTACGGGAGGGCAGCCCTATTGAGATTGACGGCATCGAGGTCGGACGGGTTGAACGACTGACCTTAGACCAGGAAAAACAGTTGGCATTGATCACATTGAAAATCCAGAAAGGCGTCAAGGTTTATGACGACGCCTCCGCAGCAATCAAGACTGCCGGTCTCATCGGCGACAAGTTCGTCAAGATCGACCCGGGGGGAAGTGGTGAAGTCCTCAAGCCGGAAGGAACGATTACCGAAACCACCACTCCTACCGATATCGATGATCTTATCAGCAAATACGCTTTCGGAGATGTCAAGGGGGAGAATAAAAAGGATACCAAATGAGTCTTCAGTGAGGAAGCTATGATAAACCGCATCATTAGAATGACATTCATTCTGTGCTTGATCTTTCCGGCCTTTGCCTTTGCAGGTGTTCCGCTCGAAACTGTGAAAGGCCATGTCGACAAGGTGCTGGAAGTGTTGCGCGACCCGTCCCTCAAAGCCGAATCGGCCAAGAAGGTGAAGAAGGATAAGATCATGGCCATCTCCGAGAAGATGTTTGACTTCACCGAACTCTCAAAGAGGACATTGGCCGCGAATTGGAGTAAGTTTGGCCCCGAACAGCAGAATGAGTTTATCGAGCTCTATACGTCTCTCCTCGAGGATGCCTATGCCAATAAGATCATGGCGTACACCGATGAAAAGATAGCCTTCAACAAAGAGGTTGTACTCACAGAAAAGACAGTCGAGGTCCGGAGCACGGTCCAGAAAAAAGATGGCGATATCCCGATTGACTACAGGGTAATTATGAAGGACGGTTCATGGAGGGTCTATGATGTAGTCATTGAAGGGGTAAGCCTCATCAATAACTACCGCTCTCAATTCAGAGAAATACTTGCAAACAAACCACCCGAGTCATTACTCGAAACCCTGAGGAAAAAGGCAGGCAAAGGCTGAAGCGTTTATACCACAATAAAAAGGGAGAACCTACGAAACTCATCCGTAATCTTATGCTGATTTTTGTTCTAACGCTCTGTCTTGCCTCTCTCTGGGCAGATACGTCTTCAACCCCGCCAGATACGGCGCAGTCCTCCATGGCTCCGCAGATATTGTCTGACACGAATTCTGATGCGAAGGAAGACGCTCAGAAACAGCCGGAAGCTGCTCCTTCGGAGGGAAAAACAGCAATCGTATTGACACAGAGCAACGAAGCTGAAGCGAGCGAAGCACAGGAGGCAGCACCCGCTGCAAGTAAGAATGTTGCCGAAGCAGTCGAAGAAGAAACCCCCGGGATTCCCGACCCGCTCGCTCCGTTGAACAGGGCGATGTACCACTTTAACGACAAGCTTTACTTCTGGGCGCTCAAACCCGTGACAAAGCTATATTCTCATATCATTCCCAAAGACTTCAGAATTGCAATCGGCAATTTCTATGACAATCTCTGGGCGCCGTCCAGAATGCTTAACAATCTGTTTCAGCTCAGGTTCAAGGCGGCAGGAAATGAATCCATCAGGTTCCTCTTCAATTCCGTTGCCGGAATCGGCGGCCTTCGCGATGTTGCAAAGGGTGGTCTCGGCATAAAGAAGCAGGAGGCCGATTTCGGCCAGACACTGGGCCATTACGGCATGGGCCATGGTTTCTATCTCGTATTGCCTGTTTTTGGACCTTCCTCCTTCCGCGACGGGATTGGTCTTGCGGGAGATCGATTTATGCATCCACTGACCTATGTAAGTAGTAGCTATCTGAACTTCTGGCAAAAAGTAGGAATCTCCGTACACGAAAAGGTCAACGACACCTCGTTCAAGCTCGGGGATTATGAGTCCTTCAAGGAGTCGGCTATCGATCCCTACGTCTCGATGCGTGACGCCTTTGTCCAGTATCGGCTTAAGGTGGTGAAAGACTCGAAGAAATAGTCTGTTCCCATGCCCGAGAAACTTCTGCCGCATGATCCCGAAAGACTCCTTCCCATACTCCGGCATTACCCGTGCTCCGCGAAAACTCCGTCCTGACTGATTTCATGGATTTGTAAGTTTCTCGGCTCCATGCTTTTGGCATGAAGATTTTACTTATATTCGTGGCCGTTCAATGGCTCAATCTGGTTATCTTCGCATGGATACTGAGACCTCAGTTGAGTGCGGCCCTTTCACTCGATCCTTTGGCTTCCCAATAGCTATCGTTTATTCAAGACAATTTGATATTGAAACGAGGGGAGAGCTGCTACTCCGAGTGCCCGGATCAGTTGGGTTAGGAAGCCGTACCAGGATTTCGCGGACCACGGCCGGCCTTCAGATCAGCGAGGATGAGGGGATCGCCATTCGGTGGCCATTATGCCCAGGATGAAGACCACGGTCGCGAAAATCCCTATTATCGCGGAGTATCGCAGCGCGGTCATGTTGTCGACAAATACCATGGATGCCCGGAGCCCCTCGTTCACGTAGTACAGAGGCAGCATCCTGGCGAGCGTCTGCAGGAAGCCCGGCATCATCTCGATGGGGAAGAAGCTCCCCGAGAGGAACATCATCGGGAACATGATTGCGTTTGCCGCGGCGGAGGCGCTTTGCGCCTCCTTCACGAAGCGGGTGAGTATCATCCCGATTCCGACGAACACGAAGATGTCAAGCACAATGAACACAGGGAGCCAGGCGTTTATCCGTAGGCTAACGTTAAACACGGCGTAGCTCACCAGCAGCATCGCAATCGTGGATACGACCGCGAGTATGAACTGATATGCGATGTTCGACAGTATCCAGTCGGTGCGGGTGATGGGCGTGGTGGCTAGCTTCCTGATGATGCCCTTCTGCAGCAGCTCCGTGTTCAAATTCACCGTGCCGAACAGGCTCGCTGTCATCACCGCCATCGCGATGACGCCGGGGATAAAGAACTCGATGAACCGGTACTTCTTGTTGAGTATCGATATCTCGGCCGTCCTGATGAACGGAGGCTTCCCGAACACCTGCTGGTTTATCCGGGCGAAGACCGAGTTCAGGATTTGCATCTTTGTGGACACCGAAGTAGAGCTGGGATCGTATATGTACGTTATGGTAACGGATGTGTCGGGGTCGTCGGTATCGATACGCTGATTGAGAGATCTTTCATAGCCTTCGGGAATAATTAGGACAAGGTTCAGCTTGTTGTCCTTGGCGTACTGCGTGGCGTTGATGGCGGGTTCGACCTTGGTTATCTTGAATTTCCCGTTGAGCCTTAGGGTCTTGACGAGCAGCGCTGAGAAGTCGGTGTGGTCGAGGTCCTGCACGTAAAGGTCGAAGCTCACGTTCTCCTGGCCCATGAAAATGGTGCCGAACACGAATATCAGAAGTATCGGGAACGCAATCGTGAAGAACATTGCGGTCTTCTCGCGGTAAAAGCTCTTGATGCTCACGACGAGATTTGCGCCGACGACGCGCAGGTTCATTCCGCCCCCCTTCCCCCGGCAGGGTCTTCGCAGAGCGCCTCGCCGGTAAGCTTAAGGAAGACCTCTTCGAGGTTGGGCTTGCGAACGTCCAAGCTGAGGCACGACGCCCCGGCGTCCTTGATCGCGTTCAGTATCTTCTGGACGTCGTCCGTGTGCTCCACCCTGACCTTGATGTCTTTATGGTCGTCATGGACCGGCTCGAAGCCCATCTTCAGGACGATTCCAAAGACTTTTTCATCGACGGACTGTAATGTGAGGACCATGTAATTCGCGTTGCTTTCTGTGAGCTTCCCGGGAGAGCCCATCGCAATGATCTTTCCCGTCGAGATTATTGCAACAGTGTCTGCAAGAAACTCCGCTTCCTCCATGTAGTGTGTGGTGAGAAATACCGTCGTCCCTTTCTTCTTCAGGCCCAGCAGGACTTCCCACACCTCGCGCCTTGCGCGGGGGTCGAGCCCTGTCGTCGGCTCGTCGAGGAACACGACCTCGGGGTCGTTCACGAGCACAATCGCGATTCCGAGGCGCTGCTTCAAGCCCCCAGAGAGATTCTTGTACTGCTCTTTGGTCTTGTCCTTGAGGTCGACGAGCTCTATCAGCCCATCAATATCGGTGTCCCTGCGGCAAAAAAGCCGCGAGTAGTACTGGATGGTCTCCCTGACCGTTATCCTGTCGAACGAGCTGAACCCTTGCGGGAGGACACCGATGCGGGGGACGATGTCGTGTTTCTTCTTTGTGACGTCCATCCCCAGAAGGCTCACTTTCCCCGATGTGGGCGTGCGGATTGTTTCGATTATCTCGACAGTAGTGGTCTTGCCAGCGCCGTTCGGGCCCAGCAAGGCGAAAACTTCGCCTTTCCTGACGTTAAACGATATGTCGTTGACCGCCAGCAAATCTCCGTACCGCTTCGTCAGTTTCTCGACTTCGATTACCTGTTCAGCGCGGTTCGTCATGGATCGGCGGCTCATTTCCATTTCGTTGCAGTTTGACCAGTTCGCCGGCCGTGGCGTGGACCGTGGCGCGGATCTGTTCCTGGCTGTGATTGGTGGTGATAAAGAAGCGGAGGCGGGCAGAGCGGGCGGGCACTGCCGGAGGCAGAATCGGTTGGACGTTGATGCCGCGGGCGTTCCTCGGCGTGGCGGCGTAGCACGCGGATCAGGTGGTCGGGAGGCTGATGCGGACTAACCCGGGTTTGGGCATGAACCGACATGGTGCGGGGTCTCCCAGATACCTTTGGCCCACGACCGCCGTGTGCCTTTGCTTGTTTATAGCTGCGGCCGAGCTCGTTTTCAAGGACTTTCCTAATAGTGGTTACCTGAGTCAAGCGGATAAGCATTAGAGTGCAAGGCGCGATCGAAAGCTAACGAGCAGGGTTGAAATGAGCGAAACAAGCACATCATTCATGGACCCGAAGGCTAACAGCCAAATCCTGTAAGTGTAACAATTTCAATCTGGACCAAATTTTTGGCAACTACAGGCTATGGAAAGCCACATCTCGGCCTGGGGCAGCGAACGTACCGTGATGGGCCGGCGGTCGGCCATGGGGAAACGCACCAAAGCTTTCCCCGATAAGCGTGCGGAAAAGGCAGGCCCGTCATCCCCTATTGCCGATGGATAGACATGGATGTCTCGCGGGTCCACAAGATGAAAAGCGCAGCCCAGGCTTTTGGCGATGGCCTCCTTGATAGACCAGAGCAGCGCCGCGGCCTTGGACAAGTTTCCGTCCGCCAACTCCAATGCCTGGTGGAGCTCTTGTACGTTGAAGACCCGGTGTACGGGGTAGCCTTCCTGAAATTCGGCGCTTCCGGCCACATCGATGCCGATATCCGACTCGTCGCCACAGAGGGCGGCCCAGACTTCTTCGCCTGCCGTGCTGAAGGAGATGGCCGGGCCCCGGTGTTCTCCCAACAGGAGATGGGGCCGACCCAGCGTATCGTGGACTATCTGAATCGGGAGCGCGACTCTGTTGGAGAAATGAGGGCGTTTCCACAGAGGACTTTCCTTCGCCCGTAGGTGTTCCCAGAGGATGGTGACGAGCCGGCGACGGTTTTCCGCCCGACGGGTCGCGCATCCGGAAGCGGTTGCGGAGTTCTCTGTCATGGAGGCACAGAAGACGACGCCCCCGCACGGAACGAGACGCACGGCCTGAACGGTCACTTCCGGGCGATCCTGTGCCACGGCTGCCCCCATCTGTTCGAACCGCGTCACGGCGAAATCCAGTGCATGCGCATCGTACGAACCTGCATTATAGTACGGCCTTGATCGTCAAGTCCCCGGGCGTCCCAGGCGAGAGATTCCTGGCCATGGGCCCGCAGCCGGGCTTCCAGGATTATCTCTTCGCCCTGGCGGCATTGGCGCAGAAACCGCATCTCGCCGATCTCTGTGGGCAGTATCGAGCACCGATTCTGTGGGTCCATGGCCAGCATGTGGAAGCCGGCCAACTGCATAAGGGCCTCGAACAGGTAGGGAGAGTATTGGTAGCGGGTGGCGTGCAGATGCGCGAAATCACCAGTCTCCCGGTAAATAGTTCGGCCCCGTATCAGCCCCGGACCGGCACCGTCAATGGCCTCCAGCACACGATACCTGCCTTCGAGTCCGGTGCGGTCTTCGTACCATTTGAGCACCTTTTCATGATTCACGGGCTGAGTCCGCAGTTCATCCGGACGGACAGGAAAATCCTCGAACCACTCGGCGAGTTCTCCACCCCCGCCACCGAGGAGCACCTGGCCCGTGCAGTGCGGGATGAAGCGGTCGTCCAGCCGGTCCGTGGGGGAGATCTCTTGTACGGATAGAGAGGCCGCGCATACGACCTCCCGAGGGTCGGCACCGGCTCGGCGGCAGAAGATTCTAGAAGACCGGATAACCTCAGGAGGACAGGAAATCATGTTCATGAAACGCACCCGGCGCACACCCCGCACATGGAGGTGGGGATAGAGGATGCGGGCGGATTCCATGAGGGTCTCGATCATCATGGCGGCGGAGACCAGAGGATGGGCGAGGGATTTGAATGGCCGGTGACCCGCGATCCACAGATCATTCTGCCTGGAGAAACATCTGGACGCTTCCAAGCGTTCCCGACGGAGGTCCAGGCAAGAGAGGCCATCGATCATAGGGAAGTCCCGGAGGCTAAAGGCCACGGGGCCGCCATCCAGTTGTCCACTGAGCGCGGGATGGCTGATATCACCGAGCGGAGCCGTCTTCACGGAGGGCAGGGTCCTGATGAACATGACCCAATCGTCGGCCGGGGCGACGAAGAGTTCCCGGCAGAATAGGCCGGCTAGCTCCTGGACATGGACATAGGTCACGCCACGGCGTCTGAGCAAGTCCCGGACCTCCGGGTCCTCGGCCATGCCCACCCCCTCGACCGGGGGCAGCATCAACGCCTTGAAGCGAATGGCGCCGTTCTTGCGGCGAAGGGATCGGAGTAGCGCCGACATCATGCGGTTGGCGGCAGCGTAGTTGGTCTGGCCGGGATTTCCCTGGATGGCAGCCACCGAGGAAAGCCCCACAAAGAACCTTAGGCCCGCCCCCTTTGCCGCCGAGAATAGATTCCAAGCTCCCAGGAATTTAACGTCCGCGACGAGGGAAAAATCCTCGGGGGTCATTTGGTCGAGGAAACCGTCCCGGAGGATGCCGGCGCCGTGAATGATGCCGTCGATCCGGCCATAGCGGCCGGCCACCTCGCCCAGGGCGACACGAACCGCCTCGGGGTCGGTTACATCGCAGGCCAGGTACGTGGCCTCGATTCCTGAGGCATGCAAATCCGCCAGGTTCTGGGCGATCTCGCGGGCTCGGGATTTGTCAGGGGTAGATGCAGAAGACGAAGGCTCGGGGTGCGGCTCCAAGGGATGGGCGCATAGATCTGGCTGGGTCCTGCCAAGAAAGACCAGGCGAGGCGCGAAGGGCGCCAAACTGCGGGCTAGGTGGGCGCTGATCCCCGTGGCGCCTCCAGACATGAGTACCACGTCTCCGGGGTTCAACTTCAGACTTGGCGATTCGCCGAAGACCGTGGGTGCCAAGTGTCCCTGCGAGGTGAAGACCTTGCCCTCGCGATGAATGAGCTCCACCACGGCACAGCCCCTGTCCAAGGCAGCTCGCAGGGCCAGGGGCAGGTCGGTGTCCCGATCGATTTCCAGCGTGCGAAACTGGACCTTGGGGTGTTCCTGGGCGGCGCTCAGAAAAAGTCCGAGCAGCCCCTCCGTCAACAACCGGCCAAGAGTGTCCGTATCCTCGCGGGCATGAATCAGGACGACGAATTTCCTGGATGGTGATTGGAGAAAAGCCTTCAGGAGTTGAAAGAGCCCAGTGAGCAGCCGCGAAACATCCGCCATGCCGGAGAACCGTTCCGACCAGTCTCGAGGCAAGGTAATGACCAGCCCCGCGAGGGAGGCGAGGCCCGAGATTTTCTCTGAGGTCCTGGCGACGCCCGCTGCGGTCAGAATGTCGTAGCCCTCTTCGTCCGGCTCCAAGTGCTCTGGCATGAATGGCAGGGAAAATGTGTCCACATCATATTCCTGGCGGAGCAGGTCTCCTGCACTCTTGGCCAGTGCGTCATCCTGGTCCGGCGAGAGGAAGAGGACAGCCTCGCCGGGACTCAATTCCACGGGCATGGAAGCCGCCGGCTCCACAGGGGCGAGGTCGAAAACGAGCCGCTTCAGACGCGTCTCATCCGCTGACAGCACCGGGATTCCGGCCGGTGCCGCGCCGATGTCAGCCGCCTTGGCGGCGGGTCGCTCGCCGGCGCCTTCCTGCCGGGCGACGATTGCGGAGATCCGCCGGACGATGTCTCTCACGGTGCGGACCTGGATAAAGTTCTCCAATTCGATAGTGATCCCGAAGTGGCGTTCCGCGGCATCCATGATAATCGGCAGACGGCTGGAGCGGATGGAGAGGTTCCTTCTGAGATCCATGTCGGGTTGGATTTCGTCCCGATCGAATCCGGTGGCATCCATGATGATGCGAATAATCGCCTCCTGGTGATCCTGACGCTCAGGCACTTCGGCGAGTGCCGAGGCTACCTGTCCGTCCGGGGTGGTCGCGGGGCGATCAGGGGGGCGGGAGGACCCTTCTCCGGCTGGGGCGTGGCGGTCAGACGCGGGAGCTTTCCGGGATGCCGGGAGGGAGACGAACCGCGGTTCTCCCCGAACCTGTAGATGCCCGTGAACGAAGAGCTGCGCCAGGGCGGTCTGGTACGTGTGGCTCTCCGCAGTGGGCAGACAGGTCTGGAGGCATAGCGGTTCAGGGAGCGTGTCGGCGATGAGATTGCTCAGTATGTCGCCGGGTCCCACCTCCGCGAAGAGCCGGATGCCGTAGTCATTCCAGAGAGTCTGGACATTATTCATCCAATGGACGGTAGATTCCAGGTGGGCCATCAGGATGCGCCTGATCTCACCGGGATCTGATGGATACGGTGCCATGGTCGTGTTGGAGATGACTGGGATCTGCGGGGAATGAAATGGGATGGAGGCAACGTATGCCTCGAGCTCATCATGGATAACCCTCATGATAGGAGAGTGGAAGGCCATGCTGACCCGCAAGAGGGTGGCCCTGTATCCCATCTCCTTCAGTCTGTTACCAAGATTTTTGACTGCCTCGGTGTTGCCGCTCAGGACGATCTGGTTCGGTGAATTAATATTGCCAATGTGCACATCGTTCCGTCCCTGGATCAACTCTTTCAGCAGATCCAGGGGAGCGTCCGTGGCCTCCATGACGCCGGGGTCCCCGTGCATAGCAGCGGCCTTGTCCATGCAGAGGGCCCTCTTGTTCACGATTCCAAACCCGTCCTCCAGGGAATAGACACCGGCCAAGCATAGGGCGGTCAGTTCGCCCAAACTGTGGCCGGCCATAACCATAGGGTGGATACCAAGAGAGATGAGGTATCGAGCCATGGCGTATTCCACGGTGAACAGGGCAGGTTGTTGCCACCGGGTCTTCTGAAGGTCCTCCTCTCGATCATTAAACAATAAGCGAAGGAGGTCGAAGTCCGCTGCAGCTGCAGCCCGATCCATCCACTCCTTGATGACGGGAAAGGACTCGTAGAGCTCCTGGCCCATGCCGGCATAGTGGGCCCCCTGTCCGGGAAAGACCAGAGCGAGCGGCGGCACGGGCGGATCTTCGGGGCTGACAAAGAGGCCCTGCTGCGCCAGGGAACGCGCCGCCTTGGGTGAGGTGATCGCGGCTTCCGCCAGGGAGGCGGAGCGCTCTATGACCGTGAGGGCCTCCTCGGCAGATGGTGCGACAACGGCCATCCGGCAGGTGCGGCCGGCCATCTCGGTCCGGAAGAAAGAGACGCCCTGGAGCGCCGCAGGGCCATTGGCCGTCTCCGCGGCGAGACGCGCCTCTCTGCCCCTGGAGACCAGGATCGTATCCTCATCATCTAGGGCCTGCTCCACCTGGACTACGTAGTTGGAACCTCCAAACCCGAAGGCGTTGACCTGAAGCCTTCTTGGACGGCCGGTCTCGCACTTCCAATCGAGCGGCTCTGGGGCGATGAGGAGACCCGATCCGTTCGAGTCGATTTCAGGATCAGGGTGCGTGTAGTTGAGGGTGGGGGGAAAAACCCCCGCCTTCATGGCCATGATGCCTCGAATGAGGTTGTTAATGCCAGAGGAGCCCAGTGTGTGTCCGATCTGGGATTTGAATGACGTGAGCACTGTGCGCTTTGAGGAATTAAAAAATGTTTTAAGGGCACGGACCTCCTCCACGTCCCCTTGGCGAGTACTCGTGGCATGGCATTCCACCAGGTCCACGGCGTCGGGCCCATAGGGCATCCCTAGGAAAGAAGCGCGGATGGCGATCTCCTGGGTGATACTCGAGGACTCGACCATGCCCAGATGATTGTTGCTTGCACCCATGCCGGTGATGACCGCATGGATCGGGGCTCCTCTGTCGCGAGCGAGGCTCTCGCGTTCGATGACGATCATGCCCCCGCCTTCGCCGAGGACCATCCCGTCTCTTTCGGCATCGAAGGGGCGAGAAGTTTCGTGAGGCGGCCGCGACCGTCCCGACAACCCGTAAAGAGCGCCTACGGCGGAGAATTCCAGGAAGTGCAGATGCGTGAGATTATCCTCGCCCCCGCCGACGATGGCGGCGTCGATGATGCCGTTGCGGATCATCTGCAGGGCGCTGTAAATCGCGACCAGGGAGGTTGAGCAGGCGGCGGAGACCGAATAGCTGGGCCCCATGAAGCCATAGCGGTTGCAGATGAAGCCGGCGGCGGCGCAGTTGAGTCGGCCCAGAAGCGTGGTGTCGTCCGGGGCCATGCGTCCGGACTTCACCTCCCGTTCGACGGCGCTCTCCTGATCCGGGGTGAGGGGAACGGCCCGCTTGATGGCGGAGAGGATTTCGTGCACGTTCTCCCTGATGATCATACCCTTGAGGGTGCCCGCCGCCTCTCCGGAGTTCTGGGAGATGAGGACCGCGATGCGCTCGCGCGGGATACCTGACTCCAGGATGCCGGAGGCCCGGATGGCCCTTTGCGCCAGCCA
>Ga0187865_1001862_pt1 | contig 22243 bp, 28 predicted proteins | sample June2016WEW_11_1_2_FD_132989 | JGI IMG/M metagenome (GOLD analysis project Ga0187865, IMG submission 132989) | Peatland microbial communities from SPRUCE experiment site at the Marcell Experimental Forest, Minnesota, USA - June2016WEW_11_100 | ecosystem: Environmental > Terrestrial > Soil >...
AGGGAAAGAAAGCCCTGCAAGGGCGAAGCAGGTTTTTGCAGATCTTTTTCGATTAGAAGTGCAAAACAATCTCTTATTGAGGTGAAGAAATTTACAGCCTGCGCCGCCCTTTCAGGGCTTAACGGAACCCTGGGCGTTGCTATGCCGCGCTTTCAGCGCTTTGGGAATACGGCTTAGCTTGACGCGCATACCCGCGGGGCCCATGCGGGAAAGAATTAAAGAGGGAGAAGAAGCCCATGTTTTTGCCTCGGGCAACTGGAGGCACTCCCGGATGAATTCTCCGCCGCATTTAGAGTCCGACGGACCAAACCTGTGTCATAGGATATCTAATACGCCCGAAGCATCGGGCTCACACTGTGAAGCCGGGTGAGCAATTCCGAACAGACCCTTGAGCAAGATTGAACTTACGCTTGAATTCCCCTGGAGTATAAACAACGAGGCTCGGCAAAAAAATGATTAAGATGCAAACTTCTATCCATTAGAATAGCATTCAGGTAAAGAAGGAGAAGAAGCAAATCCCTATTCGTGAGTGAATGCACGCCATGCGATTATGTCTAATCAACCCCTCCAACCCGCTTGTCAGCATTGTCAACGTCAAGGAGAGCCGCTGGAACCGTTACCGCTTGTGGAAACCGCTCGGCCTTATGGTTCTCGCGGGCCTGACGCCGCGGGATTGGGAGGTCTCAATTGTGGACGAAAACCTCGGCGCGCCGGACTATCAAGCTATACCCAAGCCTGACCTTGTGGGAATTACTGCATTCACATCACAGGCGAACCGTGCCTATGAAGTGGCCGGTCACTTCCGTCGACTTGGTGTGCCCGTCATCATGGGCGGAATTCACGCCAGCATGTGCGTGGATGAGGTCATGGAGCGTGTGGATTCGGTCGTCACGGGGGAGGCCGAGCACGTCTGGTCGCAAGTACTGGAAGACGCCCGCCAAGGCAACCTAAAATGCCGCTATGATGGAGGACTGGCTGAGATTAGCGATGTGCCCTTCGCCCGTCATGATTTGCTGCCTGAGAGATATGCCTTCGGAGCCGTTCAGACCACTCGCGGCTGCCCATTGAACTGCAGCTTCTGCAGCGTGACTGCGTTCAACGGGTCCCATTACCGGCAGCGACCCATTCCGGATGTCGTACGGGAATTCCAGTTGGTGCGTGAGAAACGCATTCTAGTGGTGGACGATAACCTTATCGGCACGAGTTCCTCACACATTGTCCGCGCCAAAGACCTGTTCCGGGCAATGGCGCAAGCGAACCTGCGAAAGGAATGGGTTGCCCAAGCCACGATCAACTTCGCCGATGATGAAGAACTCCTGGTATTGGCCGCGAATGCCGGGTGCCGAGGTGTCTTCATCGGCTTCGAATCTCCCGCGCCGGAAGGGCTTCAGGAACTCGGCAAGAAATTCAACCTCCTCAAGGGCCGGGACTTCCGCGCCTCTGTGCGGCGCATACAACGGCACAATATACTGGTTGTGGGTTCCTTTATTGTCGGTTTGGATATTGACGAACCGGGCATTGGCAAACGTATTGCCGAGGCGGGCAATCACTATGGTGTAGACAATCTTAATGCTTTGTTTCTGACGCCCTTGCCAGGCACTCGGCTGTGGGACCAGATGAGAGCAGAAAACCGCATCGCCATGGATGCGTTCCCCGAAGACTGGAGATACTACACGCTGACCTACCCGGTGGCTCGATATAAGCACCTGTCACTCGATGATATTATCCAAGAGATGGATTCGTGCAATCAGAGCTTTTATTCCATGCGGCGCATTCTGCACAGGTTGTGCGCCAATCTGTGGCAACGCCGTGAGCCGCTAATCAGCCTGGTGGGTAGTCTCTCATACAGGAGCAACAACCGCTTGGCACGTAATGCCTACGCGGAGTTCAAGTGTCAACATGGCGAAAGGTTTCGGCGCCTGTGCAGTGACGCTCGATATGGGGTGTCTGGCGCACGCTTGTCTCCGCAACCATGAGAGAGAAAATATCTAAACGTGCACCATCCGCGTTGGCGGTACACGCAACGCTTCCGTTACTTTTATTACCCTGTCGCAATTCGAACGTCAATTCAATGGCGATCGCTCTCTCCGGTCAACATTGCTCACCGCACTTGTGGACTACAACTCCAACGGTCCTATGAGCAATTCTGAACAGACATGTGAGCAGTATTGAACCGACACCAGGATCCTGCAGGGTTATCATATTTAATTAGCATTCCCGCTCGATCGGCAGGAGTGCGGGCGGATTATCCAAATAGATCAATTGGTCTGATAAATGAGGGAGATCTAAACATGAAAGCAAGGCCTTTGCACGATCGGGTAGTTCTCAAACGGATCGAGGAGACACAAACGGTAAAAGGCGGAATCATCATTCCGGACACCGCTAAAGAGAAGCCGATGGAAGGAGAGGTGATCTCGGTAGGGCCCGGGAAAATAATGGCAGACGGCAAGCGGTCACCAATGGATGTGAAACCGGGAGACCGCGTACTGATTGGGAAGTATGCCGGCACGGAGATCAAAATTGATGACGAGGAATACGTCATCATGCGCGAGGAAGAGATCCTGGCGGTACTGAATAAAGGGAATTAGGAGTTCCGGCGGCAAAGGGAATTTCAATTAAAGAAAGATAAAGGGTGAGGACTCATGGCTAAACAGATCGTACATGGCGAGCAGTCGCGTCAGGCTTTGTTGCGCGGAGTGAATCAGCTGGCGGATGCGGTGAAGATCACGTTGGGCCCGAGGGGCCGGAACGTGATATTGGATAAGAAATTCGGTTCTCCATTAATCACAAAGGACGGCGTGACGGTTGCGAAAGAGATCGAGCTCAAGGACGGACTCGAGAACATGGGCGCGCAGATGGTCCGTGAAGTGGCGTCGAAGACCTCGGACATAGCCGGGGATGGGACAACGACCGCAACGGTGCTGGCGCAGGCGATTTTCCGTGAAGGCGTGAAGAACGTAGCCGCGGGCGCGAACCCGATGGGCTTGAAGCGCGGGATTGAGCGGGCCGTGGAAGCGGCGGTTGAGGAGCTGAAGAAGCTGAGCAAGCCGGTGAAGGGCGAGATGATCACGCAGGTAGGGTCGATATCGGCGAACAACGACAAGACGATTGGCGGGATTATTGCCGAGGCAATGAAAAAAGTCGGCAAAGACGGAGTGATTACGGTTGAAGAAGCGAAATCCATTGAGACAACACTGGAAATAGTCGAAGGGATGCAGTTTGACCGCGGGTATTTGTCTCCGTACTTCGTAACGGACGCCGAGCGGATGGAAGTGGTGCTGAACGACTGTTTGATCTTGTTGCAGGAGAAGAAGATTAGCTCGATGAAGGACCTTCTCCCGGTATTGGAACAAATCGCCAAAAGCGGCCGACCGCTGTTGATCATTGCAGAAGACATAGAGGGGGAGGCGCTGGCGACTCTCGTCGTGAACAAGCTGCGCGGGACGTTGTCGGCAGCGGCAGTGAAGGCCCCCGGCTTTGGCGACCGGCGCAAGGCGATGCTGGAAGACATCGCGATCGTGACGGGTGGCAAAGTGATTTCGGAAGACCTGGGGATCAAACTGGAAAATGTGCGCCTGGAGGACTTGGGCATCGCGAAGAAGATCACGATCGACAAAGACAACACGACAATCATCGAGGGCGCCGGGAAGCATTCGGACATAGAAGCGCGCGTGAAACAGCTGCGCGTGCAGATCGAGGAGACGACGTCGGATTACGACCGTGAGAAGCTACAGGAACGACTGGCGAAACTGGTCGGCGGCGTAGCAGTGATCAGGGTTGGAGCGGCGACCGAAACCGAGTTGAAGGAAAAGAAAGCGCGAGTGGAGGATGCGATGCACGCAACCCGCGCGGCCGTAGAGGAAGGGATCGTGCCGGGTGGCGGCGTGGCATTACTGCGCTGCGTGCCTGCGGTGGAGAAACTGAAATTGGAGGGGGACGAGGCAATCGGAAGTAACATCCTGCGCCGCGCCCTGGAGGAACCGTTGCGGCAAATCGCAAACAACTCCGGGTATGAGGGAGCTGTGGTGGTGGGGAAGGTGCGCCAAAGCAGCGAGGCGAACTTCGGGTTCAATGCCGAAACCGAAGTATACGAGGATCTGGTGGCCGCAGGGGTCATCGATCCGACGATGGTGACGCGAACAGCATTGCAGAATGCGGCGTCCATCGCAGCTCTGCTGCTGACGACCGAAGCCCTGATATCGGAGATCAAAGAGGATCAGAAGACTCCTGCGATGCCGCAGGGCGGCGGCATGGGCGACATGTACTAAAACAGCGAGTTTAGATATCCATTGAATTCAAAAAGAGGTGAGTAATGGCGAAACCCAGAGATGCCAAGAAAGATGTCAAAAAGAAACCCCTAAAATCCATTCAGGAAAAAAGGAAGGCCAAACGAGCGAAAAAGTCGAAATAACTGAGCAGCGCTAAAATATTCTTCTGGCTTGGGCTCAAATTCCTCCAATGGTTTGAAACAGAAGAGAGTTGAGAACCGTGCAGGTCCTGCCTGCGAATATCAGGGCTAAATAGGATGGAAAGTAAGCAGGAACAGCACATCCAATTGGTTGTGCGACATCACTGTATTAACCGGGCCCTGCCGGGTTTCAGGAGTATTTATGACAAGCGAACGTTTTGATTTGATGCGGAAAAAGGTGCTCCGCGACCATAAGCACTCGATCGTCCGATCGGGATTGAGAGGACTCAAGGAGAAGGGGCGAGGGTTGGTTATGGTCAAATTCACACAAAAAGGGAAATCGGGCATGGTGCACATCTCCTATCTGCCGCTCGATGCCCTGAAGCTTCTCCAACTATATACGGGACCTGAAAACGCGGGTTATGGACTGATGATCATTGATAAGGTATCCGAATACTCTCCAGGTTCGCAGATACCGGTTGTGTTTTCCGACGGAGAATCTGAGCGCTTTTCGCTCGGCATACGTCAGGCTGCTTAGAAACATAATTGGGACCCTGCCTCAAGAGAAGCAAAGCAGGGAGCAGTGAACTCGTGACGCCGGATGCAAATTTCAACCGCGGAGACAAAATGATCGATGCGCAATCTCGTATAACTTTGTCGGCTAAACCAATCATTGGGGCACTGGCCGGAATTCTAGTGCTATTACTCGCGTTTGGCTCCTGCGGCACTGTGAACTACGGAGAGCGCGGCGTATTGCTTCGATTCGGAGCCGTGACCGGCAATGTTAAAAACGAAGGACTCTACTTCAAGCTCCCCCTGATTGACCGTGTCGAAATTCTCGACATCAAAACCAAGAAAAGCGAGGTTGATGCAGATGCGTCAACAAAAGACCTGCAAATGGTGACGTCGAAAGTAGCTCTGAATTATCACATTAATCCAACGGGCATCGCCCAATTTTTCCAGAAGTTCGGCAATGACTTCGAACCGAACGTACTGGATCCCGGACTGCAGGAGATCCTCAAAGCTGTCACCGCTCGCTATACCGCTGAAGAGGTAATTACCAGGCGAGAGCAGGTACGCGAGGACACCAACGGTCTGTTGAAAGAACGGTTTCTTCCACAAGGCATGGTGATCGACGGACTTAACATTGTGAACTTCCATTTTTCGAAAGTGTTCAACGATGCAATTGAGGCCAAGGTCACGGCAGAACAAAATGCTCTGGCTGCCAAAAATAAGCTCGAACAGGTTAAATTCGAAGCTCAGCAAATGATTGAAGCTGCCAACGGCAAGGCCAAGGCAATTCAGGTTGAAGCTTCGGCGATTGCAAACAATCCTCTGGTGCTTCAACTGCGCGCTCTCGAGAAATGGAATGGTATATTGCCTCAGTATACTGGTTCCGGTTCGATCCCCTTTATACAAATCAAGTAACGCACAATAAAAACTGCTTATTGGGGTTTAAGTCTGAAAATGGGACTTATGGGCGCCAAAAGGAATCTCGCTACCGACAAATCGTTTCGGCGGATTCGGGTGAGCTACGGGCAGGCGGATCTCGAAAGGCAAAGGCGGGACGCAGTGCGCAGTCCAGGAGGAGTGCGCGGGCTTTTCGAGAACGCGTTCAGCAATGCGCCGATCGGCATGGCCCTCATTGACATGGACGACCGCTGGCTGCATGTCAATAACGCGCTCTGCCGGATTACAGGCTATCCGGAGAGAGAACTGACGGAAAAAACCCTCAAGTCTCTCACTCATCCTGACGACATTGATCTTGACGTGTCACTGTCGCGACAGTTGCTTGATGGAAAGGTTCCAAGCTACCAGGTTGAGAAGCGTTGCATTCACGCGTGGGGCCACTTTGTCTGGGTGACGATGACCGTCTCGCTCGTCCGCGACAGTGAGGGTCGGCCGCTCTATCGGATCGTGCAGTTGCAGGACATTTCAGAGCGCAAGGAACTGGCAGGACGCCTCGAATTTCTGGTGGACCACGATTTTCTCACCGGTTTGTTCAACCGGCGACACTTTGAGCGAGAGCTTGCACACGAGGTCGAGCGGTGCGGCGCGCTATGGTTCGCCTGGGGCGGTTCTTTTGGTCGACGTAGATAATTTCAAGAATGTAAATGATACCTTTGGGCACACGGTGGGTGATGATCTGCTCAAAGGGATCGCAGGAACTTTGAAACACCGCATACGCCATACCGATACGCTTGCCCGGGTCGGCGGAGACGAGTTCGCAGTGCTCCTTCCGCAGACTAATGCAGAACAGGCAAAAGCCGTAGCCTCCGACTTCGTAAAAGCGCTAGACAAGCACACGGCCGTGTTGGCAGATCAGTCAATCCACATTACGGCAAGCTTGGGGGTCGCCTTATTTGAAAATTTCAGCGATCTGGAGGTGTTGGAGCATGCCGATGTTGCAATGTATGGAGCCAAGCAGGAAGGCCGAAATCGTTTTGTCGTCTACAAGCCGTTGCTGGGAGAGCGGGATCGGGGGACACCCTGGTATAGTGAAGCCGATCGGATGCGCCAGGCGCTTGAAAAGAATCAATATGTTCTATACTGCCAACCGATCCTGAATCTCGAGACAAATGAGATCAGCCAATATGAGCTGTTGCTGCGGCTGCTGGATGCGGAAGGCTGCAATCCCCTGACCCCAAACGCTTTTCTATACATCGCAGAACGGCTTGGCTTGATTCCGGCGATTGACCTCTGGGTAGTGCGCAAGGCGATTGCACTGATCGCAGCATACAAATGCGGCGGGCAAAGGGTAGCGCTCAATGTGAACCTTTCGGGCAAGTCGATTGCCGATCCCAAACTGGCCGGGTTTATCGAAAATGCATTGGTGGAGGGAGGGATTGATCCCGCATATCTGGTTTTCGAAATAACCGAAACGGCAGCTGTCGCCAATTTGCCGCAGGCGCGGGTCTCGCATCCTTTTATTACCTCAAGAATCTCCCCTTTGATTACCTCAAGATTGACGGCGAGTTCATCCGCGGGCTCAGCGTGAATCCGGTGGACCGGCTTGTGGTCCAGGCTATTGTCTCGATTGCGCAAGGGATGGGCAAAAAGACCGTCGCTGAGTTTGTTGCCGACGCAACTTCGGTCTGCGTGCTTCGGGACAGCGGCGTCCAGTACGCGCAGGGATACCATATCGGTCTGCCACGGCCCATCGCGGAGGTTCTGCCTGCCATGGAAGATGCCAGGCAAGTCGGCGCCGTTACCATAGGATAGACAACGATAACCCGTGAAGGCTCAGCAGAGCAGCTCATGAATGAGAGCCGCAAAGGTCTTTTCGCGACGATCCTGTGCGTTCAGCGTCTCCAGGGCGGAATAGCGTATTTGAAGGGATTACCTTGCCTCCTTTGAGATTCTGCATCATTGGCCATGCTAGGAGCCTGTCCGAGAATTGGAAGGGGCCGCGTTCCTGGCTTGGAAGGAGCAGATGCAAGGCGGCGCGACGCAGGCGATGTTGCAGGCTGCTCACAAGTCTCTGCGCATATGTCCGCGAGTCAGTCCAACGGGGCTTCGGGGGAGAGGTGGTCGTGACCTGAGTTTCATCATCAGTGCTTGCGTGATCACCCTGAAAATGGAACTTCGATTTTGGAAGAGAATCCCTAACCAGTCCTTCCGGCTCATCTGGGGGAAATAGATCCCGCGGAATGCAAGGCGGGAGAGCATATGTATAACGCGGTCCGGAAGCGGCCGCGATTCCAACCACCGCATGGCGGAGGCGTTGGCCTCCGGCGCGTAGGACGATTCCCAGGCCTCGCGCACTTCTGCTTCCGCCTGCGCAGACGAGATGGCAGAGGGTGAAAAACCCATGCTGAAAGGCTTGAACTCCAGCCAATGCTTTGGTCGGGTGAGTCGACCGGCTAAAGCCAGCCGCTCGTATAGGGGGGTTGCTGGGTAAGGGGTCAGCAATCCGAACACGGGCAACCCCGGGGGCCAGGAAAGGATAGCATCCAGGGTGCGTCTGGCCACGCCGGGGCGTTCGCCGTCCATGCCAAAAATAAAGGACGTAATTGCATAAACGCCGTGCCGCGCGAGACCTTCCAGAATCTCCCTGTATTCTTCCGGCTTGTTAAATCCTTTCCGCATGCTTTTGAGGTTTGCCGAGTCAATAGACTCAAGACCCATGAAGATCCACCTGCAGCCGCTCTGGGCGATCAAGGAAACCAGTTCTTGGTCCCGCAGCAGGTTAATACTTATCTGCCCCACCCAGGGAACTTGCGCATTTTGGGCGATGATTTCCCGCAGCAAGGACTTGGTGCGTGTTGGATTGACGGCTAAATTGTCATCGATAAAGAAGACCGCGATCTTCCCTTTTTGCTGTTTCTCCAGGGACTTCAGCTTCAAGAGCTCGTTGACGACACTGTCGTTTGACCGGAAGCGAATCGAGTCACCGAAAAATCCGGTTACGGTGCAGAATTCGCATCCATAAGGGCAGCCCCGACCGGTTTCAATTGGAACCAGGTGAAAGCTCTGCCAGCTCATCCCGACATATGAAAGCATCCATCGTGCCCATTTTGGGAAGCGCCGGATAAGGTTGAATTGATCCAGATCCATTCGATCCCACGGAATCGCCGGGTAATCAGCCAGGGTAGGCTTCAGTACCTCACCGGCAGCATCCAGAGCGGCATAGGTTTCTTGCAGCATGCCCCGTTCGGCGTCCGCAACGATAGCCGGCCAAACCTGGTCAGCCTCTCCTAAGGCCACGGAATCGGCATGGCGAGATCCGCCATCGCGTCCCAAAGCCTCTTCGGGCAATTCCGTGACATGCGGACCTCCCATTACAACGGGAACGCCGGCAGCACGCACCGCATCAGCCATCTGATAGGCTTTTCTTATCATGCGCGTCATGGCGCCAATCCCAACCAAGCCGATGTTATTCTCCCGGACGTACTGCACCAGTTCTGTCTCGTTCAAGCGGCGAGAGTTGCCATCCACGAGAAAAACCTCGTGACCTTCCGGTGTGAGCGATTTGAGCAGAAACATCCAAAGGTGCGGCATAAAATTGTTGGTAACTTCGTTATCCGGATTGTAGAGCAAAATGTTCATACGAACTCCGCAGCGCTTGAAACACCGCTTGGTTTTATAACTCCAGCTTTCCCTGCAGGTCTATTGTCCAAATACATCTGTGCTGCAGCCTAGCAGCCTGTCCGAGAATTGGAAGAAGCCGCGTTCCTGGCTTGGAAGGTGCAGATGCAAGGCAGCGCGACGCAGGCGATGTCGGTGCACATCGTCGAGGAGCGCCTGCGAAGCAGATGCCCCTTCCAAGCCGGAACCCGAAGGGCGCATGGGGGTTGCACTGCGACCGCTGCGTTTCTCGTCGTCGACGATGTGCATCGACATCGCCTCCTCACCGCATCATGCAGGGCTGACCGGATTTTGAATTATCGGGACGGCGAGTCTTCGTATAGGGGATTTACTCCCAAATTCTCACCTGCGACTTGACGTTTTTCGGCACACTCAACTATTGCTTCGACCTCCTCCAATCTATGCCCGACTCCTGCGAGATCGGTTTGTGCTGCGAGACGCCTTTCATCCGCAATTTCAGAGCGGGCTTCGAGCCGCGTGATTCGTCGCTCCAGGGCGGCGCGATCGATCATCCAGCAGACAAAAACGGCCAGCAAGGGAGCGATCGCGGCAAAGAGCAGCAACGCATTAGCAGATCTGTGTGTAATTGCATAGCACACTGAGTAGAATGCGGCTGCTCCCCAAAGACATGCCAGGAAAATTTGTTTCGCACTCATATCGTCCTCTCAGGTCCCCCCTACGCATGCAGGTCTCCACCACGGCTGACGGCGCCGGCGGCTGTTTGCGAGTTGCTCCCGCATGAGGAGAAGATTCTCCGTCGAACCGATCTTCTCCTCATGCTGGAGCAAACAGTCCCTCAGTCCATTTCTAGTCTTTTTAATGCTATACCTGCGGAATATGCATGATTGGTCAAAATTGCTCACTCTCGGAACTGAGAAGGCAGAGGTGTTCCGGATATTGACTTGGTGAATGAGCAGTAGTGCACAGATATGCCTTTCGACGATGCAATCTCCCCACGACCTATTGGCACCAAGTAATCTGTGCGGGGCCACTCTGTCTTTGACTGGCGGAACTGTATGTCTTCAGTGTTATTCTTGCTTGCTTATGTAGACACTGCACTCAGCAATTCTTACGAATTTGTTTTTAAATTATCCCCGGAACAACTATCTTCGCCCTGCGAGACAATGCTGATAGATTGCCAGGCCAAAAAATAAATAGATAGAGTGAATCTTGCCGATATCATGCATCTAAAGGCTTACACGCCGAAAGATCCGCAACCTTTCAATAAATTCCGGATAATTGAGAACTTTGAAAAAGCAAGCATTGCCTTCCGAGTACTCGACACCCATCACGGTTGATTCAATCCAGCCCCGAAAATTCGGGTATCCGCACTTTGGACATGGTTGGGTCAATTCGCCCGCCATGATCCGATTTTTAGAAGAGCGTCGCCAGAGACGCTCTTGGTTTGTGTTAATTCCAGCTTTACCTTCTCGCTGGAGGAGCCTCCGGTTCCGGTGTTGGTCGGACTGTCACTGGCGGTGGGCTTGGAGGCCGAATAACAGGAGCCGGGTTTCGCACAATTGGAGCGGGTGGGGCAAATGGTACGGGTGGTCGCTGAATGTTGCCCCGGCGTGGCGGTTGTGGTTGCCGAATCGGCGGCGCTGGAATGTGTGGCGGCTCTGATTTTCCTGGCGGCCTGGTGGTCCGTGGCGGAGTTAGCACTGGCGCAACAGGGGCATGATAACCATAAGCCCAATACCTATTCCAGTAGTCATGCTCATACCAGAATCCGTTGTAAAAATAGTATTGGTCCCATAGGTACGGATATGGCCATCGCGGAATGCTGTAGCGGTAATTGTAACCGCACACCGGGCAGGTCGTATCAAGCCGGTAATGGGCATCTCCGGCGCATTTTATCGCGTCCACTTCGTATTCGGCTCCGCATCTCGGACAAATGAAGCGGATGACTTTGGTTTTTACTGCCGATCCCGGCGGGCACGTTAGTATGTTTTTGGTGCAACCGACAAACACCGGCATTGCTGCGAGAGCAAGCAACGCCAGCAAACAGATAGAAAGAGTTCTGTTCATATGCCATCCTCCTTCCTTTCGTACCGGAAATGCGCGAGCCACTGAAGTAGAGAGATTATTTTATCACGTTCCGGTTCCTGCACTTTGGCTGCAGCAAATTACATCATCCGGAGCAAGATGAGCTTGCATCCGAGGAAGGGGGCGATATTGTCGGCTTTCACCGCGTGGATGGCAGTTCGGGTCAGCGTGCCGTAGATGTCCTGCAGGCAGGCTTGGCGGAAGACGATGATATCGGCAGCGTATTCTGCCTGTATGATGCTCCAGTGGTACTGGACTGGAAAATGCCGAATCGCGGGGTAGTAGCGTCGTGCGAACTGGTGCAGGCGTTTGTGGAGTGCACGCAGATTGAATTGATCGGCCAATCGTTGCGCTTTGTCCCAGTCGTCAATTGCGGAGTTTTGGCAAATTTCTATTCCAATGCCAATCTTTCAGCTTGTATTCCCGGATACCGCGTTTTATAAATCACTCGTTATCAACTCACAGATTGCGCAGGATCACTTTTCCAAAACGCTTGTTGGATTAACACCAGCCAGGTTATGGCGTGCTAAATGAGGATGGCGCAACTTGAAAAGAAACGCGAGGCTGGATCCGGTTTCAGGATTTTGATGATCTTCATTTTAGAGAGACAACGCCGTGAAGAGAATTCTGATAGCAAATAAGGACCGTGCGGAAGGGCAGAAACTGATCGAAATTATGCGCCAACAGTTCGATGCCGTTGTTATTCCATCTCCCGCAGAGCTTACCGGAGACCTGAAAAATATTCGTTTTGTTCTTCTCGACAGCAATTTTACGGAATCTCATGGGACTGATTTTCTTGTGGAGATTCTGAAAAAAGCCTCCCTTCTCGTTCTGATGGTAATACCTCCCAATGATCCCCAATGTGCCGCTGAAGCCCTGAACCTGGGTGCGTTTAACTACATCATAAAGACGGACCAATATTATGACATTGTGAATGTCCTGATGAAGGAGGCGATTCAGAAATTCGAGCAGTACGAAGAGCTGAAACAAACAATTGTTGAGCTGAATAAAAAAGTGAAAGAACTGGAACAGCAGATTGCTGGAGGTCCGGATACGCAAAGTAAACCGACGAGACCTCGTTTTAATGACGTTATATCGCAGCTAAAAGAAGGAGAGATCACGCTGCCCAGCCCTCCCAACATACAGATTCAATTTGAAGAGATGATTAAGAATCAAAAAAGCTATCAAGAAATGGCAAAGCTTCTGAAACAGGATATCTCTATTGCTTCACAACTGATCAGTGTCTCAAACTCCGCATATTTCGGGGGCATGGCAGAAAACACAACGGTGGAGCAGGCAATTAGCCGCTTGGGCCTTACTGCAACAAAGCAATATGTCAGGATCATCTGCAACCAATCTCTCTATGCCACGCAAAAAAAGAAGAATAGGGAATTGATAGAGAAATTGTGGAAGCATTCTCTCAGCTGTGGCCTTGCTGCGCAATTTACTAGTGAGATCATTCATATGAAAGAACCGGAAGAAGTTTTTACGATGGGTTTGATTCACGACATCGGGAAGCTGTTTTTTCTGCAGATCATGGGAGAACTGGATATCGATATTGCTGATGATGAGAATAATCGCGCCGAATTTTTTGACACTCTTTCTAAAAACCATGGCCCCTTTGGCGCCATTCTGCTTAAGAGATGGGGGTTCTCAAGCCTGCATCAGCAAATAGCTTTATTCCATGACAATCCAGAGAAAGCCGATCCTATTTCAAGAGAGCTATTGATCGTCCACTTTGCCAATCTGTTGGTGAAGTCAATGGGGTATAGCGTAGAAGAAGAGTCTGCAGTAGAAGTTGAAAAAGCATTGTCTACAAATCTGTTACAATTGGATTCGGCGAAAACTAACGAAATCAGAGAGAAAGTAAAAGTACATATGGACAACCTCCAGAGCATATTTTGATGGAGGAACTAACCTTCAATGAATTACTGAATATCAGTTCCCGCGGCTTTCTTAAGAAACTCCCCCAATTAGGACCAGTGACTAAGGTGTAAAATCCACCATTGGGCGCTCCCCATTTTCTGGGTCATTTTGAATGAGAAAATTCCGGCTTTTGGGCTGCACCTATTTTATGGACCAATCATTGTGAGAAAATCACCGGTTATGCCATCGATCGGCCTAACCTATACGCGCAGTGAGCATCGACAGGGATCCCCCCTCAATCCCTTCAACGGGAAAACTGAGGTCATCCCCCTCCTGTCTGGTGGCAAGAACATACAATAGCGGCAGATAGTGATCGGGCGTCGGGACCGAAAGCAGGGCATTGTGCCCGAGGCTTTCGTAATTGATCAGCGCTTTGTAATCGCCGGCGAGCATCAGTTCCTTCGCATTTCTTTCGAAGCGAACTGCCCAATCATAGGGATCGGGCATGCGCTGTCCCCATGCATATTTCCGAAGGTTATGGTTTCCGCTGCCCGCGATGAGGATGCCATCGTCCCTCAGCGCAGCGAGTCTATTGCCGAGTTCGAAATGGAAGGCCGCAGGTTGCGTTTGGTCAATGCTGAGCTGGACAATCGGGACCGCGGCGTCGTGATAGAAATGGCGGAACACGGCCCACGTCCCGTGATCCAGCCGATTCCGTTTGTAATGGAGTCGAACGTACTCCATGCGCTCCGAGTCCATCGAACAAATCAGCGCTTCCACATCCGTTCCCGGTTCGACGCGCTGCTTGATTCTGCGCACTCTATCGCCCCAATCTGGAGTAAAATCGCGGGCAATGCCGGAATCAAAGGTCCCATAGGAAATAGGAATGTTTTCATAAAGCGATCTATCTGAAGTGGAAGCAGGATTCCGTACTGGGGAATTGGTGTACCCGAACTCTTCGTAGGCGATCACCCGGATAAAATCGGAAAGACAGACAAATCCGGGAACGCCCAGCAACGGGAACGTCAAGCGTCGCGAACCCAGGAAAGTCCGGAAGCCCGCCAGGTTTTCTCCAAAGGTCATCCGACCGCCGTTGTATCGGAAAACCGAGCGGTGTAGAATAGGGATCCGATGTTCTCCGTCAATCGAAACTTGCACGAGACGCTTAAAATCGCCTGGCATCGCCTTTTTGTCTTGGGACAACAGTTTGGGTGGGACGTTCTGCCGCGTCACTTCTATTCCTCGATCCCAGACATCGGAGAATTGCGGCGGACGGCCTCTTGGCGGCGCGCGTCGACGATGGTCGGCGTAGGCGGCGCGGACCTCGACGCGCAGATTCGCTTCGTCCGCGAGTGCTGCAGCGAGTCCCGGCAGGAGCGGCTTCGCCGGGGCGGCATCTACGAGCAGGCCTGCCGGGAAAACGGGGACGCCGGCTATGGAGCCGTCGAATCGGATGTCTTGTTTTGCTTCATCACGGCGAAGCGGCCTCGGAGAATCGTCCAAATCGGTTGCGGCGTTTCCACGGCGGTCATGCTCCTGGCGGCGCAGGAAGCCGGCTACCAGCCCGATCTGCTCTGCATCGAGCCCTTCCCGACCCGCTACCTCGTCGCAGCGGCGGAGCGCCGATGGATCACCTTAGTCCGCGAGAAGGCTCAAAACGTCGAGTTGGGAACGCTGACGAATCTGACGGCAGGCGATTTCCTCTTTGTCGACTCCACCCACGCCGTACGCCCGGGCGGCGAAGTCAACCGGCTGATCCTTGAAGTGCTTCCCCGGCTGAGGGCCGGAGTCTTCGCGCATTTTCATGACATCTATTTCCCGTATGATTATCCGATGTCAGTTCTGAACACCCTCTTTTTCCCCGAAGAGAGCACGCTGCTGCACGCCTTCTTGATCAACAACAGCCGGTGGTCCATCGCTGCCTCGCTGAGCATGCTTCACCATGCCCGGCCCGATGAATTGAAATCCCTGTTGCCGAACTACCGGCCCGCCGCTATGCAAGACGGTCTGCTGGAGGAACCTGACAGCCCGGGCCATTTCCCCAGCTCGGTTTATCTTTGCGCGACGTAGACTGGAAGCGTTGCTCGTCCCATAGGAAATGGGAATGTTTTCATAAAGCGATCTATCGGAAATGGAAGCAAGGCGTAGTACCGGACAATTGAGGGAAAATGCGGCTAATGCCACCGATCGGCTCCAAAAAATCTTCGGCAACCGTTTGATGATATTGTCGAATAGTGTATATTTGCGCAGATAACTAAGCCGCGTGAAGGGGCGAAACATGCTGTCACGACAGGAGGCTGCATGCTACTTTGTTGCATGTACCATCGGGTAGAGGCGGATAAGGATTCCAATTCCCGCCTCATCCTTGAGCAACACTTTAGGTACATCAGCGAAAGTTTTAATGTGGTATTGCCGGGAGAAGCATTGTCAGACGACGTCCCGAACGTCTGTCTGGTTTTTGACGACGCAAGTTACAGCTTCTATCAATATGTTTTCCCCCTGCTTCGGCAAACAGGCATCCGGGTGCTCCTTGCGGTCGCGCCGAGATTCATTCTTGAGGCAGATGGCGGAATCGGGAGCGAAAAGCGCCTCAGCGTGCCGACGGACCAAATGATGCAGAGCACAACCTATGCAACTGCCGTTCCGTTTTGCACATGGGCGGAACTTCGTGAACTCTGCGGGAGCGGCCTGGTGAGGGTTGCCTCACACTCCTACTCTCATAAAAATTTGCTCTTTTCGCGTCACCTTGACGATGAGATCAAAAAATCGGAAGAGGTGATCGAGGAGAAATTGCTACAGCCGGTGGATTCCTTCGTATATCCCTACGGCCAATTCAACGCTTCGGTCGCAGAGCAGGTCGGCGCACATTACCGGTACAGTTTCGCCGTTGGAGCGGGCGACAACGTGTCGTGGCGTGGAGTTGGCGGCATCCTGTTTAGAATCGCCGCAGACGATCTGCCCGATCCCACCTCAATTTTCAGCCGATCCAACTTGATGAAATACAGATTGTTACGTTACAGGCTGTATGCAAAGAAATGGTACTACATGAACCATAGAGTTCCAGTGTAGGATCTATCGACCGTTTCATTGGTTGTTAAAATTCTTCTCGTCCACAATTTCTACGGGTCAAGTGCGCCAAGCGGCGAGAATACAGCTTTTGTGGCCGAGGCGGCATTGCTGAAGAGTGAAGGCCCACCGGGCAATGCCGAAGTCTACGGTCCTATAGGAAATCGGAAGGTTCACATAAAGGGATTTATCTGAGCTGGAAGCACGGTGCCGTTCTGGAGAATTGAGGGAGAATGCGGCTTATGCCGCCTATCGGCCCAACCCAATGACTTGTTTCGGGGTCGGACCCATTACTTGTGGAAGGCCGATTTTTCATTTGCTAATCCAAAATCGTGAATCTTTCCCTTCTGGATAGTTGAAAACAATCGCCTTCTCAATTTTGGCTGGGTTTGGATGCGCTGACTTTCTCGCGGGCATAGTTCGGGATGCACTCATCAAACATACTTTTGATAATCCATTAGAATTGTTTGTACGCACTGGATTTGTGCAAAATCACGGCCTTTAAGCAAGCGTGCGAATAATCCGGATCGCTTGAAAACACAAAACGGGAGATCCATATCGACGATGCTCAGATTGAGGACTTTCCCTTCAAAATCGTAAGACAATTTTATGCCGATCATTCGCTGGTTGATTTCGGAGAGCTAGACCGCTCGCATCCAAAGAAGTCTCAATATTTGGCCTCGTCTATGGCATGATTGAAATAATCTGGAGAAGAAAGGAGCAAGACTGATGGCAGGTGCATTTTGTGTAACAATAACTCATTGTCGTACGGATGGAGATAAAGCGACTCTAGGCTTCGTGGTTGCCAATGCCGCACTCGGCAGCGAGAAAGATACGATGGTATTCCTGAGCACGGACGGCGTGTGGTGCGCGGTAAAAGGCGAAGCAGAAAAAATCAAGGAAGGGCCGCCGTTCGCTCCGCTTAAAGAACTTATCGACAAATTCGTTGCAGGAGGGGGCAAGATACTTGTATGCACGCCCTGCATGAAGAAACGCAATATCGGTGAGGACCAGCTAATCAAAGGCGCTACGCCGGCTGGAGGAGCGGCATTGGTGGAATGGCTTGCGAATGGCTCTCCGTCAGTCGCATATTGAACAATTCCTGCGTGCTGAATTATGGACGGAAAAGTCGACCTCGAATCGATTAAACCGGATCACGTTTTTGATGGGGGGGATCTGGACTGCGGCTCCGGTCTGATCCTTCTCATCCGTGAGAACATGCTCCGAGTGCCCGAACACGGCATTTTCGAGATGCGGAGCCGGGAGTCCACCGTGAAGAATGACCTCCCGCCGTGGTGCAGAATGGTCGGTCTTGAGTATTTGGGTTTTCTTGAAGCCGAGGGCTTCACCAGATACTTTGTCCGCAAAACGGTAACTGCGGTCGAGGAGGGAAAAAGCCTTGAGAAGGACAAGAGCAGAGCAAAAGAGTATGAATGGAGAGCCAGGGCACGCTCCACGGGAGGGCTGAAAAGTACTGTCTATTGCAGAAACTTTTCTCTCGAGGTTGGACAGCCAGCCAGTTTCGAGGCATCGGATAAGCATCCATCGGCAGTCGAATATCTTCTTGCAGCGCTTGCAGGTGATCTCACTACGGGATTTGCCACCGAATGTGCAAAAAGCAATTTAGCGGTTGACGATATCGAGATGACCATCAACGGCAAACTAAGCAATATCCTCGCTCATCTGGGTCTCGAAGAAGGAGACCCCTCGTTCTCTTCAATAGAAATGAAGCTTTTTGTCTCATCGTTCGAAGACCAGGCAAAGGTTCGAGAAGCGTGGGATCGGACGCTGGGGCGCTCACCTTTGGCCACTACGCTCAAGAAAGCGGTTGATCTGAAAATCAAACTCTCTATCCTCTAAAACACAATCCGGCGGTTGTACGGCAAAAATATGTTTTCAGTAACACAAGTCGGAAGCTGGCCTCGTTCAAGAGAACTGCTAAAAGCATTGCGTGCGAAGCAGAAAAACGAGATTTCACGCGAACAATTCAATTCTATTGCCGACGAAGAAGTCCGGCGATGTGTGCAGATTCAGCTCGATGCAGGGGTTGACATCATCGTAGACGGGGAACAAAGGCGGGACAATTTCTACTCCTTCATTACGGATAAGGTCTCAGGTACTCGTCTGATGTCTCTGGCAGAGATGCTCGAAACGGTTGAGGATAAAGCCGGCTTCGAAGAGATGCTCACAACTCTGGATGTTCCGGCCTCAGCGATCAAGAATCCTACATGCATGGGCAAGCTGTCACGGCAAGAGCCTTTGGCCGTTAACGAACTCAGGTTTTTGCGAAAACTTACGGACAAACCGGTCAAGATCACTCTTCCCGGCCCCTATCTGCTGACTCGGGCGATGTGGGTCGGGCATTTCACCTCAAAGGCTTATGGCGACAAGCAGGAAATGGGAGATGACGTGGTAAGAATCCTTCGGGAGGAACTCATGGATCTGGCTGCCGAAGGATGCGAGTTTGTGCAGTTTGACGAGCCCGTTCTCACCGAAATTGTCTTTTCGAAGGAAAATGAGCGGCGGACATTCATGTGAGCCACTCTCGCGACCCGCCGGGATGCGGGTTCTGAACTGGAATATGCAGCGGAGCTTCTGAACCGGGTCATCGAAGGAGTGCAAGGACTGCGAATTGGCCTTCACGTCTGCCGCGGCAACTGGAGCCGTTCCGAGGAGGTGCTTCTTTCCGGAGATTACGAGCCGCTCATCCCCTGCTTCAAGCAGATCGGCGTGAAACAGTTCGTCCTCGAATATGCCACGCCACGAGCCGGCGATGTGGATGTCGTGGGAAGATCGCTCTCGGATCGGGAAATCGGACTTGGCGTTGTTAATCCGCGAACCGAGGAAATTGAAAGCGTTGAAACCATCATCCGTAATGCGGAGAGGGCGCTCAAGTATTACCGGCCGGAACAGATCTTCCTCAATCCCGACTGCGGTTTTGGATGTTTCGCCAACAGATGCGTCAACGACGAAGAGAGCGCCGCGCGCAAGATGAGAAACATTGTGAAAGCGGCACGCCACCTGAGGGAAAAACACGGATAGGAATAGAAAAGCGAGCATTATCCTCCGGTGTTCAGGGTAGCGGTATGCATGAAGAACTGGATCCAGAAGATCAGATCAAACTTGAAGCTTTATTGCGCGATATAAAATCGTCGAAGGGTCGTCCCTGCGATGAGTGTGGAGGGTCAATCTGCGGCCACGAAGCCTTGATGAGCCTCACCATGGGATTCAAAGACGCTCCCAGATGCTGGTCTTGCCTTGCCGCCGCGATGGGATATGAGAGAGAGGCTTTAAGGGACCACATCTTTGCCTATATCGCTCATCGATCTTGCCATTACCAGGGATGGCGATGGGCAAGCCGAGAGGAAGGATTTGAGCCCGGCCAACTCCCGCGTTGTCTCTGGCCGGCTGCATCCACAGGTAACACCGATCAAGAATGGAAGCTATCGAACTCAGTTCTGAATGAAATGCCGATTCCCGGCGTGGATTCGAATTACGATGCAGAATGGGACGCGGGCAATATCGGATGCGGAGATCTCGTGCTGGAACTTCGCAACAGGATGAACACTCTGAAACCCGGCCAGATTTTCAAACTGAGGGCATTGGATTCGGGTGCGCCCGAGGATTTGCCTGCATGGTGCCGGATGACAGGCCATACGCTCATCGGTTCCCAGCACCCGATATATCTGATTAAACGGAAGTCAAACTAAATCCTAAGCAAAAATATTTGAAATTTAGAATATCGAACCGCAGAAGTGAAGCCAGTGTAGCCGGCACTTCGATATTCGACATTCGGTGCTCGATATTCTGCGGTTCGCAAGAACTTTTCTTAAACTCATTAGATACTCGACTGCTTAAGCAAGTATCTAAATGCATTGGCCCTCCAGGCAGCATTCCTGCTTTCATCGAATTGCCAGGATGTAATTGGCTTCTGTATAGCGAGAAGTAACATAACCGGTCTTGCCCAAGATTTTCGCTGAATCGAACCCGGCCTTCCTCAGCGCATCAAGATAAGCCCTGCCAGGGATAGCTCCGGCTATTCAGGTTGACCATGCATCCGTGGTTCCTGAGATCACTGCGGTGTCAAATCCGACCGGTACTTCCAAAGAGCGCGCAATCATTCCTGCCAGATCGCAATTTGCCCAGCCCGGCTTCGGAGTCGATGTGATGTGACCAAAGGCGGGAGATCGGGGATTGAAATCCACTGGCCCGAAAGAGCCGATCCCCACCGCGCGGATCGGGGCGTCGCTGTTCCGGAAAAAGCTGATGGCCTCTCTCATCATCGATTCGGGCGTTGCGGTCTGGATTTGAACGGATTTCAGATCATCAGGTCCCGTGCCGATCCCGCATAAAAACTTTGTGCCGCCGGCCTCAATTGCACCGAACAAAGCTGTTTCTCCTTAGGGAGTATTAAAACGCCAGTGCTACCGGCACTAGGGTTCTTTATAGTATTTCATTCCAAAAGGAAGAATCGATCATGATATACCTGTTTTTTAGAAGCGAGCAAAATGTATGCTTTCATATCTGATTACAGGGTTGACTTATGGTTTTGCCGCCGCGGTCACTCCTGGTCCTCTTTGCATGTATCTGATCTCACAAGCCATTGCCGCGGGCTGGCGGCGGACGATCCCGGCGGCGTTTTCGCCGCTGGTCAGCGACGTCCCTGTGGCAATACTGGTCTTGACCGTCCTAAGTCAGGTGCCATCCGGTGTTGTGCAGTATTTGCGGCTCATCGGGGGAATATTTATTCTGTACCTGGCGTTTGAGGCATGGCAATCGTGGCGCGACTTTGAAGCGAAAAGCTCTGTCCCTCCCCAATCCAACTCCAACAGCTTATGGAAAGCGGCAGTTGTGAACTGGCTGAATCCAAATCCATATCTGGGCTGGAGTGTTGTTTTGGGTCCCATCGTGCTGAGTGGCTGGCGGCAGTCGCCGGAAAGAGGAGTTGTTTTGCTTCTGGCGTTTTATGTAACACTGATAGGAACAATGATCGCGATGATCATCCTTTTTGCAGCTGCCAAGGCCCTCGGACCGAAGGTGAGAAAGAACTTGATAGGCTTGTCATCGATCGGGATGGCTTATCTCGGCCTGTATCAATTATGGCTCGGAGTTATAAATTTAACTGCGAAGTAAGCGTTTGCGCGTTCACGGGTTCACGCGTTACCGCGTAAACAAAGAAATGCACCGCTCCATGAGAATCAGTCCTCTTTTCAGCCTCTGCATTTTGATTTCAGTCCAGGTCTGCATGGCGCGCGAAGACGTCTGGACTGAAGCCAGGAGCCCGCATTTTACCGTCATCAGCGATGCTTCCCCAATGCAGGCAAGGAAAACGGCAAAATCGTTCGAGCAGTTCCGGGTGCTGCTTGAGGATTTTCTGCCCCCCGATCACAAGATGGATGCCGGATCTCCTCTCATCGTTTTTGCGATGAAGGACGGCGACGGCTTGAAAGCTCTCCTTCCCAAGGATCGGCTGAAAAAGAATGCAGCAGAGACGGCAGGCATTTTCATGGGTAATTCGGAAATGCGTTTCGTCGCGCTCCGGCTTGATGTTCCGGGTGATTGGGTAAACCATACCGTCTATCACGAATACGTTCACATGGTCATGAGATTAAACTATCGGAAGCTGCCGCTGTGGCTGGACGAAGGCTTGGCGGAACTGCTCGCGTTTGCCAAACTTTCTGACAGGAAATCCAGCTTGGGAGATGAAAGTCCGGAATTGCTTCGCCATCTGCGGTCGCAATCCAGGATACCGCTCCCGGTTCTCATGAC
>Ga0187865_1001874_pt1 | contig 22090 bp, 16 predicted proteins | sample June2016WEW_11_1_2_FD_132989 | JGI IMG/M metagenome (GOLD analysis project Ga0187865, IMG submission 132989) | Peatland microbial communities from SPRUCE experiment site at the Marcell Experimental Forest, Minnesota, USA - June2016WEW_11_100 | ecosystem: Environmental > Terrestrial > Soil >...
GATCGTTTCTCCATTCAAACCCAAAGGGGATCAGCCTCAGGCGATCGAGAAACTTGCCCAGGGCGTAAAGCAAGGGATTCCCCACCACGTCCTCCTTGGCGTCACGGGCTCGGGGAAAACCTTCACTATGGCCCAGGTTATCGAGCGGACCCAGAAACCCGCGCTGGTCATTGCTCCCAATAAAACTCTCGCCGCCCAACTCTTCCAGGAGTTCCGAACTCTCTTCCCCGAGAATGCTGTGGAGTACTTCGTCAGCTATTACGATTATTACCAGCCCGAGGCATATCTCCCGACCACGGACACGTACATTGAAAAAGACGCTTCCATCAACGACCTGATCGACGAAATGCGTCATTCGGCTACCCGTTCCGTTCTCACTCGCCGGGACGCGATCGTGGTGGCTTCGGTCTCCTGTATCTACGGGCTGGGTTCGCCCGAAACCTACCAGGGAATGATCGTTCTGATGGAAGCTCAGAAGGAAGTATCCCGGGACGAAGTCCTGGCCCGTCTGGTGGAAATCCAGTACCAGCGGAATGACTATGACTTTCACCGCGGGACTTTTCGCGTTCGCGGGGACGTGCTGGAGATTTTCCCGGCTTATGAGGAGAACAAGGCTATCCGTATTGATTTTTTCGGCGACCTGATCGATTCCATCACCGAGATCGACCCTCTCCGGGGAAAAGTCCTGCGCAAGCTCCGTCAGGTGACCATTTTCCCCGGGAGCCATTACGTCACTCCCCAGGACCAGTTGCGCCGTGCCATTCAGTCCATCCGCGAAGAGTTAGCCCAGCGTCTGCCCGAACTCCAATCTCAGAGGAAGCTCCTGGAAGCCCAGCGCCTGGAACAGCGAACCAATTTCGACCTCGAAATGCTCCAGGAGATGGGGTACTGTACGGGCATTGAAAATTATTCCCGGCACCTCGACGGGAGAAAACCCGGGGAACCCCCTTATACCCTTCTGGACTATTTTCCCGACGATTATCTGGTCTTCATCGACGAGAGCCACATCACCATCCCCCAGCTAAACGGCATGTACTGGGGAGACCGGACGCGGAAGGAGACCCTGGTGGAGTACGGCTTCCGCCTGCCCTCGGCCCTGGACAACCGGCCTCTCTCCTTTGAAGAGTTCGAGGCCCGGGTTCACCAGGTAGTCTATGTTTCGGCGACGCCGGCGGATTACGAGATGAAGAAATCCAAAGGTCGGGTGATCGAGCAGATCATCCGCCCCACCGGCCTCGTCGATCCCCAGATCAAAGTCAAACCGGCCCGCTATCAGGTAGATGATCTTCTCAACGAGATTCAAGCCAGAGTGGCGAAAGGGGATAGGGTCCTGGTCACCACTTTAACCAAGCGCATGGCTGAAGACCTCACTGCGTACTATGCTGACCTCGGTTTGAAGGTCAAGTACCTTCACTCGGATATACAGACTCTGGAAAGAACCGAGATCCTCCGGGACCTGCGTCTGGGAAAGTTCGATGTTCTCATCGGAATCAACCTCCTGCGGGAAGGGTTAGACCTGCCGGAGGTTTCCCTGGTGGCCGTCCTGGACGCGGACAAAGAGGGGTTTCTGCGCTCCGCGACTTCCCTCATCCAGACCTTCGGGCGGGCCTCCCGCAATATCTCCGGGCAGGTGATCCTTTATGCCGACACGATGACCGATTCGATGAAGAAGTCCATAGGGGAGACCGAACGGCGGCGAAAGATTCAGGAGGGATATAACCGTAAGCACGGGATTACCCCGGAATCCATTCAGAAGGCCATTCCCGACATCCTGGAGTCTATTTATGAGGCGGATTATGTAACCATTCCGACCGCCGCCGAAAAACACGAGGAATATGTTTCTCTCTTCGAGGTCCCCAGGCTCATCGCCCGTTTGAAAAAAGAGATGCGCGAGGCTGCCTCCCAACTCGATTTTGAAAAGGCGGCGGAACTTCGAGACCGGATAAAGGCGCTGGAAGAGATGGAGCTGAATACCAGGGAAGGAAGTCCGGTAGCCGCTAAATAGCGTTGCTCGTTGCTCGTTAAAAGAGGAAAAGAAAGGAACGAGGTTCGAGGCACGAGGAGCGAGCAACAGGTAACGAGCAACGAGGAACCAGTAGCGAGTATGGAATTAGAGGACCAAATCCAAGGGCTTCCTACGGGACCCGGTGTGTACCTGATGAAGGACCAGGCGGGAATCGTCCTGTACATCGGGAAGGCCAAGAACCTGCGCAACCGGGTTAGGAATTATTTCGGGAAATCCGCCGATACCCGTTTCTCCCTGCGTTTTCTCATGCCCAAAGTCCGCCAGGTGGAAACCTTTCTCACGGACACCGAAAAAGAAGCCTTGATCTTGGAGAATACCCTGATCAAGAAACATAAACCCCGCCACAATATCAACCTCAAAGACGATAAGACCTATTTCAGCCTCAAATTCAACGTCAACGAAAAGTTTCCCAGACTCTCCCTGGTGCGCAAAGTAAAACGGGACGGAGCCCGTTACTTCGGCCCTTACTCGTCCAGTGCAGCCGTCAAGGAAACCCTCAAGGCCCTGCGGAACCTGTTCCCCCTGCGCACCTGCAAGGAGTCCAACTTTCGCCACCGTTCCCGCCCCTGCCTGAATCATCAAATAAAAAAATGCCTCGCCCCCTGTTGTGGTCTCATCTCTCCTGAAAAGTACGCTGAGCTGGTCCAGGAAGTTCTCCTCTTTCTGGAAGGAAAGAGCTCTCAACTGATCAAACTCCTGCGTGAAAAAATGACGGGCGCTTCGGAAGAACTCCATTTTGAAGAAGCCGCCCGCATCCGCGACCAGATCCTTGCCGTGGAACAGACCCTGGAGAAACAAAAAGCCGTTTCCCAGTCCTTCACCGACCAGGACGTTTTTGCCTTCTATCGTCAGGGGAACGCCTGGGAGTTCCAGATCCTTTTCTTCCGCCGGGGTTTGCTGGTGGGAAATAAATCTTTCCATTTCTCCCGGCTCAATCTACCCGAGGAGGAAGCCCTCTCCGCCTTCCTCCGCCAGTATTATGCCGGAGAACCCTCCATTCCCCGGGAAGTTCTCCTTCCGCTTACCGTCGAGGATGAACCCCTGTTGGCTGAATGGCTCTCGGAGAGAAAAGGGGGAAGGGTAGAGGTCCTCGCCCCGCAGAGGGGCCAGAAGAAGAGTCTGGTGGAAATGGCCCGGAAGAATGCCGAGCATACTTTTCAGAAGAAAGTCAGCGAAAAGGAAAACCTCGCTCTCCTTCTCCAGGAGCTGAAAGAGAAATTGAGGCTGAGGAACCTGCCCCGCCGGGTAGAGTGCTTCGACATCTCCAACCTCTTCGGAACCCTGGCAGTCGGTTCGATGGTGAGCTTTCTGGATGGACGCCCGGACCGTTCCCAATACCGCCATTTCAAAGTTCACGCCCCCTCTTTCGCCGACGATTATGCTATGATGTATGAGATTTTGAAACGCCGGTACAGCAAATTAGAACCGGAGAAGGAGACTCCGGACCTCCTCATCGTAGACGGGGGGAAGGGCCAGCTGAACGTAGCGCTGGGGGTTCTATCGGAGCTGGGCCTGCGGAATCTATCCGCCATCGGGCTGGCCAAAGATAAGGGGCCGAGCGTAAAAAAAATTACCGAAAAGACTTCGGACAAAATTTATCTTCCCAACGTAAAAGACCCCCTTCTCCTTGGCCATTCATCTTCTCTGCAATACCTGCAGAGGATACGCGACGAGGCCCACCGGTTCGCCATTACCTATCATAAGAAGCTCCGGGGCAAGCAGGGCCTGCAAACGGTTCTCGATGAAGTACCGGGGATTGGGGAGATCAAGAAGAGAGCGCTCTTCCAGGAATTCGGAAGCATGCAAAAAATTCAGGAGGCTTCCCCGGAAAAGCTCAGTCAGGTTGAACCCCTAACCCAGAAAGATGCCCAGACGGTCTTTGAATTTTTCCATCTCCGTAGCGTTGCTGGTTAACCGTTACCCGTTGCTCGTTAAAAGACTGAAAGGGAGAAGCGAGGAACGAGCAACCAGAATATAGAAGGAGATTGCAAATGGATAAAACTCCGGAATCTTTTCCCCAGCGCAATCGGCCTGTAACCATGGCCCCTCATGGATTGGTCGCTTCCCCCCACTATCTGGCTTCTCAGGCCGGCGTGGACATCTTGAAAAGAGGGGGAACGGCCGTAGATGCCGCCATTGCCACGAATGCAGTCCTCAATGTGGTGTATCCCCATATGTGCGGGATTGGAGGAGACGCCTTCTGGCTGATCTATGATGCTTCGAAGAAAGACCTTGCTTTCCTGAATGCCAGCGGGCGTTCCCCTTATGCAGCCTCGATCGAGTATTTCCAAAAGGCCGGAATGAAATCCATCCCTGTTCGGGGCCTTCTTGCGGTTACGGTCCCCGGGGCAGTCGACGGGTGGTTTCAAGCTCACGGACGGTACGGCAAGCTGCCCATCCCTTCCATCCTGGAGCCGGCCATTGGCTACGCTCGAAATGGATATCCCATTGGCCACATCCTCAGCTTTAAGATCCATGAGGCGGTAAGCGAACTTTCCCGATTTCCGACTTCCAAAAATCTCTTCTTATCGGGGGGAAAGACTCCCCGGCCTGGAGATGTTTTGACCAACCCGGGTTTAGCCGGATCACTGGAAAAGATTGCCCGGGAAGGGAGGGACGTTTTTTACCGGGGAGAGATCGCCAGAGCGATTGTCAAGTTCTCTCAGGAGAACGGCGGGCTTCTGAGCGAGAAGGATTTCCAGGATACCCAATCCACCTGGGGGGACCCGATATCCACTCAGTACCGGGGTTATACGGTCTTTGAAACTGCCCCCAATTCCCAGGGTCTGACCGCCCTGTTGATCCTGAACCTTCTGGAGGGGTATGACCTATTCTCCCTGGGCTTTCAATCCCCCGATCACCTGCACCTCACGGTGGAGGCCAAGAAGGTCGCCTTTGCCGACCGGAACCATTACATCTCCGACCCGGACATGGTTAAAATCCCTGTCGCCGAACTTCTCTCCAAAGGGTATGCTGCGAAACGGCGGTCCCTGATCCGCATGGACCGGGCTATGGATTCTGCGGCCGTCGCCCCGGGTAACCCCGGCCGGGATACGATTTATCTCTGCGTCGTCGATGAAATGGGCAATGCCGTCTCTTTGATCCAATCTCTTTTCCATTCCTTCGGCTCGGCTGTCGTGGCGGGCGAAACGGGAATCGTTCTGCAGAATCGGGGAGCCTACTTTTCTCTAAACCCGGGCCACGTGAACTGTCTGAAACCCCATAAACGCACTTTTCACACCCTCATGGCCTCTATGACCTTCAGGGATGGAAAACCCTTTATGGTCTTCGGGACCAGCGGGGCCGACGGGCAGCCTCAAACGCACGCTCAGGTGATGACCGCGGTCTTCGATTTCGGTCTGGATATTCAATCGGCTCTCGAGGCCCCGCGTTGGGTCGCGGGCAGGGAATTGCCGGAGAACGCTCTCGCCGTGGAAAGCCGACTTCCTGTGGCAACAGTCGAAGAATTAAGAAAGCGGGGACACGAAATCCAGATGGCAGAGAGTTGGGCTCAGACCATGGGCAGCGCTCACGGGATCATCATCCACCCGGAAAACGGCCTGCGCATGGGAGGGGCTGATCCACGCTCGGATGGTGCCGCCATTGGGTATTAGGAGGCGCTTAGGGGTGCACCCGATGAAGGATAAAGATAAGAAGAAAGAAGAGCTCCTCAAGGAAATTGCGGGATTGCGACGGCAGAACGCCAGGCTGAAGGCCCTGGAAATAGAGCCCAAACGGACGAAAGAGGCCTTGCGAGAGTCGCAATTCCATCGGGAGATCACCGAACGAAACCAGTCCGGGGGGTTGATGGAAAGGTCGAAGGTAGAACTTCACCGGCTCTCCTCCCGGCTTCTATCCGTTCAGGAAGATGAAAGAAGAAAGATTGCCAGGGAGCTCCATGACGGGATTGGGCAAACCCTTTCGGCCATCAAATTTCTTCTAGAAAACACTATTCAAAAATCAACCTTTACCGCCAGCTCATCCATCATCCAGTCCTTGGAAACTGTCATCCCCATGATTCAAAACGCCATTGAAGAGGTCCGGAGAATTCAGACGTCCCTGCGTCCCCCGATTCTGGATGATTTGGGTATCTTACCGACCGTTTCCTGGTTCTGCCGGGAATACCAGAAGGTTTATTCGGGAATTGATGTTGAAAGGGACATTCACATCGAAGAAAATGAAGTGCCAGATTCTCTGAAGACGGTTATTTACCGAATCTTACAAGAGGCCATGAACAATATCTCCAAATACAGCCAGGCGACCCGGGTACGTCTCTGCCTGAGGAAAAAAGACGAGGAGGTTGAACTGGTCGTCGAGGATAATGGCTCGGGATTTGATCCCCAGGAAATTTTTTCTGAAGAGAGGGAGAGACGAGGATTTGGGCTGACCAGCATGAGAGAGCGGACGGAGCTCTCCGGCGGGTCTTTTTCCATTGAATCAGAAAGGGGATCTGGAACTCGAGTACGCGCGGTTTGGAGACTAAAGAGCCCCGGGTAGTTTTCGAGGAAGAGGAGGCAGGATGAGACTTCCAGCTCATAAGACCAAGATTGTCTGCACGATCGGTCCTGCGTCTGAATCACCCGCGACCATGGAGCAGATGATCCAGGCGGGTATGAATGTGGCCCGGCTCAATTTTTCTCACGGTGACTTTGCGGGCCATCGGCAGGTGATCGAAAATCTCCGTGCTGCCGCCCGGGCGACTGGCCGGCGTCTGGCCATCATGGCCGACCTTCCCGGTCCCAAAATACGCATCGGGCAACTGGTTAAAGAGCCGATCGAGCTGAAGGCGGGGGATCCTTTCACCTTTACCCCCGAAGAAATCGTAGGCGACGCCCGGCGGGTTTCAGTAACTTTTGCCCGCCTCGCTCAGGCTGTAAAGCCGGGCGATACGATCTTCCTGAATGACGGCCTCATCCAGATGGAAGCTGTGAAGGTGGAGGGAAAAGACATCCAGTGTCGGGTTATCGTGGGGGGAGAATTGCGCTCCCGCAAAGGGCTCAATCTCCCGGGGATAGATCTGGGAATCAGTGCCTTTACCGATCACGACAAAAATTGCCTGAAATTCGCCCTGGAGCAGGGTGTGGACGCGGTGAGCCAGTCCTTCGTCGAATCCGGAAAAGACCTGGACGCAGTGCGCAACGCAGCTACTGCCCTGGGCTTCAGCCCCCTGATCATTGCCAAGATCGAGCGTTCCAGGGCCCTGGCCCGCATCGACGAAATTCTCGAGGCAGCGGACGGTATCATGATCGCCCGGGGGGACCTGGGAGTGGAGATTCCCATCGAGCAGATTGCCCTCGTCCAGAAACAGCTTGTGCGGAAGGCCAACATGCAGGGAAAACCGGTCATCACCGCCACCCAGATGCTCGAATCCATGACCGATAACCGGCGCCCCACCCGCGCGGAGGCCACGGATGTGGCCAATGCCATCCTGGACGGGACCGATTGCGTCATGCTTTCCGAAGAATCGGCGCTGGGAAAGTATCCGGTGGATTCTGCAGCCATGCTGGCCAGAATTGCAGCAACCATTGAGCCGTTCCGGCCCGGCTATGGCGTTCGCGAGACCTTGAGAGCCATCGGCCGGGACGGTAAAATCGGCCTCACGGACCTGATCGCCCTGAGCGTCGAGACGACTCTCAACCGCATCTCGCCGGCAGCGGTGATCGTTCCCACCCACAGCGGAGCAACGGCCAGGTCTATCGCCCGTTTCAGGCTTCCCGTATGGATCACCGCCGTGAGCTCGAGCGAGGCGACCTGTCAGCGGCTCCAGTTCTCCTATGGCGTCTACCCCATGCATGAGCCCGACCATCCCGATGACTGGAAGGGGTACGCCGGGAAATGGCTCCAGGATCATGAGGTAGCGGGAAATCTCGTGGTCTTGACCGAAGGACCTTCTGCGAAACATCCCCGGGCGAACCATCGGATGGAGATCATCGACCTCGACCGGAAATAAAAAAAGGCCAAAGGAATAAGGCTCGAGGTTCGAGGATCGAGGCTGGAGGAAAACGACGGGGCTAGATGAGGAGCGGCCGGCCCACCTTCCACTCTCACGGATCCCTTTTGGCAACTCCCGCTAATGCAGGATGCCTGTGCCCCCGGAAATCCCTTCTTTCCCTCACGCTGGCATTGTATTGCATCAAACTTGAGTCGTGATAATTGGCGAACTTTCGGAGGGCCTCCAGCTGAGAGGGGAAGGAGGAGCAGTCGAGCGGGTTCTTTTCCCCGGGGTCCGGCTTTAGATCAAAGGCCCAGCACCGGTTCTTCTTCAGGGAATACTGGACCTTGATTCCCTGAGTGTCCAGGGAAGAGATGCTTTCTTCCATCCCATAGAAGAAGATGTACTTCCGCCCCAATTTTTCTTGGAAAAGGGACTCTCCGTCGAAGAGCGCGGGGTCATACGGAATTCTCATGGCGTCCAGCAATGTCGGCAGTAGGTCCACATGGCTGGTCGGTACGTCGAACGTCCGGGGTTTGAAAAGCAGGGGTTGATGGAAGATCGCGGGGGCCTCCAGGTTCTCGTTATAGGTGTACCGATAATGCAAATAATTGTCCGGCTGGTGCTGACCGAAGGCCTGCCCATGATCCCCCACAATGACCAGGACGGTCCGCTGAAGTAGACCCTGTTTTTGCAGATGTTCGTAAATCCGCTTGATCATCTGGTCCAGCAGATTCAGGTTGTTGTAATAGCGGCTGATCAATCGTCCGTCATCCTCCCGGACCCGGTAGTCCCCTCCATAGTCAAAATACGGAAAGTGGGCCGCAAAACTGATGTAGATGCCCATAAAAGGTTCCCGGGCTTTGCTCAGCCTCTGTATAAAAAAATCTACGGTTTGAATCTCGTCGCGGGCGATGTAGCGACCCAGCGAACTTAATTCCTCCTGGACCCGGAAGTTCAAATTTTCATAGGTATGTATCTCCGCCAGCCCGCTGTTTTTTATGAACTGGGCAGGGAAGTACCAGGAGGAGGAAGAGGGGGAGACCAGAAAACTATCGTAGCCTTTACCCAGAAAATTATATATGGAAGGAACCTGGGCATCGGGCTGGGTTCCCAAAGCCTCGCGGTTAAAAAGATCGTAGAGCCCGCTGAAGATGGAAAAAACCGCCTTGGTACTCACGTTTGAGGGGGTGTAATGTTTCTTCAAGTACCACCCTTCTTGAATCAACTGGTGCAAGAATGGCATGGGCATGGGATGCCCATTCTTCGTGTCAAACATATACCGGGTGCCTACTGATTCCAATACCAAAAGGACAACATTCCATTTTTGTGCCGGTTTTTCGGGAAGAATTTTTACCGCCTTGAATGGATAGGTATACTCAGGACTGGTGAGATGGATCCCCGATTCACTCTCCTGGATCCTGCTCATCCTCCATTCTTTTTCCGAAGATTTTAGAAAGGTATTCTGGGCGGTATCGGCCAGGAGGAAAAAGGCCGGGTTCAGCCGTATTTCTGCGGGAGTATCAGGCTTGGCATCACGGGCCGAATACAGGGAAAGGAATAATAAAAAAGGGACCCCGACCAGAGAAACTTTGGCCAGCCAAACCCTTACGGCCAGCGGAGAAAGCAGGACCAGCCAGAAAACTGCCAAGGGGAACAGGAGAAATAGATAATCCCGAACCCCCAGGAACTTCAGGATGTCCTGAATCGAAATGTTGTAGATCGTCTCCAGGATTATCGAATAATCGAGCCCGGTCTGGACATTAAAGAGGACGCGTATATGACCTAGATGCGCAAAAAGCAGACCGAAAAGAACCAGGTGGATGAAAATCAACCCGATGATCCGGAAAAGGAAGAATATTTTTCCTCCCTTGAGAAAATATTGCCCCCGAGAGAGAATCCAGAACAGGAGGGAACAGACCAGAACCAGACCCAGGTCATAATACCAATAGGCCAGGGTAAACCGGATCGGATGGGAACCAGGAGAAAAATCAAAAGGCCGAATGGGGTTGGTAAACAGGCCTACCGTGAGCATAATCCGGTAGGTTAAGGTAAGGGCCAAAAGGGAAACGAATAGGGCAAAGGGTATCCCGCTGGAAGAGACGATCCGAGTAAACCAGCCGGATAATTTTCCAGCAGAAGCTTTCCTGTCCATATGATCTCTGGCAGAATTTCTCAGGAAGATTTTTTTCTAGGAATATAGTTTTTTATTATGCCCGAATCTCCTCCCTCAGTAAACTAAATCTTTCTACCTGGATCCCTGAGCCTGCGATGATGACAATTTTATTCATTTCTTGAAGGGACGCCAAGGAAATGCTAAGATGCCCTAAAAATTCCTCACCAGGGGAAAGGGGAAGGTTATGGTTAAGAGCATTTCGATCGAATACTGCAATGACTGAAACTACTATCCCCAGGCTGCCAGTCTGGCAGAGGCCATCAAGAAAAAATTGGGGATGGGAGCAAAATTGATCAAATCCGGCGGCGGTGCTTTTGAAGTCATGGCCGACAACCGACTAATTTTTTCCAAGAAAAAGGAACACCGCTTCCCCGAGCATCAGGAGATATTGGAAAAAATAGAATGACCAGAGCCGACCGTTTCGTGGGAATCCCCCATAACCTTACTTGCCTCTTGGCACCTAAAAATGAAATTATACGCAAATTGGCAACAAATTTCAGAAATCCCCCCTGGCCCCCCTTTGGCACAGGGGGGTTGGGAGGATTTTCGGGGAATTTATCCATATCGTATTATTGCCTTTTTGATTCCGGCTCGGCCGGATTAAGGGTCTCATGAATCGGAGCGGAGCAGGAACTCTTGCCGAAATTTTTGCCCAGGAGGGAAAAAAATGAAGATCACCAACGTGGAAAGCTTCGTCGTGGATGCCGGTTGGCGGCCCTGGATTTTCGTCAAGGTCGAGACGGACGAGGGGATTACCGGCTATGGTGAATGCAGCGTTTCCCGGGGCCCTTTTGCCGCGGCCGGCGCCGTCGAGGATTTGAAACCCGTGCTCGTGGGCCTAGACCCGAGAGCTTATGAGATGAGATTCTGGGAAATGTCGCGCCGGGCGATTGCCGAGCCGCTGGGAGTCCGCGCCAAGGCCATGGCCGGCGTCGAGCTGGCGCTCCTGGATATCAAGGCCAAGGCCTTGGGCATATCGGTGGTGGAGTTGTTCGGGGGTCCGACGCGGGACAAAGTGAGATTATACTGGTCGCACTGCGGCACGACGAGGGCCCTGTATCCTGAAATGGGAACTCCCCCCATAAAGACCATGGGGGATATTGCGCAGCTCGGGAAGGAAGTCCTCCGCAGGGGCTATACCGCTCTTAAGACCAACATTGTCTTTCCGGGAGACCCTGCCCGGGTGCATTTCGACGGCTTTGGAGGAGGCCTAGGCCGGGCCGAATCGACGGATCAGGTGGCCTCCACCCGCATGCTGAAGCATATTGAGACCCTGATAGGTACTTTCCGGGAGGCGGTGGGACCTGAGGTGGACATCTGTCTCGACCTGAACTTTAATTTCAAACCCGAGAGTTGCATGCGTATCGCCAAGATCCTGGAGCCCTTTAACCTGCTCTGGCTGGAAATAGACATGTACAATCCGGAAGCCCTCCGGCAGATTAAGGACTCGACGAGCACGAAGATATGCACCGGCGAGAACCAGATCTACATGCAGGACTATCTTCCCTATTTCCAGGCCCGGTGTGCCGATGTTTTCATGGTGGATGCTGCCTGGATGGGTTTCAGCCAGTCAAAGAAAGTCGGCGACCTCGCCCAGATCTTCGAGTTTAACGTCGCGCCCCATAACTATTACAGCCACCTATCTACATTCATAAGCGCGAGTCTCTGCGCCGTGCTGCCCAATGTCCGGATCCTGGAGATTGATGTCGATGACGTTCCCCTGAGAGAGGAACTCGTGACCCACCTTCCCGAGATTAGGGATGGTTATATAAAGATCCCAACGGGGCCGGGCTGGGGAACCGAGCTTAATGAAGAAGTAGCCAGGAAACATCCCTGGCACAAACCGAAAGCCCGCTGGTAGGATAGGGATCGGGCGGTTACCCCTCCAGGGGGAATCTGCCATCCATCCCCTGTAGGGGCGACCGGCCGGTCGCCCGCCGGGCCTGCCTCATCCTGCGGAAACCCAGTATAATTTCTGAAAAGGTCCCTCTCCCGGCCGATGTCCCGCCCAGGCGGGATGTGCAGCGCCCTTGCGCCCAGGCCAAGATCCAAGTGGGAGCACAGAAGAAACTTCCCGGATGGGTCAAACCTTGTAAGTCCCCCGGCAGAGCCGGGGGTTTATCAATCCAAGATTCTTCAAGCAGGACTTTTCCTGACGCTCCCCTTCAAATCAAACTCTGATCAGCATACTCTTAATCAAAAAAGGGGACATCCGTGGAAATGGCACCCGGTCAAATAAGGAATCAACTCAGGGGCGAGCTGATAACTGCAGTACCCTAACCCAGTGAGGCTTCCAGAACCAGGCAGAGGAGTCCCATCCGCAGGAATTGGCCGTATTTGATCTGCTCAAAATAGACCGCCCGGGGGTCCGGGTCTATTTCGGTGGGGAGTTCATAGTCCCGGGGAAAGGGGTGCATGATGTAGGTATCTCTCTTCAAAACTTTCAGGACTTCCCGGTCGATCCGGAAGATTTCTCTGGATTGATCATAGTCGCTGATTCGGTCGCCGAAATTGTCTTTGGGGATCTGGGTGATGTAGAGAATGTCCACTTTGGAAGCAATCTCCCTCAATTCTTCCGCGCTATCCAGAGATTCGTTGAAGGGGACCTGGTTATCGGTCAGATACTCTTTCAGGTCATCTTTCATCTTCAGAGCCCGGGGAGAAACAAAGTATATTCGAATTCCGGAATATTTGGCGAGGAAGTAGGTGAGGGATCGAATGGTGCGACTGTTCATCAGGTCGCCGATGAAGGCGATCGAGACCCCGTCAATTCCACCTTTCAGTTTTTCAATGCAGTAAAGGTCAATCAAAGCTTGAGTCGGATGCTGGGCAGGCCCATCGCCCCCGTTGATAATAGGAACGGGGGAAACCTCCGAAGCCCGTTTGGCCGACCCGCTCCGGTAGTGCCGCAATACGATCACATCTACAAGAGAGCCCACGACCCGCACCGTATCTTCGAAGCCCCCTCCGGCAAGTTCAGAAGAGAAATCTTCCGGGAAATCGATGTTGGACACGGAGCCCCCCAGCCTCTTCATGGCCACGTCAAAGGATAAGCTTGTCCGAGTCGACTTTACGTAAAAAAGATTTCCCAGGATCTTACTCTTCAGCAGGTCCAGGGGTAAACGCCGCTCGGTCCGCTCCTTGATGCGGTCAGCTGCGCTGAGAATTTCCTGCAGGGCCCTCTTGTTGAACTGCTGGGCTTCGATAATATGCCGATGTTCCATTTTTGACCCCTTCAGGGGACGATATGCGTTCCCTCTTGATTTTCAACCGCCAGCCAGGCCCGATCCAGAGAAGTGATGATCGCCTCCTCTCCTCCATACTCGATAAAGCGAATACAGGCCAGGACCTTGGGGGCCATCGACCCTTCCAGGAAATGCCCCTCCCGATGGTACTGTTTGGCTTCCTTTACCTCCAGGAAATCCACTTCCCGCTCCTTGGGGGTGCCAAAAAAAAGTTTAACCCTCGGCACGTCCGTAAGGATCATGAAGATATCTGCGGCCACCGCTTCGGCCAGTTTCTCTCCGGCCAGATCTTTATCGATGACCCCTTCGAACCCCTGAAACTCGCCCCGCTCATTCAGGATGACCGGGATGCCTCCCCCTCCAGCGGCAATGACGATCATTCCCGCATCGACGACCTTCTTCAGGGCGTGAACTTCCAGAATTCGAATCGGGTCGGGGGAAGGGACGACCCGGCGAAAGGGCGCCTCCCCGTCGGGTAAGACCTGTTTCATCCGGTAGCCTCTCTCGGCCTCATACTTCTCCTTGGTCGCCCGGTCATAAAAAGGGCCCACGGGTTTGCTGGGATGGGTGAAAGCCGGGTCATTCCGGTCCACCAGGACCTGGGTGATCATGGTCACCACGTTGAAATCCAGGTTGTAGGATTTAAGCTCATTCATGAGGGACTGCTGAAGGATGTATCCCAACTGTCCCTGGGTCATGGCGCTGCAGATGTCCATGGGCTGGGCCGGGACCTGAGAAACTCCCGCTTCCTGCTGGACTAGAAGGTTACCTACCTGAGGGCCGTTCCCATGAGTGAGGACCACGTCAAACCCCTGCCGGATGAATTCTAAAATATGGAGGGATGCCGCCCGGACATTGGCCAACTGCTCCTCGTAGGTCCCCTTTTGACGGGCAACCTTAATGGCGTTTCCCCCCAAGGCGATGACGATTCTTTTGCGATCTTTTTTCATGTCTTTCAATTCTCCACCGCAGAACTCCTCTACGGTACGCGAGATAGTTGAAATACAGAGGTTTCCTTTTCTTTGCCATCCACAAACAGCGTCCATTTTTGGATGATGTGATCCTTATCGACAAAGGAAATCGTTAAGGAGTGCATGTGGGCGTCTTTCTTGGGGTTGATATTGGTGCCGCCGGCAAACACAAAATTTAGGTTCTGGGCATCCGCTTTCTGGAGCTTCATCCTCGGCTGATTTCTGAGAGCACAGTAGTGAGTCATCGTCAGTTGGCCCTTATTGTCGAAATAGACTGAAACCATCTCATGAGGCGTTCCTGGAAAGAGGGTTTCGACAATGGAACTGCCCCCGGAGCTCACGCGATACTCAACCCTCACTTTTTCTCCTTCTTTGAGCATGTTGGAAGTGCCCTCCCAAACACCCGCGAGTTCTTTCATGCGTTCAAATCCCCTGGAACCAGCGTACGGAGAGGAAGAGCCCTCTGCCGCATAGGCCATGGACAAACCAACGAACAGGAGATAAACACCTGCCCCCAAAGCATATATTGATTTTTTCATTTTTCTCCCTCCTCGCTCTCTTTTTTCAATTTTCCTGGACTAGCTACGCACTCCCGGTAAACTAGGCTCTCCTTTGGCCGAAATCCTCGGCTCTTTCTTGTAAAGATGAGGCAATTTTCCAAAGGATTCCCGGACTACCTTTCCCAAAATGACGAATGACTCGCTCTGACGGCCTTCGCCTGTTTTTCTAAACTTCCTCCGGAACAAGTTGCTCCAGAACCAACGTTCCCCTTCCAGACTTGACCGCTTTATTCTTCTTGACCCACCCTCCCCTTTTTAATAAACTCACCTTACCTAAAAGCAAGGTCTTATCCTTTCAATGCCGGGTAGGTACCGACCAAAGGCCGCAATCATTGGCTGGCCATTGAGGGAGACCTGGGCGATCGCGCGGTCTGGACGGGCAAGGCAGCCTGCAAGGGCTGGCGCAACAAGGAAATCCGGAGGGCAATGATGAAAATCACAGCAGCACAGGGGCTGGCGCGCATCCTCAAGACCGAAGGTATCCCGTGGGTCTCCGTCTATCCGACCTGTAACGTGAACAACACCCTGGTCGAAGAAGGCATCCCGCTCATCATGATGCGGGAAGAACGCTATGCCGTGGCCGTGGCCGATGCTTTCTCCCGGGTCACCAACGGCAAGCAGGTCGGTGTCTGTACCGTCATGGGCAGCCTCAACCCCGCCGGGCTCCAGATGGCCTATGGCGCCCTGGCCCAGGCTTACGAAGACGGCTCGCCGGTCCTCTGTATCACCGACGGCCTGCCGGCGGGCGCCAGTAGCTTCCCTCTTTACGACATCTCCTCCGGCTTCCGCTCGGTCACCAAGTGGATCGGCCATATTGACCAGCCTCAGCGCGTTCCCGAGTTCCTGCGCCGGGCCTTCACCTATCTGCGTTCGGGCCGCCGCGCCCCTGTCCTGATCACCATCCCCCGCAATCTGGGCTCGTACGACGATGAGCAGTTTCCCTACCTGCCGGTGAAAGGTTGGAGATCCGCCCCCGACCCGGAAGATGTGAAGGCTGCAGTCAAGGCCCTCCTGGCGGCCAGAAGACCGCTCCTCTTCGCCGGTGAGGGTGTTTTCTACGCCGACGCGACCGCAGAGCTGCGCACCCTGGCCGAACTGGCCCAACTTCCCGTGTTGACCACCCTGAAGGGCAAAAGCTGCTTTCCAGAAAACCATTCTCTCTCCGTGGGAGTGCGTGGCGAGATGGCAGGGCACTTCCTGCACGGGTGCGATCTTGTCCTCGCCGTCGGCACCAGCCTGACGGCGGGATTATTCCACCATGCCATCCCCGAGGCCCGCACCAAGACGATCATCCTGGGTACGGTGGACGAGATTGACATTAATCGGGGCTACCCCGCCGCCCACGCCCTTCGGGGTGATGGCCAGCTCATTCTGCAGGCCCTGATTCAGGAAGTCTCTGCGCAGACCGGGGGCGGGGTCAGGAGGAACCAGGCGCTGCTCGACGAGATCGCCACGGCAAAGGCCCAGTTCATGGCCAAGTATCAACCGCTGCTCACCTCCAACGAACGGCCCATCAACCCCTACCGCGTCTACGGGGACCTGATGAAGGCGCTGGATCCGCACAATTCCTTCGTTACCCCCGATTCAGGCACCACCCGCGACCAATTGAGCACCATCTACCAGGCCATCATTCCCCACGGCTTCATGGGCTGGGGCAACGTCTCCACCCTGGGCTTTGGCCTGGCGGCAGCCGTCGCGGCAAAGCTTGCCTATCCATCCAGGCACTGCGTTAACGTCACCGGCGATGCCGGTGTGAGCTACATGCTGGGCAACCTGGAGGCGCTGGTGCGCCATAAGATCGGCGTCACCACCGTTCACATCAACAACGGAGGTTTCGCTGGCTACGGGCCCGGTTTTTGGGGACCCGGGCACGATCCTTACACCTGCGTTGTGTCTGACCATTCCGTGGCCGATATGTCCGAAGCGGTCAAAGCCATGGGCTACCACACCGAGCACGTGGATGACCCGGAAGAGACCATTCCGGCCCTCCATCGTTGTCTGGACCAGAACGCCTGCAACCGCCCGGCCTATCTGGAGGTCATTTGCAGCCGGTATCCCGTCTACGGCGAATGGTTGACCGCGGGTACTCCCCCGCGTTAATGCCCATCTCCGAGGCCGAAGCGTGGAGATCGGGGATCAAATCTTCACTCTTGAATAACTTTTGATTCAATTCTTTCGGCAAGCTGCAAATGCTTCCTATCTCCTCCTTCATCACCCGATATCTCTTCCTGGAAAGACTCACCGAGCCGTAATCCAACCCCAGCATCTCCCCGATTTCCCATTGATTCAACCTCCCGTACCGCATCTTCATTAAAAGCCCGCGCACCGCCCCTCCCCGTCCTCTCTTCAATGAACTCTGCCCGTTCCGGTAATGACGCACTGCCGGGACTGGATCTTTTCTTTCTCCCACCGGAGCGGAATCCCTTCCATGAATGAATCGAACTCACGGAACGAGCCGGGGTCCACGAGGAGTTCGATCCGCTCCCGGGCCGTGAATTTTCCCAGGGCATGCTGTCTTTCGATTTCCCGGAGAGTATTCTCCTGCTCTTTTTGTTTTGCCTGGAGCCTCAGCCCATCCGGTCGCAAAGCCATTTCCCCTCACCTCCGCATAGGGAACAGTTATTTTTTATGGGCTTATCCAGAAACCTTCTCTGCCTTGACTATTTAATGATCCCCTTTTTCTGCAAATCATTCAGCTTCTCTTCGGAAAAATGCAATAGCTCTCTTAATACCTGATTGGTATGTTCTCCCAATCGGGGAGGATAATTATAAACTTTGCATGGCATGATCGGTATTTTTAAGGGATTGCCCATGAGTTGGACGGAATGCCCATCCCGGCTGGTGCATTTGATTACCATTTCTCGGGCGATGACTTGAGGGTTCGTCAAGGCCTTATCCAGCCTGTTGACCGGCCCCGAAGGGACGTCTTTCGCGCTCAAAATTTTTTCCCACTCCTCGGTTGTCTTGGTCTTGAATATGGCCTCCAGTTTTTCCAAAACCAGCTTCTTATTTTTTTTCCTTTCGGGGGCTTTGGCAAACCGGGGGTCCGTCAATAACTCCTCAACCTGAAGGGCTTCACCCAATTCCCGCCAGAAGGTGTTTCCCCGTATGGCCACCACGATATAAGAATCTTTGGTGGGAAAGGCCTGATAGGGTATGTTGTTCTCATGACCGGAGCCTCTCGGCTTGGGGATTTCGCCGCTGGCCAGATAATACCCGGCTTCGTAGGATAGAAGAGAGATCATGGCTTCGAAAAGCGAAGTGGTGATACGTTGCCCTTGGCCGGTTTCATTTCTGGCGATGACCCCGGCCAAAATTCCGGTGGCGGCGAACATTCCCGCAGCATGGTCGGCTACGGCAATCCCCATTCGCACGGGAGGCCGGCCCTCCTCTCCTGTCAGGCTCATGGCCCCGGTAATCGCTTGAACGACCAAATCATAGGCGGCCCGATCGCGGTATGGACCGTCTTCCCCATAGCCGCTTATGGAGCAGGAAATAATCAGAGGGTTATGCGCCTTCAAGGTCTCAAAACCCAAGCCTAGCCTCTCCAGGACTCCGGCCCGGAAATTATCAAAGACCACATCTGCCTTCCTGACCAGTTCCAGGAAGATTTCCCGCCCTTCCTCTTTTTTGAGGTCCAGGACAACGCTCTTTTTATTCCGGTTAAAGCTGAGGTAGCCGACCCTCTCTCCGCCGATCCTGTGTCCGGCACCGTCGCGGATAATGTCCCCGGTCGGGGGCTCGATTTTAATGACTTCCGCGCCCAAATCAGCCAAAATCATGGCCCCGTAAGATCCGGCAATGACCTGGGTCAAATCCAGAATTCGTATTTTTTCCAAAGGCCTATTCATAAAATTTCCTTTCCGCTTTTCCAATAATAACGTTTCCCTCCCCGGGGTTGAGTTGGCCAGTGGGATTCGATTCCCTCCGCGCCCGTGAGAGGAAGTTCTAGTCCCGGAGGTCTCCATTGCCGAACTTTCATTCTCGGTAATGAAAAAGCGGCCGCGGATATTTCCCGCGCTCGATTCGGAGACGGGGGGCCCAGAAAAGGCCCCAAGCTCGTGATCAGGGATTCTCCCCCGCCCCCATTTTCTTGAAGGTATTCTTGAACCAGTCAATGGCCTCCGGCAGGCGCTTTTCTATCTGGGCCCGGTCTTTATACACGTAAGGCAGATTGAAATTGGCCAGCACTTTTTGAAACTCCGGAGTTTCGCTGGCCGCCTTGAAAGTCTCGCCGAGTTTCTTGGTGACCGCCTCCGGTATGCCCTTGGGGCCGACGAGCAGGTAGTCAACCGTGGGAGGTTCCGGGCACCCGATTTCTTTCATCATGGGGACGTAGGGAAAATCGGGGTCGCGCTTCTCGGACCCGGTCAGAACGAGCATGCGGAAAACTCCCTGCTTCACGTAAGGGATGTGTTGGCCGGCTCCCGCCACAAAATCCAGGTGCTTTCCCATCAAGGCCGTATTGGCCGGCGCCCCCCCTTTAAAAAAAACGTGCTTGAACTTCAGACCCTTGCAGTCGGCGAAGAGCTCAATGGACAGGTGATGCCCGCCATAACTTCCCGGGGAACCGTAAGAGAGACCCGGGTGCGCCTTGGCATAGGCGATGAAATCATCGATGGTCTTGAGAGGGGATTCCGCCAGGACGCAGAGGCCGCCGATATATTCGCTGTAGGCCATGAGCAGCGTAAAATCTTTCAGCGGGTCAAAAGCCATTTTGGCGAAGTACGGACGGATGGTCAGGGCGCTGCTGGAGATGACCCCCAGGTTGTAGCCGTCGGGTTTCTTGCTGGCCACGACGGCTGCGCAGACGGTGGACCCTCCGCCGTCCCGGTTCTCGATGACCACGGGAACGCCGAGTATTTTCTCCGCTCCGCTGGCCAGCGCCCGGGCGGTCACATCGGTGGTTGCCCCTGCCGAAAAGCCACAATACAGGGTGATGGGTTTGACCGGGTAAGTCTGGCTGAGGGCGGCTGGGGGAAAACCGAACAAGCAGGCCGGAGCGATCCCGGCTATCAAAAGGAACATCAAACGGCAGGCCTTGCGGATCATACCTACTCTCCTTTTTAGATTAAGTTGAGAACAGGTAAACCCTCTGCAGTTTAGAAAATCCTTAACGATGCGATTTGATGCTCATTAAAGAGAGTTTCCAAGGCCTTGTCAATAGTAAAAAAGCGAGATGCTCATGGTTAAAAAAATAGGAGGCTGTTTGAACGAGAGTGAGATGGTCAGGTCAGGGCAAAGTCAAAGAGAGAATTTTGGAGGGGCGGCCAATTTTGAATAACAATAGGGGATTGGGCTAATGGCTACACTGAAATACCCGGGCGGGGGATGTGACAAAGAAGTACGTAAAGCAAGACTTCACCAACTCATCAATTTGGGTTTGAAACCCGAGCCTATTTCCAAAGGAAATTTTCCCCTTGACTGTCCATTCGGATAAGTGTAATTTTGCGTTGCATTGTCGTTATCCCCTCTGTAGCTCAGTAAACCAAACGAACTAACCTCTACCCTTCTGGAGGATTTATGAAATGGATTTTCGGAAATGTCCAATAGCCAGGCTCCAGGGGGATCTTAAATCCCTTTGGGGCCTTTCTTCTCTGCCTTTCCTGAATTGTCCTTTCTTTATAAAAATCGATTGAATCTTCAAAACTAAGAAGGAGGAACCGATTATGGTTACAAAAAATTCAATGAAGATCCTGCTAATAATCTTAACGCTGATTGGTTTAGCCAGCTTTCTATCGCTACCGGCCGTGGCCGCTCCGAACTGGCCGATCCCGGACGGGATCAAGACAATCGAGGTCAATGGCTATGACATGGCTTATCAGGAGACTGGCAGCGGCATCCCCGTCGTGCTCGTTCACAGCTCAGTGGTCGATTATCGGACCTGGGATACCCAAGTCCCAGATTTCTCAAAGGCGTATCGCCCAATCGCGGTTAGCCTGCGTCATTATTACCCCGAAAAGTGGAATGGCGTCGGCGACGACTTCTCGGTCGCCCAACATGCATCGGACATTGCCGCTATGATTAAAAAGCTGGATCTCGGTAAAGTGCATCTGCTTGGGCACTCACGAGGGGGATCAATCGCCCTGACCGTGGCGAGTCTTTACCCGGAGGTCATTCGTACTTTAATCCTCGAAGACGCCGAGATGGAACCGCTTATGCCGGAAACACGTGAAAAGCAAAAGCGGATGGCTGAGGCGAAGGCGCGCGGCGATAGCGTCCGAGCAGCTCTTGTAACGAGCGGACCCGAAAAGGCGGCTCAGGAATTTGTGGATTCGTATGGCGGCCGGGGATCGTGGGAAAAAGTTCCAGACAGAGTGAAGCAGAGCATTCTCGACAACATAGGGACCAACACGGAAAGTGGCGAGAGGGGTAAACTCAGCTGTCCCGACATCCAGAAGTTCAATTTTCCGGTTCTGCTGCTGAACGGCGAGAAGAGCCCAAAGCTTTATGGCGAGATGTTCACCATCATGAGGCAATGCAAACCTGATATTCCCGCACCGCTAATTGTACCCAACGCGGGGCATAATATGCACCGCGAAAACCCGGCGTTTTATAATAAGGCCGTCCTGGACTTCTTGAATCAGCACTGACCGCTCCGCCGTCATTTGGAGAGGCGGTGGCAGATAGACACCGCCTCGCTCTTCCCTTTTCCTAATAAATTATCAAATTGCAGGAAGCTGCAATATCTCCTCTGTTTATCGATCACCGAAAATGTTTCGATATGCTTTTTATATTGAATCGGGGTGCATCATTTTTACCAGTAATCATCAACCCCGAAAGCCTCCCTTGACTGATCATTAGGTGTAATTGATAGGCGAGGCAGAGACTTGATTTGACAACGTCTGTAAGGTCAAATATAGGTCAGAGCATATAGAGATTACCTGCACGGACTGCTTCTTCTGACCAGGCGAGACTTGGAATCTGGTTTCAATGGAACGAAAACCGCATTAACCGTGGGTCCTCTCTGGCTCCACTCTGGGAATCGGAACAGGCAAGGGCACAAGGCTGACCTCGCTCTGACAGCCTTCTCCTGCTTTTCTAATATTCCCTCAGAACAAGTTGTTTTAGAACCTACGTTATATATAGAAACAAGAAGAGCTTATACTCCAAAGGGTGACAGAGAAAAAATTTATTTAGTATGTTACCCGGCATTGGGGAAAAAAGAAACCTCCTGTAA
>Ga0187865_1001876_pt1 | contig 22062 bp, 32 predicted proteins | sample June2016WEW_11_1_2_FD_132989 | JGI IMG/M metagenome (GOLD analysis project Ga0187865, IMG submission 132989) | Peatland microbial communities from SPRUCE experiment site at the Marcell Experimental Forest, Minnesota, USA - June2016WEW_11_100 | ecosystem: Environmental > Terrestrial > Soil >...
AAGCAGGCCTAGGACGCAGGGAGGCCGCATACCCGTAGGTATGCGGCCGACCGAGGACAACGGCATGCGCCGCGTTTGCGGGCCGCCAGACGCACAACCGTACTTGTGGCCGCGTCCACTAGCACTACTTGTCGCGCGCGAGCGAGCGCAGGCCGGCGTAGCGCTCGGGCACGCGCCGGCGGATGCGGGCGGCGAGCCCGGGCAGGGCAAGCGCCTCGAGATACCCGAGCACGGGCACCCAGGCGAGCGCGGCAACGACGAGCGCCGCACCCACGACGAGCAACGTCGTGCCGCCCCGCGTGCCGCCGCGCTGCAGCGCGCCGCGCACCACCTGCGCCGCGCCGAGCGCGCCGACGAGGCCGCCGAGCGCGCCGCCGACCAGGTCGCCCCAGCCGCCCGGCTGCCAGCCGCCGATCAGGTAGCCGAGCCCGACGCCGGCGGCGGCGGCGAGCAGCCCTGCGACCGGCAGCGCCGCGCGAGACCTGCCCGCGAGCCCCGCGAGCAGGACGCCGGCGGCCGCACCGAGGCCGACGCTGACGCCGATCCAGTACCAGCCGCCCATCACAGTCAGTGTAGTGCCCGACCGCGGTCGGTCTACCCTCCTAGCTCTTTTGTAGGCGGGCGATCACGGCCAGGCCGAAGTCGGCGGCGCGCTTGCCGTCGATCACGCGGTGGTCGAAGGTGACGGAGATGTTGCCGATGCGGCGGACGACGACCTCGCCGTCGCGGACGACCGGCCGCTCCTCGACGCGGTGGATGCCGAGGATCGCGACCTCGGGATGGTTGATCAGCGGCGTCACGAAGAGGCCGCCGGAGCGACCGGCGCTCGTCACGGTGAACGTGCCGCCACGCAGCTCCTCGGGTGTGAGCTTGCCTGCGTGCGCAGCGTCGGTGAGTCGGCGCACGTCGGCGTCGAGCTCCTCGAGCGTGCGCGCGTCGCAGGCGCGCACGACCGGCACCACAAGCCCCTGCTCGGTCTGCACGGCGACGCCGATGTCGTAGCGGTCGAGGTAGACGAGCTCGCCGCCCTCGATGCGCGCGTTCAGCTCCGAGAACTCCCGCAGCGATTCGGCGACCGCCTTCAACACGAGCGGCACGAGCCGCTTCAGGTCGACGGCGCCGAACTCGCATTCGTCGACCCAGGTGACGGCGGGGATCTCGTGCGCCCGCGTGAGGCGCTCGAACATCTGGCGGCGGATGCCGCGGATCGGCTCGCGCCGCCCCTCGGCCGCAGCCGGCGCGGGCGCGCCCGCCGCCGCCTTGACGTCGTCCTCGGTGATCCGCCCCTGCGGCCCCGAGCCGCCGACGGACGCGAGGTCGACGCCGAGCTCCTGCCCGAGCCTGCGCACGAGCGGCGTCGCCCGCACCTTCTCCCCCTGTAACAGCCTGTTACTTGGCGGCTTCGGCGGGAGCCGTTCCGCCCGCGGTGGCTCCTCCGCAGCGTCCGCGACGCCGTTCCCGTCGATGACGACGAGAACCGTGCCGACCGGCACGACCTCGCCCGCGGCCACGAGGATCTTCGTCACCACGCCCGCTGCGGGCGACGGGATCTCGACCGTCGTCTTGTCGGTGGCGATCTCGACGAGCGGGTCGTCCTCGGCGATCTCCTGTCCCTCCTGCACGAGCCAGCGCGCGATCTCGCCCTCGCCGAGGCCTTCACCGAGGTCGGGCAGCTTGAACTCGTACGCCATCAGGCGACTCGCTCCAGATAGCCGTGGTACAGCGTCACGAAGCCGTCGGCGTCGAACTCTATGTCTGTCTCGAACGACCCGGAGCGGTAGCGGACGACGCGACCGCCGAGGGGCTCGTACCGCTGCGACGAGAGGCCCTCTGTCGGCTCCGGAACGTCGACGAAGCGCATCCGATAGTCCCTGGCGGGACCGGCCTCGAGCAGGCCGTCGCGCCAGACCGGCAGGGAGTTGAAGAACGCCGAATAGCCGAGGTCGAAGAAATCGGCGCTGCCGAGCTCGATCGCACGCGCCGCGCCCCCGACCGTCTCGACCCGGAGCAGCGTCCCCGCGTACTCCCAGCGCACCTCGTACGCGATCCCGATCTGGGTGCCGCTCGCGCACTCCGGCGACTCGACGTATGCAATCTCCATCCGCGGCTCGTCGAGGCCGCGCCAGACGTGCGTTCTCACTAGAACTCGAGCAGCTTCCGGACGGCGGCGGCGACGCGGTCCACCGACGGCATGTACGAGTCCTCGAGCTTCCAGTACGGATACGGCACGTCGAACCCGGTGACGCGCAGCACCGGGCCGCGAAGGTCGAGGATCGCCTTCTCGGCGAGGATCGCGGCGAGCTCGGCGCCGAAGCCGGCGGTGCGCGGCGCCTCCTGCACGATTACGACCCGGCCCGTCTTCGCCGCCGAGGCGAGCAGAGACGCCTCGTCGAGCGGCTTCAGCGTGCGGATGTCGAGCACCTCGACCGACGCCTCGTCTGCGAGCACTTCCGCGACGCGCTCGCACAGCGGCACCATCGCACCGTACGCGACGAGCGTGAGGTCGTCACCCAGCCGCGCGAGGCGCGCAACACCGAGCGGCACGAGGTGCTCGCCCTCGGGCACCTCCGAGCGCTCGGCGCGGTAGATGAGCTTGGGCTCGAGCACGATCACCGGGTCCGGGTCGCGGATCGCCGCCGCCAGCAGCCCCTTCGCGTCGGCCGGCGTGGACGGGATCGCGACCTTCACCCCGGGCGTGTGCACGTAGAACGTCTCCGGCGAGTCGTCGTGCAGCTCCGGCGCGCGCACGCCGCCGCCGTAAGGCATGCGCACGACGAGCGGGAACTCCATCTTGCCGCCGGTGCGCCAGCGGTAGCGGCCGACATGCGTGATCAGCTGGTCGAGGCACGGGTACGAGAACGCGTCGTACTGCATCTCGCAGACCGGCCGCCAGCCGGCCATGCAGAGGCCGACGGCACTGCCGAGGATCCCGGCCTCGGCGAGCGGGGTGTCGACGCAGCGGTCGGCGCCGAAGCGCTCGCGCAACCCGGCGGTGGCGCGGAAGACGCCGCCGGCGCGGCCGACGTCCTCACCCAGCACCATCACCGTGTCGTCGCGCGCGAGCTCGACGTGGAACGCGTCGTTGATCGCCTCCACCATCAGCAGCTCAGCCAACCGAGCCTCCGAGAATCGCGCGCAGCTCGGCGAGCTCGGCCTGGAACGACGCCGGCGGGTTCGCGTACGCGCGGTCGAACAGGAGCGCGATGTCCGCGTCCGGCTCCGCCTCCGCCGCGGCGATCGCGGCGCGCATCGTCTCGGCCGCCTCCTCCTTGATCTCCGCCTCGAGCTCGTCGCCGAGCAGGCCCAGCCGGCGCAGGTAGCGCTCGTAGCGCCCGAGGCACTCGTTCTGCTTCTCCTGCTCGACGCGCTCGAGGTCGATGTACGCGCGCGGGTCGTCCGCCGTCCCGTGCGGCGCGGCGCGGTACGAGACCGCTTCGATGAAGGTCGGGCCGCCGCCGCCGCGCGCGCGCTCCACCGCCTCGCGCGTCGCCTCGAACACCGCGAGCACGTCGCCGCCGTCGACGCGCACGCCCGGGATGCCGTAGCCGACCGCCTTGTCGACGAGCGCCTCCGCCCGCGTCTGCGCGGACACGGGCGTCGAGATCGCCCACTGGTTGTTGTTGCAGAAGAGGATCAGCGGCGCGTTCATCACCGCGGCGAAGTTCGCGCCTTCGTGGAACGAGCCCTCGCTCGTCGCGCCGTCGCCAAAGTAGACGAGCGCGCACGCGGACTCGCCCTTCAGCTTCTTGCCCCAGGCGAGCCCCGCGGCGTGCGGCACGTGCGTGCCGATCGGGACGCAGATCGAGGCGACGTTGTAGTCGAGTGGGTTCCACCAGCCGGCCGGATGGCCGCGCCACCACTGCAGGACGGTCGCCGGCGGCATCCCGCGCAGCAGCCCGATCGCCGACTCGCGGTAGCTCGGGAAGATCCAGTCGCCGTCGTCGAGCGCGTGCACGGAGCCGGCCTGCATCGCCTCGTGGTTCCAGAACATCGCGTACGTGCCGATGCGGCCCTGGCGGTGGTAGATGAGCGAGCGCTCGTCGTACGTGCGCAGCAGGACCATCGAGCGGTAGAGGGCCAGCAGCTCACGCTCGCCGAGCCCGTCGAGCTCGCGTTCCTCATCGATGACGCGGCGGAGCTCGTGCTCGCCTGGGGCGACCTGCGCCATGGGCGGAAGCGTAGTTGTTCGGTTCAGACGAGCACGGAGACGGCGCCGCGCTCGGCCTCGACCAGCGCCTCCACGACGTCCCCGAGGTCCTCGCCGTCCGCGTGCAGCGGCATCGGCCGGTCGCAGACGATCTCGAGCCGGTCGAGGTCGTGCCCGTACAGCACCGTGCCCCGGTTACGGGTGTGGCCGGTCAGGATCGAGAGGGCCGTGTGCACGAGCGAGCGGCGGCGCACTCGGACCGGCGCGACGAGGTCCAGGCCGAGCTCGAACTGCGCCTCGGGGGCGATCGGCAGCGGCAGCCGCTTCGCGTAGGTGTACGGGCTGCCGTTGGCGATGATCGCGAACGCAGCGCGCCCGAACCCCTTCACCTCGAGCGCCGGCTCCATGTGGCCGCGCTTTGCGGCAAGCGCGCGCAGGATCGCCAGCGCGAAGGCGAGGTCGCCCGGCCGCTTGCCCTCGTCCGTTCGCCCCATCGCGTCGACGCGGCGCACGGCCTCCGCGTCGAGGCCGATCCCGGCGCCGAAGGCGAAGCGGCGCCCGTTCACGCGACCAACGGTGATGCGGCGCGTCCGCTGCCGCGCGATCGCGTCGGCGACGCGGCGCGCGGCCTCGACCGGATCGGCGGGGAGGCCGAGCGCGCGCGAGAGGACGCTCGTGCCGCCGCCCGGCAGGAAGCCGATCGGCACGTCGGCCGCGAGGCCGTTGATCGCCTCGTTGAAGCCGCCGTCGCCCGAGAAGACGAGGACAGCGTCGGTGCCGGCATGGCAGGCCTCGCGGACGAGCTCGGTCGCGTGGCCGGGCCGCTCCGTCAGCTCGACGGTCACTTCGGCCACACGCGAGAGCTCCGCCGCCACGGCGGCGAGCTTCGCCTGCGTGACGCGCGAGGCGAACGGGTTGACGACGAGGACGGCTGGCTGCACCGACCGAGCATGCCCCCGCGGGGTGGGTTCTGCAACCCGGTGGTCGGCCAATTAGACCTTCGCACGCGTCTCAGGCCGGAGCGAACGCGCGAGCGTTCGCGCCGGCCGAATGCACGCGCGCGGGGATGGCGTAGCCGCCACCGCGCGCGCAGCCGCACCAGCGGCTCACGTCAGAAGAGCGGCCGCGGGCTCCGCCCGCGGCCGCTCTGCGGAGCACACACCCACAACGGGGAAGTGCGACGCACTTCCCCGTTACCGCGAGGCGTAGCCGCGCATCCCGTCCAGCAGGAGCGCGGTGAAACGGTCGGCGAGCTCGTCCGTGTCCGCGCCGGGGCGCAGCCACGTGTAGGCCCAGTTCGCGGACGAAAGCGCGAGCAGCGCGGCGGTGCCGTCGTCGAGGTCGGTGCGGAGCTCGCCGTGCTCGCGGCCCTCCCGGAAGAGGGCGCGCAAGCGCTCCTCGTAGCGGCGGCGCTCGGCGACGTAGCGGTCGCGCCGCTCGCCCTCGAGATAGCGCCACTCGCGCATGAAGACGGTGGCGATGTCGAGCTGCTCGGCGACGACGCGCAGGTGCCCCCGCAGGGCGAGCCGGATCCGCTCGACGACCGGCCCCTCGTCGGGCACGGCGTCGAGCGCCGCGTGGAACGCCTCGGCGCCCTCGCGGGCGACCTCCCAGAGCAGGTCGGCCTTCGACTCGATGTGCGAGTAGAGCGAGCCCTTCTGGACGCCGAGCGCCTCCGCGAGGTCGCCGACCGAGGTGCCGTGGTAGCCCTTCTCGGCGAAGAGCCGGGCGGCGGCGCGAGTCAGCTCGGTCCGGCGGCTTGACACTACAATCGGGAGGCTAACGATCGTTCGGAAGGAGCGCGATGGCCGCGGTGGAGGCTCCACGCGACGAGCAGGCGTTTCTCGAGTACGTCCAGGCCGGCGGCCAGGTCGAGGTGGCCGACTGGCTGCCCGAGGACTACCGGGCGAAGCTGATCAAGTTCATCGAGATGCACGGCAACTCCGAGCTGATGGGCGTCCTGCCCGAGCGGGAGTGGATCCTCCGTGCGCCGACGCTCCAGCGCAAGCTCGCGCTGACGGCGAAGGTGCAGGACGAAGTCGGGCATGCGCAGCTCATCTACCGCGTCGTCGAGGACCTCGGCAAGCCGCGCGAGCGCTGCCTCGCCGACCTGATCTCCGGCAAGTCGAAGTTCCACAACGTCTTCCACTACCCGACGAAGACATGGGGCGACGTCGGCGTGATCGCGTGGCTCGTCGACGCGGCGGCGATCATCAGCCAGAAGGCGCTGCTCAAGTGCTCGTACGCACCGTACGCGCGGATCATGAAGAAGATCTGCTGGGAGGAGTCGTTCCACATCCTCCACGGGCGCGACGTGATCCTCACGCTCGTCACCGGCACGCCGGCGCAGTTCGAGCTCGTGCAGGAGGCGCTCGACCGCTGGTGGGGGCCGCTGATGCAGTTCCACGGGAATCCGATCCCGAAGGACGAGGACCCGATGTTCCGGTGGCGGATCAAGTCGCAGGGGAACGAGGAGGCGCGGCAGCAGTTCCTCGAGGGCTACGTGCCGCAGATCCGCGAGCTGGGGCTCGACGTGCCGGACCCGAAGCTGCGCCGTCGCGACGACGGCGTCTGGGAGTACACCGAGCCCGACTGGGACGAGCTGCGCCACGTCGTCACCGGACACGGGCCGATGACCGAGGAGCGGCTCGCCTTCCGGCGGCGATTCCTCGAGCAGGAGCAGTGGGTCCGGGACGCGGTGCTGGCGGCGTGAGCGAGGAGCACGTCTTCGAGGTGTTCCGCCAGGAGCGGCGCGGCCAGCCGTTCGAGCACGCCGGCTCCGTCGTCGCGCCCGACGCGGAGTTCGCGGAGGCGTGGGCGCGCGAGCAGTACGGCCGCCGCGGCGAGTCGGTCGCGCTCTGGCTCGTCCCGCGCGACGCGATCCACGTCGTGGAGCACTGGGCCGACGAGTTCGACCTCAAGTACCGCCGCGTCGACGGCTACTCGATCAAGGTGCGGCTGAAGGAGGCGCGTGAACGAGCTGCTCCTCGGGCTGGCTGACGACGAGCTCGTGATCGGCTGGCGCGATTCCGAGTGGACCGGGATCGCGCCGATGCTGGAGGAGGACGTCGCCTTCTCGTCGATCGCGCAGAATGAGATCGGCCATGCACGCGCCGTTTACGAGCTGCTGGCGGACGACGCCGACGCGCTCGCGTTCGACCGCCCGCTCGAGGAGTACCGCTGCGCGCCGCTCGTCGAGCTGCGCCTGCTCGACTGGGCGCACACGATCGCGCGGCGCTGGCTCTACGAGGAGGCCGACCGGGTGCGGATCGCGGCGCTGAAGGACGACGCCGATCCGGCGGTCGCCGGCCTCGCGGCGAAGATCGACCGCGAGGAAGTGTACCACCGCATCCACGCCGAGATGTGGCACGAGCGGCTGCGGAACGAGCCACGCTTCCGCGACGCGGTCGCCGACCTGTGGCCGTACGCGCTCGGCGTCCTGCCGCCGGAGCAGCGGGCCGAGCTCGCGCTGCGCGTCGGGTTGGACGAGGTCGAGGCGATCGAGCGCGGCGCACACACGGACGAGCTCGCGGAGCTGTGGGACGAGATGACGAGCGTGCGCCGGTCGGCTCCCTCGGGCGCGCAGTGGTAAGCGCCGAGCAGGTCTGGGCCGCCTTCAGCGAGATCCCCGACCCGGAGATCCCCGTCGTCTCGCTCGTCGACCTGGGTGTCATCCGCTCGGTCGATGTCCGCGACGGACACGTCCGCGTGGAGTTCACGCCCACCTTCCTCGGCTGCCCCGCGCTCGAGGTGATGAAGCGCGCGCTCGAGGAGAAGGTCGCCGCGCTCGGCGCGGAGCCCGAGGTGCAGGTGATCTCCGACGACTCGTGGTCGACAGACAAGATCACGCCGGCCGGGCGCGAGAAGCTCCGCGCCGCCGGCTTTGCCCCGCCTGCACCGCGCGAGACCTCCGCGCCGCAACTCGTGCAGCTTCAGTCGAACGTGTTCCGCTGCCCGTACTGCGGCTCGACGCAGACGCGCCTCGAGAACATCTTCGGCCCGACCCCGTGCCGCTCGCTCCGCTACTGCGAGAGCTGCCGCCAGCCGTTCGAGCAGTTCAAGACGATCTGAGACCGACTGAGGAACTTCGCCCTCATCGGGTCGCTTCTGGCTGCGTGCGCCCTGCCCGGGCTTGCCTCGGCGCGCACGGTCCTGCTCGGCCGCTCCTGGCAAGGACGGCCGATCGAGGCGGTCGAGGTCCGGAACCCGTCGGGAACGCGGGTGCTGGTCGTCGGCTGCATCCACGGGAACGAGACGGGTGGCATCGCCGTCGCGCGTGCGCTCGAGCGGCTGTCGCCGCCCGGCCTCGACCTCTGGATCGTCCCCGACCTGAACCCGGACGGCGTCGCCGCCGGCACGCGTCAGAATTCACACGGCGTCGACCTGAACCGCAACTTCCCATTCCGGTGGCGGCCAATGGACGGCGTCTACGAGTCGGGGCCGCGTCCGCTCTCGGAGCACGAGGCGCGGATCGCGCACGCGCTGATCCTGCGCCTCCATCCGCATCTGACGATCTGGTTCCATCAGCACCTCGACATGGTCTGGGCCTCGGGCGGTGACCGGCGGATCGAGAAAGTGTTCGCGCGCGTCTCCGGGCTGCCCTACCACCCGATGCCCCAGCTCGCCGGGAGCACGGTCACCTGGCAGAACAACACGCTGCGCGGCACAACCGCGTTCGCGGCAGAACTTCCAGCGGGCCAACCCGCGTCCGCGATGGTGGCGCGCTACGTCCGCGCCGTCCTCGCGGCAGCACATGCTCCCTGAGGTCTGGCGCTCGCGCCGGAGCTACTCGAGCCCGACGTTGAGGCTCGGGTAGCGCGACGTCAGCAGCGAGTAGTACGCCTGCGTCTGCGCGTGGTAACGGATCGTGAACGCGAGCAGGTTTCGCATCCCCTCGGGCATCTTCCCGAGGGCGAGGCACACGAACCACGCAAAGAACACGACGATCTCGACGAGCCCGTTCATCGCCCCGGACAGGAACAGCGCCGGCAGCGCGAGCAGCGTGCGGAAGAAGACGCCGAGGCGGCCCTGCTCCTCAGGCGGCGCGACCACGATGTCGATCGGGTAGTCGCTGCTCCCGTTGAACGCGGGATACGGGTTGGCGCCAAGCGTGACGTATGCAAGGACGTGCACCTGGTAGCGCAGGTAGCCCGCGAGGAAGTTGTGCAGGCCGCCGGGCACGCGCTTCGTGAAGAGCGCCGCAAACCAGGCGATGATGATCACGATGGCCGCGGCGATCCCCCACAGGTACATCCAGATGAAGTGCGGGATCGCAAGCAGCAGCCGGAAGAAGACCGTCAGCCGGCTGCGGCGCAGATCGTCCGTCACCACGAGCTTGATCGGATGACCCATCTCTCCGGCGAGTCTAGGACGGCCGCCGGACGCCGCACCGTCGCTCCCCGGCTGTACGCTCACGCCATGAGCGTCGAGATCCTCTACTGCCCGGTCTGAGGCGGATACGACGAACGGGCCGCGAGTCTCGCGGCCGAGCTGAACGCGAATGGCTTCGACGCGTCGTTTCGCGCCGGCAGCACGGGGCAGTTCGACGTCATCCGCGACGGAGAGCTCGTCTTCTCGAAACACCGGGAGCACCGATTCCCATCCGTGGACGAGGTCTTCGAGCGCCTGCGGGCCTGACGCTCGCCACGGCGCTCTGTCTCGCGCTCGCCGGCTGCGGCGGCCTTTCGCACGGCGACTTCGTGAAGCGCGCCGATGCGGTCTGCTCGGCGTACACGGCGGGGGCGCAGCCTCTCCCGAAGGCGACGAAGTACGAGCAGGTCGCGGCGTACGTCAGCCGGAACCTGCCGCTCTACGAGGCGGCGCTGCGCAAGCTCGAAGCGCTGAAGCCGCCGCAACAGGACGCGGCGGCCGCCGCCCAGTGGCTCGCCGCCGACCGCCGCGTCGCGGCGGCCCTGCGCGCGCTCGGCGAGGCCGCGCTGACCCACAACTTCCCGGCGGTGACGGCCGCCGCCCAGAACGTGCGCGCGGCGGGCCTCGCAAGCGCCGAGGCGGCGGACGCGCTCGGCCTGCGGGTCTGCGGCCGCTAGCGTCCGCTGAAGCGCGGCGCGCGCTTCTCGAGGAACGCCGCCACGCCTTCGCGGAAGTCCCCGGTCTGCGTGGCCGCGGCCTGCAGCTGCGCCTCCAGCTCGAGCTGCTCCTCGAGCGTCGCATTGTCGGCGTGGTCGAACAGGCGCTTCGTCATGCCGACCGCGCGCGTCGGCAGCGCGGCGTATGTCGCCGCGAGCTCGGCGGCACGCGCCGCCAAGGCGTCCGCCCTGACGACCTCGGAGACGAGACCCCACGCGTGCGCCTCGGCCGCGCTCAGCCGCCGGTTCGACGCCATCCACTCGAACGCGCGCGGCGCGCCGAGCAGACGGCGGATGAAGTACGTGCCGCCGGCGTCCGGGACGAGCCCGATGCCGATGAAGCCGGGCACGAACGACGCCGCGTCGGAAGCGATGCGGATGTCGCACGCGCACGCGAGCGAGAGCCCCGCACCGGCGCAGGCGCCGTTGACGGCGGCGATCACCGGCTTCTCGAGCGCGCGGATCGCCAGCACGTTCGGGTGATAGGTCGCGCGCAGGCTGTCGCCGACGTCCGGCGTGTCGCGAAACTCCGTCAGATCCTGCCCGGCGCAGAAGCCGCGGCCGGCGCCGGTGACGACGACCGCGCGCACCTCGGGGTCGCGGGCCTGCTTCAGCGCCTCGCGCAGCGCCGCATGCAGCGCGCGGTTGAACGCGTTCAGCACGTCGGGGCGGTTCAGGGTGATCGTCTGCACCGCGCCGTCGCGCGTGACCTCGACCTCGGCCATCGAGCGCACCCTACAACGGGAGCGCGCCCGCGCGGGACGCGCTCCCGGAGCAGCGGGTCAGTGACCGAAGATCGGAAAGCGCTTCAGCTCGAAGACGTGCTTCTTCTCGTGCCTCTTCGCCAGCCGCTTCCGGATGACCGGAACGAGCAAGACGATCGAGACTGCCGCGGCCACGCGCCCGCACATCGCGCACATGTGCATGAAGCCCTTCGACTTCTCCTCGCCCATGGGTGCACCTCCTGGGTTGGCGAGAAGAGCCTCCGCCGGGGCTCCCGTCCGCCCATCGGGGTTTCCCCGGAAGGGCTACTTCCCCTTGAAGTCCGGGGCCCGCTTCTCGAGAAACGCGTTCAGCCCCTCGCCGGCGTCCTCGGAGGCGCGGGCGAGGTAGAGGGCGCGCCGCTCGAACTCGATCCCGACGGCGAGCGGCGCCTCGAACGCCTCGTCGACGGCCTCCTTCGCGAGCCGCACCGAAACGGGACCCTTCGCCGCGATCTCGTGCGCCACGCGCTTCGCTTCGTCGAGCCAGGCCTCCTTCGCGACCACGCGTGCGACGAGCCCGAAGTCGAGCGCCTCGCGCGCGGAGAGCATGCGGCCGGTGAGGATCATGTCCATCGCCACCGCCTTGCCCACCGCCCGCGTCAGCCGCTGCGTGCCGCCCGCGCCGGGGAGGACGCCGAGGTTGATCTCCGGCTGGCCGAAGCGAGCGGTCTCCGAGGCGACGATCAGGTCGCAGAGCATCGCCAGCTCGCAGCCGCCGCCGAGGCAGAAGCCGGAGACGGCGGCGACGACCGGTGTGCGCAGGTCGCGGATCGCGTCCCAGCGGTCGATGCGCCGGTTCTCGTAGAGGGAGATCGGCGTGCCGGCGGCTAGCTCGGCGATGTCCGCTCCCGCGGCGAACGCGCGCTCGCCGCCGCCGAGCACGATCGCCCGGATCTCGGTGTCCGCGTCGAGCTCTTCGAGCGCGCCCACGACGGCGTCCATCAGCTCGCCGGAGAGCGCGTTCAGCTGCTTCGGCCGGTTCATCAGCACGACGCCGACGCGGCCGTCGCGCTCGACGAGGACGAGCTCGTCAGCCATCGCGGCTTTCGAGGAACGCCCTGATCGCATCCTTCGCCTCGTCGTTCAGCATCGACAGCGACAGCCAGTCTCGCGCGTGGCCGACGGTCTCGTGCCACGAGATGTCACGCCACCAGTTGAGCTGCTGCTTCGTGTAGCGGATCGTCTGCGGCAGCTTCGTCGCGAGCTTCGCGACGAGCTCGTCCACCTTCGCGTCGAGCTCGGCGCGCGGCACCGCGTAGTTGACGAGGCCCCACTCGGCGGCTTGCCTCGCCGGGATCTCTTCGCAGAGAAAGAGGATCTCGCGCGCGCGGCGGTCGCCCACGAAGATCGGCAGCCACTGCGTCGCGCCGCCGGCCGGCACCGAGCCGTGCTCCGGCCCGACATGGCGGATGAACGCGTCGTCCGCCATCACGGCGAGGTCGCACGCCATCTGGAGCTCGTTGCCGCCGCCGACCGCGATCCCTTGAACCCGGGCGACGGTCGGCTTGCCGATCTCGCGCAGCCGGTCGTGCATGTCCTTGAACGCTCCGAACCACTTCCAGTAGAGGCGCGGGTTGTCGATCAGCTCGGCGCCCCAGCTCCTCAGGTCGGCGCCGACGCAGAAGGCGCGGCCCTCGCCGGTGACGACGACGGCGCGGATCTCGTCGTCCCAGCTTGCGTCCTCGCACGCTCGCGCGATCTCGCGCAGCATCCTGAAGTCGAAGGCGTTGAGGACATCCGGCCGGTTGAGCGTGATCGTCGCGCGCGGCGGCGCCTTCTCGTAGCGGATCCGCTCGAAGCCGAGCTCGGACGGATCGAGCGGCGTCGGGGCGTCCGGCTCAGCCAACGTCGGCGACGTGGACGCTGTGCGGATAGCCCATGTCGGCGGCGTCGGCGCCGGTGGCCCGGAACTCGTCCGTCGCCGCAGCGGTCGTGAACGTGTCCCTGTCGGGGAACTCGAACTCCGCGTAGTACGCGACCTCGTTCCCGAGCAGTGTCCTCGTCACGCGGCCGTGGCGAAACACGGCGTTCGGCACCTTGCGGCACAGCTCGATGTGCCGCTCGTAGCGAGCCGGAGCGGGCTCCTGCTCGTACAGCACGAACACGCGGACCATTCCTTCTCCCTTCGACGCGGTTGCGCAGGGAGCCTAACCCGAACTGGCGTCAAGCCATCCCCGACGTGAGAGGAGTCGACATGGCAGGAGAGATCGTCCACATCGAGTTCCCGTCCGCCGACGCCGACCGCGCGCAGCGGTTCTGGAGCGGGCTCTTCGGCTGGGAGTTCGGCGGCGCGATGGAGGGCATGGACTACCGGATGGCGCAGACGGGCGACAGCTCGGGCGCGGCCGTCTTCCCGGCGGAGGAGCGCTCCGGCCACCCGAACTACTACTTCGACACGCCCGACATCGAGGCGTCCGCCGCGAAGGTGCGCGAGCTCGGCGGTGAGGCGGACGCCAAGAGCCCGGTCCCGGGCCACGGCTGGTTCGCGGCGTGCAAGGACAGCGAGGGCAACGCCTTCCACCTCTGGCAGGGAGACCCGTCGGCGTCGTAGCCGCGGTATATCGTCGGAGCGTGTCCGGCGGAGCGCTCGCAACCGCGCTGGCGATCGCGTCCGGCCTGGTCGGCTCGGTCCAGGTTGCCGTGATGTCGCGGCTCGGCGAGCGCATCGGTGTGCTGGAGGCGCTCGGCTTCGCGACGCTGCTGACCGCCGTGCTCGCGCTCGTCGCGCTGGTGCTCGTCCGCCGCAGCGCCGCCGGCTACGTGCGGGCTGTGCACCAGCCGTGGTGGATGCTGCTCGGCGGCGTGATGGGCCTGTTGATCATCTTCACGATCACGTACGCCGGCCCGCGCATCGGCACGGCGGCGACCGTCGGCATCCTCATCGCCGGCCAGCTCGTGATGGGGGCGGCGATCGACCGCTGGGGCCTGTTTGGCTCACAGCGCATCGCGCTGCACTGGTCGCGCATGCTCGGGATCGTGCTACTCGCGGCCGGGTCGGCGCTGTCGCTCAGGAAGTAGGCGTAGTCGTCTACCAGTCGAAGCGCGTCGCGCTCTGCGGATAGTCCGGCTCGCGAAACGCGTACACGCGGCGGGGGCGCACGAAGTACCAGCGGCCGATCTCGGCATCGACCGGCTGGTACTTCGCAGCGTACTCGACGAGCAGCTGCTCCGTGGGCTCGATCTGCACGGCGTCACCCTCCACGATCACGACCTCGTCGCCGCTCTCGAGGTGCACGACGACGCGCGAATCCGCGGCGAGATTGCGCGCCTTGCGCGAGCTCGCGCCGCTGCTGAAGACGAGGCCGCCCTCATGCCACAGCCCCCAGACCGGCATCGCGTGCGGGCCGCGCTCGGACGACGCGGTCACGATCCAGTAGTTGCGCGAGGCGCCGAGGCGCTCCTCGGCCCAACTCCACGGAAGCAACCCCTCGGCGTCCTCCGAGATTCCGTAGCCGGGGAAGCGCGCCCGGCTCGCCCGCGGCCCGCTCACTCGCCGACCACCACCGGGACGGGTGCAGGCGAGGGGACGGCGAGCGGCGAGCGCGCGAGCAGCGCGAACGACGACTCGATCACCGGGCCGATGAGCAGTGCGAACGCGACCGTGCCGACGCCGAACGTGCCGCCGAGCACGATCCCCGCCACGAGCGCGCCCAGCTCGATCGTCCCGCGCACGACACCGACGCGGAACCGGGTGCGCCGCGCCCCGACCAGCATCAGCGTGTCGCGCGGGCCCGCGCCGAGATCGGCGCCGATGTAGAACGCGGTCGCAGGCCCGATCAGCCCGATCCCGACTACGAGCAGCGGGATCCGCACCGGCAGCCCGTCGTGAGCGAGCCCGGTGAGGGCGTGGATCGAGGTCAGCGCCTGGATGAAGGTGCCGATGAGCACCGCGTTGGCGACGGTGCCGATGCCGGGCCGGCCGCCGAGCGACCAGGCGACGAGCAGCACGATCACCGCCACCACGACGTTCGCCATCCCGAACGAGAGCGGCGTGTGCTTCGAGAGTCCCTGGTTGAGCACGTCCCACGGCGACAAGCCGAGCTTCGACTCGAGGATGAGCACGATCCCGAGCGCGAACAGCAAGAGCCCCGCGACGAGGCTCACGCTGCGGGCGGGAGTGCCGCCGCGCACTCTCGGATGCGCGCGGCCGGCTACAGCCCGAAGGGGTTGAACGGCTTCGGGCTCGTCGAGAAAAGCACGCCCTTGGTTTCCAGGTAGAGGTCGAGCGTGTCGATCGACAGCTCGCGCCCGAAGCCCGACTGCTTGTAGCCCCCGAATGGAATCCCGGGGAACGCGGTGTACGGCATGTTGATCCCGACCATGCCGGACTTGATCGCGCGCGCGACTCGGTGCCCGCGCGCCGGGTCACCGGTCCACACGGTGGCGAACAGCCCGTACCTGACGTCGTTCGCGATCTCGATCGCGTCCTTCTCGTCCCCGAACCCCATGATCGTCACGACCGGCCCGAAGATCTCCTCCTGCGCGACCGTCATCCCGTTGTCGACGTGCGCGAGCACGGTCGGCCGGTAGAAGGCGCCCTTGCCGTCGCCGGGCCCGCCGCCGGTGACGACCACGGCGCCTTCCTCGATTCCCTGCTTGACGAACCCGTGCACGCGGTCGCGGTGTGCGGTCGAGATGAGCGAGCCCATCTGCGTCTCCGGATCGAGCGGGTCGCCGACCTTGATCTGCTGCGCGTACTCGGCGAAGCGCGCGACGACCTCGTCGTAGACCGACGCCTCGACGAGCACGCGCGAGCGCGCCTCGCAGCTCTGGCCGGCCGCGTAGTAGATCGACCAGACCGAGCTCGGGATCGCGTCGTCGAGGTTTGCGTCGGCGAAGATCAGGTTCGGGCTCTTGCCGCCGAGCTCGAGCGTGACGCGCTTGATCGGGTCGGAGCAGAGCCGCATGATCTCGCCGCCCGTCTTCGTCGAGCCGGTGAACGCGACCTTGTCGACGCCGGGGTGACGCACGAGGTACGCGCCGGTCGTGGGGCCGTCGCCGGGGACGATGTTGAGCGACCCCGCCGGGAAGCCGACCTCGTGCGCGAGCTCGGCGAGGCGCAGCACGCTGAGCGGCGTCTGCGGGTCCGGCTTCAGCACCACCGAGCAGCCGGCGGCAAGGGCCGGCGAGAGCTTCCACGCCGCCATCAGTAGCGGGTAGTTCCACGGCACGATCTGCGCGCAGACGCCGACCGGCTCCTTCAGCGAGTACGTGAGCAGCGAGCCGCCGATCGGATTCGAGCGGCCCGCGATCGAGCCGGCCACCGAGCCGAAGAAGCGGAAGCTCTCGACCGCGCCGGCGAGCTCGGCCTTGACGGAGGAGATCGCCTTGCCGACGTTGCGCGACTCGAGCTCTGCAAGCTCCTTCCGGTTCTGCTGGATCGCGTCCGCGAGCGCATGCAGGAGCCGCGAGCGCTCGTTCGCCGGCGTACGGCCCCACGGCCCTTCGAGAGCGGCGCGGGCGGCCTCGACGGCCCGGTCGACGTCGGCCTCGCCGGCCATAGCGGCGTTCGCGAGCGGCTCGCCGGTCGCCGGCTCGACGAGGCTCCGAACCTCGCCTGAGACGGGTTCGGCGGCCTCGCCGTCGATGAAGAGTCCGTAGTTCCGGGCAGCGGCGACGGCCATCAATACGGAAAATAGCGGTTGACGCCCGGCCGCCGGAAGCGGGAGAATCGGATCCAAGAACAGGCGGGACGTCGACTCGGTTCGGCGAACCTGCGCGTATCGGATCCGACCAGGGCGGACAAGAGGAAGCGCCATGTCGAGCATGATCCAGGTCGAGGCCGCGCGGATCCCGGACCGGGACCGTCTGCTCGCGCTGCTCCGGGAACACGGGGTCGAGGCGAATCCGCACGGCGAGGTCGGGATCGACGTCCCCTGCGAGGACGAGCACGCCGGCGAGGAGCTGTACGCCTACGTCGAAGCCGTGATCATGGACATCGGCGCATCCTTCGTGCCGATCAAGCACGAAGGTGTGATCTATATCCGACCTCCGGTCGGATAGCCGGCTGAAGTGCCGCGCACTTCAGCCGGGTCCGGTTTCGGCTTCGCGGAGCGGCCGCTGGCGGAGCACAAGCCCACCCCGCTAGAAGTGCGCAGCACTTCTAGCGGCTGAACAGCGCGGCTTGGCCCTGGCCGACGCCGACGCAGAGCGTCGCCAGGCCGTAGCGGCCGCGGCGGCGGCGCAGCTCGTGCAGCAGCGATACGACGAGGCGGGCGCCGCTCATGCCGAGGGGATGGCCGAGCGCGATCGCGCCGCCGTTCACGTTCACCTTCTCGTGATCGAGCCCGAGCTCGCGCACGACGGCGAGGCTCTGCGACGCGAACGCCTCGTTCAGCTCGACGAGGTCGATCTGCCCCACCTCGATCCCGGTGCGCGCGAGCAGCTTGCGCACCGCGGGGATCGGGCCGATCCCCATCACGCGCGGGTCGACGCCCGCGACCGCGCTGCCGAGGAAGGTTCCCAGCGGCTCGACGCCGAGCGCGCGCGCCTTCTCCTCCGACGCGATCACGAGCGCGGCCGCGCCGTCGTTGATTCCCGACGCGTTGCCGGCGGTGACCGTGCCGCCTGCGCGGAAGGCGGGCTTCAACGCGGCGAGCTTCTCGAGCGTCGTGTCGGGCCGTGGATGCTCGTCGCGGGTGACATCGCCGACCGGGACGAGCTCGTCGTCGAAGCGGCCGGCCTCCGCCGCGGCCGCCCAGCGCCGCTGCGACGCGAGCGCGAACGCGTCCTGGTCTTCCCGTGAGACGTTCCAGCGCTCGGCGACGTTCTCGCCGGTTTCGCCCATCGACTCTGGCGGGAACCGCTCGACCAGCTTCGGGTTGACGAAGCGCCAGCCGAGCGTCGTGTCGTACAGCTGCCGGTCGCCGCGCGGGAAGCCCGTGTCCGGCTTGGCCATGACGAGCGGCGCACGGCTCATCGACTCGACGCCGCCCGCGACGAACAGGTCGCCGTCGCCGGCGATCACCGCGTGGCACGCGGACGAGACGGCGGCGAGGCCTGAGGCGCAGAGCCGGTTCACGGTCACGCCCGCGACGGAGTCGGGCAGCCCCGCGAGCAGCGCGGCCATGCGCGCGACGTTGCGGTTGTCCTCGCCCGCCTGGTTCGCCGCGCCGAAGTAGACGTCCTCGATCTGCTCGGGCGGGACGCCGGCGCGCGCGACCGCCTCGCCGATCGCAAGCGCGGCGAGATCGTCGGGCCGGACGCCGGCGAGCACGCCGCCGTAGCGGCCGATCGGCGTGCGCACTCCACTGAGGATGACGGCGCGGGCCACAGCGAGAGGTTACAAGCCGCTACTCGACGAACTCGACTCGGACCGGCGGCTCGTAGGCGCCGGCGGCCTCGGCACGCGAGAGCAGCTCGCGCACGGCCTCCCGCCCCTCTTCCCCGTAGTCGCGCGTGAGCTCGTTCACGTACATGCCGACGAAGCGGTCGCCGCGGTCGTCGTCGAGCCCTCGGCCGAAGGCGAGCGCGTACTCCAGCGCCTCGTGCCGGTGCGCGAGCGCCGCGTCGATCGACTCGCGCAGCACCGCGGAGAGCTCGCGCAGCACGTCGAGGCCGAGATCCCGCCGCGCGACGTTGATGCCGAGCGGCAGCGGCAGCCCCGTTTCGAGCAGCCACCATTCGCCGAGGTCGAGGCACTTCTCGAGCCCGGCGTCGCGATAGGTCAGCTGGCCTTCGTGGATCAGCAGCCCGACGCGGGCGGCGCCCGACGCCACCTCGGGGAGGATGCGGTCGAACGGGAGCACGCGCGCCTCGAACTCTCCGCCGAGCGCCATCTTCAGCACGAGGTACGCCGTCGTGAGCTTCCCGGGGATGACGATCTCCTCGCGGCGCAGCTCGTCGAGCGACAGCCGCTCGCGCGCGACGACGATCGGCCCGTAGCCGGCACCCATGCTCGCGCCGTGCGGCAGGAGCACGTACCGGTCCTGCACCAGCGGATACGCGGCGAGCGAGATCGCGGTCACTTCCAGCTTCCCCTCGAGCGCCATCTCGTTGAGCGTCTGGATGTCCTCGATCACCGGCTCGAACTCGAAGCCGCGTGGATCGACGGTCCCCGACGCGAGCCCCCAGAACATGAAGGCGTCGTCCGGATCGGCGCTGAAGCCGACTCTCACGAGCATGGCGCGTGAGACTAGCCGCGTACACTCCAGGCGTGTCGAAGGAGCCGCTCACCGAGTCGATCCAGCACTACCTGCGGGAGATCTACAAGCTCGGCCAGGAGGACGCACCGGTGTCGGTGACGGCGCTCGCACGCGCACAGCAGGTCTCGCCGGCGTCGGCGAGCGCGATGGTGAAGAAGCTCGCCGCGCTGGGGCTCGCCGAGCACGCGCCGTACGGCGGCGTCTCGCTCACGTCCGCGGGCGAGAAGGTCGCGCTCGAGGTGATCCGCCACCACCGGCTGCTCGAGCTCTACCTCGCCGAGACCCTCGGTGTGGACGTCGACAACGTCCACCAGGAGGCCGACAAGCTCGAGCACGTCATCTCCGAGGAGCTCGAGGCGCGCATCGACCGTGCGCTCGGCTTCCCGACGCACGACCCGCACGGCGACCCGATCCCCGACGCGAACCTCGAGTGGCCGCGCTCGGGGAGCGCCCTACACTGAGCGCCCGAAGAACCAGGCCTCGAGCGGCTTGAGCAGCTCGTCGCGCGTGAACGGGCGCATGTGCGCGCTGCGGCCGTCCCGCTCGGAGACGGTGAGGTCGTCCTCGAGCGCCGCGTTCGCGGCGTCGAGCGCATCCTCGAGCTCGTACCCCTCGAAGATGTAGTCGTCGGCGCGGGGCGCGCGCCCGTTCCGCCGCTCCGGGTTCACTGCGCGGCCGACAGCCCAGAGCGCGCCGGGCTTGCGCTCGATCCAGATCACGACGCGCTCCTCGTTGCCGGCGTCGTCGATCCCCTGGAGCACCCGCTCCGCGAACCTGCCGCGGTCGGACGAAACCTGCACGCACCGACTATACAATCGCCCCGTGCTCAGGCTGGCCAGCTTTTTGAGGACCCCGTTCTCGTTCCTGTTCGCCAAGACCTCGGCCGAGGAGCATGTCGCCGCCTATCTGATGCGCGAGCACGGCCGCGGCCGCAACGTCGAGGAGATCCTCCAGGATCCCTACGTCCGGAACCGGCTTACCCCGGCGCAGCAGAGCCGCATGCTCGACCGGCCGGACCTGATCCACGCGCTCGGCGAGCAGGACCTCGAGGCCGCGCGGCAGTACCTGGGCGCTCGCTAACCCGCGGCCCCTGGACAGGCCGGCGGCTCGAACGCGCAGCCGGGATCCTCGGCGAGCGGATCTCCCGACGACGCGTAGGCACGCGCACGCGAGCCGCCGCACCGCTCCCGGTAGGGGCAGCGGCCGCAGCGGCCGGCGAACCCGGCAGCGCGAATCTGGCGCAGCAGCGGATGCTCCCGGTAGACCTGCACGATGTCGTCGCAGCGGACGTTGCCGAGGCGGACCGGCAGGAAGCCCGAGGGTGCGAGCTCGCCGTCGTGGCCGACGAACAGAACGCCGTGGCCGTCTCGCGTTCCCTTCGTCTGCGCCCGCGGCGGGCCTGCGGGCGGGCCGAGCTCGCGGCGCAGGCGTGCGTCCAGCCGCCGGTAGAGCCCACCTGCGGGTGCCGGCACGCCCGCGGCCCGTTGGGCGACGACGCGCCGGAAGAACGGCGCCTCGACCGTCCGCACGACGAAGCCGTGACGCGAGGCGTCGACGAGGAAGTGGCAGACGTGCTCGTTCTCGTCCGAGGTCAGCTCACCCAGCGTCGAGCCGCGACCGACCCGGACGAGGAAGAAGACCTCCCAGACCGAGGCGCCCGACTCCTTCACGAGCCGGGCCACCGCAGGCAGCTCCTCGACCGTGTCGCGCATCGCAACCGTGTTCACCTGCACCGTGATGTGGTGACGGCGCAGCATGCGGATCGCTGCCAGCGTCGCCGCGAAGTGGCCCTCGACGCCGCGCACACCCTCGTGCGTGGCGGCGGTCGCACCGTCGAGGCTGATCGAGGCGACCTTCACACCGGCCCGGCGCAGCGAGGCGATCCGTCCCTCGCCGAGCAGCGGCGTCACGCTCGGCGCAAGCGCGAGCGGAAGCTTCAGTCCGGCGGCGCGGGCGGCCAGCTCGTCCAGGTCGTCCCGCATCAGCACGTCGCCGCCGGTCGCCACGAGCACCGGCCGCGGGCTGCCGAACCCCGCCAGCGCCTCGAGGAAGCGTTCCGCCTCGGCCGTCGAGAGCTGGCCCGGCAGGGGCCGGGGGATTGCAGAGGCGCGGCAGTGACGACAGGCCAGGGCGCACGCCTTCGTCGTCTCCCAGAACACGAGGATCGGCCGGCTGTCGAGGTCCACCGACGCACCCTTGACGCGTCGGAGATGCGCCGAATCGGGGAAATCTCGGACCGCAGCTCGGGCCGGCGTACGCGAAGATCGCCGTGTGATCGAGGAGCTGAGCGAGGACGAGATCGACGCGTTCCTGCGGCGTCAGCTCGTCGGGCGCGTCGGGTGCCACGCCTTCGGCCGGACGTACGTCGTGCCTGTGATCTACGTCTGGAGCGGCGGGTACGTCTACGTCCAGTCGATCGAAGGCCGGAAGATCCGGATGATGCGCGCAAACCCGGAGGTCTGCTTCGAAGTGGACGAGTACGAAGCCGACGGGAGCTGGCGCAGCGTCATCGTCGAGGGCGTCTTCGAGGAGCTCGAAGGCAGCGCGGCCGAGGCCGCGCTCGCGCTACTCGTGCAGCGGTTCGTCGGCCGCCGGCGGGAGACGACGGGCCGCTCCACCGGCCGCAAGCCGGTGGCGTTCCGCATCCGTTGCACACAGGCGTCCGGGCGCCGCGTCGCCCGGACGCCGGCGACGAGAGCCATGACGCGTGTCGGTGTCGTGCTCAGCCGGCGCCGCGCGCGGCTGCTCCGTCGGTCGACCTCTTAGAGGTCGAATCAGAATGATGCTCGTCGGCTGGGCGCGATGGGCGAGTGCGAGGCAAGGACGCAGGGAGCGCTCGTAGCTGAAGCTACGGGCGCGACCGAGGACGCCGCATCGCGCCGCCCAGCGCGGCCAGACGGCACAGACGTCATTCTGATTCG
>Ga0187865_1001877_pt1 | contig 22001 bp, 23 predicted proteins | sample June2016WEW_11_1_2_FD_132989 | JGI IMG/M metagenome (GOLD analysis project Ga0187865, IMG submission 132989) | Peatland microbial communities from SPRUCE experiment site at the Marcell Experimental Forest, Minnesota, USA - June2016WEW_11_100 | ecosystem: Environmental > Terrestrial > Soil >...
GATTCTTGGTAAGTTTGGCATAGCGCAAGTACGTGCTGTAAGCTCAGTGAAAGCGGAGACCAACGTCGTGAATTTTGAGGTTGAAGGTACTCAAAATTATGCTGTTACTGGAGTCGTGACTCACAACTGCACCAGCACCATGGAGCTCGGGATCGATATCGGATCCGTCGACCTGGTGGTGCAGTACATGTCTCCGAGGCAGGTGACCTCACTGGTCCAGCGAGTCGGGAGGAGCGGGCATAACCTCGCCAGGGTATCCAAAGGCGTCCTGGTGACCGTCTCGGCCGACGATATCCTTGAATCGTCAGCCAGCATCCTGTCCGCAGAGCGCGGAGGAATCGAGCCCACGAAACCCTATGCCAATTCCCTCGATGTCCTCGCTCATCAGGTGGCAGGGTATCTGATGGATTTCGAGACCATGGAGTCCGACCAGATGCTGGAGGAGGTGAGGAAGGCCGCGCCCTTCAGGAACCTCCAGGAGGAGACCTTCAACCGCACCGTGGGTTACCTGTCAGAGCTCAGGAAGGTGAGGTTCGACGGCAAGACGCTTTCGAGGACGAGACTGACCAGAGAATATTACTTCGAAAACCTGTCGATGATTCCGGACGAAACCAGATACCTCGTCGTCGATGTCTCGACGAACGAGACCGTAGGCATACTGGGGGAGGAGTTCGTCCTGCTGAAGGCGAAGGTGGGAGTCCACTTCATCTGCAAGGGGAAGGTGTGGCAGATAGAACAGGTTGCGGACGACAGGAAGATCTACGTCACGCCAGTGGAAGACCCCCTGGCCGCTGTCGCGACATGGGATGGGGAGATGCTGCCGATACCCTTCGAGCTGGCTCTCGAGACTGGGAGGCTCAGGAGGTCTGTTTCCGAGGCACTTGATAGGGGCGAGCAGGCGGTCGAGGAGGCGCTCAAGGAGATTCCTGGCAGCGCAGCAGCAAGGGCGCTTGTGGTCGACGAGATCGCGGAACACAAGAAGATGGGGGCTGCGGTCCCGTCGGACAAGCTCGTGCTCTTCGAGGGGTTCGGGAAGTACCTAGTATTGCATCTCTGCTTCGGGGAGTCGGTGAACAGGACTTTCGCGCACGTCTTCGAGGAGCTCCTTTCCAGGAGGGGGCTGGTCAGAATCTGGTGGCTGGATGGGTACAGAATCCTGATGGAACTCACCACTGATACCGAGGAATTCGATTTGAAGGCCATGTCGAAGGAACTGATGGGCCTATCTTCGGAGGAGCTCGAGAAGACCTATGCGGTGGCGGCCCAGCGGAACTTTCCCTTCCCGGCTCGCGTCAAGCATGTAGCCGAAAGGTTCGGAGCCCTGAAACGCGGAAAGTTGATTGCCTACCCCATGATGTGTTCCCTCCCCGCCCGGTTCGAGAAGACCCCGATCTTCGAGGAGGCGCTTCAGGAGACGGGCAGGGACCTCATCGACATGGAGAGGAGTAAACAGATTCTGGCTCTCGTCGCTAGAGGCGAGATAGCCGTAGAGACATTCCAGGCCGGGGACAGGCCGACCCCGATAGCCTATGGTCTTCTGTACAGGTACCTTGAGGTCCCGGAGGCGGTCGCTCCGGATTCGCTGGGGAGGTCATCCTATCAGCGCATGAAGGCGAGCATATTCGGGACCGACGTCAGCCTGGTCTGCATGAAGTGCGGGACAGACCAGGGCGCGGTGGCGGTAGGCGATCTGCTGGATGAGCCGAAGTGTGTCTCATGCGGTTCCGGGTTGCTGGTGCCGTGCTACTGGGGCACAGCCAAGATTATCGGTCTTCTTGAGAAGAGAGGGACCAAGGCGCAGCTCAACGAAGAGGAGAGGGCCGAGCTGTCCAAGGCGAGGAGGGCGGCCGACCTAGTCCTGTCATACGGAAAGAGGGCAGTGGTGGCCCAGACCGTCTACGGCATTGGCCCTCAGACGGCCTCCAGGATCCTGGCCCAGATGCATGATGACGAGGAGGTGTTCTACAGGGAACTCCTGGAGGCCAAGATCAGGTTCGTGACGACCCGACAGTTCTGGGGCAACTGAAAGTCCATTAAAGGGCGCGGATGGGGCAGACTCGAATTGGTTCTGGCTGGGAAGGTCTTCCTGGTGAGGGAGGACCTCGACTTGGACGTGCTCGCGGAGAAGCTGAAGGCGTTCAGAGTCGAGACGGAGAACACAGTGGAAGACCAGGAGTTCAAACTGCTCTCGGAGATCACTGACCTGACGGTAGGGAAAGGGACGCTTGAAGGAACGTTTTCCTTCGATACGGTCTTCGTGGTGAGGCACAGAGAGAAGGCGGTCCCTGTCCCGAGGACCTACGAGGCCCCGTTCTCCTTCAACCTCTACAAAGACAGACTTTTCCTAACTGTGTACGACAAGAAGAACAGGGCAAACAACATCGCGAATGAAATGAGCAAGGCCGTCTTCATGAGTCTGGGGCAGATCGTCGAGGCAAGAATCGAACCTGAAACCTTGCGGAAGTTCCACGAGAAGAACTTCGAAGATACGAAGATCATCTTCTTCGACGATATGGACCTGCCGAGCATCAACAAGCTGTCGCTCTACGGAGCGAGCCTCGGAAACACGACACTCTATTCTGATTATCTCACTCATGGGAAACTGTGGTACATCGTGCTGAAGAGCTCGAAGACTGGCTACGTGATGGGGGTGACCAGGAACTGCGTCGTCACGGGCTTCAGCAAGATGGACATGTCCGAATTCAGCTCATTCATCAGGGGAGAGATACTCCCGCTGATCACATAGCTTGCTGAAGATAATACAAGGTGACGCAGCTCTCATCTTCACGAGCCCCAGCCAGAGCACCCTCCTCATCTCCGACCTTCACTTAGGGCTCGAAAAGGAGATGGCGAAGAAGGGATTCAGCCTCCCCGCCTACTCGATAAAGATGGTTGGGAGGATCCGCGACCTAGCAGAGAGATATCACGCGACAAGCCTGGCGGTCCTGGGCGACGTCAAGCATACCGTGGGAAAGGTCGAGGACATCGACTGGGGAGTCGTTCCGTGGTTCTTCGACACGATGCTTGATCTCTTTGAGGCCGTAGATGTGGTGCCGGGCAACCACGACGGGAACATCAGGACCGTCCTGCCTCCCCGAGTGAAGCTTCACCCGTCACAGGGGACGGTAATCGGCCAGGGGCGCGGAAGAGTCGGGCTGGCCCACGGTCACGCCTGGCCCTCCGAGGAGGCGATTGCCACGAAGAACCTCGTGATCGGTCACTCCCACTTCACGTACGAGATGAAGGACGCGCTGGGATCGAGAACCAGAGAGTCTGTTTGGGTCTCGGCGACCTACGACGTTCCCCGGCTGATGGAAGGGGCGGGGTACCGCTCGGGGGCAAAGGGGAAGGGGAAGCTGACTGTGATGCCCCCGTTCAACAGGATGGTGGGAGGGCAGCCGATCAACAGGAGCAAGTCGTTTCAGTTCGGACCAGTGCTTTCATCCAGGTCGGTTAGCATCGAAGAGGCAGACATATTCCTGATGGACGGTACGAGAGTGACCTAGATAGGACTAGGTAGGCTGAGAGGGACCGCCGATGGCGGACCTCAACAGACGTTCAAGAGACGGCTCACCCACCGCGCCAATGACGGCGTCCATCGGTTGACCGCCTCTGAAGACCATGAAGGTGGGGATCGAGAAGACCTGGTAGCGCGACGAGATGTTGATTTCTTCGTCGACGTTGACCTTCCCGAAGATTACCCTGTCGGAATACCTGGCAGCTAGCCTTTCGACCACTGGGTCCATGACCCTGCACGGGCCGCACCAAGTCGCCCAGAAATCCACGAATAGTGGTTTGCGTCCCGAGCTGAGTTCATCGAAGTTGGCTTCGGTAAGCTTCACGGTTGAGTCCTGATGTTCTGTTCTTGTTGGCATCATCTTGAATCGCTTCGTCCATCGAGCTGAGATGTATATTTAAGATAATGTATGGAGTGAGCGAAACTAAGGTACGGAGGACTACTGAGGACCCCGCGTATCTGCATCTGCATTTCAAACCCAGACAGATACGCCACGTCTGCGAAGACCCGAGGAACGACGCAATCAGAGCGAACCAATGCGTCCAAATCTATCTCTCCTCTCTCCGCAAGTCGAACGGAGAACCGTCAAGGAACACGTACCGTCAACTGCTCTCTGCAGCCAGACGCTATCTGGAATTCAATCGGACTGAAGCCACTGACCACGCACTAGACGACCTCATCGCAGCGAAGGTGAACAATCCGTCAGACATGAACCCTGAACGGATGGTCCGCTTGTTTCAAGCAAGTTGGGGCAACCACATGGCGAGCCTGATTGTTGGGCTCTACCACCGCAACTTCGCAGACCTGAAGATACACGTCAGAGTGACATCAAACCACCAGACCATTCCGATTTCTGAGCCCATACTCCTCGCCATCTACAACGACGAAGAGCTAGCGGAAGAACACCGACTAATCATAGACCTGATGGCTTACGCAGGGGAGCGCATCAACGCACTTGCCTACACGGAACCAAGAAACGTTCACCTCGTTGAAGGAACCCGTTCGGCTCTGGTCGAGATTCTCGCCTTCAGGAACAAGATGGACAGGGGCCACGTCTGCATAATCCCAAAGGAACTCGCGGAGAGGGTCCTTGAGAACGCGCAAAGAAACGGATACTCTGTCCTTTTCCCCAACTACCGCAGCCTCTTCCAAACCATAACAGAACTTGCGAAAAGGAAATACTCGGTTCGCCTCACCTCGCACTACCTTCGGAAGAGATTCCAAACAATCGGGTCTTCCACCAACGCCAACGACATGAGCCCTAACAAGTGGGCATCGCTGATGGGAGACGCGCCTTCAGTCGGACATCTTCCAAGCATCTACGAACTAATGGAGAACAAGGAGACAACAGAACAGTACGAGGAATTCCTTGCCCCCAGGCTGAAGCTTGGCGAAAGGATGACACGAACAACTTCTAGACTAACAAAACTGGAACAGGAAAACGCAGAACTGAAGTCAAGGCTCGACAGGCTTCTCAGTTTAGTCGAAGACCGATTGTAGATGAGTAACCCACCTACGGGTCAGGGCCAGAAGTTTCCTTTAACCTGATTTTATACACAAGATATTTGGCTGAATTTCGCCAATCTGCAACGAATACGTAGGCTCCGATCACCACTGCGACAAAACCGAGAACGAGCATGATAAGTGCAAGAGAGGTCACACCTGCAAAGTACGTATTGAGTACCTCCGTCAATGAAAGAAAGAATCCAACTTCGATAAGCACGCTCCCCAGACCAGAAACAAATGCCAGTTTGCCTGGGATTATTCGGAAGACACGACGTGACATCATTTCACAATAATAATACTCATGTAGCCATACCAATCCATCAGCGTCATTAGGCATTTGAATTGTCTTGTTGTCCTGTCCGATTGAAAGAGACAGTGCAGCCCCTAAAAAGTGAGCCCAGACAGCTGCTCTCCTCAATGTTTCGAATACCAAGCCAACCGTCACTCCTGCAGCTGCTATTATGAACTGAAATGGCAAGGAAGAAGGTTCGATTGTTATTTCCCCAATCTTTATGCCAGTAAGCGCAACTTCGGTGAAAAAGACTACGGCAAGAGTCATGGTAAATCCAACGTACTCAGTTGTGCGCGTACGATACAAATCCATCAAGTCTGACCGTTCAGAAGTCAGCCTCCCCGTCACTGTCGGAGTTTGAGTCAACCCGCTGATTCAATTCCACAATCAGTACAGAGATTATAACACTTCATCTGACGCGCGCGCTCCGAGAACAGCCTCACGTTTCAAGAAGAATTCCGTCTAGAATGCTCCCGGCCTTCAGGTAGGAATGGGAGCGCCACACACTCCGCAGAAGACCGCCCCTTCATAGAGGGCGGAGCCGCACTTTATGCAGAACTTCACGGGCCTCTGGGCCGTAGGCGACTCGCCAACTGGCGCACTCCATGCTGGTCCCATGGGCGTAACTCCCACGACGACGTCTGGCTCACCCTTGTAAGTAAGGCCAATGACCGACCCGATCAACACTAAGATGAAACCAATGAGGAGTCCGCCCAGTGTGAACACCGCCCCGATAACCATCATGGCGATGGAGAGTATCCCGCCACTCTTCCTTCTCCCAGGCGAATCTGAGTTAAGCAGAGCGCCGCCAGTGATTATCAATGCGCCCGTGAAGATCCCGAGAATCAGTAGGGCGAGTATACCCTCACCCACCGAAGCAGAACTGGCCGTCACGCACTGACTCTCATACGCGAAAGTACAGACGCTTTGTAGCCCGAAGAGGAATCCCGCTACCGCGATTGAACCGATGAAGGCGCCAAAAATGTAGAAGGCACCCCCCAGGATCGTCAGGACTGCGGCAATCTGTTTTGAGACCAGGGATTCTCTTACCTAGGCAGTCGAGTCGTCATCTCGCTATTTAACCGGCTGATCATCCGACGGCACTACCATTCACCTTAGAGCCCTAGCCGCGGCGAGTCGAGCCTTGAACTCCCCCGAGAACGGCTTGACCTTGATATACGGTTAAGACACCCAGTGCGTTCTATGAAACCGCATGGCAGGTTCCAAGCCGAGGAGGATCAAGGTCTACGTGGACGCAAAGATTACTGAGAGACACAAGGCCAACGCAGAACACAAGACCTCCGTGGCCTTCATCGCAGACCACATGCCTGACCTGTGCGGCTTCGACTCAGCAGAAGGAGAACAGAGTCACAGAGCGGAGGAAGCAGCCATGCTATTCGCCATTCGAAAGCTGACCAAATCCCCGACGAATCTCAACCGATTCACAATCGTTTGCGACAACAAGTCCGCAGTTTTGAGAGCAAAGTGGAAGGGGAAACGGAGGAAGAGCAAGGGCGACCAGACATTAGAAGACCTCTGGAAAGAAGTGGACGCGAATCCTGAAATTAGAATCAGAACTCTTGAGACAAACCTCGCACACGCTTACCTGAACTTAAGACTCAAACAGGCAGAGTAGCCTATCCTATCCGAGATGGTCCCCCTCTTGAGGGGTTATGAACCCTAACCGTAATTCCGGGATCTGGCAAGCCGAGCCTTGAAATCCTCGGAGAACGGTCTGACCTTGGCAGAAAGGTAGTCGATGGGCATCTCGTCTGTGACGAGATTTCGAATACTCGGCACTTCAAGCAAAGAAGAGTATGGAAGTTGCACCCCGCCACTCCAGAAGGTAATCTGAAGGAGCATGCCTTCCATTCCTACCCGCTTGAGCTTGACTAAGTCGCAGAAGCCAGAGTCACCCACGGAGACCGCCTCCGCTCTCCCTGTATCCTAAGATGCACGGAACATCCACATCTGCAAAGTCTTCCCACGTATCCCAAACCGATACGAGATGCATCTCTTCTCCGCACAAGGGGCAAATCACCTTCTTCCGCTCCTTGTCCCGCTCGGCCTTCCTCTTCCACTCCAGGTCAATTATACTGAAAGCCTTCCCCCGGTTGCGATCTTGAAGCCATCCGAACCAGACGACCCGCTTCGACTTGTCAGTCCTGAGCAGAGCCCGTTGAATCCATGCTGGGTCAGCATCCACAGGGACAACGGCATTGAGGACTGTCTTGTAGAAGTCGATGGTCGCTGTCCTGAAGGAGTATTCCAGCCTATGCCTCAGATGACCCAGTCCCTTCGAGTAACGGTAGTGGATGTCTATCTCTTCATAATTCGTCCCGAACTCACTGTTCACCGCGTCACGCCAAGCCATCCGCAGCGCGTGCAGACGCTCTCCTGTCAGATGCAAAGGAATCCTAACGAACCTGTTCGAGACCTTGTCCAGAACCAAGTCGAACAGAGTCCAATGTATGTGGGGTTGCCACCCCGAAAACGGAGCCGAACTCGACCAGAAATGGACTGAGACCTCCCCCGCTAGCTGGTATCTTCCGCCTTCGGAGAAGGCATCGTTAACCACTCGTATAGCCATCTGGCGAAGTCTTGGGAAGTCAGCCTCCGAGACGGTCTCGCTGATATGAGGATTGAAAGTGAACTCCCCAGAGGCGAATTTCACCGTCATCCGTAGCTTGTTGTAGACCTTGCCAATTTCAGAAATTGCGTCATCTGTCAAGAATTTGCGATACTGATTTGCACAGGAAGGACAGAGCTGCCTCTTCCTGCACTTCAGAACCCGCCTGACTAAATGGCCGTTCACATCGCTGTAGCAAGCCCAACGCTTCCCACATCCCTCGACCGCATCCACCACTTCATTGAAGTGAATCTCCAAGAACTTCTTCCATCTAGGATTCAGCCTCCACTGTCGATACTCTGTCCGCGTCAAGAGAACCCTCTGCATCAAGGCGTCTCCCTCCTCGATTCCATGGAAGGGTCCTCGGGCTCAACTTCCCACCTGTTGGCTAGCCCGCGCCGCTTCGCGTCGCGGGGCAACATGTGGAGTTTCCCCGCTTCCCTTTCCACATCCATCTTCGCGGGCAGTTGCGTCAAGCCTTCTTCCCCTCCTTCTTAGGCGGAGACCTCTTGACGCCCTTGGCCATAGCCTCGATAATTCTCTTCGCCATCTCGATTTCCCCTATCTTCTCCTTCCGCCTCTCTTGAGCGTCGGATAATGCTGAAACGAAATTCGTTAGAATCTGTCTTGGATGGTAGAACTGCCATAGCTCGACGTCGTGAACGTCCCCAAGAGGATCTTCCCAGTCTTCGACATAGATCTTCCCGTCTACTCCTAGGAGGAACACCCAATCCGGAAAGTGGTACTCTTTCCCATCGATGGTTGAAGGCTCGTGGGGTGCATGTCCAATCTCTACAGACGTCCCAAACTGTTTGAGAAGAGGAGTCATCGATTCAAAGAGTTCAGAGTACTTTTGATACTCTTCTTCCATGTCAGCCTCACTGGGTTTGAAGGAGAAACTCCTCAGAACCGACTCAGTCACTTCTGAGAGATTGAAACCGAGACTCTTCGCCTTCTCGATTACTTTTTCGTCGACCGTCAGCGTCAGCTTCTTCTTGCCTGGTTCTTCGTCCATGACACACGTATGGTTATACGTACATTTAAACGATACGTGTGATGATACGTATCCCCTAAGTGAACATTGATTGAACCCTTAGGAGCATACTCCGACAATTGTTTCGAATACGCGTGTCCGTCCAAAGAAGCAAATCGGACTAGCATATGTTAAAGAACTCGGACTGCAGACGTAAGCCCGTTGCTCGATTCCGAACCAAATCCCGAAAGGACAAAACAGCTCAGGCCACCAACTCGTCGGAGTTCCTGGTATGAGCGCTTCTTTGAATTGCTGGCTAGTAGAAAGATCAACCTCGTCGATGCAGACTTCGTCAAGGTCAACATAACCCCAGACAGAAGTGATGCAGGAAGATTCACTCGTGGACTGAGGTTCCTCGGACTCATCGATGAGAACGGCAAGACAACAAGACAAATGGACAAGCTCAGACTTACGGGAGACGAGTTCAAGAAGAACCTAGGAGATGTCATTCGAAGTGCATACTCAATGGTGTTTGACGTTGTACATCTAGAAACCGCAAAGAGACAATATCTGGTCAACTTCTTCATTGAAAAATATGGACTGTCAGCAGACGTTGCGACAGACGCCGTCGAAATGTTCGTCTATTTTGCCAACAGAGCAGAAATCCCAGTCTCTGACGACCTGAAGACTGTTCCCCTTGTGCCTAGGCAACCCAAAGACGAAAATCAGCGAAAGTCAACAGTACCGAAGAAAGTTACACAACAGGCAAAACAAATCGAAGAGATTCCAGAAGGATGGATTGAACTTAGACTGGAAAACGTAAGAATCTGGCTACCTAAAGACGATCGGAGCGCCGCAGAAGCAGCAAAACGACTTCTTGACCTACATCTTGAGACCCACCACTCAAACGATTGATCCCATCATGTCAATACCCGCCCAAACACTAAGTACGCCGTAAGGCATTTTATAACGCCTAGTTACGAGTTCAGCCGCCAACTAGCTTGTCTCAATCTAACGGGGGGTCTCTCGCCTTTGAGAGAATACGTAGCGAGACTGATGATTCAGAGAGCACTCGTTCAGATTTTGATATCGTGACGTATCCTGCTGATTACACACTCGAAACGCTATTCCAGTTGTGGACGAACGAAGAAATCAGAATACCCAAGTTCCAAAGGCAGTTTGTTTGGAAGAAGCCTCAATCATCAAAACTTGTCGAATCATTCATGATGGGGCTCCCAGTACCTGAAATCTTCCTTTATACAGACAAGCAACAGAGATTCATCGTAATCGATGGGCAACAGAGATTGCGGTCGGTTTTCTACTTCTTCGAAGGCCTGTTTGAGCCCGACACTTTGGGAAGAAGAAAGCCATTCGATCTTGAAGGTCTGAGCGGAAACAGTAGATGGGCCGGAAAGACATATGAGCAGTTTGACGATTCCGACAAGAGGAAGCTAAGAAACTGCATACTAAGAGCAGTGATAGTCAAACAGCTCCGCCCCAATGACAATACTAGCATCTACCATATCTTCGAACGGCTAAACACAGGCGGGACACTCCTAAAGGACCAGGAAGTCCGAAACTGTGTTTACGAAGGGGCGCTAAATGACCTTCTTGTTGAACTGAACAAGTATCCCCCATGGCGAGACCTCCTAGGACACAGAAATGTAGACAAACATCAGAAAGATGTCGAACTTATCCTGCGCTACATGTCACTTTACCACGATGGAACAAGATACTTCAAACCAATGAAGGACTTCATGTCAGAATTCATGGGACGAAACATGAACCCGAATGAGGGTTTTCTCTCAGAAGAGAGAACACGATTCAACAAAACATGCGACGTCATATATCAGAAACTGGGACCCCGGCCCTTCAACCCTCTGGGGCCATTGAATGTTGCCGTGTTTGACTCCCTGTTCTTGGCCTTCGCGTTTCATCAAGGTTCGATACCTAGAGACATCAAAGAGAGACGAACAAAGCTTCTCGCGAACCCTGAGTACAATCTTGCCACACACTCGGGGACGACAGACGCGAAAGTTGTTGCGAAGCGCATAGAGTTAGCAGCAGCTATGTTGTTCACGTGAGACACCAATGTACCAACTGGACGAAATATCGAAGTTGGTAGATCGATGTGACGCTTTCCTGAAGGGTCAAAAAATCACCAATCCTGAAATCGAGAACATTATGACGTGCTATCTGTTGGTGCACATTTGCGGCGAGTATGAGAAACTCATTAAGAGTTCAATCGTCGAAAGAGCAACTAGCGTCGGAGATGACGACCTTGCTAAGTACCTTTCAACCAAGGCTTTTCGACCCATTCGAAGCTTGTTCCTCTCAGAGCTGACAGACAACATCCTCAAGAACTTCGGGCAGAGTTACGTGGATTCCTTCGAATTGAAGAAAAAGACTCTTGGTGACAAGGCAATCACAAGCTATAGCAACATTGTGACTAACAGACATAGGACCGCACATGGACAACCAATCAATTACACGTTCAAGGATCTTGTCGCTTCAACCGAAGATTCGAACCATGTGGTCAACGCCTTACTGGAAGTCCTAGCTCCATGAGAGACAAGTGCAACTCAACCCATGTCGATTGCGCGACAGAATGCTAGGCCAAAGTCTGGAACGGGATCAAGCATTCTTCTACGAATGCATTCACTATGGGACGTGGCAACAGTGTTGCTCTACTATACTGAGGTACTGAGAAAGTACTAAATACATTATTAAGATTGTGAGGTTCTCTCGGAATTCCTCCGCGGCGAAAATGAAGAACATCCAAGTTCTGAGTGGGAAACTGTGCGCCACCGAACCTTCAGCCGGACGGCTCAGACGGGCCTCAGTCGCTGTTACTCTCGATGACCCTGAATCGCCCAGCGTGCTCTTGATCAAGAGAGCAGACCAGGTGGGCGATCCGTGGTCAGGGCAGGTCGCATTCCCAGGCGGGAAGGCCCAAGAGGCAGATAGCACGTTGAAGGAGACCGCAATTAGAGAAACTCGCGAGGAAGTGGGCATCGACCTACGGCAGGATGCCGATTTCCTGGGCTATTTCACGCCGTTCAGGACTCACACAGGCTCCTTGGACGTCTTCCCTGCCGTCTTTCTTCTCAAGAGGAAGGTCGAAGTGCACCCAAACGAAGAGGTCTCGTCTTACCGATGGGTGAAGTTGGAGAGGCTGACTGCTGAGCAAGCAACATCTTCCCACAGAATTGACACGAGCGGTCAGCCCAGAGAAATGCCTGCCCTGTTTGTAGACGGCTACGTGGTTTGGGGGCTCACCCACCGAATTATCTCTTCCTTGCTTGGTTGAACTGAGCCAGTCATTGCTTTGCACTGGCGCGCGCTCACACTGAATGTCCATCTTCTACTGACCATGCAGAGTTTCCCCGCGAATCTTCCTGAGCCTGCTTACCTCGCTCAGCTCAAAGGGGAAGACTATCCACTCCCCGGTCGTCTCGAGGAAGTAGTCAGGGTGGGTCTTGCTCCAAGGCTTCTTGAAGAGGACGGCTGTTTCGACGACCTTGGCGCCCTTTTCGCTCACGAACCCTTTCACTCCGATCATGGTGTCCCCCTGGTCGACAAGGTCGTCGACGAGGAGGACGCGCTTTCCCTTGATGTCCTCGATGAGCGTCGAGAGTATCTTGATTGAGCTTCTCTCGGCGATGCCGCTGTAGGACTTCACGGTAATCGTGTCAATCTTGACACCGAGGCGGTCTGAAACAACCATGGCTACTGGTATGCCTCCTCTTGCAACTCCGATCACCAGGTCGAAGGTCTTCCCTGACGAGCGAACCTTCTCTGCTAGAGCTTCGGCCAGGTTGCCGTACTCAACCCAGCCGATGTACCTGAAATCGGCCATTTGGGTTGGAGAACCGTTGGAAGTCTAGATAACTCTTCGACGCTGGGCTTTCGAAGAGAGGGTGAGACGATTGAGCCGGGGCGGATTCGACCAATTTACTATCAAATCCGGACCCAAACTGCTTCCCCTCCTGGCGCTTTGGCCGGGCCTGGTCAATCTTCAGTATCCGTTATCGGGCGTCCCAACTGCTCAGTAGGGAAGGCCTAACTTCCTGAAGATCTCAGGGAAGCAGCTTCTCCCTGCTGATCAGTCGGCTCGAAGAGAGGTACATCAGCAGGGAGAGGACGACAATCACCCCTGCGAGAAACAAATCAAATGCGAAGGCAAGCGAAGGCACCACGAGAGGGACGAGGTAGGCGGGCATGACCATGAGAACCCCAATCGCCATCCCGAGCGGCTGGTTTGAGCCAACCCTCTGCTTCTGCAACGAACTGAACGACATCATAATCAGTGCGTCAAACGAGACTACCGGGAGGGCTAGAGCTACAACAAGTCCACACACCTCCAGCAGCAGTACTCCACTTACGCCCTCTATCAATCCCGCGACCAAATTGATGACGATTTCGAAGCCTACGAGTCCTGAAGAGAGTATCAGCGCTGCCTTGAGATACTGTCTGTAGACATCCCCCTGATTCATCCCGAGAGACAAGAAGTACTCGAGGACTCCATTGTTCTTGTCGTAGACGTAGAGCATAAGGACCGGGATCGAGAAGGTGATGGCTGCGATGACCTGCAGCGCGACCGAGACCAGCGGGAGAGCAGTGGCGACGCCCAAGCCGCCCGTGTTCGCGGCATTGACAGGGATCCCAGTTGTCGAAAAACCGCCAACCACTCCGGACAGACTCGAAATCAGGACGCCGAGCAAGGCCATGAAGATTCCGACCACGAGGTACGTCTTGCTCAGAGAAATGCTCCTCTTCGCTATGATTGCACCCTGACCGCTGCTCAATTCCTCCTTTCGACCCTCCTTCCGGTACTAGCGGGGTGCTGATCGTAGTTGTCTTCGAACAGATCTTGAAGCGGGTTGTCGAGCTGACGCATCTCGGTCACGAGCACACCGTTTTCCACGAGCTTCTTGAGCGCAAGACCCGCTTCCTCCGGCGTGAAGACGCTAAGGACGTAGTAGCCGCCTTCTCCGAGCTTCGCGTCAACCATCTTTGAGATGTCTGTCGTCGTCCTGATTCCAACCCGGTACTCCTTCGACTTTATGTTGGAAATCTTATCAAAATAGCCAATCGTCCCATCCCGTACTAGAATCAGGTTCGTGCCTAGGTCTCTTGCCTCGTAGAGATTGTGCGAAGAATAGAGGACGATCCTGTCCTTCGACAGTCGGAGGAGTATGTCGCGTATCTCCTTCGAGACCGCTGGATCGAGGTTGGACGTGGGCTCGTCTAGCAGATACAGATCCCTCTCTCTCAGGAAGACCTTTGCGATGGATACCCTCTTCTTCTGTCCCTGAGACAGGTCTGAGACTTTCTTGTCCTTCAGCTCCTCGAGGCTCAGAAGAGATAGGACCTCGTCTGCATTGCCGCCCTCAATCTTGGCGTAGAAGTCAAGGGCGCCACGTACCGTCATCTCTTCTGGTATGGCATTGTAATGCGAGAGGTAGCTGATCCTCTTCCTAGCTTCCCTGGACCGAGTCAGATCTTCACCGTCGAACAGCATCTCTCCGGAATAGGGTCCTAGTATCCCAGCGATTGTCCTGAATAAGGTGGTCTTTCCTGCACCATTGGGCCCCAAGACAACATAGATTGCGGATTCTTGCGCCTTGAACGTGATGTCGTGGAGGACCGGTCTTCCCCCATATCCCGAGCTTACGCCGGCGAGTTCTAGGGTGTGCAACTCCGTGTCTCACTCCAAAGAGCCCGATTCAGTGCCCGAGGTGATGCCTCGTTGCCTGACCGGATGCGATCCTATCTCGTAGTCTTGAGTCTCTTCGCCCTCCTATCGTGCCTGAAGGTTCTTCGCCCATGAGGAGTTCAACGCGCCACGAAGGCAAGGAACGCTAAAAGTCTTCGACAGAGACCCCGCGTGAATCGAATGCACGGTGGAAACTCGTGCATTGGGTGATGTTGACGGAATTGATTGTCCAGCATGTTGGGCTCGGTGGGGTCCGCCCACAAACGGGTCCGGAAGTGGATTCCTGCCCAGATTCTGTTGCAGGAACTAATGCGTTGACTGAGGACGCAGCAGAATCTGAAATGGTGGCAATACATTCAGTGATGGCGATTTACCTGATGGTAGCAAGTTCTATATGCCGAAGGAACGGTAATTTCATCGAAAATGAACCATATGACAGGCTCTGGGAACTTCAGAGAATCTCATTCTGGACCTGTCATCCTCGCAGTACTCGGGCTGCTCGTTCTGGCTGGCGTCGCTACGGGCATTGCTCCGGCCTACGCGTCCAGTTTCACCGTCCAAGGGCCGCTTGGCAGCGGCTTGTGCGTCCTAAACGGGGGCACGTGGAACTCGGGCACCAATACCTGCGCATTGAGCGGCACAGTTTGGACCATCGCTAATGGGACCGCTCTAATCATCCCAGGGGGCGTAACGCTCTCAAGTTCGGGAACAATCAATGTCTATGGCAGGCTGGACATCAATAACGGGACGCTCGCAAACCAGTTCGGTGGCTCGATAAGCATCAATCACACCGTATACAACGCCGGAGGGACGTTCACAAACAATGGGAGTGTAGTGAACGTGGAACACGGGAGAATTCGACTCCTACAGCACGCCAAACTAGTCAACCTAGGTAGTGGTGTCATCAGCAACTACGCACTGATAGCGAGCAACAATCATGGGTCGATAACCAACCTGGGCTCAATCACCGACTACGCCTTGGGCCGGATTGACAACGACAATCATGCAACCCTCAACAATGCCGGAACCATCGTGAACAGCCATAAGGGAAGGATATCCGGCGAGAACTACGTAGTGATCACGAACCTTGGTTCTGGAACCATCAGCAACAACGGTACCATAACTGTGTATGGCCATGGGACCATCGTGAACAACGGAACGCTGGCCAACCTCAATTCCGGGGCAATCAGGACCGACGTCCGTGGAACCTTCACGAACTTCGGGACGCTCACAAACCTTGGGACCGTGGTAGGCAGCGTCCTTAGCGTCATAGCGAATCATGGCATCATGACCAACAGCTTCGGAGCCGTCCTCCGGACCGCCACCCGAGGAACAATCATCAATTATCAGTCGGCCACAATCGACAACAGAGGCATCATGGCTACATACTGCCTTGGGACCATCGTGAACAACGGAACGCTGGCCAACCTCAATTCCGGGGCAATCAGGACCGGCGCCTGTGGAACCTTCACGAACTTCGGGACGCTCACAAACCTTGGGACCGTGGTAGACAGCGTCCTTAGCGTCATAGCGAATCATGGCATCATGACCAACAGCTTCGGAGCCGTCTTCCGGACCGACATCCTAGGAGCCATCATCAATTATCAGTCGGCCACAATCGACAACAACGGATCCCTGACAATCGGGAACTATGCGAAAATGGTCAACAGCGGGACCATCACCAACTACAACCCGGCCGTCATTCTTAACAGCCATAGGGCGGTCATCACCAACAACCTCTCTGGCACCATAAACAACTTCGGCCTAGTGAAGAACAGGGGCACCGTAGACAACTACGGGACAATACACAACACGGCAGACGGCGGAACGTTCAACCCTGCGGGGACGATAAACAACTACGGGACCATCGACTGACGACAAACGGGCAGTCGTAGTCTCGTAACTCCCCCTTTTTCGGAAACGCGGTCCTACCTGCTATGCATCTTGGCGCTGCCAGGTGGCTAGATGTCTGGGGGGTTGCGTCGCGCTCTACCTATGGACAGACGACGAGGAAGGATTTGGCAATGAGAGACGATGGTTTTGTCAACTTCATTGCACGGGAGTGTCCATCCACGGAGCGAGAACGAGGGAGGCGGGAGGTCAGCGCCCAGTGATTATGTCGCCGAAGCTTCCTGCCATGCAATCGACCCACATGCGTCCGTAGCCCACACCATTAGAGCGCGTGTAGGTCCAGGACCATACTGGTTCGCTGGTGATAGAAGGGGTATTGAAGTAATATGTGAGGTAACTGGTAGGATTGAACGGTGCCTGTCGGACATAGGTGCCCAGTAGTATTTGTGACCGATTGCCGCCCAAGTTGAACGCGCCGATGTAGCCGGTCGTAGGCTTGATGCTATGCGTCCCGCTGCACGTTTTTGTCCCCGTGGCCTTACAGTAGGGGCCCAGGAAAGTTCCTGTGAAGATCTTGACGATGGCGGCGTCCATGCCGCCAGAGCCACTGTGAGGCTCCGAGACGTTGGACTGCTGGCTGGACTGTGGGCTAAACGCTCCGGCAAAGGTCATCCAAGATCCCGAGTATTGGTCAAGCGAACAGAATGTGTTGGGGGTCGTATCATTGTTCTGCCAGATGATGAAGCTTTCCTGGAAGTTGTCAAGCGCCCAGTAGCCCACTCCTCCAACGTCTTCGTAATTGTGTACAGTCATTCTTGCGTTGATTATGGGAGCGCTTGACCAGCCGGTGGGCAGCGTGGTCGTGCACTGGACGGGCATCGTCGGGGGCGGTGCGTCTTTGGGGGTCGCCAAGGCGTATGGAATGGCCAGACAAGCGGCGAGGGATATCGCAAAGACAGTCATGAGTCTCTTATTCGCCCTGAGAATTCTCATCAGCAGCCATTGAAGATTACAGGAGATAACCCTATTGATTGGAGGGCGCTTTCAAAACCCTTGAAAGACGTCCTTCTGCTTCAAGGAAGCACGCGCTAACCTCGAAAGTGGCACTGGCCCTGTAAGAGCACTAGGCGGCCACCAACCTTGCAACAGCGCACACCAACCTTGAAGACTGCGTTCCGAAAGGAGAGGTCGTCCCCATGAACTCCACGCTGCTAGGCTTAATTGGTCAGTTGAGGAACCTCAGTCCGTTTGCTGGCTCAAGAGCCAATCAGTGACGAACACCACATGAGGGGGGGGTCCTGGCACGTCCCAGAGAAACGGGTTGCCGCAGGTTCAGCAGGGGCATACCACCGCGGCCGCCAGCCCGAACGCGGTCCAATTGTCGAGTCGAACAAATCCAACCCCTTCCGCCAAGGTAGGGTGCGAACGGTATGACCAACGTGGCCCTTGCCAGAAGCGGGGGAGAACTCAAAGGGAATACCCTCCGGGTCTACCTCTTCCTTCTTTCGAAAGGACCATGCGAACTTCGCGACGTCCAGAGGGCCCTCGGTTTCTCGACCCCCTCCCTGGCGTCCTATCACCTTAACAAGCTGATCGAGGCCGGTTATGCTAGTCGGAACTCAACCGGGGAATACTGCTCTGTCAAGGACGTCTCAGGGGAGGTCCTCGAGGGGTTCACCAGGGTCGGCGGAGCCCTCGTGCCCCAATTGACATTCTTCTCCATTCTGTTCACGGTGGTAATAATCTATTTTGGGCTGATGTCGTTATCCAATCCCGGATATGTTAGGCTGCTCGTTGCAGCCTCCATCGCGCTTGTGGCCGTCGTATGGTATGAGACGGCCAGAGTCTGGCGCAGACTGGCTTCCTGGAAGTAGCAGACTCTTTCAAGGGCCTTGAAAGCGCTTTCTAATCAGTAGCATTATCTCCCGTGCTCCCCAACGGCCACCTAGGAAGAATGTCAACAGGAACAAAGACCATCAAGTACTCGGCGGCAGCGGTCTTGCTGGCAGCCATCATCATAGCGTCTTCGATCTATTACGTATCACTTCCGACGACTTCACGATCCTCCAGCTCATCCACCATCTCCCCGTCCATTGGTCAGTCGGTACTGGTCGTCCAACTTACCGACCCTCCGAAGGTGCCGTTGGGGACGTTCTCGCTCAATCTGACCTACTCGGCGGTGATCCTTCTGGTCTCCGAGCCCGCCTTCAGCGGACAGGTGACGGTTAGTTCCGTTTCGATAACGCCCGCAGGAGGCTCAGCAACGGTGAACCTCTTCCGACTGCGGACCGTCTCGCAAACGATAGCCTTGGCCAACCTGCCGACAGGATCCGCGATCTACGCAGCCAGTTTCAAGGTCGAGTCCGTAGCCATCGACATCCGAGGGACGGCATATCAGGTTTCGCTAGCTACCGGCGGGACCGCCCTCGTTGCGACTCTGATTCATCCCGTTTCCCTGAACACGAACGAGACGGTGCTCCTTCAACTCAATCCAGTTGTGGTAAACACTCCCACAGGGTACCAGCTGATTCCCCTAACGGTCGGGGTCCTAAAGCCCCAGTCGGAGTTTCGGTCGGGCGACCAAGTCGTGGGAGCCAAGGACCAGATCACTCCGAAGGACTTGCAGGAGTTGTACCAGGCAAGGGCCCTGGCGGGCAGGTTGTTGGGCTGGTAGATTGGTCACGGCAGCCACAGCCACGAGCCTAGAATTCGTCTCCCAAAGCGAGGTGAGGGCCAGGGTGCTGACTGTACTCTCCAAGGCCAGTCGCACACCGACCGAAATCGCTCGACTAGAGGACAAGCACGTCAGCCATGTCTGCCGATCAATCAAAGAGCTCGAAGCTCAGGGCCTCGTGGAAGTCGCCTGGTCAGAATCCGGGGAGAGGTACTACAGAACCACCAGGTCTGGCTGCGCGCTCGTTCTCAACCTTTCACAGCGCACAAAGTGACAAGCGTCAGGGCACGCAATATTCAGGCTTCCATCGAAACGAGCGACACTACCCATGCTCGACCATAGGGGTAGCGGGCTCTGAGGGATTCTGGAACCGTGGGAGCCTTCACTCTCCGACCATCTGAACCACGATCTTCCTTGCTCTTGGTCTGATATCCAACTCGACAAGGACTACCTGTTGCCATGTTCCCAGAATGACGAGCCCATCGACGAAGGGCACCGAGAGGCTGGGTCCCACTAGCGACGCCTTGACATGCGACCGCCCGTTGTCGTCGTGCCAAGTCTTCTGATGCTCGTAGGGGATATCTCTAGGAGCGACGCGTTCGAGCATGCTTGGGAAGTCGTGTACCAGTCCCGGTTCGTATTCCATCGTCGTCACGGCCGCGGTCGAACCAGGCACGAAGACTGTCGCGATTCCGTTCTTCAACCCACTCTCTTTGACGGTCTTCTGAACGTCTTTCGTTATGTCGACGACATCGTTCTCGGCCCTGGTCCGTATTTCGAGCTGTCTGGTGACAACATTCATGCTGAGGTCTGCGGCGGTGCGGTATTTCACCAAGTGGTTCGCGACTTTGATCATAGTCCTTGCCACAAGTCGGGTAAGTAGCAGGAATCTAGCTATTCTGGACAAGCGAAGTCCATTCTGGGCTTATCTTGAATGGGCCGGGGCGGATTCGAACCGCCGACTTTCGCCGTGTAAGGGCTTGACGGGCTTGGCCTGACGTCCAAACCGAGCTAGACGACCGGCCCACCTCGTTCGCGATTCGGATCGCTAATAAACGTTGGAGGCCCAGATGAATTGGAGGGTCGTGTTTACGCAATTTCTCGACGAATCAGATTTAACCGACGGCCGTGGGCCAGGGTTGGCGCTAGTCGTGGGACCCAGACCTGTCAAGATAGTTGCCGTCCGAGCCAGAGAAATCCTCGACTCTCGAGGAAACCCGACCGTGGAAGCAGAGGTGATGACGACCTCAGTGGTCGGCAGAGCGAGCGTGCCTTCTGGCGTGTCGAAGGGATCTCATGAGGCCCTTGAGCTCAGAGATGGGGACCCGAATCGATTCCTCGGGAAAGGAGTCTCAAAGGCAGTCGCGAATGTGAACCGGGTGATTGGCCCCACGCTGAAAGGAATGGACTGTCGCGACCAGAGGGCGATAGATGAGAAGATGATTGGACTGGATGGAACGCCGAACAAGGCCAAGTTGGGCGCCAACGCAATACTCGCGGTTTCTATGGCGGTTGCCAAGGCGGCAGCTAATTCCAATTCTGTCGGGCTCTTCGCCCAGCTCAGGGCCTCTGCAAACTACACCCTCCCAGTGCCGATGATGAACGTGATCAACGGGGGCGAACACGCCGGGAACGAGCTTGGTGTCCAGGAGTTTCATGTGGAACCGGTGGGGGCGGACTCCTGCGCGGAGGCCATCAGGATGGGTGCCGAGGTCTACCAGTCGCTGAAGAAAGTCCTGACTGCTGAATATGGAAGGAATGCCATAAACGTGGGGGACGAGGGAGGATTTGCCCCTCCCCTGAGCAGGACAAGTGACGCGCTCGCTTCACTCAGAAAGGCAATTAGAAAGACCGGGTACGAAGAGGGAGAGGTCAGGCTCGGCATAGACGCTGCAGCATCGAGGTTTTACGACGGCAGGAAGAGAACGTACGCCATAGATGGAGAGCCTATGAGCCCGAATGAGCTCGAGGATTTCTACGCATCACTGAGAGATGAGTATGGATTGCTGACAATCGAGGATCCGTTCTCTGAGGGCTCGTTCGATTCCTTCGCCTCTATCACGAGGAGGCTCGGGAAGGAGACCAGGATAATCGGTGACGACCTCTACGTGACTGACGTCGCTAGAATGAAGAAGGGGATTAAGATGGGAGCGACCAATTCCGTCCTGATCAAGCTCAACCAGATCGGGACGGTCTCCGAGACTGAAGATGCGATAGGCCTCGCTGGAAAGGCAGAGTGGGATGTTGTCGTCTCGCACAGGTCTGGAGAGACTGACGACCCGTTCATATCTCATCTTGCGACCGCCTTCGGCTCTGCGTTCATCAAGGCAGGCGCGCCAGCCAGAGGGGAACGGGTGGCGAAGTACAACGAGTTGATGAGGATCGAGGAACAACTGGGTTCGAAGGCTCGATACGCGGGCAATCAGCTCGGTCTGTAGGCCAGTGGATTTCTGAGCGCAGGGGGTGGGACTTCCGAGCGGCCCAAGTCCCCACCTAAGGGGCCCATTTCTTGGGCCACCATTCGGACCCACGAGTCCCGTGAGAGACACAGGCTTAGCAAGCTTGCGCGACTTGTCTGCGCCTTACCAGGCTGCCCGTGTGCGACTCTAGGCTACCCCTGCGCAAGTTCAGTCTGATTCGTGGCCGTTAAAAAAGCTGTGAGTGGCGGCGGGCCCCTCGGAGTTCACCATCACTCTCCGCTCCCTTTTCGCCGGACTGGGAATCCCCCACGTAGACGAGGCAGCGTGGCCACGTCACCATAGGGCTGCTCCCTCCCGGACCTCGCCCAGTTCGGCAATCAAGAGTCAGGACCTCTCCTTCGAGAGGACTGCTCCTCATGA
>Ga0187865_1001879_pt1 | contig 21985 bp, 24 predicted proteins | sample June2016WEW_11_1_2_FD_132989 | JGI IMG/M metagenome (GOLD analysis project Ga0187865, IMG submission 132989) | Peatland microbial communities from SPRUCE experiment site at the Marcell Experimental Forest, Minnesota, USA - June2016WEW_11_100 | ecosystem: Environmental > Terrestrial > Soil >...
CCGCCGGCCAGTGTGGTTCGTTCCATGGTAGGTGGCAGGTGGTAGGGGGTAGGTGGTAGGATATCCACCTGGGCTGACACCTACAACCTGCCACCTGCCAACTGCCATGACACGCACCGTACGCTGGCTCTTCGCCGTCTGCCTGATCCCTGGCGTGACCGCGCCCGCCCACGCCCAGCAGAAGATCCCGATGCGCAGCCGCGCCGAGGCCGGCGCCGTCTCGCGCGCGCTCTCCGGACGGTCGGGTCCGCAGAACGTGAACTGGATCGAGGGTGGCCGCCGCCTCTCGTTCGTCGTGCGCGGCGACTCCGGCGAGCAGATCCGCGCCCTCGACCCGGCGTCGGGCGCCGACACCCTCATCTTCACGGGCCGCGGCCTCACCTTCCCGGGTACGACGGAGCCGTTCGCCTACAGCAGCTTCGAGTGGGCGCGCGATTCGAAGCACCTGCTGTTCCAGACGCGCTTCCGGCCCCTGTACCGCAACTCGGGGACGGCGGACTACTACGTCTTCACGCTGGCGGACCGCACGCTGGAGCTGGCGGCCAGCGGCGCGCGCACCGCCGAGCTTTCGCCCGACGGGAGGGCGCTGGGCTACGAGCGCGACGGCGACATGTACGTCTACGACCTCGCCGAGCGGCGCGAGACGCGCCTGACGAGCGACGCGACGGCGCTGGTCTACAACGGCCACTTCGACTGGGTCTACGAGGAGGAGTTCGGGTTCGCGCAGGCGTGGGACTGGTCCCCCGACAGCCGCCACATCGCCTTCTGGCAGGTGAACGAGAGCGCCGAGCCCGTGATCCAGCTCTCCGAGTTCTCCGGGCGCCACCCCACCTGGGAGCAGCTCCGCATCCCGCAGCCCGGCGACTCCAACGCCACCGTGCGGATCGGCGTCGTGGATGTGCAGTCGGGGAGCCGGGTCTGGCTCGACCCCGGCGAGAGCGGCGAGTACTACGTGCCGCGCATCTACTGGACGAGCCGTCCCGACACGCTGGCCGTCGTCACGCTGAACCGCGCGCAGAACGTGATGAAGCTCTGGTTCTTCGACGTCACGAGCGGCGGGAAGCGCCTCGTCCTGTCGGACACGTCCCGCACCTGGATCGACGTCTACGACTTCTTTTCCGGCGTGCAGGACCTGATGACGTTCCCCGAAGGGCTGCCCGAATTCTTCTGGATCTCCGACCGCGACGGCTGGCAGCACATCTACCGGTTCGACTACAGCGGCCGCCCGCTCGGCCAGGTCACGCGCGGCGACTGGAGCGTGATCCGGATCGCGGGCGTGGAGCCGCGCGAGCGGACCATCTACTACGTCTCGACCGAGGCCTCGCCCCTCGAGCGGCAGCTCTACGCGGTCCGGTTCGACGGGACCGGGCAGCGGCGGCTGACGGCGGAGGAGGGGACCCATTCCATAGACATGTCCCCCGACACCCGCTACTACATCGACCGCTGGTCCAACGTGCATCAGCCGCGCCAGGTCGAGCTGTGGGCGACGGCGCTTAAGGGCCGGATGCTGAAGAAGCTGGAGGACAACGCCGCCGTGACGGCGTGGCTCGGGACCCACGCGTACTCCCCGGTGGAGCTGTTCTCCTTCACGGCGTCGGACGGGCAGCGCCTCGACGGCTCGATCCTCAAGCCCCCGGCGTTCGACCCGGCGCACCGCTACCCGGTCATCTTCACCGTGTACGGAGGCCCCGGCTCGCAAGGCGTGTACGACGCGTTCGGCACCGGCGGCCTGTCCCAGTGGTACGCGCAGGAAGGGTATCTGGTCGTCAACGTGAACAACCGCGGCTCGGGCAACTACGGCAGCGCGTTCATGAAGGTCGTCTACGAACACCTCGGACAGTGGGAGAGCCACGACTTCGCCGAGGCGGCGCGGTACCTCGCGCGCCAGCCGTGGGTGGACAGCGCGCACATCGCCATCATGGGGACGAGCTACGGCGGGTACTCGACGCTCTACACGATGGTGTCGTACCCGGAGATCTTCAGCGTCGGGATCGCGAATTCGCCGCCGACCGACTGGCGGCTGTACGACTCGATCTACACCGAGCGGTACATGGCGCTGCTCGGCGACAACCTCGCCGGCTACGACAGCAGCTCGGTGCTCCTCAAGGTGAACCGCCTGCTCAAGGGGCGGCAGCACCTGCTGCTGATCCACTCGATGATGGACGACAACGTGCACCCGCAGAACACGCTCCAGCTGCTCACGGCGCTGACGAACGCGGGGTTCGACGCGGACCTGCGCATCTATCCGCCGGGCCGGCACGGCGCGGCGTACAACGGGCAGAGCGCGATGCTGATCCAGCAGGCGGAGGACGAGTACCTGAACCGGTGGATGCACTGACTAAGAAGGGATCAGGGGTTAGGGATTAGGGGTTAGGGGCATACGCCCCGTGGCCCACGACCCTAACCCCTAGACCCTAACCCCTAACCCCTAACCTCTCGTGCCATGGCCAATCGCGTATTCACCGATCGCGCGGGCAATCGCTGGGAGATCCGGACGCGCAGCCGCTCCGAGTGGGAATTCGAGCCGGTCGAGGGCAACCCCGGCCCGGCGCGGCTGGTCACGCCGCCCGGCTACGAGAGCGATCCCTACGAGATGAGCATCGAGGAGCTGCAGCGGCTCCTCGACGGCGCGTCCCCCCGGCGTCCGCCGAAGACGAAGTCGCCGTTCCTGGACTAGCGCGCCCTACACCCTACCCCCTATACCCTGCCCATGAATGCCATCCGCACCCCCGTCGCCATCGTCGGCTTGATGCTGCTCGGCGCCCCTCTCTCCGCGCAGACCCGATTGACGCGGGTCGAGCAGACGCTGCGGGACACGATCCTGAGCGAGCGCGCCGACGCGATCGCGTACCTCCAGCATGTGGTGGACATCCCGAGCAGCACGCTGAACGTGGGCGGCGTGCAGCGGGTCGGCGCGGTCTTCCTCGCGTCGCTCGACTCGCTCGGCTTCAAGACGACCTGGATCCCGATGCCCCCCGAGATGCGGCGCGCCGGCCATCTCGTCGCCGAGCACCAGGGCAAGGCGGGCCACGCGCGCATCCTGCTCATCGGCCACTTCGACACGGTCGTCGAGCCGGCGGGGGCCAACTTCGTGCGCGAGGACTCGACGGCGCGCGCCGTGGGCGGGAGCGACATGAAGGGCGGGGACGTGATCATCCTCTTCGCGCTCAAGGCGCTGGACGAAGTCGGACTGCTCCAGGACCTCAACGTCACCATCGTCTTCACCGGCGACGAGGAGGACCCGGGCGCGCCGCTCGCCGCCGCGCGGGCGGCGCTGATCGAGGCCGGGCACAAGAGCGACGTGGCGCTCGCGTTCGAGGGCGGGAGCCGCAGCGTCGCCACCGTGGCCCGGCGCGGCTCGAGCGCGTGGCGGCTCGCCGCCACCGGGCACCAGGCCCACTCGGCGGGCGTCTTCGGGCAGGGCGTAGGTTACGGCGCGATCTACGAGCTGGCCCGCATCCTCGACGCCTTCCGGCAACAGCTGGCGGGTGAGCAGTATCTGACGTTCAATGCGGCCACGGTCGTGGGCGGCACCGACGTGGCGTACGACACCGTGCGCGAGAGCGGCACGGCGTCGAGCAAGCTGAACATCGTGCCGCGTTCGGCCTTCGCGTCGGGCGACCTGCGGTTCATGACCCAGGAGCAGCTGGAGCGGACGCGGGAGCGGATGCGGCAGATCGTCGCGCAGCACCTGCCGGGCACCGACGCCCAGATCGCCTTCATCGACGAGTATCCGGCGATGCCGCTCACGCCCGGCAACCAGCGGCTGCTGGCCTTCTACGACTCGGCCAGCCAGGCGCTCGGCTTCGGGCCGGTCGCGCCGATGGACCCGGGGATGCGGGGCGCCGGGGACCTCTCCTTCGTGGCGCCGTTCATGGACGGGCTTGAGGGGCTCGGGGCGCTGGGGAGCGGGGCGCACTCGCCCGCGGAGCGCGTGAACCTGAACGCGCTCTCGATGCAGACGGAGCGCGCGGCGCTGATGCTTGCGCGCATTGGCGCGCGAGCCGCCAGCGAGTTCGCGCGGCCGGCCGCGGGCGCGCCGTGATGCGCCCGCTGCTCGCGGTTCTGCTCGTCTGCGCCGCGCCGGTCGCCGCGCAGCAGCCCGTGGTCGTGCTGCGTGCCGCACGCGCGCTGGACGGGCGGGGCGGCGTGGTCCGCAACGCCGATGTCGTGGTCGCGGGCGGGAAGATCGTGCGCGTCGGGCCGCGGGGCGACGTGCCGGCCGGCGCACGCCTGGTGGATCTCGGCGACCGCACCCTGCTCCCCGGTCTCATCGACGCGCACACGCACCCGGCGTGGTACTTCAATCGCCGGGGGCGGCTCCACACGCCGCGCGACGGCGACTCGCCGGCCGAGATCATCCTCGCCGAGGCGGCCAACGCCTACCGCACGTTGCTGGCGGGCTTCACGACCATCCAGAGCGTGGGCGACGCGCGCGACGCCGACGTCAGGGACTGGATCAGGACGCAGGGTCTGCCCGGGCCGCGCATCCTCACGTCGCTCGAGCCGATCACCGACGATCGTCTGTCTCCCGACTCGCTCCGGGCGCTGGTCCGCGCGCGGCACGCGGAGGGCGCGGACCTGATCAAGATCTTCGCCTCGGCGAGCATCCGGGACGGCGGGACGCAGACGATGTCCGATGCCCAGCTCCAGGCGCTGTGCGGCGAGGCGAAGGCGGTGGGCCTCCGTACGGTCGTGCACGCCCAGAGCGACGCGTCGGTGCGCGCCGCCGCGCTGGCGGGCTGCACGCAGATCGAGCACGGCATCTTCGTGCAGCAGGCCTCGCTCGACTTGATGGCGGCGCGCGGGACGTGGTTCGATCCGCAGTGCGCGCTGGTGCTCCAGAACTACCTCGACAACCGCCCCAAGTACGACGGGATCGGCAACTACAACGCCGAGGGCTTCGCGGCGATGGAGCGGGCGCTGCCGCTCACCACGGCGGCGACGCGGATGGCGCTCGCCACGCCCGGCCTCAAGGTGCTGTACGGCACGGACGCCGTGGCCGGCGCCGAGGGGAGGAACGCCGAGGACCTGGTCTGCCGGGTGCGGGAGGCGGGCGAAGCGCCGATGCACGCGATCGTCGCGGCGACGTCCCTCAACGCCGAGGCCCTGGGCCTCGGCGACCGCATCGGCGCCGTGGCCGAGGGCTACGAGGCCGACCTGATCGCGACGGACGGCGATCCCTCGCAGGACATCACCGCGGTCCGGCGCGTCAGCTTCGTCATGAAGGGGGGCACGGTCGTCCGGAACGACGGCACGCCGTGACCGATCAGCCGGGGCGGCTCCGCGTCCTCCTCGGCGCCGCATTCCTGATGGCCACGTCGGCCATCGGCCCCGGCTTCCTCACCCAGACGGTCGTCTTCACCGCGCAGCTCGGCGCGAGCTTCGGCTTCGCGATCCTCATCTCGATCCTCTTCGACCTCGGGGCGCAGCTCAACATCTGGCGCATACTGGTCGCCGCCCGGGCGCCGGCTCAGACCGTCGCCGACCGCGTGCTGCCGCACCTGGGCGACGTCGTCGCCGTGCTCGTGGCGATCGGCGGCCTCGCCTTCAACATCGGCAACATCGCCGGGTGCGGCCTGGGCTTCGAGGCACTGCTGGGTCTGCCGGTGAAGGTGGGCGCGGGGCTCTCCGCCGCGATCGCGATCGGGATCTTCCTCTCGAAGGAGGCGGGCCGGGCGATGGACCGGTTCGCCCAGGCGATGGGCGCCGTGATGATCCTGCTCGCGGGCTACGTGGCCTTCGCCTCGCACCCGCCCCTGGGCGAGGCCGCCGTGCGGACTGTGCTCCCGGCTCGGCTCGACGTGCTGTCCATCGTGACGATCGTGGGCGGGACCGTGGGCGGGTACATCACCTTCGCCGGCGGCCACCGGCTGCTCGATGCGGGGATCGCGGGGCCGGAGAACGTGGGGCAGGCGACCCGCTCCGCCGGGCTCGGCGTCGGCGTCGCGACCGCGATGCGCGTCCTGCTCTTCCTCGCGGCGCTCGGCGTCGTGAGCAAGCATCTCGCGCTCGACCCCGGCAACCCGCCGGCCTCCGTCTTCCGTCTCGCCGCCGGCCAGCTCGGCTACCGCCTGTTCGGGGCCGTGATGTGGGCGGCCGCGATCACCTCGGTCGTCGGCTCCGCCTACACTTCCGTGACCTTCGTCCGGACCCTGCGCGCCGGCTGGGAGCGCCACACCACGGGGCTGATCGTGGCGTTCATCGTCCTCTCCACCGCGATCTTCCTCACCATCGGGCGGCCGGTCGCGGTGCTGATCGCGGTGGGCGCGCTCAACGGGCTGATCCTGCCCGTGAGCCTCGGCGCGATGCTGGTGGCGTCGCGACGGCCCGCGCTGCTCAACGGCTACCGGCATCCGCCACTGCTCACCGCGGCGGGCGCCGTGGTGGTGCTCGCGATGGCCGCGCTCGGCGGCTACACCCTGATCACGGAGGTCCCGCCGCTGCTCCGGTAGGGGTTAGGGGTTAGGGGTTAGGGAAAGGCGCTTCGGGGCTCCCTCCCTGGCCCCCTAACCCCTAACCCCTTTCCGTTGAAATCAGCCCCCGTGTCAGGGTATGCTACACTGCTATGCCCGACGACAGGCTCATCGTCCGCGGTGCCCGCGAGCACAATCTCAAGAACATCGACGTCGAGATCCCGCGCGGCAGCCTGACGGTCATCACCGGGCTCTCCGGCTCGGGGAAGTCCTCCCTCGCCTTCGACACCATCTACGCCGAAGGCCAGCGCCGCTACGTCGAGTCCCTCTCCGCCTACGCCCGCCAGTTCCTCGGCCTGATGGAGAAGCCGGACGTGGACGTGATCGAGGGGCTCTCCCCCGCGATCGCGATCGAGCAGAAGAGCGCCGGCCAGAACCCGCGCTCCACCGTCGGCACCGTCACCGAGATCTACGACTACCTGCGGCTGCTCTACGCGCGCGCCGGCACGCCGCACTGCCCCAACGACGGCTCCCCCATCGAGCGGCAGTCGGCCAGCCAGATCACCGACATCATCCTGTCGTGGCCCGAGGGTACGAAGATCGAGGTCCTCGCCCCGCTGGTGCGCGGGCGGAAGGGCGAGTTCCGCGAGCTGTTCGACGAGGCGCGGAAGGCGGGCTTCGTCCGCGCGCGGGTGGACGGCGACGTGGTCGAGCTGGACAAGGTGCCGAAGCTGGGCCGCCGCGTGAACCACGACATCGCGATCGTGGTGGACCGGCTGGCGGTGAAGCGCGACGACCGCCAGCGCCTGGCCGACAGCGTGGAGACGGCGCTCAAGGCCGCCGACGGGGTCGTGGAGGTGGTCCGGTCCGGCAAGAGCACGACCTTCTCCGAGCGCTACGCCTGCCCGGTGTGCGGCCTCTCGCTGCCGGAGCTGGAGCCGCGGCAGTTCTCCTTCAACTCCCCGTTCGGCGCCTGCCCCGACTGCGACGGCCTCGGCACGCGGCGCGAGGTCTCGGAACAGCTCGCGCTCGGGGGCGACGCCATCTCGATCCTGGAGGGCGTCGTCCTGCCGTGGGGCGAGCCCAGCGGCTACCTGCGCAAGGTCATCCTGCCGACGCTTTCCCGTGAGCTGAAGTTCGACCTCAACAGCCCGTGGAGGGACCTGCCGGCCGACGTGCGTCGCGCGCTGCTCTACGGGATCGAGGGCAAGCAGCTCAAGTTCCGCTACGAGAGCGACAAGTTCCGCGGCGAGTACCAGTCCGGGTGGGAGGGGATCCTCCGGAACGTCGAGCGCCGCTACAAGGACACGACCTCCGACGCGGTGCGCGAGCAGCTCGAGGCGTACATGATCGAGCGGCCGTGCTCGACCTGCAACGGCCGCCGCCTCAAGCCCGAGAGCCTCTCGGTCCTGGTGGGGAAGAAGAGCATCGGTGATCTGGTCGAGATGTCGGTCGCCGCCGCGCTCGAGTTCGTCGAGGGCCTGCCCATCCGCGGGAACGGGAAGCCCGGTCTCGACCCCGAGGTCTCCGGCCCCATCCTCAAGGAGGTGCGCGACCGGCTCCGCTTCCTCGTCAACGTCGGGCTCGAGTACCTGACGCTCGGCCGCTCGGCCGGCTCGCTCTCCGGCGGCGAGGCGCAGCGCATCCGGCTCGCCACGCAGATCGGCTCGCGCCTCGTGGGCGTGCTCTACATCCTCGACGAGCCCTCGATCGGCCTGCACGCGCGGGACAACGCCCGCCTGCTGGCGACGCTGCGCGACCTCAGGGACCTCGGCAACACGGTGCTGGTGGTCGAGCACGACGAGGAGACGATCCGCGCCGCCGACCACATCGTGGACCTGGGGCCGCGCGCGGGACGGCACGGCGGCGAGGTGGTCGCCGCGGGCACGCTGGACACGATCCTCGCGAGCCAGGCGTCGCTCACCGGCCGGTATCTGCGCCGCGAGCTCAGGATCGCCACGCCGGCCTCGCGCCGCACCCCGGAGCAGGGGAAGGTGCTGCGCCTCATCGGCGCGCGGGAGCACAACCTCAAGAACCTGACGGTGGACTTCCCGCTCGGGCTGTTCATCGCGGTCACCGGCGTGTCCGGCTCCGGGAAGTCCAGTCTCGTCACCGACATCGTCTACCAGGCGCTCGCGCGCCACTTCTTCGGCGCCAAGCTCATCCCCGGCGATCACGACCGGATCGAAGGGCTCGACCTGGTGGACAAGGTGATCGACATCGACCAGAGCCCGATCGGGCGTACGCCGCGCTCCAACCCCGCCACCTACACGGGGCTCTTCGCGCCGATCCGCGACCTCTTCGCCGAGCTGCCGGAGGCGAAGATGCGGGGCTACGGCCCGGGGCGCTTCTCCTTCAACGTGAAGGGGGGTCGCTGCGAGGCCTGCCAGGGCGACGGCCTGGTGAAGATCGAGATGCACTTCCTCCCCGACGTCTACGTGCCGTGCGACGTGTGCCGCGGGCGCCGCTACAACCGCGAGACGCTCGAGGTCCGCTTCAAGGGGAAGAACATCGCCGAGGTCCTGGACCTCACCGTGGCCGAGGGGCTGGAGTACTTCGAGAACCAGCCGCGGGTCTTCGCCAAGCTCGAGACGCTGAACGACGTGGGACTCGGTTACATCCACCTCGGCCAGAGCGCGACGACGCTGTCGGGGGGCGAGGCGCAGCGCGTGAAGCTCGCCACCGAGCTGTCGAAGCGGGACACCGGCCGCACCCTGTACATCCTCGACGAGCCCACCACGGGTCTCCACTTCGAGGACGTGCGGATGCTGCTCGAGGTGCTGCACCGCCTGGTGGAGAAGGGGAACACGGTGGTCGTCATCGAGCACAATCTCGACGTGGTGAAGACGGCGGACTGGATCATCGACCTGGGACCGGAGGGCGGCGACGCCGGCGGGCGGATCGTGGCCCAGGGCTCCCCGGAACAGGTGGCGCGGCAGGCCGGCTCGCACACGGGGAAGGCGCTGGCGCCGATATTGGCGTCTGCCCGCAAGTCGGCCTAGATTGGCGCGTTAGCGAAACTTCCGGGCCTGTGGACTCGTCGTTGCAGTAGCCAGTCGAGGAGGAGCCGCCATCATCAATCCGGGTGACTTCGCCGTGTACGTCTTCACCATCGTGGCGGGGGTGGGGTCGGTGTCCATCCTCGGGGCCATCGCCAGGCGGATCGCCGGCTCGAGCGCGCGGCGGCTGAAGGTCGAGAGGGGTGCGAACGGGATGGTGATGGGCCTCCGCGTCGGCGACACCGACCCCGGGTCTCAACAGGCGGTCGCGCAGCTGGCCGCCGAGCTGGAGGCGGTGCGCGACGAGGTCACGGGCCTGAGGCGCGAGATGGACGAGGCGCAGAACCGCCTGGATTTCACCGAGCGGTTGCTGGGGCAGGTGAAGGAGCGGGGTCTGCTGAACGCACCGAAGGACCGAGGTCCGAGTTGAGCGGCCCCGAAGCCATCGTCGCGGTGGTGTTCTTCGCGAGCGTCGGCGGCGTGGGGATGACGTTGGCGCGCGCGTTTGCCAAGCGCATCGCCGGGGGCGGGGTGGGCGCCAGGGAAGTCGAGGCGCTGCGGGACGAGGTCGCACAGCTCAGGGCGGAGGTGGACGACCTCCACGGCCGCGTCGCCCCGGTGGACGAGATCCAGAACCGCCTCGACTTCGCGGAGCGGCTGCTGGGCCAGGCGCGCGAGCGTGGGCAGCTGAGCCCACCCGCGGACCGATAGGGGTACGCATGGACTGGACGGGTCTCGTTGCGATCGTGATGGTCTTCGGCACCGGGATGGTGGGGCTCGTCGCCTTCAGCCCGATCGGCCGCGCGATCGGGACGCGCATCCTGCGCAAGGCGGGCGCGCCGCCGGAGCTGGGGGAGCAGCTGGACGACCTCGCCGACCGGGTCGAGGGCATCCAGCGGCAGGTGGCGGAGCTGGCCGAGCGGCAGGACTTCGCCGAGCGGCTGCTGGCCAAGGTGCGGGAGAAGGAGCTGCCCGCGGGGGGAACGGCACCGTGATGCAGGGACCGACTCCCCAGGAGATGGTGCCGATCCTCATCCCGATCTTCGGGATGCTGACCGGGATCACGATCACCGGCTTCGTCGTGCTGGGCCCCGTGGGCCGGGCGGTCGGCCGGGTGATCATGCGGATCTTCGGCGCCGACCGGGAGCAGGCGTTGCCGGCGGGGGAATTGCAGGACATCCGGGGCCTGCTGGAGGATCAGAGCGGGCGGATGGAGGCGGTGCAGCGCCAGCTCTCGGAGCTGGCCGAGCGCCAGGACTTCGCCGAGCGGCTGTTGGCCCAGGGCCGGAAGGAACCGCGGCTCCCTGGCGCCGGCGGCGCCGATGAGTGAAACATTGATGGCGGGCAGCCTGCCGCCGTCCTGAAGGAGTGGCCATGGTGAGTCGGGAGGACTTGGAGGGCTTCATCTCGAGGCTGGAAGCCGAAGGCATCCACGCCCGCGAGATCGAGTCCGGCCTCTGGGTGCTGAACGCCAACGGCGACGGGCCCGAGGTGGCTGTGCACTACGCGCCGCCGGTCGTCGTGCTGCGCGTCAAGGTGATGACGCTGCCCAAGAAGCTGAAGAAACCGGACCTGTACCGGCACCTGCTGGAGCTGAACGCCAAGGACCTGGTCCACGGCGCGTACGGGGTGGACGGCGGCGACATCGTGCTGTCGGACACGCTCGAGCTGGAGAACCTCGACTTCAACGAGTTCCAGGCGAGCTTCGAGTCCATGACGCTGGCGCTGGCGTCCCACCTGGCGACGCTGGCCCCCTACCGGGAAGCGTGAGGCGCTATGGGAATCTTTGACCGCTTGTCTACGCTCCTCCGGTCGAACATCAACGACCTGATCAGCAGCGCCGAGAACCCGGAGAAGATGCTGAACCAGCTGATCCTCGACATGCGGAGCCAGCTGGCCAAGGCGAAGCAGCAGGTCGCGGCGGCGATCGCGGACGAGAAGAAGCTCCAGGCGCAGGCCGAGCAGGAGAAGAAGCAGGCCGACGACTGGGAGAAGCGCGCGATGCTGGCGGTGCAGGAGGGGCGCGACGACCTGGCCAAGCAGGCGCTGCTCCGGCACTCGGAACACATGGAAGGCGCCGTCCAGCTCGACGAGACCTGGCGCAAACACGCCGGCGAGACCGAGTCGCTGAAGAACTCGCTGCGCGCGCTCAACGACAAGATCGAGGAAGCCAAGCGCAAGAAGAACATCCTGATCGCGCGGCAGCGCCGGGCCGAGGCCCAGAAGCGCATCCACGAGACGATGGGCTCGATCAGCGACAAGAGCGCCTTCGAGACCTTCGAGCGGATGGCCGACCGCATCGAGCAGAACGAGCGCAGGGCGCTTGCGGCGGCGGAGCTGTCCGAAGAGCTGTCGGGCGACTCGCTCGCCAAGCAGTTCGAGCAGCTGGAGTACAAGGCGGACGCCGATACGCAGCTCCTGGCGCTGAAGCAGAAGATGGGGCTCCTCGGCGCGGGCACGGCCGAGCAGCCGAAGCAGCTCGGCGCGGGTGCCGGAGCCGCGGGCAAGGCGACCGACGTGCACGACGCGGAGGTGCTCGGCGAGGCGGAAGGGGACGAGGAGGACAAGCCGCCGCGCAAGAAAGGCTGAGTGCCACTGACTGACGCCGTCCCACCGGTGCGGCGCGCCGCACCGGTGGTCCTGGTCCTGCTCGTGGCCGCGCTCCTGCTGTTCGTGTGGCGGATCGCGGCGCTGCTCCTGCTGGTCTTCCTCGCCGTCCTGCTCGCCGTCTATCTCTCCGCGCTCACCGACGCCGTGGTCCGCTGGACCCGGGTCCCCCGCCCGCTCGCCCTCACGCTCGCCATCGTCGGCACGCTGGCGGCGGTGTCCGGCGTCGCGGTGCTGGTCGCCGCGCCCGTGGTCCAGCAGACCGCGGACCTGATCGCGGCGGTGCCGCAGTACCTGAACGCCCTCGACGCCCTGATCGGCCGCTGGATCCAGCGCTTCCCGCAGCTCGCCAGCGCCGGCCTGGGAGCGGGACAGACCGGCCTGGTGTCCACGTCGCTGCAAGAGGGCGCCGAATTCGTGCGGCGCGGGATCATCCCCACCGCGACGGCCACGGGCATGGTCCTGATCGACGCGGTCGCGGTGCTGGTGATGGCGATCTACCTGGCGGTGCGTCCGGCGGTCTACCAGGAAGGGATGCTCGCGCTCGTGCCGCCGCGGCACCGCGCCTTCGCGCGTGCCATCGCCCTCGACGTCGCGCAGACGCTCCGCGCCTGGGTCGGCGCGCAGCTCACCGCGATGGTGGTGCTGGCCGTGCTGACCGGCATCGGGCTCCGCCTGCTGGGCGTACCCTACTGGCTGGCGTTCGCCGTCTTCACCGGCGTCGTCGCCCTGATCCCCTTCTTCGGGACGCTCTTCTCGACGCTCCTGCCGGCGCTGCTCGTGCTCCCGGAGCGCGGGCTCCTGGTGGCGCTCGCCGTGGCGTCCGTGGGCGTCGTGGTCCACCTGATCGAGGCGAACCTCGTCAGCCCGCTGGTGATGGAGCGGAAGGTGGCGCTCCCGCCCGTGCTGACGATCCTCAGCGTGCTGATCGCGGCCGAAGTCTCCGGCCTGCTCGGGATGGTGGTCGCCGTCCCCGTGCTCGCCACGGTCGTCGTCCTCGTACGCCACATCCTGATCGACCGGGCGTACGGCGAGCGCCCCGAGGACGCGGTCGTGATGGAGCCGGCGGTGCTGGTGACGACCCGGGAGATGCCGGTGCAAGGGATCAGGGGTTAGGGGCTAGGGGTCAGGGGAAAAGCACGAGGCGCCACGAGACCCGCGGCGCCTTTGTCTTTCCCTAACCCCTAATCCCTAACCCCTAACCCCTCGTCCACATCTCCCCCGGCGCCCGGATGCCATACGCCACATCCAGCAGGGCGTCCGCGGCCACCCGCAACGGATCCATCAGCGGCGTGTCCCGGAACGTCTCCGGCGTCAACGCCACGGACACCTCGGTGCAGGCCGGCACGATGACCTGTGCGCCGTGCTCGACGCACCACCGCCCCGCCGCGAGCAGGTGTGCGCGCGCCTCCGCGGTCACCCGATCGCCGGTCGCCTTGATCCCCGTCGCACTGTCCCCGATCGCGGCGCCCACGCGCGCCTGGATCTTCGAGCCGATCTCCGGAGCGACCGCGACCAGGTCCCGCGCCTCGAGCGCACGCTGGTAGAGCCCCGCGCTCAGCGTGCCGTCGGTCCCGAGCAGGCCGACCTTCGTTCCGGCCGGGTGCGCCGCGCGGACGGCGGCCGCCACCAGCTCCATCAGGTGCACCCACGGGATCCGGAGCGACCGCTGGACCTCGCCGTGCCAGGCGTGCGCGGTGTTGCAGACCACGAACAGCGCGTCGGCGCCGCTCCGCTCCAGGAGCTTCGCGTAGGCGGTCAGGTGGGCGAGGGGACTCGCGCCCCCCTCGAGGAGAGCGCCGGTCCGGCCCGGCGTCGACGCGGCGCTCGCCAGCAGCCAGACCGGGTGGTCGCGGTCGCCGCGCGCGCCCCGCTCGTGGCTGCGCGCGAGGATCTCGCGCTCGAATTGCACGTGGGAGAGCGGCCCGAGGCCGCCGAGGATGCCGGGCAGGTATCGCTGTCCCGGGGAGAGGAGCTGGGGATCGAGCGCCATCGCGTGCCGCCTCCGTGGAGCGCCGCTATACGATAATGTGCGGGGAAGCGGCCCGTGGCCGCCACACCATTCGCGGCCTACATTCTCCAGCCATGGCGCTCGCCCCCACCTTCCTCGCCGTCGCCGACGGCAGCTTCGGCGTCATCACCGCGAAGACCGCCGTCTCGGCGATCCGCTACTTCCCCGAGCGCGTGGTGGGCGTTCTCGATTCGACCGCGAGCGCCCGCACGGTCCAGGAAGCGGTCGGCTTCGGCGGCGCGATCCCCATCGTGCGCACGCTCGAGGAGGGGCTCGCGCTGAAGCCCCCCCCTCAGGCGCTGCTGATCGGCATCGCGCCCCGCGGCGGGCGGCTGCCCCCCGCGTGGCGCGGCTGGATCGAACAGGCGATCGAGCGCGGCCTCGAGATCTGGAGCGGGCTCCACACCTATCTGAGCGACGATCCCGATCTGGCGGCGCGCGCGCGCAAGCGGGGCGTCCGCATCTTCGACCTGCGGAGGCCGCCCGAGGGGCTCCCCGTGGCCAACGGCCGCGCGCGGCTGGTGGACGCGCTGGTCGTCCTCACCGTCGGTTCCGACTGCAACAGCGGGAAGATGACGGCCCTGATCGAGATCGAACGAGGTCTCCGCGAGCGCTCGGTGGGCTGCCGGTTCGTCGCGACGGGACAGACCGGGATCCTGCTCGCGGGCAAGGGGATCGCCGTGGACGCGGTGGTGGGGGACTTCATCGCCGGCGCGACGGAGCAGATGGTCGTCGAGGCCGCCGGGGGCGCCGACGTCGTCCTGGTCGAGGGGCAGGGAAGCCTCATCCATCCCGGCTATTCGGGCGTCTCGCTCGGGTTGATCCACGGGAGCTGCCCCGCGGCGATGATCCTCTGTCACCAGCCGTCGCGGAAGCTCGTCTCCGAGTACCACGGCGCCAGCGCGTTCCTGCCGATCCCGCCGCTCGCGCGGCTCGTCCACCTCCACGAGCAGGCCGCGGCCCTCGTGAACCCGTCGCGCGTCATCGGGATCGCGCTGATGACCTACGATCTTCCCGAGGCCGCGGCCCGCGACGCCGTCCGGCGCGCCGAGGACGAGACCGGCCTCCCGGCGACGGATCCGGTCCGCTTCGGCGTCGCCCCGCTGGTCGAGGCCATCGCTGCGGCCGCCGCCGCCCGCCACGCCGCGCGGGCGAAGGCGCCCGCGTAGGTTCGCGCCCTCCTCGGGCGCTTCCGGTACCAGCAGAACACACAGATCGCGTTAGGTTCGCGCCGCCTCGACGAGCGAGGTGGTGCGTGCCGGCGTTCGCCCATCTGTTCGACCTCAACACGGGAGCGAACCAATGAAGCGGACGATCTACGCGCTGGTGTCGGCGTTGGCCCTGCTGGGCTCGGCGCCGGCCGCGAGAGCGGAGCCGTTGCTGAAGTGCGTGGAGGAGCAGATCGCGGACTGCGACGCGCGGTTCCCGCCGTCGGACTACCGCAACATCGCGATCCGCGGGTGGTGCTACATGATCGGCACCGCCATCTGCAAGGCCAGCTGACGCGATCGCAGCCTGAGAGACCGCAACCGAGACCGGGAGCCTGGACTGGGAATGATCACGAGGCACGCCTGCCGCATCGGCCGCCGGGGCTCGGCGCAAGCCGCCGCCCTGGCGGCGCTCCTCGCCCTGGGCTGCGCGGCGCCGCCCCTCCAGCCGCGGGCCACGCGCGCCTCGCTGGAGCGGCTCGCGGCGGCTGCGACCATCGACATCTACCGGCGCCCCACCCGGCTCGCGCGTCTCCTCGCGGGCCGCGCCGTCCTCTACTTCTTCCGCACCGACTGCCCGCACTGCGCGCGTGACCTGGCTGCGGCGCGCGCGCTGGCCGCGGCGCCGGGCTCTCCCGCCCTGGTGCTCGTTTCGCGCGAAGGCCCTTCACGCCTCCGGGCCGCGCTCGGGCCGACGCACCTCGCGCGCCTCGTCGTCCTCTCCGACGGCGACGGAGCGCTGATGGACACGGCGCTGGTCACGCGCTTCGTGCCGCGCGTCGTGGCGGTCGCCGGGTTCCGCGTGCTCCTCGACCAGACGGGGCACGAGGGCCCCGGCCTCGCCGGGGCCGTGGCGATCGCCGCGTCGCAGGGGCTCGAGCGGTGAGACTCGTCCTGGTCGAGGCGCTCACGTTCGCGAGACGCCTGGCGCGCCGGCGCCTCGTCGCGGTCGTCTTCGCGCTCGACGCCGCGGCCCTGGCGTGGATCGCCCTTGCCTCGCCGCCCGGCTCCGTCCGCGCCGCGTTCAGCGCCGCCCACGGCCTCGGCGCGCTCACCGCGCTCGTGCTGGCGGCCGGCTGCGTCGCCGACGATCGGAGCGCGGGCCGGCTGGTCTTCGGCGCCACGCATCCGGCGCCGCGGTCGGCCTGGGTGCTCGGGCGCTGGCTGGCCGTCGGCGCGCCGGCCGCCTGCGTGACCGCCGTCGCGGCCGGCGTCGCGGCGCTCGCCGGGCCGGGCCTCGGGGGAGTGGGCGCCCTCGCGCTCGGCGTTGTCGCCGCGATCCTGCATGTCGCCGCGTTCGCGGCGCTGGCGGTCGCCCTGTCGTGCGCCGCCGGGAGCACGGCCCAGGTGCTGACGCTCCTCGGTCTCCTGGTGATCGGCCTCGTCCCGCCGGAGATCCTGGGGAGCATGCTTGCCGCGGCGTGGATCGAGCCCGTGACGCGGGTCGCCTGGTCGCTGCTGCCAACGCCGTGGGCGCTGGACCGCGTGCAAGCCTGGGCAGCGGGCGCCGAAGGCCCGCACCCGGTCCTTGCATTGGCCCTCCTCGCGCAGACGCCGCTCTGGCTCGCTGCCGGAGCGCGGGAAATGGCACGGGCCGAGCTGGGAGCGCGGGCGCTTTGATGCGCGCCACCCTGCTCGCGCTCGGGCTCACGCGCAGCTTCGCCGCCGGCCGCCGCCAGAGCCGCATCCGTGCGCTCGATGGCGCCGACCTCGTGGCGCTGGCCGGCGAGTGCATCGGCCTGGTCGGGCCCAACGGGGCGGGGAAGTCCACCCTGATGGCGATCGCCGCCGGGCTGCTGGAGGCGGACGGCGGCGAGGTCTGGGTCTGCGGACGGCGGGCACCGAGCCGCGAGGCGCGGCGGAGCGTCGGGTTCGCGCCGGAGCAGCCCGCCTTCTTCCCCGAGCTGACGGTGCGCGAGGTGCTGGCGCACTTCGCTGCGGCGCACGCGAGCAACGCCGTCGCGCGGCGCGCCCGCGTGATGGAGGCGCTGGTCCTGGGCGGGCTCGAGGAGTGGGCCGAGCGCCGCGCCGGCACGCTTTCGCACGGCATCGCCCAGCGGCTGGCGCTGGCGCAGGCGGCACTGGGCCACCGCGAGCTGGTCCTGCTGGACGAGACGTTGTCCGGCATCGATCCGTTGGCGCAGCGCGACGTGCGCGAGCGCATCCGCTCCATCGTGGAGCGTGGCGTCACCGTCGTCATCGCGTCCCACGATCTGGCGGCGGTCGAGCGCCTCGCCCACCGCGTCGCGATCCTGAACCGCGGCCGCACCGTCCGCGTGCTGGAGGCGTCCGACCTCGCGCAGGGGCGCGCGTTGGTCATCGTCGTGGAAGGGTCGCCGCGGGCGGCGGCTTCGGCCCTGGCGGAGCGCTATCCGCAGGTGGTGTGCGAGCCGGCGGGCGCGCGCGTGGCCATCGGAGCCCGCGAGACCCCGGAAGGGATCCTGGCCTACTGCCGGGAGCGCAGGATCGGCGTCCGCGCCTCGCGCGTCGTGTCGCGCACCCTGGAGGAAGTCGCCGTCGCCACGCTCCTCGATCAGGAGGCCGGATGAACAGGGATCCGATGCGCGGGGCGGTGCTGCCCCTGAGAACGCTCTGGTCGCCCGGCGCGGCGCTGGACGCCGCGGCGGACCACCGCGTGATCGCGCCCGTGAGCCTCGTCCTCGCCGTCGCGGCACTGGGCGCGCTCACGTTGCCGCGCCTCCTCGGCCTGCTCGACGTCGTCCTCCAGCCGACGGGTCAGGAGGTGCTCGACGCCCATCTCGGCGTGCTCCGCATCGGGCTCGCTCGCCTGCTCGTCTTCGAGCGCCTCGTCGTTCCGCTGCCCTTCGTGGCGGCCGGGGCGCTGCTCGCTCTGGTGGCCGCTCCGGTGCTTTCCGGGCGCGGCGTGACCGCCGGAGCGGTCTGGGCGGTCCTCGCGCTCGGGGCCGCGCCCCTTCTCGTGCAGCGCGCCGGGGAGTTGGCGGTCGTGCTCGCCACGCCGGCCGCCGGCCTCGGGCCCGGCGACGTCGCGGGCCTCCCGGCGCGCTTCAACGTCGGCGTCGCCGGCGCGCTGAGCGCGGCCGGGGTCGCCGCGCCGGGGTGGCTCGGCGTCGCGGCGGAAGCGGCGAACGGCGTGGGGCTCTGGGTCGTGACGCTCTGGGGCTGGGGGCTCGCGAGGCTCGATCGCGACGCGAGCCGGTCGGCGCGCGCTCCACATACCATATGGTGGTGCGTCGCCGCAGCGGCGGCGTACGCCGCAGGGTGGGCGCTCTACGCCGCCCTGTATCCGACCCTCCTCCTGGTGGTGATGGGGGCGCCGTAGCCCCAGGCGGACGCGGGCCGGCGCTGGCGCAGGCAGTTGAACCGGGCCACCGGGTCCGCTAGCTTCGCCCGCTGTGATCCCACACGTCGCGTCGTTCCCGCTGGCGGCGCCGCTGCTCGCGCGCGGCGTCAACTGGCAACTGGACCTCGACCTGCTGCTCCGGGGGGCCGGCAAGGCCGTCATCGTCCTCGTGGTGGCCTATCTGGCGCGGTGGGCGCTGCACCGGCTGTCGCGCCGTTTCGCGCTGCGCGCGCAGGTGGGGGATCCGGCGACGGTGGGCGCGCGGGCACAACGCGCCGCCACGCTCGCGCAGCTCGTGAACGAAGTGGGCCTGATCGTCATCGTCATCGTGGCGGGACTCCTGATCCTCGACATCTTCATCAACATCGGCCCGCTCCTGGCCGGCGCCGGCGTGCTGGGCTTGGCCGCGTCCCTCGGCGGCCAGGCGCTGATGAAGGACATCGTCTCCGGCTTCGTGATCGTGTTCGAGGACCAGTACGTGGTCGGCGAGCGGGTGCGGCTGGGCGACGTCGAAGGCACGGTCCAGCAGCTCACGCTCCGCAGCACGGTGATCAGGGCCGACGACGGCACCCTGCACTTCGTTCCCAACGGCAATGGCACCCCCGTGGCGAACCTCTCCCGCCGGAACGCGGGCCGCACGGCGCGATGACGCTCCGCCTCTTCAACACGCTGACGCGGCAGCTCGAGGACTTCGCGCCCCTCGCGCCGCCCAAGGTCACGCTCTACACCTGCGGCCCGACGGTCTGGAACTACGCGCACATCGGGAACTTCCGGACCTTCGTCTTCGAGGACGTGCTGCGGCGCTACCTCGGGTACTCGGGCTACCTGGTCACCCACGTCATGAACCTCACCGACGTGGACGACCGCACCATCGCGGCGGCCGCCAGGGCCGGCGTCTCGCTGACCGCGCACACCGCGCCCTACGTCGAGGCGTTCTTCGCGGACCGCGACTACCTGCGCCTCGAGCCGGCGGCGCACTACCCGCGCGCGACCACGCACATCCCCCAGATGGTGGCGTTGATCGAGCGCCTGCTCGAGCGGGGCGTCGCATACAAGGGCGACGACGGCTCGGTCTACTTCGCGATCGAGAAATTCCCGACCTACGGCCGCCTGAGCCGCGTGGAGCGCCGCGACCTCAAGGCCGGGGCGCGGGTGTCGAGCGACGAGTACGCCAAGGAGGACGCGCGCGACTTCGTGCTCTGGAAGGCGGCCAAGCCCGAGGACGAGAAGGTGGGCGCCGCGTGGGACGCGCCGTTCGGGCGCGGGCGCCCCGGGTGGCACCTCGAGTGCTCGGCGATGTCGCAGCACTACCTCGGCGACACGCTCGACCTGCACGCCGGCGGCGTGGACCTCATCTTCCCGCATCACGAGGACGAGATCGCACAGTCCGAGGGGGCCACCGGCCGGCCGTTCGTCCGCTGCTGGCTGCACGGCGAGTTCCTGCTGGTGGACGACACCAAGATGTCGAAGCGCTACGGGAACTTCGTCACGGTACACGACCTCAGGGACGACGGCCGCGATCCCTCGGCGCTGCGCTACCTGCTCTGCAGCACGCACTACCGCAAGCAGCTGAACTTCACGCGCGACGCCCTGGAGGCGGCCGCGGCGGGCGCGGCGCGCCTCGGCGAGCTGCGCCAGCGGCTGGTGCGCGCGACGGGGCAGGTGGGCGGGGGCGGCGCGCTCGCCCCGCTCGCCGAAGGGCTCGAGACGGAGTTCAAGGCGGCGATGGACGACGATCTCGACGCGCCGCGCGCCGTCGCCGCGCTGATGAACTTCGTCCGCGACGCCAACCGCGCGCTCGACGCCGGCGGCGTCGGTCGCGAGGAGCTGGAGCGCGCCCTCGGCGCCTTCGACCGGACGACTGGCGTCCTGCAGGTCGTCCCGGCGGAGGCGACGGTCGGGCGCATCGAGGCACCGACGGCGCCCCCGCAGGCCGTGGTCCGCATCGCGCCGCCCGAACCGGGCGAGGACCTCGGCGCCTGGGCCCGCCGCATGGCCGAAGCCCGCGCCCGCGCCCGCGGCCGCCGCGACTTCAAGGCCGCCGACGAGGCCCGCCGCCTCCTCGCCGAGCACGGCTTCGAGGTCCGGGACACCAAGGACGGCGCCGTCGAGCTCAGGCCCCTCGGTGCGAAACCCCGCCCCGCTTGACCCCTTCCGTGGCACACATTATGCTTCAAGGCTCGCGCAAACTCGACTGTTTGGCGCGCTGACGTAGCTCAATAGGCAGAGCAGCTGATTTGTAATCAGCAGGTTAAGGGTTCGAGTCCCTTCGTCAGCTCCAGTGGATAAGGAGAGGAGCCCCCGGGCCGGACGACAGACCACCCCGCGCAACCGCACGCGGGGTGGTCTGTTCAGGGGCCCAACAGAACTGGTAGGGGTGGGGTGCCCGAGTGGCTAAAGGGAGCAGACTGTAAATCTGCCGGCGTACGCCTACGAAGGTTCGAATCCTTCCCCCACCACTGCGGGCGTAGCTCAGTTGGTAGAGCGTCAGCCTTCCAAGCTGAGGGTCGCGGGTTCGAGCCCCGTCGCCCGCTTGCTCGCGTAGCTCAGTCGGTAGAGCGCGTCCTTGGTAAGGACGAGGTCAGCGGTTCAATCCCGCTCGCGAGCTCTGCTGGAAAGACGAAGGCGTGAGAAGTGAGACGTGAGAGGTGAGACGTTCAGGTGAGACGTGAGAGGGCGAAGGCGTGAGAGGTGAGCCGTCGCCGCCCTCACAACTGACGACGTGAAAGACGGGCATCCATAATGGCTCGCGACAAGATCATCCTGGCGTGCGGCGACTGTAAGGAGCGGAACTACTTCACCACCAAGAACCGCCGGAAGCATCCCGAGCGGGTCGAGTGGAAGAAGTACTGCCCGCGGTGCCACAAGCACACGCTGCACAAGGAGACGAAGTGAGCTTCACCACGATCGCCATCGCCGTGGTGGCGCTCGCGGCGTTCGCCGCCGTCCTCGTCTGGCGCGCCCAGGTGCGCGACATGGCGCGGCAGACCGTGACGTTCGTCGGCGAGGTCAACGGCGAGATCCGGAAGGTCACCTGGCCCGACCGGACGCAGCTCCGGAGCGCGACCGGCGTCATCATCCTGTTCGTGGTGATCGTCGCGATCATCATCGGGTTGATGGACGTGATCCTCCAGGGGATCCTCGTGAAGTGGCTTCCGGCGTGGCTGCGGTGACGGGGGCGGGGACGACGATGGAGCACCGCTGGTACGCGATCCAGACGACCGCGGGCCACGAGAACAAGGTCCGCTCACTGATCGACCGCCGCATCCAGGAGGACCCGCGCCCGGCCGAGGAGAAGCCGATCCGCCAGGCGCTGGTCCCGACCCAGGAAGTGGTCGAGATCAAGAACGGCAAGAAGGTCAACGTCGAGCGGAAGCTGTACCCGGGGTACGTGCTCGTGGAGATGGTCGCCAACCAGGAGA
>Ga0187865_1001891_pt1 | contig 21897 bp, 17 predicted proteins | sample June2016WEW_11_1_2_FD_132989 | JGI IMG/M metagenome (GOLD analysis project Ga0187865, IMG submission 132989) | Peatland microbial communities from SPRUCE experiment site at the Marcell Experimental Forest, Minnesota, USA - June2016WEW_11_100 | ecosystem: Environmental > Terrestrial > Soil >...
AAGCAGGCCTAGGACGCAGGGAGGCCGCATACCCGTAGGTATGCGGCCGACCGAGGACAACGGCATGCGCCGCGTTTGCGGGCCGCCAGACGCACAACCGTACTTGTGGCCGCGTCCACTAGACAACCGGCTCTGGGGGCTCCGCCGCCGTCTTCCCACCCGCCAGTTTCCGGAGGTGCGACGGTTGCGGACCCGCGGGCACCAGTAGCTGGTGGCTCTCGATGATCGCTGCGGCGACGTCGGCGAGCTTGTGCCCGTTGTGCTGTGAGTGGTCGCGCAGCATCTCGAAGGCTGCGTCGCCGTCGATCGCATGACGAGCCATCAGGATGCCTTTTGCCTGCTCGATGACAGCGCGGCGGCCGAAGGCTCCTTGCAGGCTGTGGTATTCGGTGAAGCGCTGGAGGGTGATGTCGATCGCGCTTTGCAGCTCCTCGGGGGTGGTGTCGACGATGTAGGCGAAGACGCCGCGCTTGGCCGCCTCTCGGACGTAGGCGGGATCCCGTGCCGCGAGCAGCGCGATCACCGGGCAGGAGGCGTCGCGGACGATTTCGCCGATCAGGTCGAGCGCATGTTCCGAGGAGAGGCCGAGCCCGACGAGTGCGACGTCGGGATGCTCTCTCGCGGTGACCGCGCCGACCTCCTTGACGTCGACCTCGCGCGCGATCACCTCATGGCCGAGCCCGGCGACGACCTGCGCCAGGAGCTCGAGCCGGTCGCGTCGCTCGTTTGCGATCAGGACGCGAAGGTGCTCGATTCCGCTCTCGGCCATCGCCCGATCGTGAGGGCGTGGGACTAATGTCATAGGCCGATCCGTACAGGCCCACGATACACTCGCGGCACGGCTTCTTCAACGGGCCGTCGTCGTGGAAGAACGCCGTCCGCGGGTCACAGCAATCGGCCCGCAACGATCCGCCCTCAACAGCGTGGGGTGGAGGAGTTCTTGTCCGCCGCAGCTCCCTGGCGGGCGATGAGGCTTCAGGCCGCGAGGGAGGATCGATGGGGGGGACGCAGACGATCCACGAGGGCGAGGCTCACGCGACGCTCTCGCACCATCGGCAGCGGGAGATCGGGCGCGAGCTGCAGGCGAGGCTGGTCGAGTTCGTCGATCTCGCGCGGCGCGGCAAGGAGTTGCACTGGAGCGTCGTCGGGCCGGACTTCCGGCCGCTTCACCTTCAGCTCGACGAGCTTGTCACCGCCTGGCGCGGGCTGGCCGACTCGGTCGACGAGCGGGCGGTGGCGCTTGGCTACCAGCCCGACGGCCAGGCGGAAACGGTCGCCGAAGCGATCCTGATCGAGGTCGTCAATGCGCTCGAGCAGCAACTCTCGATGGCTCGTGCCCAGCCGACGCTCTGACCGATTCGTGGAGATCCGTGTCGCCCCGCCGGGCGCGTCTGAGGTCGTGCGGTGGTGGGGGGGGCGGACACAAGAGCGACTCTGACGCGGCTGCTGCTGCTAGGACTGGAGCTCGTCACGTTGGATGGCGTGTGCGACCGTGGCGGCGGGTAGGGGCGTCGCTATCGGCGCCCGGCTCGCTCGTGGTTTGCGCGTGCGCTTGGGTCGCGGCTTAGCGGGTGTCGCCTGCTCGGGCGGCGTGGCGTCCGTGAGCACGTCGTGCTCGGGTTCGCCTCGCAGGAGCCGCTCGAACTGCTCTTTGTCGATCGTTTCGTGCTCGATCAAGATCGCAGCGATCTCGTGGAGAGCCTGCTCGTGTTCGAGCAGCACCTGGGCGGCGCGCCGGTGCGCCTCTCCGATCAGGCGGTAGATCTCCTCGTCGATCTCGTGCGCCATCTCCTCGGAATAGGAGGGCTCGGCCCCCAGCTCGCGCCCCAGGAACGGCTGGTGAGGGTCGGAGCCGAAGACACGTGGGCCGAGCTTGTCGCTCATGCCGAAGCGGGTGATCATCTGCCGCGACATCGCCGTCGCCCGCTCGAGGTCGTTGGCGGCGCCGGTCGTGATCTCCTGGAAGACGAGCTCCTCGGCCGCGCGGCCGCCGAGCATCATCGCGAGCTGGTCCATCAGCGCCGAGCGCGAGGTCAGGAAACGGTCCTCGGTCGGTAGCGAGACGGTCAGCCCGAGCGCCTGCCCGCGGCTGACGATCGAGATCTTGTGGACCGGGTCGGTGTGCTCCAGGAAGTGCCCGACGAGGGCGTGGCCCATCTCGTGGTAGGCGGTGATCTTGCGCTCCGCCTCCGAGAACACACGCGTCTTCTTCTCCGGTCCGGCGATCACGCGCATGACCCCCTCCTCGAGCTCGTCCTGGCCGATCGTCGTCCTCCCACGCCGGGCGGCCAGGAGCGCAGCCTCGTTGATCAAGTTGGCGAGCTCGGCGCCGGTGAAGCCGGGCGTCGCGGCCGCGAGCGCGTCGAGGTCGATCTCCGGCGCCAGCGGCTTCCCCCTGACATGGACCGCGAGGATCTGGCGGCGGCCGCTGCGGTCGGGCCTGTCGACGACGATCTGCCGATCGAAACGGCCTGGGCGCAGCAACGCCGGGTCGAGGACGTCCGGGCGGTTCGTCGCCGCGATCAGGATGATGTTCTGGTTGACCGAGAAACCGTCCATCTCCACGAGCAGCTGGTTCAGGGTCTGCTCACGCTCGTCGTTGCCGCCGCCGATGCCGGCGCCGCGATGGCGGCCGACCGCATCGAGCTCATCGACGAAGATGATGCACGGCGCCGCCTCCTTGGCCTCCTTGAACAGGTCGCGCACCCGGCTGGCGCCGACGCCGACGAACATCTCGACGAAGTCCGAGCCGGAAATCGAGAAGAACGCGACGCCGGCCTCGCCCGCAACGGCGCGGGCGAGCAGCGTTTTGCCGGTGCCGGGCGGGCCGTAGAGCAACACACCCTTCGGGATGCGCGCGCCGAGTGCCTGGAAGCGCCTCGGATCGGCGAGGAACTCCTTGATCTCCTGCAGTTCCTCGACCGCCTCGTCGACGCCCGCGACGTCCTTGAAGCCGATCGTCGGGAGATCCGGGGCCAATCGTCTCGCCTTGTTCTTGCCGAAGCTCATGATCTGGCCGAGACCGCCCGCACCGCCGGCACCGCCGCGCATCCGCCGCATCACGAAGATCCAGACGCCGGCGAGCAGGAGGAGCGGGAGCACCGAGCCGAGGATCGACGTCCAGGCCGAGCCGTGGCTCGGCGCCTTTGCAGCGAAGTCGACCTTCTTCTGTTCGAGCAAGTCCTGCAGCTTGAGCGCCGACTGGTCGCTCGGATAGTTCGCCTGCAGCGCGTCGCCGCCGGCCAGCGTCGCCGTCACGAGGAGAGCTCCAGGGTCGAACACGACCCGGTCGATCGAACCGGGCTTGGCCTCGACACGGGTGATCAACTGCGAGAGATCGGTGGTTTTCGTCGTGTGCGCCGGCGCATGCTTCCGCGCTGATGTGAACTCGTAGCCGATCACGACGATCGCGAGCAAGAGGAAGACGCCACGAACGAAATACGGTGACGGACGGCGCATCTGGTGGTTTCGGTCCTCCTCAGCGCGAAGCTACGTCGCCGGCCATTGCGTTCAGGTCGACGAACCGCCCTGACCTACTCTCTTGAGGATGGGCCTTTCGCGGGGCCGGGTCTTGTGGCACCGCCTACCGTCACGACGCCAATCAGTGAGGCCCCGTACGTTGAGTGTAGCGCGAGCCTCCTTCGCCGTGGGCCCGCGGCACCGGCTCAGGCGCCGTCGCGGTCGCCGTCACCCGCGGGAACCAGAGAGACTCCACGTGCCGGACACTCGCGGCGGGCATGAACAGAAGGAGACGACGTGACGTCGAGCGCGGTTTTGAAGTTCATCGGGCATGAGTTGACCAGGCGCGGGCCGTTGTCGCCGGCTCTCATCAAACACGAGACGGAACGTGCAACCAGCCTGCAGAGCCGGATCGCCGACGCGGTCACCGGCTTCGCGGGGTCGATGAGCTTCGTGTACGTCCACATGGCGTGGTTCGCGTTCTGGATTCTGTTGCCGGCCGAGAAGTACCCGTACGGGCTGTTGACGATGATCGTGAGCCTGGAGGCAATCTTCCTCTCGACGTTCGTGATGATCTCCCAGAACCGCGCGGACGCGCGACGGCAGGTGTTTGCCGACAGCCAGTACGAGATGATTCAGGAGGAGAAGAAGCAGAACGTCGAGTTGATCGAGCAGGGCAAACGCATCGAGCAGCTCACCCAGTCAGTGCTGGCGCTGACCCAGGAGGTTCACGCGACGCTCGGCAAGCGTTAGTCACCAGTCGAGATTGGTGCTTCGGCGCAGGCGTAGGCTCGGAGCGCGATCGAAAGAGGAGCCTGATGGTTTCGGGATACATCCTTGTCGAGGGTATGCGCCCGAGTGCATGTCTCGAAGGCGTTCCGCTCACGCTGACGAAGATCGAACGCTACTCGGTCAGCAACGCGACGCCGGCTCAGCCGCCTGTCTGGACGACAGTGGAGTTCGAGTTCCCCGAGGAGGCGTCGGAGGGGGTGGCGAACGCACTCGCTGAGGTAATTGACGAGCACGGCGGCTGGTACTCGCACTTCAACGTCAACGGTGAGACGTTCGTGATCTACGCGCGTCGCATCTTCCGTTACCCGAGCGGTGACAACGTGGGGCGCGCAGAAGCCGAGGAGTACGGTCGCGCGGCCGGCGTCCCCGACGCCCAGCTCGACTGGGACGAATACGAGTAGCGCCCTCGAAGGCTCAGCCGCGGTGTGAGTTCGTGCGACGAGTAACCCGCCGCAGCGGGCCGGTACCGCTGCGACCGGCGACAGATCGGATCAGGGGGTACCGGTGCGCTGGAAGACGGTCTTGATGTTCCGCTTGGCGTCGGCCTGTCCGACGAGCACGAACTTCGGGGAGAGGGCGACCACGTAGGATCCGGGCCGCACGTCGCCGGTCGAGTCGACGCGCGTGCAGGTCACGTAGTTCACCTTCTGGCTCGGGCTGGTCTTGACGAAGCAGACGACGTCCGTGCCGGTCACGCTCGCCTTCTGCCCGGGACCGAGCCGGATCACGCCGGCGCCGACCGCGCCTGCGAGACCGGCGAAGACGAGCGCCAGCGTGAGAGCGATCGCGAGGACGAGGCGCTTCATCGGGACGAGCGGACGCTTGCCTGCATGCTGTGATGCTCGCGGTCCGGCCCGCCGCCGGCATCCGAGGATGCCCTGAACGCCCTCCGGGAATGCGCGGACCGCAGTGTGACGACGTCCTCCGCCGTTGCGCGCGCCGCAGGCGCACGGGTGGCTTGGTGCGGTAGCCCAACTCAGTCGCCCTCCTCGTGCAGGACGAGGCGGAGATAGGCGATCCGGCCGTTGCGGTTGCCGGCCACGAGTTGGCCGTAAGTGCCCCAGAGCGGTGGCCGACGTGCCGCACAGCCACTGGGACGACCGAGAGCATTACTTTGCAGCGCGGGAGTTCGCGGCGTTCATCGGAGCACACGGTCTCGTGTGCGATTGCGAGGTTTGCTGTTGGTCACGGCGGGTGGGAGACTTGTGGTCCGATGAGCACCAGGGGACAGGCAGAGACCGCCGGCCGGCAGCGTTTGCTCGTTCCGGAGGAACGACGTCGGCTGATCCTGGAGATGCTGCACGAGCGGCGCAGCGTCACCGTGACAGCGCTCGAACAGCAGTTCGGCATCTCGCCGATGACGGCACGGCGCGACCTGATGATCCTCGCCCGCGAGGGTCGCGCGCGCCGGACGCACGGTGGCGCGATCCTGCCCGATCTCGCCGCGCACGAGGACTCGTTCCGCCATCGCCTCGAACAGGAGGTAGCCGCAAAGCAGAGGCTGGCGCAGGCGGTGCTGGAGACGCTGGAACGGAGCGAGACGATCTTCATCGACTCTTCCACCACCGCCTACTACCTGGCGCAGGCGATCGTCGAGGCCGGGCTGGGCCTCACGGTGCTGACGAACTCGCTGTCGGTGATGAGCCTGATCGGCAGCGCAGGCGGGCCGAGCCTCGAGCTCGTCGGTCTCGGAGGCAGCTTCCGGAAGCTGACCCATTCGTACGTCGGCTCCGACACCGTTCGGGCGCTTCAGGGGTATCTGGTCGACCGGGTCGTCTTCTCGGTCAAGGGCATCACCCAGGAGGGATTCCTCACCGACGCCGACCCGCTCGAGGCAGAGGTGAAGCGCAACATGATCGGCCACGCGCAGACGGCGGTTCTGCTCGCGACACCGCAGAAATTCGAGGACCGCGGCCTCAGCATCGTCGCGCGCGCCGACCGGATCGACGTCGCCTACGTCATCGACCGCAAGGACGCGGCAATCGACGTCCTGGAGCGCGCCGGTGCCGACGTCCACCGCATCGTCTGAACGGGCCTTCCCCAAGATCCGCCCTCGCACGACGCGTAACGTCCTGACGCTTCTGTGGGTTTGCCGATCTTTGCTGATCATTTGGTGCTATTGATTCGGTTCGAAATGACTCGTAAGCTTGCTTCTGCCGCACAATCGATCACAATCGATCAGACTCGTCCGGTGAGCAGTGCGCGCCGGCGAGGGGAGGTGGTCCGCTGAGCCTCACGTAAGGTTGGTAGACCTGGTCCATGCCTTTTCCGCTGAAAGGATCAATGGCAATGAACAAACGGGTCGTTTGGGCGGTGACGGCGGCAACAGCCGCAGCGGTCATCGCCGTCCTCCCAATGGCCGCGACATCGGCCTCTCCGCCTCTGAAGAAGGGGCTCAAGGTCTTCGTCATTCCGAAGAACCTCGGCAACCCGTACTTCACCACCTCGGACAGCGTGAAGTCGGGCGGTGCGCTCGCCGCGCTGAAGGCGCTCGGCGAGGTCGGCAAAGAGACAAGCGGCACCGCTGCAACGTCGGCGTCGGAGATCCCCGCGATTCAGGCCGCGATCACGAAGGGCGCGAACGCCTTGATCGTGTCGGCCACCGATGCGGCTGCGCTCTGCCCGACGCTCAACTCGGCGATGAAGAAGGGCATCACGGTCGTCACGTACGACTCCGATGCGCCGGCCTGCCGTGACCTGTTCGTGAACCAGGCGGACACCAAGGCGATCGGCACGAGCGAGGTCGACCTGCTCGCCTCGGAGATCGGCAAGTCGGGCGAGATCGCAATCGTCTCGGCGGCGGCTTCTGCGACGAACCAGAACGCCTGGATCGGCTTCATGAAGCAGGAGCTCACGAAGTACCCGAACATGAAGCTCGACGCGGTCGTGTACGGCAACGATGATCCGACGGTGTCGACACAGGTGACCCAGGGTCTGCTCCAGCAGTACCCGAACCTGAAGGGGATCATCTCGCCGACGACGGTCGGCATCGCAGCGGCAGCCGCGGTGCTGGACACGTCGCAGTACCGCGGGAAGGTCCTGCTGACCGGGCTCGGGACGCCGAACTCGCTGCGCAAGTACGTCAAGGACGGCACGATCCAGGGCTTCGAGCTATGGAACCCGGCCGACCTCGGCTACCTCGCCGCGTACGCCGCCGTGAACTACGCCTCGAAGGTGATCACCGGCAAGGCAGGCCAGACCTTCACGGCCGGCAAGCTCGGCAAGTACAAGATCGGCGCGAAGAGCACGATCCTGCTCGGACCGCCGTTCGTCTTCAACAAGGCAAACATCGACAAGTTCAACTTCTAGGCGGGACCGCGGGGCGCCGGCGCCTGCCGGCGCCCCGCGAGGCCGTCCTGGAGCACCGCGACGCATGGGCGACAACGACGTCGGCGAGCAGACTGCGCTCCTCTCGCTACAACATGCGAGCAAGGCCTTCGGCGCAGTGCAGGCGCTCGAAGACGTTTCGCTCGATCTCTATCCCGGCGAGGTGCACGGGCTGGTCGGGGAGAACGGCGCCGGCAAGTCGACGCTCGTGAAGATTCTCGCCGGCGTGCACTCGCCGGAGGCCGGCCGGCTGCTCGTCGGCGGGCGGGACACGGTGCTGAGCGGCCCCGCCGCCGCGCGCGACGCAGGCGTGGCGATCATCTACCAGGAGCCGACGCTCTTCCCCGACCTGACGGTCGCCGAGAACATCTTCATCGGCCGCCAGCCGCTGACCACCGGCCGCCGGATCGACGGGCGCGAGATGCACCGCCAGGTCTCGGCGATCTTCGAGCGGCTCGGTGTCCGGCTCGACCCGGGGCGGATCGCACGCGGCCTGTCCATCGCCGAACAGCAGATCGTCGAGATCGGCAAAGCGCTCTCGCTCGACGCGAAGGTGATCGTGATGGACGAGCCGACTGCGGCGCTCTCCGCGGTCGAGGTCGCGCGCCTGTTCCGCGTCGTCGAGACGCTCCGCGAGCACGGCGCGGCTGTGCTGTTCATCTCACACCGCCTCGGAGAGGTTCCCCAGCTCTGCCAGCGTGTCACCGTGCTGCGAGACGGAAAGCTGGTGCTCACGCGCCCGCTCGCCGGGCTCACGACGGACGACCTCGTCCGCGCAATGGTCGGCCGCGAGATCCAGGAGCGCGCCGCCGGCGGACGGAGCACCGGCGAGATCGTGTTGCAGGTCGAGCGGCTGACGCGGGAGGGCGTCTTCGTCGACGTCTCGTTCGACGTGCGCGCCGGCGAGATCGTCGCCCTCGCCGGTCTCGTCGGCGCGGGGCGCAGCGAGGTGGCGACCGCGATCTTCGGCATCGACCGCTACGACGCCGGCTCGGTCAAGCTGGGCGGACGCAAACTGCGGCGCGGCTCGCCGACCGCCGCGATGGCGGCGGGCATCGGCTTCGTACCGGAGGACCGACGCCAGCAGGGTCTCGTGATGGAGATGTCGATCGCCCAGAACGTCGCGCTCGCATCGCTGGGACGGCTCGGCCGTATCGGCTTCATCCGCGGTGCCGCCGAGCAGCGGTTCGCAGCCGACTGGGCCGTGCGGCTCGGACTTCGCTACGGGCGGCTTACGAACCCCGCCAGCTCCCTCTCCGGCGGCAACCAGCAGAAGGTCGTGCTCGCGAAGTGGCTCGGACGCAACCCGGCGCTGCTGATCGTCGACGAGCCGACCCGCGGCATCGACGTCGCCACCAAGGTAGAGGTGCACCGACTGTTGACCGAGCTCGCAGCGGAGGGCGTCGCCGTGCTGATGATCTCCTCGGAGCTTCCCGAGGTGCTCCTCCTGGCCGATCGGATCCTCGTCATGCGCGAGGGCCGGCTCGTGACCGAGCTCGCGCACACCGAGGCGACCGAGGAGCGGATCGTGGCGGCCGCCGCGGGCGGGGTGAGCGAGGAGGCTGCGTGACCACAGGCGTCGAGACGCCTCTGGAGGTCGCCGCGCTGGACACAGCGGGCACGCGCCACCTGGTCGACCTGGTCTTCCGGATCCGCGAGTTCGGAATCGTGGCCGCGCTCGCGCTGCTCGTCCTGGTTACCGCGAGCATCCAGTCGCGCTTCCTCACCCAGACGGAGCTGAAGTTCATCCTGCAGGACACCGCCATCTTCGCCCTGCTCGCGCTCGGCGAGACGATGGTCGTCGTCAGCCGTAACGTCGACCTGTCCATTGGGTCGGTCGTCGGGCTGTCCGCCTTCGTCTCCGCAAACGTGTTCGGGCAGGTCCCCGGCGTTCCCATTCCCGTCGTCTTCCTTGTCGGCCTTGGGATCGGGTTGGTCTGCGGCGCGGTGAACGGGCTGATCTCGGCGGTCGGACGCGTCCCGAGCCTCGTCGTGACGCTCGCGACGCTCTACATCATTCGCGGCATCGACATCCTCGTCGTCGGAGGCGGCCAGGTCGTTGCCAGCTCACTGCCCAACTCATTCGTCCTCATCCCCAACGAGTCGATCGGCGGCGTTCCCTACCTCGCGATCGTGATCGCGGCAGTTGTCGTGGCAGGCGCGTACTACCTCCGCTCCTACCGTTCCGGCCGCGAGCTGTACGCGATCGGCTCGAACCCCGACGCTGCGCGGCTGGGCGGCATCCCGATCGCGAAGCGTGTGTTCACGGCCTTCGCCGTCAGCGGCGCGATAGCCGGCGTCGCCGGCGTGCTCTACGCCTCGCGCTACGGGACGATCGACTCCACAGCCGGCACGGGCTACGAACTGCAGGTCATCGCCGCCGTCGTCGTCGGCGGAGTGGCGATCTTCGGCGGCAGCGGCACCGCGATCGGTGCGGCGCTCGGCGCATTGCTGCTCAACACGATCATCTCCGCGCTCTACGTGCTCGGCGTCTCGCCGTTCTGGGACCAGGCGATCTCCGGGCTGCTGCTCATCACGGCGATCGCGCTCGACCGCGGCATCTCGGTTCGCCTGACCGCGGCGCTGCGCAAGCGGAGGTCACGCCTTGGCGCCTGACCCGAATTCGACGCCTGCCGAGTCCGCGAGCGCCACGGCCGAGAACCAGCCGCCGCGCGTGGGCCCCCGCCGCATGCAGGCACTGCTCCGGTGGGAGAGCGGACTCGCTCTCGCCGCCGTCTTCGTCGTGCTCTTCGGCTCCACGTCGTCCTCGCAGTTCCTCACCCAGCACAACTTCTTCTACCTCTGCCTGAACGTCGGCGAGGTGGCGCTGATGGCGCTGCCGATGACGCTGATCGTGATCACCGGCGAGATCGACCTCTCCGTCGCCTCGACGCTCGGCATGTCGAGCGCTCTGCTCGGTGACCTCTGGACGCACGGCTGGCCGATGCCGCTGATCATCGTCACCGTGCTCGCGACGGGAGCCGTAGCCGGCGCGTTCAACGGCCTGCTCGTGACGAGGTTCGGCCTTCCGTCGCTCGCGGTGACGATCGGCACGCTCACCCTCTATCGCGGCATCGCCGTCATCGTGCTCGGCCCGAGCACGATCTCCAACTTCCCGGGCCGCTACACCGACATCGGCATCAATCCGATCCCTCACACCGGCTTCGTCTCCTACTCGGTCGGCTTCTTCGCCGTCCTCGCGGTGCTCTTCGGTCTCGCGTTGCACGTCACGCCGTTCGGGCGCACCCTGTACGCGATGGGCCTGAACAAGGACGCCGCCCTCTACGCCGGCATCCGCGTCAAGCGGACGAAGACGCTGCTCTTCATCATCTCCGGCGTCGTCTGCTCACTGGCGGGGATCCTCTGGACGTTCCGCCTCGCAACGGCGGTCCAGGACAACGGCCTGGGTCTCGAGCTGAACGTCGTCGCGGTCGTGTTGCTCGGCGGCGTCTCCATCTTCGGCGGCAAGGGGTCGATCGTCGGCGTCGTACTGGCCCTCTTCGTCTTCGCCGCACTGCAGAACGCGCTCTTCCTGACGAACTTCGACCAGCGGGCGCTGGGCATCGTGACCGGCGCCTTGCTGCTCGTGAGCGTCCTGCTGCCGAGCGCCGGCTCGTTCGCGCGGCGCGGACGCGAATTGCTGCGGCAGCGCAGCCGCCGCTCGCGAGCCCTCGCCGAGGCGGTGCGCCCGTGAACGCCCACGAGAGCCGGCAGGGACTGCGGCGGCGGAGGCCGTTGCTGGAAGGAGCGCCGTGAGCGCCTCCGTCCACGTCGCGATCGATCTCGGCGCCGAGAGCGGCCGCGCTCTGCTCGGGCGCTTCGACGGAGGGCGGCTCGCGGTCGAGGAGCTGGCGCGATTCCCCAACCGGCCGGTGCGCCTTCCCGACGGGTTGCACTGGAACGTGCTCGGCCTCTACGACGAGATCGCCTCGGCGCTCGCGGGCGCTCACGCTGCGGGAACGGAGGTGAGAAGCATCGGCATCGACTCCTGGGGGGTCGACTTCGGGCTGCTCGACTCCGACGGCGCCCTCATCGGCAATCCCCTGCACCATCGCGACGGCCGCGGCCGCGCGGCCATGGAACAGGCGCTCGCGCTCGCCGGCCGCGAGGAGATCTACGAGACGACCGGCATCCAGTTCATGCCGATCAACACCTTGTTCCAGCTCGTGGCGCTTGCGGGCACCTCCGCGCTCGAGCGTGCGCGGACGCTGCTGCTGATCCCGGACCTGCTCGGCTACTGGCTGACCGGCGAGGCGCGCGCCGAGGCGACGAACGCCAGCACAACCCAGCTTCTCGACGTGCGCACGGGCGACTGGGCGCGGCCGCTCATCGACCGGCTCGAGATCCCGGTCCGTCTCTTCCCACCGGTGCTCGAAGCCGGCTCGATCCTAGGCAGCCTGCTCGGGCAGGCCGTGGAGGCGACCGGACTGCCGCGCTCGACCCCAGTGGTCGCCGTCGCATCCCACGACACCGCCTCCGCGGTCGTGGCCGTGCCGATGCGGTCGCGCACGTGCGCGTACATCTCGAGCGGAACCTGGTCGCTCGTGGGCGTGGAGCGCGACGCGCCGGTGCTCGGGCCACGCGCGCTGGATGCGAACCTCACGAACGAGCGCGGCTTCGGCGCCACGATCCGCCTGCTCAAGAACGTGATGGGGCTCTGGCTCGTCCAGGAGTGCCGGCGCGCCTGGTTGCGCGAGGGCACGGCGCCCGACTACGCAGAGCTCGTCGAGCACGCCGCAGCGGCTCCGCCGGACGGGCCGCTGTTCGACCCGGACCAGCCGGAGCTGCTGACGCCGGGCGAGATGCCGTCGCGTATCCGCGCGCTCTGCGCGCGGAGCGGGCAGAGCGATCCGGTCGAGCACGCGGTGCTGCTGCGCGCGATCTTCGAGAGCCTGGCCTGCAAGTACCGGCACGTGCTCGACGAGCTCGAGGCCGTGACCGGCGAGACCATCGACACGATCCACGTCACCGGCGGCGGGTCGCAGAACGCGTTCCTCTGCCGGCTCACCGCGAACATCTGCGGCCGTCTCGTGCTTGCCGGGCCGGTGGAGGCGGCCGCGCTCGGGAACGTGCTCGTGCAGCTGCACGCGTTCGAGGAGCTCGGCTCGCTCGACGACATGCGCGAGCTCGTACGACGTTCCACCGCGGTCACGAGCTACGAGCCCGTCGGTGATCCCGGCCCGTGGGCCGCGCGGTACGAGCGCTTCCGCACACTCGTCGAGTCCCGCGTCCCAGAGGAGGCCGCCCGATGACGAACGACCGTCCCCATGTCGAGACCGCGCTCCGCGCGCAGCGGGTCGAGACGCCCTCCTGGGCGTTCGGCAACTCGGGCACCCGCTTCGCTGTCTTCGCGCAGCCCGGTGTCCCGCGCAATCCGTTCGAGAAGCTCGAGGACGCCGCCGAGGTGCACCGGCACACCGGCATCGCGCCCTCCGTCGCGCTCCATATCCCGTGGGACGACGTCGACGACTTCGACGCGCTGCGCGAGCACGCGGACGAGCTCGGCCTGCGCCTCGGCGCGATCAACCCGAACCTCTTCCAGGAGCCCGAGTACAAGCTCGGCAGCCTGTGCAACCCGGACGCAGCCGTACGCGCCCGCGCGGTCGCCCACATCCTGCACTGCGTCGACGTCGCGCGTCGCGTCGGCTCGGGCGCCGTGTCGCTCTGGCTCGCCGACGGCACGAACTACCCGGGCCAGGATTCGTTCCGTGCCCGTCGCGACCGACTCGTGGAGGCGCTCCGCGAGGTCTACGCGTCACTGGACGGAGACGTGGAGCTGCTCGTCGAGTACAAGTTCTACGAGCCGGCCTTCTACGCGACGGACCTCGCCGACTGGGGCTCGGCGCTTCTGCTCTGCCAGGAGCTCGGGGAGCGGGCGCGCGTCCTTGTCGACCTCGGGCATCACGCGCACGGCGTCAACATCGAGCAGATCGTCTCGCTGCTCTTCGGCGCCGGTCGGCTGGGAGGCTTCCATTTCAACGACCGCAAGTACGGCGACGACGACCTGATCGTCGGCTCGATCGACCCCTTCCAGCTCTTCCTCGTCTACGCCGAGCTCGTCGCTCTCGACGCGCCCGCCGCGGGTGTGCGCTTCACGATCGACCAGTCGCACAACGTCGAGCCGAAAGTCGAGGCGATGATCCAGAGTGTCCTCAACCTGCAGGAGGCGTACGCGAAGGCGTTGCTCGTCGACCGTGTCGCGCTCGAGGCGGCGCAGTTGCACGGAGATGTGCTGGCTGCGCACCGCGTCCTGCTCGACGCCTTCCAGACCGACGTCCGCCCGCTCTGCGCGAAGGTCCGAGCCGACCTCGGCGCCTCCTCCGACCCGATCGGCGCCTTCCGCGCGAGCGGCTACGCGGAGCGCGTGGCCGAGGCGCGTGCCGAAGGTACCGCGGCCGCCTGGATCTGACCAACCACCATCGACAGGAGCACACACTGCATGGCAACGACCTCGCCTCCGAGCGTTCCGAACCTCTGGGACCCGGCGTGGGCCGGTAGCGAGCTCGCTGCGCTCGTCTACCGCTCCAACCTGCTGGCCTCCGACCGCTCGATCGTCAACTTCGGCGGCGGCAATACGTCGACCACGGTGATCGAGCCGGATCACACCGGGCGGTCGACCAACATCCTCTGGGTCAAGGGCTCGGGTAGCGATCTCGCGACTATCGACGCACGTGGCTTCACCGGTCTGCGCTTGGACGAGATCCTGCCGCTCGGCACACGTGAGGCGATGACGGACGAGGAGATGGTCGAGTACCTCGCCCGCTGTCAGATCGACCCGTCCATGCCCCGTCCCTCCATCGAGACGCTGCTGCACGCGTTCATCCCGCATGCCCACGTCGACCACACGCATCCGGACGCGGTCGGCGCCATCGTCGGGGCCGTCGACGGCGAGCGGCTCGCCGAGGAGTGCTTCGGAGACGAGGCCGTCTGGATCCCGTACCTGCGGCCCGGCTTCGCGCTGTCCAAGCTCGTGGCGGAGGCCGTCGCCGCGAATCCCGGCGCGAAGCTCGTCCTGCTCGCGAAGCACGGGCTCGTGACGTGGGGGGCATCGGCGCAGGAGTCGTACGCGGAGACGCTCGACGCGATCAACCGCGCTGCGACCTTCGTCGAAGAGCGAAGCGAGGGGCGGCCCGCGTTCGGTGGGACGGTCCGAGCCGCCGTGCCCGAGGAGCAGCGCGCTGCACTGCTCGCGCAGGTGCTCCCCGCGCTGCGCGGCGCGGTCTCCGTCGACGGCCCACGCATCCTCCAGGTCGACGTCTCGCCGGCGGTGCTCGAGTTCGTGTGCGGCCGCGAGTCGGCGGCGACGTCGCAGATCGGCGCGGCGTGTCCCGATCACCTCGTGCGCACGAAACGCCGTCCGGTCTGGGTCGAGTTCGACTCGGAGCGCGAGGACGCCGCCGTTCTCCGCCGGCGCGTCGTGGAGGCCGTGGCGGCGTTCCAGGAGCGGGAGCGCGCGTACTTCGAGGCGTATCGCTCCAGCGAGGACGTGCTCTCCGATCCGAGCCCGCGCATCGTGCTCATCGAAGGCGTCGGCCTCGTGTCGGTTGGACGGACGTTGACGGCGGCGCGGCTTGCGCGTGACCTCTACCTCCGCGCGATCGAGGTGATGCGCGGCGCCTCGGCGCTCGGCGGCTTCGTGTCGCTCTCGGATGAGGAGTCGTTCGCCGTCGAGTACTGGCCGCTCGAGCTCTACAAGCTGACGCTCGCACCACCCGCCCGTGAGCTGCAGGGAATGGTCGCTCTCATCACCGGCGCCGCAGGTGGCATCGGCAGTGCGATCGCACGCGCGATCGCGGGCGAGGGCGGGTGCATCGTCGCGTCTGACATCGCCGCCGAGCGGGCCGGTGCGCTCGCGGCGGAGCTGGGGGAGGTGGCGAGAGCGGTCGAGACCGACGTGAGCTCGGAGGCGTCTGTCATCGCTGCCTTCCGCGCTGCCGTGCTCGTCTACGGCGGTGTCGACGTTGTTGTCTCGAATGCGGGAATCGCCTCGAGCGCGCCGATCGAGGAGACCACCCTCGACGAGTGGGAGCGCAACCACTCGATCCTCGCGCGTGGCTACTTCCTCGTCGCGCGCGAGGCCGCGCGCCTGCTGCGCGACCAGGGGATGGGCGGAAGCATCGTCTTCATCGGCTCCAAGAATGCGCTTGCGGCCGGCAAGGGAGCGAGTGCGTACTCGTCGGCGAAGGCGGCCGAGCTGCACCTCGCGCGCTGCCTGGCAGAGGAGCTCGGCGGGGAGGGGATCCGCGTCAACACCGTCAACCCCGACGCCGTGCTGGAGGGATCGGGCATCTGGGACTCGTCGTGGCGCGAGGAGCGTGCCCGCAGCTACGGGATCGCCCCCGATGAGCTCGAGGAGTTCTACCGAGCGCGCACGACGCTGAGACGCAACGTCGTCCCCGCCGACGTCGCCGAGGCGGTGCTCTTCTTCGCCTCGCCGCAGCGGGCGGTCAAGAGCACGGGCAACGTGCTCAACGTCGACGCCGGCGTCGCGATCGCCTACCCGCGTTAGGGCCACGGCCGTCGTGCGGATCGCGCTCTTCGTCACCTGCATCGGCGACACGCTCTTCCCCGGGCGTCCATGGGCCGCGCCGGCTCGTCGTCCTCATCGTCAAGGAGAGCGCATGACACAGCGAGCGGGATTCGTGCTCCGCGTCCGCCCGGAGCGCGTGCAGGAGTATTGTCGCTTCGGACAGCTCGTCGATTACTCGTCCGCGAGTGCGGCCCGCGCCGATCCCGCGTCGGTGATCAGGACGTCCACCAGGCCGGACCGCAGCACGGCGGGGATCGCCCGGTGCTTCTCGCGGCCGCCCGCGACCGCGACGACTCTGCGAACGGCTCCCAGCTGTTCCGGAAGGATCCCGATGCGCCGCGCGTCGAGGTCGGCCGAGCTGAGGAGCGTGCCGTCCTGCCTGACCATGATCCCGCAGATGTCGGCGACCACTCCTTGCTCGAGGTAGCGCTCGGTCTCGCGAGGGTCGAACGACTCCATCAGCCGTGACGAGGGGGGACGACCCCACGAGCCGATGCCGGCGAGACCGATCGTGACGTCGTCGATCATCCGCAGCGTGTCTGCGATCATCGGCTCCCGCCGGAGCGACTCGCCGCCGGCGGCGGTCGCGACGATGAGTGGAGCCACGAGTGCGAATCCCTCGGCGTCGGCACGAAGCGCCAGCCGGCGGACGAGATCGACTCCGCCCGCCGCCGACTCAAGCGTCGCGATGCCGCCGACGACCTGGACGATGCGTTTCGCCTGCAGCCGGGGCAGTCGGGCGACGAGGGCGTCGAGCGTCCGCCCCCAGGAGATTCCGACGACGTCCGACGTCTGGACGAGCTCTGCGATGCCGGCTGCCGCGACGCCCGCGAGCGCCTCACGGACGGCCTCTTCCGGGCCGTCGAGATCGGCGACGACGAGCGCGCGCTCGAGCCCGAACGCGCGCTCCATCTCGGCGCTCAGCGTCGTGTCCGTGTTTGCCGCGCTCGAGACCTCGATCCGCACGAGTCCCTCGCTGCGGGCCCACTCCACGAGTCGCCCTGCCTTGAACCGCGAGATCCCGAGCTCGGCTGCGACCTCCTTGATCGTCAGGCCGTCGACGAAGTGGCGCTTGGCCGCGAACGCGGCCTGGGTCGCACGGAAGGGGTCAGCCCTCGTTCCGCCGCTGTTCACCGAGGGATCAGCGTTTCCGCGGATCTCTGCTTTGCTCATATGTGCAATAGTATCGCTCATCAGAGCAGACGCATAGCGCGAGCGGGGTGAACGCGTGGTCAAGTCGCTTCTCGTCGATCCAAACAAGCTGCGGCAGAGGCGCACATTCGAGCTGGCGCCGATCGCGGCCAACCTCTACGCGACGCCGCTCTCCGCCGAGCGCGCCCGCTACGGCGATGCGCGCCTGGTCGGCGTCCTGCGCACGATGCTCCTCATCCGCGAGGTCGAGACGATGCTCGACTCGATCAAGCGGACCGGCGAGTATCACGACATCGCGTACACGTACCGCGGACCGGCCCATCTGTCCGTCGGGCAGGAAGCGGCGGCAGCCGGCCAGGCGCTTGCGCTGACTATCGCCGACCATACCTTCGGCAGTCACCGCAGCCACGGCGAGATCATCGCAAGAGGGATGGAGGCGATCGGCCAGAGCACGGAGGCCGAGCTCGAGGACGTGATGGCCTCGTACATGTCGGGCGAGATCGCCGCGGTCGTCGAGAGGCATTTGCCCACGTCCGGAGTCAGGGCGAAGGCCGAGACGTTCTTCCTGTACGGGCTGATCGCCGAGATCTTCGGTCGCTCGACGGGCTTCAACCGGGGGGTGGGCGGGAGCATGCACGCGTTCTTCCCGCCGTTCGGCATCTATCCGAACAACGCCATCGTCGGAGGTGCCGCGCCGATCGCCGCCGGGGCTGCGCTCTTCAAACGCGTACAGGCGCAGCCCGGCGTCGTCGTGGCCAACATCGGCGACGCGTCGAGCGGCTGCGGGACGGTCTGGGAGGCGATGAACTTCGCGGCCATGTCCCAATTCCGGACTCTGTTCGATGAGCAGCACCGCGGCGGACTGCCGGTGATCTTCTTCTTCATGAACAACTTCTACGGCATGGGCGGTCAGACGATCGGCGAGACGATGGGCTACGAGGAGCTCGCCCGAATCGGGGCCGGAATCAACCCGCAGAACATGCACGCAGAGACGATCGACGGCACGAACCCACTCGCGGTCGCGGACGCGGTTGCCCGCGCGAAGGAGCAGATCGCCGCAGGCGACGGTCCGATCCTGATCGACTGCCAGTGCTACCGGTTCAGCGGCCACTCTCCGAGCGACGCGTCGGCGTACCGGACGCGCGAGGAGATGGACCTCTGGCGTGCGGTCGATCCGGTTCCGACGTTCGCGGACGCGCTTCTTGCCGAGGGTGCGCTCGCAGCGGACGCCGCCTCAGGGCTCGCGGAGTGGGCGACGGAGTTCGTGCTGGAGGTGACTCGCGCCGCCGTCGACCTCGACATCTCGCCGAGCATCACCGTCGCGGACATCGAGCGCCTGACCTTCAGCAACCGCGAGGACGACGGGGAATCGGCCCCCGCCGGCGAGACGCTCGTCCCGCTCGACCAGACGCCGCGTGCCGTGCAGCTCGCCACGCGTGCGCGGGGGGCGCGAGCCGGCGAGAGCGGCGCCGTCCAGCTCCGCGACGCTCTTTACGAAGCGATCGCCGAGCGGGCGGCCGCGGACGACCGGCTGGTCATCTACGGCGAGGAGAACCGCGACTGGGGCGGCGCATTCGGCGTCTATCGCGGCCTCACGGAGCTGCTCCCGTACCGGCGCCTGTTCAATGCGCCGATCTCGGAAGCCGCGATCGTCGGCACGGCCGTCGGCTACGCGATCGAAGGTGGACGCGCGCTCGTCGAGCTCATGTACGCGGACTTCATGGGACGGGCCGGCGACGAGATCTTCAACCAGCTGGCCAAGTGGACGGCGATGTCCGGCGGTGTGCTGCGCGTCCCGGTCGTCCTTCGTGTCTCCGTGGGCAGCTCCTATGGAGCCCAGCACTCTCAGGACTGGACCGCGCTGGTCACACACATCCCGGGGCTGAAGGTCGTCTACCCGGCCACGCCGTACGACGCCAAAGGCCTGATGACGGCCAGCCTCGCGCAGGACGACCCGGTCGTCTTCTTCGAGAGCCAGAAGCTCTACTCCGTGGTGGAGTACCTCCGGCCGGAGGGAGTGCCGACCGGTCATCTCGTCGTCCCGATCGGCGAGCCGCGGATCGTACGCGACGGCGCGGACCTGACCCTGCTGACGATCGGCCCGACCCTCTACCGCGCCCTCGAAGCGGCGGCTCGGCTCTCCGAGCGCTACGGAGTCGAGACCGAAGTCATCGACGCCCGCACCCTCGTGCCGCTCGAGCTCGACCAGATCGTGAGCTCGGTAAGAAAGACCGGCCGGCTCCTACTGGCGTCCGACGCGACGCAGCGCGGCAGCTACCTCAACACGCTTGCTGCCGAGATCCAGAGAGCCGTGTTCGACTACCTCGACGCTCCGGTCGTCGTCGTCGGCGCTCCCGACTGCATCACGCCTCCGGCCGATCTCGAGGACGACTACTTCCCGAGCGCCGCGCGAATCATCGGCGAGGTGCACCAATCCGTTCTGCGGCTACCGGGCTACGTGCCCGACCCGCCGGCTCTGGCCGCGGCTCGCTGACGGCCGCGGCGTCAGTTCATCTCCTGCCCGCCGGTCACGCTCAGAGCGATGCCGGTGATGTAGCTCGACCGGTCTGACGCCAGGAAGACGACCGCGTCGCAGACGTCGTCGTAGCTGCAGCCGCGTCCCATCGGCACCTGATCGACGTATGCCCGGCGAACGTCGTCGATACTCGTCGCGCCCTGCACCTTGCCGGCGCGAAGGTACTGGACGAAGAGGCCCTTCTCCGGATCGGTCCACAACGGGGAGTCGAGGAGGTTGCCGGGGCAGACGGCGTTGCAGCGCACGTTGTGCGGCGCCATCTCGAGCGCGACGCTCTGGGTGTGGCCGACTTCGCCGAACTTGCTCGCCGTGTAGGCGGAGTTTGCGGCGCTCCCCTTCTTGCCCGACTTCGAGCTGATGCTGACGATCGAGCCGCTGCGCTGCCTTCTCATGATCCGGCACGCGTACTTCGTCGTCAGGAAGTAACCGAAGAGGTTCACGTTCATCACCGCGCGCCACCTCTCCGCGTCTGCGGTCTCGATCGGCTCGGCGATGAGGATTCCTGCGTTGGCGACGACGATGTCCACGCGGCCGTGCTCCCGCATGGTCAGATCGAAGAGCGCCTCGACCTCGGCCTCCTCCGTGACGTCCACCTTGGCGCCGGTCGCCCGCCGACCGGTCGCGGCCGCGATCGCCGCAGCGACCTCGGCGGCGCCGGTCTCGTTGATGTCACCGATGACCACGTCGCAGCCTTCCTGCGCGAGCCGCAGGGCGATCGCCTCGCCGAGACCCTGGGCGCCGCCGGTCACAACGGCAATCTTGGTCTCCAGGCTTCCGGTCATGAGTCCGCGAATCGCGCCAGCAACGCCTCTTCGGCGTGCTTGGACCAGTGGCCGTCGGCCAGCGGAAGCGACGAGCTCAGCTCCGCGATCGGTGTGAGCCCCAGTCCTTTGCAGGCGGGGTAGACGATGATCTTCCCGGGGAGCAAGTTGCGCTCGGTCGCGCGAATGGCGTCGACCGCGCCGTCGAGCCCCGAGACTGCGGCCACGGAGAGCATCGTATCGAGCTGGCGCGCGACGACCTTCGCCAGCACCGCCTTCATGTCCTCGAGCATCGACCCGCTCGTGCCGACGAAGTAGCACCGCTTCGCGATGTACGAGTCGAGATCGATTGCCGCCGTGGTCTCGGCGGGGATCCCGGCGAAGATGTTGATGATGGCTCCAGGTGCGGCCTTCTGAACTGCGTCTGCGACGAGCTCGGCCCGAGGGGCCATCAAGACGGCATAGGTGAACGAGGAGACCTGCTCACTCGACGGGTCGTAGAGCCGGAGGCCGACGTCGTTCTTGCGGGCCAAGGGCTCCGCGATTTGCGCGAGGACCGCGAGGCGCTCGTTGCTGAGATCGCCGGCGAGAACGGTGATGCCGGGGACGCCCTGGCAGAGGCAGCGAATCACGTGCATCGTGCCCATCGGGCCGGCGGCGCCGACGATGTTGATCGTCTCGCCCGGCCGGAGCTCCGGCGTCACCGGAATCGACGCCAGGGCGACGGCCGGGTCGTCGCCCGTGGTGCCGATCACGCGGATCCCTCCGTAATGCACGCGGCCCACCTGCGAGACCACGGGACGACCGAACGTACCGCCGCACTGGACGATGGTGAACAGCCCGCCGGTGGCGACCTTCGGGAAGAGCCGCTCGACGCTCCCAGGGTTGGCACCGAAGTAGACGACGTCGTCGAACGCGCCGTCCTCCAACTCGGCGAGCGTGGCGGCCGTCGTGAAGGCAATCTCCCTCGGCCGGGCGTGCAGATCGCCGATGCGGCTGCGCTCGACGGGCTCTTCGCCGACGACGAGCATCCGCCCGCCTTCCTTCGGCAGCCGGCGCTGCTCCTCGACGTAGGCCCGCTCGACGCACGCCCACGGCTCGCAGAGGGCAATCGCGGCCGCAGACAGATCCTCGGGCGCAGGGATCAGCATCGACTCGCCGTCGGGCGAGACGATGACCCGCTCGTCGAGCAGCACGTATTCCTGCAGGCCGCCTTCGAAGTTGTAGCCGAACGCGGCGTTCGAGCTGGCCGTGGGTAGCCAGCGGTAGTCGGTTTGGACGAGAAAGCGATCGCCGACCTTGTAGCGCGTGATGTCGGCGCCGATTCCGGCGACACGGAT
>Ga0187865_1001906_pt1 | contig 21764 bp, 14 predicted proteins | sample June2016WEW_11_1_2_FD_132989 | JGI IMG/M metagenome (GOLD analysis project Ga0187865, IMG submission 132989) | Peatland microbial communities from SPRUCE experiment site at the Marcell Experimental Forest, Minnesota, USA - June2016WEW_11_100 | ecosystem: Environmental > Terrestrial > Soil >...
ATCTTCCATGCGTGGTCTCCTTTCGGCGCCAGGAAGATACCATGTAGTCGCCCGCTGCAGCTACCGCGTCCAAGCCGTCACCCCTAGATGTTGGGGCTACCCACACTCGATCCGGAAGGACCCGAAGCCGAAGGCGCAGGATGCCGCCAAGCGGGAGGCGGCCTGGAGCATGATCCGCTGGATAACGGACCACGTGGCCGAGTGGACCCTCCGCGCCGGGCAGGTGTCGGCAAGCCGGAAGTCACATTCAGACCCGCGCATCACCAGCGATCCGGTCTTGAGGACTCTCCTCTCCCAGGGCCCGAATTGGCAAAACGGTCAGCCCACGCCGAAGTGGGTGGCGGCCGAGAACCTCACCCGGCCGCAGATCGAGAGCGTGTACATCGGTCAGAAAAATGCCAAGGCAGCCATGGAGGAATTGGCTCGCCAGATCAATGCCTTGCCGGACTAGTGGGACGGCACGGCGCGCATCCTGAGGCTAAAGACAGTCTGCGTGCCGCTGTGATTTGGCAGGAACAGAGAGGGGAATGACCATGCCCGCAGGCAAGCGACGTGATGGCCTGCGGCGGGTCAGTCCGACACCCTATTTGTTCCTGCTGCCCGCCCTTTTGCTCTTCCTACTTTTCCGCGTGTACCCTCTCGTCAATGGTCTCTGGTTGAGCTTCACCAGCGCGCGTCTCGGGCGCGCCGAGTACACGTTCGTCGGTCTCTCCAATTATGAGAAGTTGCTGGACGACAGCCGGTTCCTGTTGAGCCTTGTCAACACGGCCTACTACACCGTGGCCAGCACGCTTCCGATCCTGGCCCTCCCGCTCCTCCTGGCCGTCGTGCTCAACCGGGGGGTCGGCTTCAAAGCCATGCTTCGGGGAGCGTTCTTCTTCCCATTTACCCTGTCTGTCGTCACGGTCGGCCTCACCTGGCTGTGGCTGCTGGACCCGGTCGTCGGTCCATTCAACTATTACCTCAAACAGATGGGCTTCCCCGTGCGCTCGTTGCTGGCTGATCCCCAAACGGCCATGTGGGGGATCATTCTCACGTCAGTCTGGTGGGTGACCGGATACTACCTGGTGATCTACCTCGCGGGGCTTCAGGACATTCCCCAGCACCTCTATGAGGCGGCTGCCATTGACGGCGCGAGCGCGTGGCGGAGTTTTTGGTCCATCACCCTCCCCCTGCTTCGGCCCGTGTTCCTCTTCGTCTTCGTCATTCACATCATTGGGTCGTTTCAGATCTTCGGGCAGGTGTTCATCATGACCCAGGGGGGGCCGGGTGATGCGACGCGGACCGTCGTCCAGCATCTCTATGAAGCTGCATTCCAGAACTTCTTCCAGTTCGGATCCGCTTCAGCCATGGCGTGGGTGCTCTTCGCGGTGATTCTGGTCTTTTCGGTGATCCAGTTCAGGATTCTCAGGGGACATGCAGAGTACTAACCGGGTGATAACGTCCAGGGAAGCGGCCGCCAAGCCATCGGTCATGGCCGCCCCCACACAGCATGTCGTCCGGGCCCAACCGGCCCTCCTCCGGCGATGGATCCTGACTTCCATCATGGCCGCGGCCGCGGTGTTCTGGCTGCTGCCAGTGATCTGGGTCCTGGTGACGTCCCTCAAGCTGACGCCGGATATCGTCCGGGTTCCCCCCGAATGGATTCCCTGGCCCATCACAGCCGCACACTACAGGGAAGTGCTCTTCAGCGCCTCCCGGACGGCCCGGATTGGGCGTGCCTTCCTCAACAGTGGGATCATCTCGCTGGGCTCGGTGGCGCTCGTTCTCGTGACGAGCGCCATGGCAGCCTATCCCTTGGCGCGCATGCGATTTCCAGGCCGCAACGTGATTTTCGCGACGCTGGTCGGAAGCCTCATGGTGCCAAATGTTGTTACGCTGGTGCCGCAGTACATCCTCGTCCAGCAGTTGGGGTGGCTCAGCACGTTCCAGGGGTTGATCGTCCCTGAGGCGGCGACGACTCTTGCATTCGGGGTGTTTCTCCTCCGGCAGTTCTTCCTCGGCATCCCGACGGAACTTGAAGATGCCGCACGGATCGACGGGGCAAATGCCTGGCAGATCTTCGCTCGGATCATCCTGCCGCTTTCCCATCCGGCGTTCGCCGCACTCGCGATCTTCGCCTTCCGATCCGCGTGGAATGATTTCCTCTGGCCGCTGATCGCCGTCAACAAGGCCGACATGTTCCCGCTTCCCGTTGCCCTGGCCTTTCTGCGGGGCGCCTACGCGAACGAATCCTATGGCCCGATCATGGCAGGTGCTGTGCTGAGCGCGGTGCCCTTGCTCGTCGTTTTTCTCTTCGCCAACCGCCGCATCGTCGAAGGGGTGCAGTTGAGCGGGCTCAAGGGATAGGTGGGAAGGCGGGAAGGCCCCCCGATCTGCACGTTGTCAATCCAAAGAATCCACTGATCCTTCGCACGTTCAACGTCTGGAATCGAGCCGGGACGGGCCGCCCCTATTCCCTGACGTAGTAATACAGCTCGCCGGGTTGGAGCCAGTGGCACCTTTGGCGCGGATACGTGCGGTCAAGGAAGTCGGCCAGGATGGCAGGCGTGACGTGATTGGCAGCAAACATGTCGTTATGCATGGGGATGAGGACCTCTGCGCTGACGGCCACCGCGAGTTCGGCGGCCTCGCGCCCGTCGAGGCTGCCGATCATTCCACGGCGCTCGCGCCAGCCGTCGCGCCCGTTCACGGGCAAGCAGGCGATGTCGATCGGCTGCTTCCGCAGCCGCTCGACCAGGCCGTCGTAGAGAATCGTGTCGCCCGCATGATACAGCGTGACGCCGTTGAGCCGGATGATGAAACCCAACCAACGGAAGCCGCCCTCGGCGTCGCGGTCGAGGCCGTAGTGTGCGGCCGGGATGGCGGTGAATGTGAGCGGTCCGAAGGTATGGGGTGTGTCAACGGGAGGGACGATGATGCGGTCTTCGGAGATGCCCAGCGTGCAAAGGATTTCCCGGCTGTCGGCCGGCCCGATGAATCGTCCATGGGGCGCGACCTGCGCCAGTGGGCCGAGCGTCTTGGGATCCGTGTGATCCCCGTGCTCATGCGTGCAGAACACCCAGTGAGCGTTCGAGGCCTCTTCGGGCAAGAGTGGCGGGGGAAACTGCCGAGGGAACGTGCCGGGAGGCGCATACCCGGCTTCGTCGACATAGCTTGAAAGATATGGGTCGATGTACACAACCGTGTCGCCGCCCTTGATCACGAAACCCGACTGCCCGAGGGCCCACAGCGCAAGCGAACCGGCCGGAACCGGAAGGGCATCGATTCGCTGCGCCAGCGAGCGATTGGCAAGTGGCGTCATGACAGGACTTGCCTCACTTTCGGGAGAATGTATCCGTCTACGTCCTCATCCCCGCACGGAACCGGAACGTCCCGCCAGAGAAACCAGTTCTCGACATGCTCGACGATCCCTCCCGGCTCGACCCGGGTCAGCGGGCCGAGTGTTTCGAGTTCGAGCATTTCCCCATCCGCGAAGGCCTCGAACGAGCAGCCGAAGTCAGGATACGTTGCTCCAGGAACATACCGAGAGGTCTTGACGAACAGGTGGCCATCCCGCGCATACGCGGCCCAGCCGTCGGGGACACTCGCTCCGATCTTTTGAGGCGATGGTCGGCTCGGATCTTGATGGAGGAGGACATACTTGCGACCCCACTTGAAGCGCGGGTCGGATAAGTCCGTATATGGCCAGACCGTGAACGAACTGCTGGGGAGAAGATCCTTCGGATGCTTGCCCCGTGGCGGGAGCGGAATGATCGCCGTGCCTCCGGGGGCCATAGCCGTAAGCGCCCACACGGAGAGTTCTACCGCCCACAGGTTGTGGTTACGAAGACGATGCAGGATCCGCAGATGTGCCTCACCAGGCAACAGGGAGATCTCCAGCTCCTTTTGTATGCCGGTCGTGGGCTCGGTTGGCTGAATAACGCGCACACTCTCGGCCCCCTGCTCTAGCGTGACGGGAAAGTTATCGGGGCAATATGTGCGTTCCCTTGACTCCGGCGCGTGCCACAAGCGGTGCCCTCCATACAGCCGAAATTCGTTTCCTCCTGTCTTCCCGAGATCCCCGGGAAACTCGGCCAGCTCGTTCTCGCCGATGAAACCAAAACGCATGAGGCGCGGGCCGACATCGGTGGTGGGGATCACTTCGACCAGTTCATTCGACAGCCGGTAGCAGTTGGACCAGCCCTGGTAGGCAACCTTGGCGGCTCGATTCATCCCTCACCCTCTTTCCGGGTCATGGCGTGAGGACGATCTTGAGCACCGGCTCGGGTCGATTCTTGAGGAGAGAGAACGCCTGGAGAAACTGCTCCAACGGAAATCGGTGGGTGACGAATTGGCGGACATCGAGCGCCCCGCTTTCAATCCGGCGCAGGGTCTGCTGGAAGACTTCGGACGTGTAGGCGAAGATGCCGTGCACGCGGAGGTCTTTGAGACAGAACATGTCCGAATCCAGCGTGAGTGTTCTCCCCCCGCCGGCAATCCCGGCGGCGAGCACTGTCCCGCCGCGACGGGCAACCTCATACGCAAGCGCCACCGCCGTGGGATTCCCCGCCGCCTCGAACACCACATCCGCACCGCGCCCACTCGTGAGGGCGCGCACCTGTTCCGTGGGATTCTCGGTCATCGTCAAATAATCCGTCGCGCCGACAGCGCGGGCCAGCGACTCCCTCTTGCGACTCCGCCCGATCGCGATGATGCACCCCGCATTCAACGCCCTCGCCCACGCGACACCCAGCAGGCCCACCGACCCCGGCCCGACGACCGCGACGGTATCGCCGGGGCGTACAGGTGCGCCCAACATTCCGTACCCTGCGCAGGAGGCCGGTTCGGTAAGGACCGCCAGCTCAAACGACAACGAGTCGCTGAAAGGATGCGCGAGGTCAGCCCGCACCGCCACGTATTCCGCGTAGCCGCCAGGGAGAGTGAACCCGAGTTCGTTGTACGACTCGCACAGGTTGGTCTGCCCGCGTTGGCAGAAGAAGCACCGCCCGCAGTAGTTGTGCCCCTCCACGGCCACCCGGTCGCCCACTTTAAGGTGGCGCACACCCGCGCCTATTTCGGCTACCGTCCCACACCATTCGTGGCCCGGGATGCACGGATACTTCACATATTCCTCTGGGCGCGTGCCGTCATAGATTTCCACGTCACTCAAACAGACGCCGACCTTGGCTACCCGCACCAGCACCTGGCCATCGGTAATACGTGGCTGGGGGAGTTCGCCGTATTCCGCATCGCGGGGTTTCCGGATGACGACACCTTTCATTTCGCGGCCTTTCCCTTGGGGCAGCCTTGCGCAAACAGGTCGGAAACGTCTGCACCAAAACAGGTCTGACTTGAGCGATGAGGAACGTGGAAGACCTGATAGCCGAACGCGGACGGCCAATCCGGCCGGACAAGCAGCCAAGATCGGACGGATTGACCTCGGCTCTCCCGTAGAGGGCCAAGGCACGCCGTGACGATTCTTCGGTAGAGCTCCCGGACCCCCGAGACGCTATCAACCGCGGGGGCCGATTGTCAAGTGACATGAGGGCGCCGTCCTGCTCCCGCGGGCGAGCAAGCAGAATCCCCGCATCCTGGCGAAGGCCGCATGATTGGTTTTGGTCGGCCGGTTCCTCGACCTGTACTTGGATGATCTTCCCGCCCCTGATCGGGCCCAGCCCCGCCCTCGGGGTGTGGGCGGTGGGCGTGTCGCTCGGCGCCCTGGCGCTCACCGCACTCGTCGTCTTCCGTGCTCTCGGCCGGTCCCCCTCGTCCCCGTCGGCGGTCCCCACCTCGCCGAGAGCCTCCACTACCATCAATAGACCGAGGCGAGCCTCCGGCTCCCGGCGCGACAGCGAGGATTCCCTGGCAACTTGACTATAGTCGGCAGCTCAACTCGACGTCCCCAGTTCCATGGAACGGGACGCTAGACGAGATCGCACGCTTCCGGCGGCATCCAGTGCTCGTCCTGGCCCTCCCACTTGACATTGCAGCCGATGGGATTGGTCAGCGGCACACTCACACGCTTCCCCGCCAGATGCTCCTCTAGTGCCCGGTCAAGATTATTGACGGTCATCTCGGCCGTATTGCGCGGATTATCCACGCCACCGCCCGTGTACACGAGCTTTCGGTCTTGGTCGAACACGTAGAAATGCGGCGTTCTGAGCGCCCCGTACGCCTTCGCCACTTGCTGGGACTTGTCTCGGGCATAGACCCACGGAAAGTGATGCGCCTTCATCCGCTCCACCATGTGGGCAAAATCGTCGGTCGGATAGGTATTCTCACTGTTGGAGTTGATGCCGATAAAGGCCACACCCTTGCCCCGGAAGCGCTCGACGGTCGCCCGGGTCACCTCATCCGAGCCCACCACGTACGGGCAGTGGTTGCAGGTAAAGAACACCACCAGCACTTTGGCCCCGGCAAAGTCCGCCGGGCTATAGGTTCTTCCATCCGTTGCCGGCAACTTGAAATCCGGAGCCTTATCCCCGATCTGCAACGTGAACGCCATGACTATCCTCCTGTACAGTGTGTCCAGCGAATCGGCCGCTCAACCGCGCGACGTGTTCTCCACAACAACCCACAAGGTCACCCCTCTTGGCGCCTGCCTTCCTATATTAGAGGCACAAGGCAACGGCGGATAGAATATTTTCGGGGCATAGGGAGACCGGTGGCCAACCAACGACACTGGGGCGCCCGCTCGAGTCGCATCGTTCGTCCCGACAGGAACCCCTCCGGTCGCGGTACCGTGACTGAACGGCACGGCACGGGCAATCAATCGCCCCTCAGGCTGCCGGCTCTGCTATGATCCGCCCCGTACACCGCTTTCTCTGCTTTCCACATCGGGCAGTAATCCGCGTGCAGCTTGTGGTGGAGCATTCTGCCAAGGATGGATTCCGGGTTTGCCCTCCCATAACGGCAGAGGGGACAGAGGTGGCACATCACGGCCAGTGCTCTTCTCACGGGGCCCAGTGTGTCTTCACCCATGTTGGTTCCCCCGCCGGTCACGCGATTGGCCCGGATGCGGAATCGATCGAACCGCGTGGATGACTCCAAATGCATCGCATCCTACGGATACTGCCGGCCGCGAGTCAAGGTCATTCTCTCGGCGAAATCCTCCGACGGGACGCGGCCCTGCCGCGGCAGGTCTGGATCGGGACCGTTTCCGGTTGACGGGCGATTCCACGAGGGGCTATTCTCAAACAACAACACCCTGAGAGGATTCCATGTCGCCCCTACTGCTGGATGGTGAGCGTCTCACGCTGAACGATGTGGAGCGGGTGGCCAGGCGCGGCGAGGCCGTGGCCCTGGATCCTGCGGCCCGCCCCAAGGTCGATGCCGCCCGTCGCGTGATCGAGAACGCATTGGCCGCCGAGCGGCCTATCTACGGCGTCAGCACTGGCTTCGGCCCCCTGAGCGACGTCTTCGTCGGCGCGGCCGACCGCGAGGCCTTGCAGCGCAACCTCCTCCGCAGCCACGCCATCGGCATCGGCGATCCCATCGGCGAGGCGGAGACGCGGGCCACCATCCTCCTGCGGGCCAACGTCCTCGCCAAGGGATACTCGGGCGTCCGGCCGGAAATCATTGATCTGCTCTGTGAGCTGCTGAACCGCGGGGTGCACCCGATCATCCCCGAGCGGGGCTCCGTCGGGGCGAGCGGGGATCTCGCCCCGCTGGCGCACCTGGCCCTGGTCCTGATCGGCGAGGGGGAGGCCCGCCATGGCGGGGAGCGGCTGCCGGGGGCCGAGGCGCTGCGTCGCGCCAACCTGGTCCCGATCACCCTCAAGGCCAAGGAGGGGCTGGCCCTCATCAATGGCACGTGCGGCATGACCGGGATCGGCGCCCTGGCCCTCGCCCGGGCCGATCGCCTCGTCACACTTGCCGACATGGCGGGGGCCATGACGCTGGAGGCCCTCCGGGGTTCCCAGGTCCCCTTCGACGAGCGGATCCAGGCGGTGCGCCCCCATCCGGGCCAGGCAGCCTCGGCCCGGAACCTCCGCACCCTGCTCCAGGACTCCGAGGTCATGGTCTCGCACAAGGACTGCGGAAAGATCCAGGACAGCTATACCCTCCGCTGCATGCCCCAGGTCCACGGCGGGGTCCGCGACGCAATGGCGTTCGCCCGGGAGACACTCTCCCGCGAGCTGAACGCGGCCACCGACAATCCCCTGATCTTCGCTGATTCGGGAGACATCCTGCCGGGTGGGAACTTTCACGGGCATCCCGTATCCCTGGCCCTCGATTTTCTGGCGGTGGCCCTTGCCGGTCTCTGCGGAATCTCGGAGCGCCGGATCGAGCGACTGGTGAATCCCCAGTTGAGCGAACTTCCTCCGTTTCTCGTCAAGTCGAGCGGCCTCCACTCAGGATTCATGGTGACGCAGATCTCCGCCGCCTCCCTCGTCTCAGAGGTGAAGATCCTCGCCTCCCCTGCCTCCGTGGATTCGATCCCCACCTCTGGCAGCAAGGAAGATTTCGTCAGCATGGGCTGGCTGGCCGCCGTCAAGGCGAGCCAGATCGTTGACCGCCTGGCCGCAATCCTGACGCTGGAGTTCCTGTGCGCCGCCCAGGGCCTGGATTTCCTCCTCCCGCTCCGGCCGGGACGCGGCGTCCTCCCCGCCTACGAGTTGATTCGCAATCACGTACCTCACCTGGATCAGGACCGCGTCCTGCGGCAGGATTTCGATCGGCTGCTCCCCCTGCTCCTGGACGGAACCCTGCTCAATGCCGTGGAGGCCGCCGTCGGCCCGCTTGCCTGAACCAGAGAACGACTCCCTCTTGGGTTCTTGACGTACCGGCATGATTCGTGACCTACCTCAGATTTCGCAGATTGCCCAGAGGGAAGTCCGTGCGCAAAGAAACCCGTGCTGCCATAACCGTCCTGATCGGTGCGACACTCTTGGGCTCCATGGGCGCCTGGGGCCGGACCATCTACCGTTATGAACCAAACCCGATGAGCGTCGTCACCTGGCGGGCGCTCATCGGGGCGGTGACCCTAGCCGCTGTCCTGGCCATCGTCCGACCGCAACTTCTCCGCATCCGCCCCCGCGACCTTCCCTTCTTCGCCCTGTACGGTTTCATCGGAGTCACAATGAACTTCTGGGCCTACTTCTCGGCCGTGAAGTTCACCACGCTGGCGGTCGCCATCACCCTCCTCTACACCTACCCGGCCTTCGTTGCCCTCCTGTCTGCCATCTTCCTGGGCGAACGCCTCACGGGCACGAAGGTCGGGGCCATCGCTGTCACCCTGCTCGGGTCGGCGTTGGTGGCCCAGGTGTACCAGTCCGAATGGTTCCTGCTTAACCTGCGCGGGATACTCTTCGGGCTCGTGTCCGGCCTCAGCATGGCGACCTACAGCATCTTCGGCAAGCGCGCCCTCGCCCGCTACGATCCCTGGACCGTGGTCCTCTACGCCTTTGCCGCAGGCAGCCTGTGCCTGGCGGCGATGAGCGGACCGCGCCTGCTGCAAGCGACAAGCTACCCGGCCGTCGCCTGGCTCTGGATCCTTGGCCTGGCCCTGGTCCCGAGCCTGGGCGGCTATGCCCTCTACACCATCGGCCTTCGCGATCTGCCGGCAAGCCAGGCGAGCGTCATCGCCACCTGGGAGGTCGTGACGGCCGCCTTCCTCGGCTGGTTGATCTTCGGCGAGCATCTGGCCGCCGTCCAGTACGTCGGCGCTGCCCTCGTCTGCTTCGGCATCGGTTGGATCCAGCGCGCCGAGGCCTGATTGCATCCCGGCCACCTGAGGGATATACTTATTCACAGATTACGCAGATTACACCGATTTTTCAGACCGGGGTCTTCCCCGTGAAATCTGCGAAATCTGCGTAATCTGCGGATATGTCCTGGGTTCTCCTCCCGCGGGATCTGTGGTTCATGTCGGAGGGCTTCGCCATGATCCAGAACCAAGGGCCAAAAGATCCCATCCGCGCGCCGCGGGGCACCGCCCTGTCGTGCAAAGGCTGGCACCAGGAAGCGGCCATGCGGATGCTCATGAACAACCTCGACCCCGAGGTGGGCGAGCGGCCGCAGGATCTCGTGGTGTACGGCGGCGCCGGCAAGGCGGCCCGGAACTGGGAGTGCTATTACCGCATCGTCGAGAGCTTGAAGGCCCTGGAGAACGACGAGACCCTGCTGGTCCAGTCCGGCAAGCCCGTCGGGATCTTCCGGACCCACGCCTTCGCGCCCCGCGTCCTGATCAGCAACGCCATGCTCGTCCCCGCCTGGGGCAACTGGGAGAAGTTCCGCGAGCTGGAGGAGCTGGGCCTCACGATGTACGGCCAGATGACGGCCGGGAGCTGGATCTACATCGGCACCCAGGGCATCCTGCAGGGGACGTACGAGACCTTCGCCGCCGCGGCGCGGAAGCACTTCGGCGGCAGCCTCAAGGGGCGGCTCGTCCTCACCGCGGGCCTGGGTGGGATGGGCGGCGCCCAGCCGCTCTCCGTCACCATGAACGACGGCGTAACCCTCGCCGTCGAGGTGGACCCCAAGCGCATCGAGAAGCGGGTCAAGACCGGCTACTGTGAAGTCATGACGGCGAACCTGGACGAGGCGCTGGATCTCGCACTGACCGCCAAGCGCCAGGGCATCCCCAAGTCCATCGGCCTGGTCGGCAACGCCGCGGAGGTCCACCCCGAGATCCTCAAGCGGGGCATCCTGCCAGATCTCATGACCGACCAGACCTCGGCCCACGACGCCCTGAACGGCTACGTCCCCGCGGGCCTGACTCTGGAGGAGGCACGGGCGCTTCGCGCCAAGGACCCCCAGGAGTACATCGACCGCGCCATGGATTCCATGGCCCTGCACGTCCGGACCATGCTGGAGTTCCAGAAGCGCGGGGCCATCGTGTTCGACTACGGCAACAACATCCGGGCGCAGGCTCTCACCCGCGGCGTGAAGAACGCCTTCGACTTTCCCGGGTTCGTGCCCGCCTTTATCCGGCCGCTCTTCTGCACGGGACATGGCCCCTTCCGCTGGGCCGCCCTGTCGGGCGACCCGGCCGACATCGCCCGCATTGACGAGGTCGTCCTGCGCGAGTTCAAGGACAACGCCTCCCTCACCCGCTGGATCGGTTTGGCGCGGGAGAAGGTCCACTTCCAGGGGCTCCCCGCGCGGATCTGCTGGCTGGGGTACGGCGAGCGGGACCGCCTCGGCGTCCTGGTGAACCGCATGGTGCGATCCGGTGAACTCAAGGCCCCGGTGGTCTTCGGCCGCGACCACCTGGACGCGGGGTCGGTGGCCTCGCCCAATCGCGAGACCGAGGCCATGCGGGACGGAAGCGATGCCATCGCCGACTGGCCCATCCTGAACGCTCTGCTCAACACGGCCGCCGGCGCGTCCTGGGTCTCCGTCCACCACGGCGGCGGCGTGGGCATCGGCTACTCGATCCATGCGGGCATGGTGGTGGTGGCCGACGGCACGCCCGAGACCGAGGCGCGCCTCCAGCGGGTGCTCACCACCGACCCCGGCACGGGCATCATGCGGCACGCGGACGCTGGATATCCCGAGGCCATCGCTGCGGCGAAGGAGAAGGGGGTGGAGGTCCCGGGCCTCTCGACCTAAAGGAAGAATCTTCACGCTGCTGTCACGGGATCTCAACGCTGCCCAGGCGTTCGGGCGACCACGGGGTGCCTTTTCGTGGTTGGTCACGCGCTTTCATGTGGGTCGAGACTCTCTCCTGCGCTTGGCTCCGGACCCTCCGGAGATGACCGGCGTTTTGTTCTAGGCCAACGTTCGTACTTCTCGGGCATGATCGCTGCCATGCCGTATCTGGACTCTCCGTTCTGTCTCCGCCACCCTCGCCAAGGGGATCCTCCTTCATTTTCTCTTCAGGCTGGAGGGAAGCCATGATCCGCATCGGACAGCTTCTAATGCGCTACCACCGGAAGATCCTCATCTGGACCGCAGCCTGCCTCGCAATCTTCGCCACTGTAGGATTCTTCGTCGTTCCCCCGATCCTCAAGTCGGTCTTGACCAAACAACTGACCGCAGCGCTGCACCGGGACGTGAGCATCCGAGAGGTGCGCGTGAATCCATTCACGCTCTCCGCCACCCTGAGGGGCTTCACGGTCAAAGAGCCGCAGGGCCCCGAGACCTTTGTCTCGTTCGAAGAACTCTATGTCAACCTGGAGAGCACGTCCCTCTTCCGCTGGGGGGTCGTCGTCAAGGAGCTTCGCCTGACCAAACCCTTCATCCGTATCGCTCGTCGCCAGGATGAATCGTACAACTTCTCCGACCTCTTGCAAGGCCAGAAGTCACAACAGAGCGCCCCGGCAAAGCCCCTGCGGTTCTCGGTCAACAACATCAGGGTCATTGATGGCGGGGCGGATTTCCAGGACGACACGGTGCAGAAGAAACATACCGTCCGGGAACTGAATGTCGGCGTCCCGTTTATCTCGAACATCCCCTCCTACATCGAGACCTTCGTCCAGCCGGGCCTCTCGGCGGTGATTAACGGGACGCGGTATACCCTCCAGGGAAAGACGAAGCCGTTCGCCGAGTCGCAGGAAACCACGTTGGATGTCAACATTACCGACCTTGACCTTCCCTACTACCTTGCCTACGTGCCCCGGGAACTCTTGACGTTCGCCATGCCCTCGGGTCGGCTGGAGGCCAAGCTAGAAATCCTCTTCGTCCGACAGAAGACAACAGGGCAAACCCTCGCCGTCAAGGGCGACATCGGCCTCCGCGAGCTGGCGGTAAACGACAAGGGGGGCAACCCGGTCGTCAGGATTCCCGCCCTCGGCGTGGGTCTCGCCTCGGTTGAGCCGCTCGTCCGGAAGGTGCATCTCGCCAAGGTGTCCCTCCAGTCCCCCGAACTCACGATCCGTCGGGAGAAAACAGGAACCACCAATCTGGAGATGCTCCTACCCAAGGCAGCACCAGCCCCACAGGCCGACGAAAAAGCGCCCGCTCCGGCGGGTGAGAGCCTGGCCTTGGACGTGGACGAGATCAGCATTGCGGGAGCCAGAGTCCATTTCTCGGACCTGTTCACCAGGTTGCCTTTCAAGACCACCCTCGATCCCATTGACGTCAAGGTCCTCCAACTCAGCAACCGCCCGGACACCAAGGGCAGCTACACCCTCACCGTGAAGACCGAGGCGAAAGAGGAGGTCGCCCTCGAAGGGAACGTTTCCCTCACGCCGCTCCTGGTGGAGGGCCAAATCGAGGCCAAGTCCATTCCCCTCAAGAAGTATGCCCCCTACTACCGCGACAATATCCTCTTCGACATCGAGAGCGGAAAGCTCGACCTCTCCAGCAAGTACCGCTACGCCCAGGGACAGGGGGATCCCGAGATCGCGGTTTCAGAGGCAGCGGTTTCCGTGAACTCTCTCCGCCTCAAATGGCCCGAGGAGAGCGGCGACTTCCTGCGGATCCCCACCCTCGCCATCAGGGACACCGTCGCTGACGTCTCGCAGAGGCGGCTCACTGTGGGGTCCCTCTCCACGAAGAACGGGACGCTCATCGCCAAACGCCTCCCGAACGGAGAGGTGGACCTCCAGAAGCTCACGCCACCTCCGCCGCCCGGTGACGCACAGCCTACACCGGCCGCCCCGGCCACGGAACCGACCCCCTGGGTTATCATGCTGCGCCGCATGGCCTTGGATCAGTATGCGGTGACCCTTGAAGATCAGACGTTGTCCGAGCCGATCACGCTCTTCGCCGAGAAGATCCGCGTGAACGCCGAGAACCTCTCGACAGCGAAGAATACCACCGGAAAGCTGAGCCTCACCCTGCTCCTCGATCAGACCTCCACCATTTCCACTAATGCCGTCGTCGGCCTGAATCCGGTGCGCGCCGACGGACGGGTGCAGGTCGCTGGCGTCGCGTTGAAGCGGTACGCCCCCTACTACAAGAATCTCGTCGTGTTCGACGTGCAGGAAGGCACGCTGGACGTCTCCACCAATTACCGTCTCAGCCAAGGGAAAGACGCCTTGGACATCAAGCTGGCGGGATTGTCGTCGGCGCTGCGAGCCCTCCGGCTGACGACGCGAGACACGTCCCGGGAGTTTCTGAACATTCCCAGTCTCTTGGTCAAGAATACCGGCCTAGATCTTTCGCAGAGAGAAGTTTCGGTCGGCGACCTCACCACGGAGCGCGGAGCCATCCTCGTTTCACGATCGCGTGAAGGGGAGATCAATCTCGCGAAGCTGCTCCCCCGCGCTACGGCGGCTACCGCCCGCCTCGCGGAAGGCCCGGGGGCCGGCACAACGCCCGGGGCTCCCGCCGAGCCGGAACGCCCGTGGCTGGTCAAGGCTGGCGCCATTTCCGTGAATCAGTACCAGATCCAGGTTGAGGATCTCACCCCCTCCGAACCGGTCCGCCTGCTCGCCGAGGGTGTGAACCTGAAGGGGGAGAATCTCTCGACGGCGGAGAACCAGACGGGGAAGGTTTCTCTCGCCTTGCGTCTCGATAAAGGAACCTTCTCGTCCGAAGGCTCCGCGGGCATGGCTCCTGTCGTGGCCGACCTTCAGCTCGCCCTCAAGGATCTCGATGTTCGCCCCTTCCAGCCTTATTTCACCGACAGGGTGAAGATCACCGTCACGGACGGCCGTGTTTCAACGGACGGCCATCTCATTCTCAGTATCAAAGAGCCGACCGGATTCCAGGCGGGCTACACGGGGAATATCACCCTCGGCAAGTTCGCCGCCATCGACAAGATCAGCTCCGAGGACGTGCTCAAGTGGGAGTCCCTCGCTCTCCGCGATCTTTCCGTGGGCTACAATCCCCTCCAGGTTCGCGCCTCACGGGTCGCCCTGGCCGATTTCTTCGCCCGGATCGCCCTCCAGCCCAATGGAAGACTGAACCTTCAGGAGATCCTCGAATCCCCGGAGGAGCCGAAGCCGGTCGAGAAGGCGAAGCCCGCGGTTCAGCCCGGCCAGGCCCCCCAGCCGCAACCTGCACCCCAGACTGTAGCGGGAGCCCCCACGGACATCCAGATCGAGCAGGTCACCCTCCAGGGGGGACACATCCAGTTCACCGACTATTCCCTCAAGCCGAACTACGCTGCGGACCTGACGGAGATCGGCGGGCGGGTGTCGGGGCTGTCCTCCGAGGAGACCAGCTTGGCGGACCTGGAGCTTCGCGGCAAGATGAACAACTCGGCCCCCCTGGAGATCACCGGGAAGATCAATCCGCTGAAGCAGGATCTCTTCGTGGATCTGCGGGCGCGATTCACCGGGATGGACCTCGGCCCCACATCACCCTACGCCGGGAAATACGTCGGGTACACCATCGAAAAGGGGAAGCTCTCCTTCGACCTGAAGTACCTCATCAACAAGGGGAAGCTCGAATCGGAGAACAAGATCTTCATCGACCAGTTCACCTTCGGAGAGAAGGTGGACAGCCCAACCGCCACCAGCCTTCCGGTGAGGCTGGGGGTCGCCCTGCTCAAGGACAGGAACGGAGAGATTCACCTCGATCTTCCTGTGACGGGAAGCATCGATGACCCGAAGTTCAGCATCTGGGGGATCATCCTGCAAGTCATCAGGAATTTGATCACCAAGGCCGTGACATCCCCGTTCGCCCTCCTCGGGGCGGCCTTCGGCGGCGGCGAAGAGCTGCAGTACGTGGAATTCGACCCTGGACGCGCCACGGTTCCTGCCGAGGGCGCGAAGAAACTCGACGCCCTGGCGAAGGCGTTGACGGAGAAGCCTTCACTGAAGTTGGATATCACCGGCTACGTTGACATGGAGGCCGACCGCGAAGGGCTCAAGCAGTACCTGCTGCAACGCAAGGTCAAGGCCGAGAAGCTGAACGACCTGGTGAAGAAGGGGGCTTCCGCCAGCCCTGTGGATGACATCATCGTGGCGCCCGACGAGTACGAGAAGTATCTTACCCTGGCGTACCGGGCCGAGAAGTTTCCCAAGCCTCGTAACTTCATCGGGATGCTGAAGAGTCTGCCCGTCCCGGAGATGGAGAAGCTCATCCTGACCCACACTGAGGTGGGCGAGGAAGAGCTTCGTACACTCGCCTCGCAACGGGCAAATGCCGCCAAGGAGGCCATCCTGCAGGCCGGCAAGGTTGACCCGGAGCGGCTGTTCATCATCGAGCCAAAGACCCTTGCCCCGGAGAAGAAAGAAAATTTGAAGAGCAGCCGCGTGGAGTTCAAGATAGGGTAGCCCGGAGACTCTCGAGGGGGCCTGCTGCCCGGGGAACCGACGTGGGAAGGAAGAAAGCCGTCGAGACCGAGGACATCGAAGGCGGAACAGGAGACGTTTCATGATCCAGGCAGACCTGATCATCGAGGGGGCGGCGGAGCTGCTCACGCTGCACGGACACTCCGCCCGGCCGCGACGGGGCGAGGAGATGCGAGACCCCCGGATCATCCGGCAGGGGGCCCTGGCTGCCCGCCGGGAGAAGATCGTCTGGGTGGGACCCACCGCCGATCTCCTGACCTCGGTGAGACCCATGGCCTTCGCCAAGCTGATCGACGCCTACGGCAAGACGGTCATGCCCGGGCTCGTGGACCCGCACACGCATCTCATATTCGTGGGCAGCCGCGAGAACGAGTTCGCCATGCGGATCCAGGGCAAGACGTACCAGGAGATCGCCGCCGCGGGCGGCGGGATCAACGCCACCGTGGCCGCCACCCGCAAGGCCGGCCGGCAGGAGTTGAAGGCGGCGGCCAAGAAGTCGCTCGACCGGATGCTCACGCTGGGGACCACCAGCGTCGAGGCCAAGAGCGGCTACGGCCTGGAACTCACGACCGAGCTGAAGATGCTGGAGGTCATCCGGGAGTTGACCGAGGAAGGGCCGATGACGGTCGTCCCGACGTTCATGGGGGCCCACGAGATCCCCCCGGAGTTCCGCCAGAACCCCGAGGCCTACGTGGACCTCGTCATCACCCGCATGATCCCAGAGGTTGCGGCGCGGAAGCTGGCCCGGTTCTGCGACGTCTTCTGCGAGGCGGGGGTGTTCTCCGTGGAGCAATCAGAGCGGATCTTCCGCGCGGCAGCGGCCGCCGGCCTGGAGGCGCGGGTTCACGCCGACGAGCTGACCGATCTGGGCGGCGCCGCCATGGCCGCGCGGATCAAGGCCCGGACCGCCGATCACCTGCTCTACGCCAGCGACGACGGCATCCGCCAGATGGCGGCGGCCGGCGTCATCGCCGTCCTGCTGCCCGGCACCGCCTATTTCCTGAACCTCCAGCGGTATGCTCGGGCCCGGGACATGATCGCCGCCGGGGTCCCGGTGGCCCTGGCCACGGACTTCAACCCCGGCTCGTGCATGACCGAGTCCATGCCCCTGATCATGAACATCGCCTGCACGCAGATGCGGATGCTGCCCGCCGAGGCGATCACCGCCGCGACCATCAATGCCGCCTGGGCCATTGGCGAGGAGGACTGCGCCGGCAGCCTGGAGGTAGGCAAGCAGGCGGACGTCCTGATCCTGGACGCCCCGAGCCACGAGCACCTGTGCTACCACTTCGGGGTCAATCTCGTGGACACGGTGGTCAAGAACGGCAAGGTCGTCGTCGAGGGCGGCCAGCGCGTCCGGTGAAAAACCGTCGACCAGTCAATTGGTCGATTCGTCAATTGGTCCAGGACGATGGTCCCGACGATTCGACGATTCGACTACTTGACCATTTGACTGCTGCTAGCCGGTTCGACCGGTGGCCTTGAGCCACATGGCCCGGCCCGACGCCCATGTAGCAGGGGACGTTGGTGCTGAAGCAACTTCTGGCAATTCCAGGAGGGCGGGGCCCGGCTCGATCCCCCTGCTGTTCTGCCCGGAGCAAGGTTCCGCGGCGTGGCGCACATCGGGCGCCTGAGGGAGCTTGACGCGTAGACGGGAATCTCACTGGCCACCGCCGGTGTATCTTGCAAGTTGTTTCTGCACCCCATTACACGAGCTAAGAGCACAGCCTCATCTGGCAGCAGCCAGCACCGGGCTGTCCTCGATCGACCGGGTCTCGGGGTGAAGCATCAGTCGCCGCCGGTGGAATCTCGCCACGACTGCTCGGTGAGCGACCGAGATCAAGGTGATTCCGGGGAGGCGCTCTTGCACCAAGGCATAGAGCACCTGCTCGGTTTCCTCGTCCAGGGCCGATGTGGCCTCATCCATGAACAACCAGTCGGGCCGAGACAGGAACACCCGCGCGAAGCCGATCCGTTGCTGTTCACCGCCGGAGAGCTCAAGGGACCAATTGGCCTCCTCGTCCAGGCGACCGATCAGGTGTGGCAACCGGGCGTCGGTGAGTGCCTGCCGAAGGGCGGCGTCGCTGTGCCCATCTGGTCGGTCCGGATAACTGAGCACCTCCCGGAGGCTGGCGATCGGCAGGTACGGCCGCTGCGGCAGGAACAGCACCCGACGTCCCTCCGGGATCTCCACCGTCCCCGTGCCGTACGGCCAGATGCCGGCCAGCGCGCGGAACAGCGTGCTCTTGCCGGAACCCGAGGGGCCGCTCACCAGCACGCGCTCTCCGGCGTCGATCCGCACGGAAACCGCGTCGAGGAGGCTCCGCCGATCGGGCAGGCGCAGGTTCAGACCCTCGACTGTCAGGACGGGGCCGGGCGTCGAACGCACCTGGAGCGCTTCGGTGGTGGTGGGCAGCCGTTTCGCGCGGGCCAGCGCCTCACTGAATCCGGTCAGGCGGTTGACGCTCGCCGACCATTGGGCAATGCGCGGATAGGCGTCCACGAACCAGCTGAGCGCCGACTGGACCTGCCCAAAGGCGAGGGCGGTCTGCGTCAGGCCGCCGAGGGGGATCGCCCCCGAGAAGTAGCGTGGCGCCGCCACGAGGATGGGGAAGACGACCGCCGCCTGGCCATAGCCCGCCGTGAAAAAGGTCAGCCGCATCTGCGTCGTCATCAACCGCCACCACGTTCGCCAGATGTGACCGAACGAGGTCTTGAGCTGCGCCTCTTCGTCTGCCTCGCCCCCGTAGAGGGCCACGCTCTCGGCGTATTCGCGGATGCGGATCATGCGGAAGCGAAAGTCGGCGTTGGCGCGCTCGAGGTCGTAGTTGATGCCGATCAGCGCCCGGCCAACGAGGTGGGTGCCGATCGACCCCAGGCTCGCATAGACGAGCGCCACCCACACCATGTAGCCCGGGATCCCCAGGGTGAATCCCGCCAGATGCAGCGAGAGCATGCCGGACAGGGTCCACAGCATCACCAGGAAGGACGCCAGGGTCACGATAGCGTTGAGCATCCCGGTCAGGAGGTCCAGGCTTAGATTGGCCACGAGTCCGATGTCATCCTGGATGCGTTGCTCCGGGTTCTCGACGTGCGACGGCTCGAGTTGCAGCAGGTAGTAGGCCCGCCCCGTGAGCCAGTCCCGGCAGTACTGGTCGGTGAGCCAGCGCCGCCAGCGGATTTGCAGCATCTGGTTGAAGTACAGGGCGAAGACCGCGACCACGATGTAGCCGGCCGCCAGTAGGGCGAACCACCCCAGGAGCCTGAGGAAGGTCGGGTAGTCCTTCACCTGCAACGCATCGAAGAACTGCCGGTTCCAGTAGGCGAGGAGCACCGTCAGGAAGACGCCCGCAAGGTTGAGGCCGATGACCAGGGCCAGCAACCCACGCCCTGCCCAGCGGTCGTCGGAGAACCAGTAGGGGCGCAGCAGCGCCCACAGCCTGGTGGGAGCAATTCTCTGCCGGGGAGTTTGCTGGAAAGACGTCACGTTGGGCTCAGTGGCCATTGATGTGCTCCTGTCCTCCGGACCAAAGATCGGTCACGCGGGCTTGCCGAAGCGACCCCGCGAGAACAGGTCGCTCGGTTCGACTTGTAGGAAACAGACGTGTGAGGCGAGTCCGAGGACCCGATGCATGATCGGCCTCTTCCCATTTGATTCTGTGCACAGTCCGTGCCCCCGATTCAGAAGCACCATAGTTCTATCAACTTGGGGGACGGGTTCGACGAATCGGGAAAGGGTACGACCAGACAGCAAGGACGTCAAGGGCGCTTACCGCCGTGGCCAATGGGTTGGGTCGCCGGGTGCCTTGACGGCCAGGCGGCTAATCGGGATAGGGGGGAGCCTCGCGGCTCCTCTCCTCCCACACCACCGTACATACGGATCACGTATACGGCGGTTCGGCGGATTTAGTGGAGAGGTCCGGCCTCGACCAGGCTCGGCAACCCCAGGGCGGCAAAGTACCGCCAGGGGAGCGCGATGACCAGGGCTGGGCTCTGACTCAAGCGCCATGGGCCGTGGGCGGACTTGCACGTATTCCAGGCCAAGTCCCGGCTCACGCCCCGCTTCCGGAGCTCACGGTAGCCGCGACGCCCCCACTGCTTCCAGTGGTAGCTCCGCAGCCGACGACGGATCCATTTGTCGAGGTCCCGCAACGGCGAGGGCACTTCGGTGAACCCGAAGTACGCGCGCCAACCCAGGACTAGCGTCCTGAGCTCGGCCACGGTCTGGCGCATGGTCCGTCCCCGCGTCCGACCCGTCACCGTCCGGACGTTCACCTTGAAGGCCTGTAGCGCCTTCTCGCTCACCTTCCGGCGGGTCGGCCGCGTTCGGGTGAAGGTGAACCCCAGGAACTTCCGGTGCCACGGTCGGGCGACCGCACTCTTCGCTGCATTGACTGTGAGCTTGAGCTTTCGTTCCAGGAAGCGGGTCACGCTGGCCATCACCCGCTCCCCTGCTTGCCGACTCCGGACGTAGATGTTCCCGTCATCGGCATAGCGGACGAAGCGGTGCCCTCGCTTCTCCAGTTCGCGATCGAGGTCGTCCAAGAGCAAGTTGGCCAGCAGCGGGGAGAGCGGGCCGCCCTGCGGCGTGCCCTCCCCCGTGGGCTCCACCATCCCCTCCAAGGTGAACACCCCAGCTCTCAGGAACCGGTGGATCAGCGTCACCACGCGCCGGTCCGGCACCCGCTTCCGCACCCGGTGCATCAGGACGTCGTGGTTGACCCGGTCGAAGAACTTCTCCGGGTCGAGATCTACCACCCACGTGTGGCCCTGCCGGATGTAGGTCTGCGCCTGCGCCACCGCCTGGTGGGCACTGCGCTTCGGGCGAAAGCCGTAGCTCCCCGCAGAGAATGTCGGGTCCCAGTCTGCTTGCAACACCTGCAGCAAGGCCTGCTCGACGAACCGGTCGAGGACGACCGGTACCCCCAGGTTTCGGGTCCCGCCCCCCGGCTTCGGGATCGCCACACGGCGCACGGGCTGGGGGGTGTAGGTCCCATCCACCAACGAGGCCCGGATCGTCGGCCAGTGGGTCTTGAGGTGCGGCCCCAGTTGATCCACGCTCATCCCGTCGATCCCCGGCGCACCCTTGTTGCGTCGGACCTGGCGCAGCGCGCGCCGGAGGTTCTCCGGGTCCAGCACGCGCGCTAAGAGGTCCTGCCCTTCCACCGGAGCGTCTGCTCTCCGCGTCCCAGCCCCGGGTTCATCCCCGTGGACCGCGTGGCCCAGGGGCAGCGTGAGCTGCCTATCGGATGCGCTCCCGCGGCTCGACATGAAGCGCCCGCTCCTCTCCTTCACTCCCCTCGCGGGGTACCGTTCGGGCCTTCGGTTCGAGGCGGTGCGGCGCGGCCTATCTGTTGCCCCGCCTTTCGGCATTGGGGTGCCTCACTAGCCTTGCCTGCCTCGGACCTAGTATGCCCTCTGCTGACTTCTGCCGACCGGTCAAGTCGGGTTCCCCCGGCCTCAGTCCGCTGCTCCGGACAGTCGACAGATCTCCCAGGGTAAGGCACAGAACGTTTGGCGCGTAGGCGCCGGATTTATAAAGCACACCCCAATGCGGATGGAGGACTTCGCGGTCACGTGCCCGCTCGTCCCGGGTGTACCACACCTCGTATCCGGTTCCTGTTCGTCGCCCCGCGCGTTTGGATTGGG
>Ga0187865_1001914_pt1 | contig 21691 bp, 22 predicted proteins | sample June2016WEW_11_1_2_FD_132989 | JGI IMG/M metagenome (GOLD analysis project Ga0187865, IMG submission 132989) | Peatland microbial communities from SPRUCE experiment site at the Marcell Experimental Forest, Minnesota, USA - June2016WEW_11_100 | ecosystem: Environmental > Terrestrial > Soil >...
GCGATCGAGATAGGCCGCAAAGCGTTTCGCTTGGGCGCCTGGCGCCACACAGTGGGCGCTCATGAGCAGCACCTTAGCATGGAGAGTTGTGCGGGAACCCCAGCTTTTTGTTAGCCGGTATCTACTTTCTAACACAGTAGTATTAGGAGCCCGCGGTGAAACTCCAATCTCCGGCCTCAGCGTCTGAAGGCGCTCTCATAACGCAGCACTTACGGCATGCCTGAGGGCGTGCCCTGATACGAACCGTACTTGCACCACGGGCTGTTAACCTCGGAACTCGCGGTGTGGTTTCCGCCACGGCCTGCGCCCACGTTTACAACAGTAGTCCATCTGCGCGCCCTCCCTGCAGAGGCCCCCATCGCGGCACATTAGTAGGTTCGCATTGCTATAGTCCACGACCGCATCTTTGTACAAGTGTGCAAAAGTGAACATTTTTCGCGATCACGATTCGGAGAAGATATTTGCGCATAATCAGTCTTGCTTCTGGCAGGGCTACTTTGCACCACGGACTGTTACAGGGCTCCGCTTCAACCGTGCGCCAAGGTAAACGCCGAGGGCGATACGAGCTATGGCACTGGCAAGGATCATTACGCGCTCTCATCTGTGCTCGCAAGAGCTGGCGCTGGATCTGCTTGCCCGCGGTTACGCCGTCGAAATTGTTTCTCCCGAATCGATCCCCGACAATCTTGCCGATCTGGAATTGCGGGTCGATACCGGTCCTGGGGATCAGTTGATCGCGAGCGTGGAAGCACACGATGGCGAGCGGTCGGCTTCGCTTGAATTTCTGCATCATTTGAAAGCGCCGATGGGCGACTTTCTTCGCAGGCCGCCGGAGCCTCGTGAGGTGGTTCACCTTTCGGAGCAGCCTGTCAGCTTCAATGCCGAGCCGAGCCTCGAAGATGTGGAGCTACCTGCGGAAGCTCCGCAACCAGCGCCCAAAGACGTTTCCCCGGCAGCCGAGATTCTGCGCGATCCCGAACTCGATCCCGGATTCGATCCCGAAGAAGGCGCGCGTCTGATCTCGCCGCTGGATCCATCGCCATCGCTACCGGTGGAAACGCCGAGCCATTTTGCGGTGGAGGCCCCAACGATTGCCCGGCCGACTGCGCAGCCGATTGTCCAGCCAACGATTGTCCGGCCAACGCGGGTCCGGCCAACGCGGGAGCCGCAGCAGCGCGATCGCCCCGCGGAATGGTTCTGGCGCGCTGCTCTGGCTTTTGCCAGTGTGGTGCTGCTGGCCCTGATCGTCGGGTTCGGTATGCGCCAGACCGGCAAACCTTCCGCTCAGAGTTCCGGAGCAGCGCCGGCGGAGAAAGTCGCGGCAGGGTCAACCGAGGTGAACTTGTTGAGCGCCGCTGATCCCGAAAAGGACACGGAAAAAGTTCCGGGACAAGTCTCCGTTTTGGCAATGTCGCCACCAGCCATAAAATCGGAAGGGAATTCAGACCGCGCGCCGAAGGAATCGCAAGTCGCGAAGGCCGGAGCCGCGACCGCTGCGACCGCCGGCAGTGGGGCCAGGACTTCACGCAGGCACGGTGACGACTTGATCGCGCGCGACACCGTCACCTATTTAGACGGACGCACAGTCGGCAAGCCTGCCTCGAAAGCCAAGCCGGCGGAACGTTTCGCTCGCCGGCATCCGAGTTCGCGCAAGCAACGCGGCGGCGTGATCGCAGCGAATACCGTTACCTATCTCAACAACAAGCCAGCTCCGAAAGCGGCAAAGCAGGACTCCGGCGTTAAGCACTCCTCGGATCTGAAGTAGCAATTCCCAAGGCAGATGCTGGTGAATCACGAGAAGCCGGGTGCCCGCTCCTTGCATCTATTCCTGCCTGTTTACCTTGAAGGTAATAACCAATATTTTACGGGTACCCCCCCTCCCCCCGGTCTTTTGGAATCATAGGGTTAGGCAGAAATTCCCGCAAAATCTTTGGGTTTAAAGGACTTATAGGTAAAATATTCCGGAATAAGGACTTAGGTTGTCAAAGAGCGCTGAAAATGGGTTTGGGGCAGCTTCGGGATCCGTCATGGGAGACGGGCACACCTGAAACTGCCCCAATCAGATGACTATTGTCGCGCAGGGCGGGTTTGACGTCTGTGACGGCGCTCACCGGCTGTTTGTGATGAAAAGGGTTAACGCTTAGAAGGCCTCCGGCCTGAGCCGCTTTACGACTCTCTCGTGGCTTACGACGCGGCCTCTCCGCATCTCTTCCAGCCCCTTGCGAACCAGAGCGTTCTGGTAGGCGTGGAGTTCAGGTAAAAGGCGTCGGACTTCTTCTGCAGGCACGGTTCGACCGGCTTCAGCGTCCCGCATTCCTTCATCAATGGCGGCGAGCGTTTCCTCGTCTTCATCATCGACGACGGGAGTGGGATTCTCTAAATCGAACTTCTTCGACTTCGCCATGCGGTTACGGTAGCACGAACGACCCCGCCCCCAATCGGAGCTTGGACAGGACACCCTGCCACACCCCCAATAGAGAGAAGTAAGTGACACGGTACTTAAAGTCCGTGGACTTATTGTCATCCATAGTGATCCCATTGCTCCGATGAACGAGGGACGGGAATTGCTGATTCAAAAGCGCTTCGGTGAACGTGTGCGCCAAATCCGAAAGCGGAAAGGGCTTTCTCAGGAAGCGCTAGCGCTGGCCTGCGGACTCGACCGGACGTACATCGGCGGAGTAGAGCGCGGCGAGCGAAACATCAGTCTCATTAACGTCCACCGAATCGCGGAAGCCTTGGAAGTAAATCCGAAGGAGCTGTTTTGATGCCTGCGGCGTACAGGGAAATATTGGAATCGGCATCGAAGCACTTACTGGGTTTGGCCGGTCATGTGTTCGATGTATTGACGATATCAAAGCCGATCTCTCCCGATGCTGCGGTCAATCTCTCAAAGGTGGTTTCGAAGCTGTCGCCGCTTTTGGGGAATCTGATCGAGTTCAATACCGTGGAGTTCTTGAACAACCAGCCGGAGTACCACGAGTTGGGTGAGTGGCAACGGCAAGATCCTGGTTTCCCGGATACGATTTTCGTAGGGCCAACAATCACCCCGACGCCCGGCTTTGAGATCAAAGCGTGGTTCCCGCTGGCAACCGAGATCACGGCGCGTTTCAAGGACAGCCAAAATCACTTTAAACGCGACCAGACGAACGTGTGCATGCTCGCCTGGCTGCCGGATCAGCTAATTTTCGGAAAACCAAAAATTATCGATGTGTGCATTGTCTCCGCGCGCTCAATCGCGGAGGCGCGAGACAACCACTATCACAAACCCCCTGAATACCTCGTGCTCGAACCGGGGGATACGACGGCGCGAACACGCAATCTTCAGCAGACGAACACCAACGGCTTCAGATGGCAAGGGTCTGCAGCACAGCTTGAAAAGGCCCGAAGATTGGTGGGGAGTTGGGGAAAAAATGGCAGAAAATACAGACCCACACCGGAGTATCAGGCGCTGCTGAGTCAACTCACCAGCCGCTTCCCTTACCGGGGCGACACGAATTTCGCAAAAACGGACCGCATTGTTCACAGCGGAATCGAGGAGTTCAAGCAGCGGGTGCTTGGCACGACGCTTCACGGACTGACTATCGCGCAGTGGGGCCGTTTGCTCCGGGCCACGAAAGAGTCGGCGATCAGCAAGAAGACTGCAACTACTATTCGTCAAGCTCTGGCAGAGCGTTTCGACATCCGGGAAGAGAATATTGGCGAGATTCTTCAATGAGGCGGTTCACCCCGTAATGGAAATACGTAGGGTCAATCTCGGCTCCAAAGGCCCGGCGTCCGCTGTTGCGGGCCGCGAGACAGGCCGTAAAGAGGCCGCCAAACGGCTCCCATATTACGTCACCCTCATCTGATGAAGCCTTGACAATCATGGTCACGAGATCAAGCGGCTTTTGGTTTAGGTGGATCGCCTTGCCGCTATCGCCATTGTTCTTAAACCGCTCACTGCCGCGGAGAGCGTTGCGTTCCCACACGTTGGTGAAGCCGTGGGGACAGTTGAATTTGGAACGCATGGCGGTCCATTGTTCTGCTGTACCTGGCCGCTTCCCGTCTATGGAAAAATATGGCCGTCCTGCGGGATCGCCGTGAGCGTTAGCGTACTCCTGCATCTTCACGAACATTTCAGGCGGTGGGTAGTACCAGAGGTGGCCCTGGTCGAGATATTTGCGCGTGGCAACATCCGCAACGCCGCACGCTTCATTCGCCTTCCGGGCAGGAAGGCCGGAACGCCTCCACTCTTGTAGTAGCCACACCTTAAGCGCAAGGCCATTTACACGGGCTTCGTAGACATACTGCACGCACATTTCAGAGACGACGGGGAAACGTCGAATTTTGGCGGTGTTGACGTTACCCGCAATATGGCCCTTCCCCTTATTCCAGATGTTGGCATTCACGTAGCGCCAACCGTGCTTCTCCAGAATTGGATGAACGGCTGCCCATCCGATCTCTGAGTTCCAGAACCACAGCGTCGTGGCTGGCGTCGCGTGCCTCGACCAGGCGGCGATATGCTGCTCATACCATTCGGGCAGGCTCAGGTGATCTGATGTGTCGCCCTCAAAGCCAAGGACGCCGTAGCCGCCATCAGAGACGATCACCGTCGGCGTATCCCACTGCTGATAGTGCTCAAGGCTGTCGCCAAGTTGGACGGAAATAAGCTCATCCGACCAAACTGTTACGTCAATGTCGCTAACGGCGATCTCTTTGACACTCCGGCCCCGGCCCACGGTACTTGTTGGCGTGCGTTTTCTCCTAGTCGGATTTCTTAGGAGAGCTTCCACGTTCCCTGTGTTCACGGTTGGCCTTCCTCTTCATCAGTACGTGAGTTACTTGATCGTAACCAGCTTCTCCACCAGCCCCGAGTAGTCTTTCTTCTCCAGCCCATGCACCTGCTTGTTGTATTCGTCCACTTTGCTGGAGTAATTCATCGAGCAGAACTTCGGGCCGCACATGGAGCAGAAGGCTGCGGTCTTGTAGCCCTCTTCGGGGAGAGTTTCGTCGTGCATGGAGCGGGCGGTTTCGGGGTCGAGAGAAAGTTCGAACTGTTTTTCCCAGTCGAATTTGTAGCGGGCATAGCTTAGGGCGTCGTCGCGGTCGCGGGCTCCAGGACGCTGGCGGGCTACGTCGGCGGCGTGGGCGGCGATTTTGTAGGCGATGATTCCGTCTTTCACGTCTTTTTCATTGGGCAGGCCGAGATGTTCTTTCGGCGTGACGTAGCAGAGCATCGAAGCGCCATACCATCCGATCATGGCCGCTCCGATGGCGGAGGTGATGTGGTCGTAGCCGGGAGCAATGTCGGTGACCAGCGGCCCCAGCGTGTAGAACGGCGCCTCGTCGCACCACTCGTTTTCGAGATCGACCTGCTCCTTGATCTTGTGCATGGGTACGTGGCCCGGGCCTTCGATCATGACCTGCACGTCGTGCTTCCAGGCGATGCGGGTCAGTTCGCCCAGGGTTTTGAGTTCGGCGAACTGCGCTTCATCGCTCGCGTCGGCGAGGCAGCCGGGACGCAGGCCGTCTCCCAGGGAGAAGCTTACGTCGTACTTCGCGAAAATCTTGCAGATGTCCTCAAAGCATTCGTAGAGGAAGTTCTGCTTGTGGTGGTGAGTCATCCATTGGGCAAGAATCGCGCCGCCACGGCTGACGATGCCCGTGATGCGCTTCGAAACCATGGGCACATACTGAATGAGCACGCCGGCGTGGATCGTCATGTAATCCACGCCCTGCTGCGCCTGCTCTTCGATCACTTCCAGCATCACGCTGGCGGTGAGATCTTCGACGCGCTTGACGCGCGAGATCGCTTCGTAAATCGGAACCGTGCCGATGGGGACGGGCGAATGCCGGATGATGGCTTCGCGAATGGTGTGAATATCGCCGCCGGTCGAGAGGTCCATCACCGTGTCGGCGCCGTAGTGGACGGCGGTGTGCAGCTTCTTGAGCTCTTCTTCAACGTTCGAAGTGACGGCGGAATTCCCGATGTTGGCATTGATCTTGCACAGCGAAGCCACGCCAATCGCCATCGGCTCCAGTTCGGGATGGTTGATGTTCGCCGGGACGATCATGCGGCCGCGAGCAACTTCATCGCGCACCAATTCCGGCGTGATCTTCTCGCGGTGAGCAATGTATTGCATCTCGTCGGTGAGCACACCCTGGCGCGCGTAGTGCATCTGCGAGAAGTTGCCGTCTGTGTTTTCGGCCTTGCGCTTCGCGAGCCACTCTGCCCGCGGTTTGAGAACCGCATCCAAACCATTGCCGTTAGCGCCGTTTGTACCATTGCCTGCGGACATTGTCGTTTGTACCATCCTTCGCGGAGTCTGGCAGCCTGTGGTGAGAGTCGATTTTCGATGCCGAGCCCCTAAAGGGGCGTCTGATTTCGAAGGACTTACGGCATCGCTAAAGCGATGCCCTGATACGAATCCCACTTCCACCACGGCCTGCCACTGTTGAAATTATACGCCGCTTCCGGGACGCAGCTTATTTTCTCGGGAAGGCCGGCTGGTGAGTTGCGCCGCAACCGGGGAAAATGAATCCTTGTGCCAGGGAAGGGAATCGAACTAGAATGTCGTTATAACGACAATCGCGGGATGATAGATCCTGCCAGGAGGAAGCAATGCTGAAGCGGCTGATGGGTACAAGCAACGACGTAAGCTTTACCCTTATGCGAGTGATTCTGGGAGTGGTGTTCTTCGCGCATGGGGCGCAAAAAATGCTGGGCTGGTTTGGAGGTTTTGGTTTTCAGGGCACCATGGGAGCCTTTACGCACATGGGAATGCCCGCTTCCGTCGCGTTTCTGATCATCTGCACCGAATTCTTTGGCGGCCTCGGGCTGATTGTCGGGTTGCTGACTCGCATCGCTGCTCTCGGAATTGGCGGCCTGATGATCGGGGCAATCTTCATGGTTCACCTGCAGAACGGTTTCTTCATGAACTGGATGGGCACGCAGAAGGGCGAGGGCATCGAATATCATCTGCTGGTGCTCGCCATGGCGGCGGGGCTGTTGTTGCGCGGGGCCGGCGCGTTTTCGGTGGACCGGGCGCTGGCGAAGTGAATTAGAGTTCCTAGAACTTGTTTTATAAACCGGGTTCAGAGGGGACGAGCAGTTTCCTCAGGGGCTAAAGCCCAGTGTTTATTGGGCTCGCAGCGGCGCGGTTGAAGCCGCGCTCCTTCGAAGAACCTATTTATGAAATACTCTCTGGCGATCTGTAGCAGTCCATGCAGCGAACCCAGAGTCGCTGTGGCCACGGGCAGGCTGCCGAGCTGCGCTCGGCTGGACGGGGCAAAGCCCCGTCCCCACACGAGCTAATTCCGCAGCGGCTTACCCGTCTTGAGTGTGAACTGAATTCTCTCCTGCGTCTTCTTTTCGCCGCACAGAGACTTGAAGGCCTCGCGCTCCAGGTCGAGCAGGTATTGTTCACTGACCGGCGTGCCGGGCGTGATATTTCCGCCGCAGAGTACTTCGGCGATCTTTGTGGCTAACTTCTGCTCGTGGTCGGTGATGTACTCGCCCTGCCGCATCAGGTGGACTCCCATTTTAAGAGCGGCGAGGATGTTCTCGCCGGGAGCGGGGATGTCCGTACGCATCACCGGCGGCTCATAACCCGCGCGCACCAGTTCCAGCGCGCGTGTTTTGGCGTCGGAAAGAACGCGCTCGCGGTTCATGGTGATCCGGTCGGAGCTCGAAAGGAACCCAAGTCCGCGGGCTTCATGGGCCGAGGTGGCGACTTTCGCGGTGGCGATGGTTTCGAAAGCTTTCTTCATCGCCTCCATCAGTTCCACCGATTCGCCACGGGCATCGGGACGAATGGACGCGGCGCTGTCCACCGCGCGCAGCAGCATTTCCTTACAGCCGCCGCCTCCGGGAAGCAGACCGACCCCGACCTCGACCAGCCCCATGTAGAGCTCGGCGTGCGGTTGGCGAGCGGCCGCGTGCAGCGAGATTTCGCAACCGCCGCCCAGCGTGAGTCCGAAGGGCGCGCTCACCACCGGCTTGGGTGAAAATTTGATGGCCTGCGTCATGCCCTGAAACTGACGGATGGCGAGGTCAACGTCGTCCCACTCTTCCTCCTGGACGGACATGAGCAGCAGCATCACGTTTGCGCCGACGGAGAAATTCTGCGCGTCGTTGGCGATGACGAAGGCGTCGAAGCCATCGCCCGGTCCGCCCGGCTTCAGCGTTTGGAGGATCAGCGAGATAATGTCGGCGCCGAGGGCGTTCATTTTGGAGTGGAACTGGATGCAGCCCACGCCATCGCCCAGGTCAACCAGCGAGGCTCCGGAATTTTTCTTGACCACGCCGTTGGATTTCTTTGCGACTTCGACCGACCAGACTCCCGCCGGAACAGCGACCAGTTGCCAGTTGCCAGTTGCCAGATCCCAGTACTTGCGGCCCGATGGAGTCTTCGGATCATCCGCGTACCAGGACTTCTTCCCGGAGGCGAGCAGTTTTTCTACATTGGCTGCGACCGGGCGGCCTTCTTTTTTCATGCGAGCGACGGTCGCTTCCACGCCGGCGGCGTCCCAGAGTTCGAAGGGGCCGAGTTCCCAGTTGAAGCCGAGGCGCATGGCGCGATCGATCTCAACGATGGAGCCGGAAATCTCGGGAACGCGATTGGCGGAATACGTCCACAAGTCGGACAGCGCCGCCCAAAGGAAAGCGCCTGCCTTATCGGCCTTCTGCGGCGCGCCACCGCCGCCATCCATGCCGAGCAACATCCGAAGTCGCGGTCCCGTCTCTTCGACGTTTTTCGCCATATCGAGCGCCGCGAATTTCGGCTTCTGGCGGGAATGGTATTCCAGCGTTTTCCAGTCGAGCGCCATGCGTTCATCTTCTTTGTCTTTGTCCTTATCCTTATCCTTGCCGTCCCCGCTTTTGAGCTTCTTGTAGAAGCCGCCCTGGGTCTTGTCGCCCAGCCACTTGCGTTCCAGCATCTGGCGAAAGAAAGCGGGAATCTGCAATTCGCTGCGTTCGTCGCGCACGTTCTCGGTCATGTTCGTGACCACGTGCCCGAGGATGTCGAGCCCCACCAGATCGATTGTCCGGAACGTGGCCGAGCGCGGCCAGCCCACGGCTTGGCCGGTGAGCGCGTCGATCTCTTCGACGGTCAGGTCCATTTCCTGCATGAGGCGCATCACGTTGAGCACGGAAAATGTGCCGATGCGATTGCCGATGAAGTTGGGAGTATCTTTCGCGAGCACGACTCCCTTGCCCAGTTGCGCGTCGCAGAAGTGCGTGACAGCCTCGATCAGCGCGCGGTCGGCTTCTGGCGTTGGGATCAGTTCCAGCAGCCGCATGTAGCGCGGCGGATTAAAAAAGTGCGTGCCGAACCACGAGCGCCGGAAGTCTTCGGAAAACCCCTCGGCGATCTTTGCCACCGGAAGTCCGCTGGTGTTGGTGGAGACGATGGTGCCGGGCTTGCGGATCGCTTCTACCTTCTTTAGCAACGTCCGCTTGATCTCGAGGTTCTCAACGATGGCCTCGATGATCCAGTCCACGTCGGCCAGTCGTTTCAGGTCGTCGTCGAAATTTCCCACGGTGACCAGGCGCGAAAGCGACGCTTCGAAAAACGCCGCGGGCTTTGATTTCCGGGCGCCGTCGAGTCCGGCAGCCGCGATTTTGTTGCGCGCGGAGCCGTTCGCATCTGGCGGCGCGTTTGGAGGAACTATATCGAGCAGCAGGGAAGGCACTCCCGCGTTGGCGAAGTGCGCGGCGATGCGGGCGCCCATGGTGCCTGCGCCTAGAATGGCAACTTTGTGAATACGCTTCATGAATGCAACTCCTGCAATAAGAAATGTTCTCCGCGACTGCTTCTACGGAAGTTTATCCACCACCCAGTCGTTCTTGCCAGTCTCGACCAGGATTATTTCGGAAAATCTGCGCGTGACATGGGATGATCCTCGAGGGGTGACCAGCACGACCGGGAAACTGTAGCGGCCCCGATGTCCGTGACCGCGCGTGATCTCGAAAGCGCGGCCCGTCGCGTTCAAAAAAAACTGTTCCAGTTTGTCGGCGTTCTGCGAGTGACGGATACCATCGCTGAGCAGCACCATACCGTTTTCGAGATCCCCCGTTTGCCACGCGTGCAGGAAATGGTTCGCGGCTCCGAGCGCGAATACGTAACCCGGGTCTGAGGGATTCTCTTGCTTGGCAGGATGGCTGTGCGATCCAGCCCAGACTTGAGTTGTCGGAGAGACCGTCAGAAGAGAAAGACACGCTGCCAGCAAAATCTTCACGCTCAGGCTGTTCCTCGTTTTTTGCCAGTGATGATGTTTGTAACTTCTTACTCTACTGGAAAACAAGCGGAACGCCAGCAGCCTTTCGCTGAGGTCGTGGGTCCCGTCAATGAGTGAAATGGCGATTTCTCGCCAACTGAGGGTTATGGGGGCGGCTTGTGGTCGTGTGATACGCCTCACGGCGACATTAACCACCCGCCTTGTAGAATGTAGGCTAGGAGGCGGTATGCGGAAATTGGCTTCAGCGGCAATAGTGTGTGCAGTCTTATTTGAAGTCGGCTTGGGGATCATGTTGTCTGCTTGCGGAGGCTCTGTTCACGCAGCGAATGGGACACCGGCCATTCTTGCTGGCTATTGCCAGTGGGCTTCTTTCATGCCCTCACCTCACTTCATGACGGGTCTCGGTGGGAATGCTGATTGCGGGCCGACACAAAGCAGCGTTCTCGATTCGGGTTTGCCGATGCCGTCGATGGGAACGCTGAAGAACTTGCAAGTATTGGGCTTGAAGCAAGGGGATGTAGTAAGTGTGTACGTGAACGGCACCGCTACCCAGATTACCTGTACTCTGCCTACGGGGGGAGGACCCGGTGGAACTTGCTCCGATGCGACGCATAGTGCTCCAGTCAAGGCTGGCGATTTGGTAGCCGTAGAGGCTAATACGACCTCAGCGACGCCGAACTACATGCAGGTTGCGCTGGAAAAAGAGTAGCGGCTGTTCGCCTTGCTAAAAGATAACGAGTGATAACAGGCGATAGCGCTCATTGACCACGGTCAATCTGCGAGTCCTTAACCGCAAAGGGCACGAAGTCTCACGAAGGAACTCCACGAAGGAAACCCCTTCGCTGGTATCCTGAACTTCGTTGCGTCGTTCTCCACACTTCATGACGTCGAGCCCTCTTCTTTCTGCGCGGGAAATCGCGGCGCAAATCAGCTGCAAAGCGGTTTCGCCCGTCGAGGTGGCGCGCGCTCACCTCGACCGCATCGAACGCTTGAATCCCAAGCTGAACGCGTTCGTCGATTGCCAGCCGGAAGCTGTACTTGCCCAGGCGCGGGACGCGGAGCAAGCGATTCTGCGCGGAGACGAACTCGGGCCGTTGCACGGTGTGCCTGTTTCCATCAAGTCTTCGATTGATGTTGCCGGACATCGCTGTGAAGCCGGTACGCGTTTGCGTGCCGGACACATCGCCGCTGAGGACGCGCCTCTGGTTGCGCGGCTGCGCGCGGCCGGGGCGGTGATTCTCGGCGTCACCAACGCGCCCGAACTGCTCATGGCCTGGGAAACCGACAATCTTCTTTATGGCCGCACGAACAATCCCTGGGACCTGACCCGCACCGCGGGCGGATCCAGCGGCGGAGAGGCCGCCGCCATCGCCGCGGGACTTTCCGCCGGCGGTGTGGGCAGCGACGGCGGCGGTTCGATCCGCGAACCGGCGCACTTCTGCGGCATCTGCGGATTGAAGCCCACTCCCGGACGCATTCCTTCGACTGGGCACTTTCCGAAATCCGGCGGACCCTTTGCCTTGATCGGAGTGGTCGGGCCGATGGCTCGCACCGTCGAAGATGTGCGGACACTGTTTGAAGTGATGGCAGGTTGGGACGACGGCGATCCTTGCGCCGCGCCGGTCGAGGTGCGCGCGATTCAGGAAACGGCAGTCCAGGCCGTGCACATCGGGTTCTTTGAAGACGATGGGCGAACTCCAGTCACGGAAGAAACCAGGGAGGCGGTGTGGCACGCGGCGTTCATCTTGATGAGTTGCGGATTTCATGTCGATCCATTCCGCCCGGAAGGGCTCGAAGAAGCGCGTCAGTTGTGGTGGGAATTCTTCGGAACGGCTGGAGGGATGATTCTGGGCCCGATGTTGCGTGGCCACGAGTCTGAACTGAGCCCGATTCTGCGGGAGTTCCATGCCTGGACTCATGCCGAGCCCGCGCACACTGGCGAGTCGCTGCTTGCCGCCTGGCTGGGACGCGACGAGTTGCGCGAGAAAATTCTCCTGCAGATGCGGAAATATCCCGTGCTGATTTGCCCTACCGCTGCCATCCCCGCATTTCGTCATGGCGAACGCGAGTGGCAGGTGGAAGGGAAGACGGTAAAGTATCTCGATGCCTGGAGCTATTGCGAGTGGTTTAACTTGCTGGGCTTTCCCGCCGCCGTGGTTCCGATGGGCTATTCGGAAGAGGGCCTGCCGATCGGCGTGCAGATCGTCGGGCGGCCATGGGAGGAGGAAGTCGTGCTGGCGGTCGCCGCGAAACTCGAAAAGGAGCGCGGTCCCTGGCAAGCGCCGCCACTGCTGGATTGATCGCAACTCGTGGTTCGCAGTTGTCAGTTCTCAGTCAAAACCAGGCACACAACAGCACGAGGGGCGCGGCTATAGCGAATCCAGAATTGCTGTGACCACAGGCGCATGGTGAACTGCAGCCGGCGGAGACGAGGCAAGCCCCGTCTCTACAGGAGCGGAGCACTGCAGCGGTAGATCCGCTCCAGTCGTCGCGCCTTATGCTTTTTCTGAGAACTGAGAACTGAGAACTGATAGCTGAGAGCTGAGAGCTAACTTCGTGTAAGATTCTTATGGCGAGTACAGTGCACCGCTTCTGCGCGTGTTGATGCTGCCGGGCTGATTGGAGATGGGCCGGCGTTCCTTGATACTCCCCAATTACCAGGTAGAACCGCGGCCTTTGGGCTGGCGGCGCATTCCTGTCAGGAGAGACTGAATGGCGAAAATTGCAAAGACAGCCGACCGGAAAAAGGTCATGGATACCACGAAATCGACCGCATGCCCCAAGTGCGGCAAGGAAACCCGTATCGTCAAGCGCATGAAAGATCGCGAGCGCGGCGTGCCCGGCGGAATCTATATTTCGTGCTCGGGTTGCGAGTTTTTTGAAAAGCTGTAGAAAAAGTTGTCAGTTATCAGTTATCAGTTGTCAGTTAAACCAGCCACACGACAGCGGAAGGGCGCGGCCATTCGTCGCGCCTTTTGCTTTTACTGAAAACTGAGAACTGATAGCTGACAACTGCTCTACCCAATCTGTCCCAAAATCGCCCGGGCTTCGGCTGCCGGGTCGGAGGCTTCGGTGATCGGGCGCCCGACCACGATGTGCGAGGCTCCGGCGGCAATCGCTTCGGCTGGAGTGACGACGCGCGCCTGGTCGTGGGGTCCGCTGCCCGCAGGGCGCACGCCGGGCGTCACAATGGCGAAATCGTGGCCAAACTCCTCGCGCAGAGCGGCGGCTTCCAGCGCCGAGGCGACCACGCCCTTGCATCCGTTCGAAAGCGCCAGGGCGGCCAGTCTCAGGACTTGATCGAGCACTCCTCCGCGCAGGCCAATCTTGCCCAGGTCGACGTCATCCAGGCTGGTCAACACCGTGACCGCCAGCACGAGCAAGCCGGGCTTGGTGGCTTGCGCGGCTTCGACCGAAGCTCGCAACATCTTGCCGCCTCCGGAAGCATGCACGGTCAGCATACTCACGCCCAGCTGAGCCGCCTCGCGGACAGCTGCTCCGGCGGTGTTCGGGATGTCGTGATACTTGAGGTCGAGAAAGACGCGGCGGCCCGAATCCACCAACTCGCGGACGATGGCAGGACCTTCGGCGGTGTAGAGCTGCATGCCGACTTTGTACGTGAAGGCAGAGTCGCCGACGGCCGCCACGATCTTCCGGGTGGCCGCGGCCGTAGATACATCCAAGGCAACGATGAGGCGCTGGCGCGGGTCCATCGTTGCCGAGTGTATCGGGTTTAGTTGAAGTTGGCTACAGGTTGCAGCAGCGCCATGTTCACGGGCTGGTAGAGGTCCACGCGGACCGTCTGCAAACCGCGTTCTTTGAAGCCCAGTGCACGCGCGGCGTTGTAGGAAACGTCGATGATCCGGCCGTCCACAACGGGACCCCGGTCATTGATACGAACCACCACGGCCTTACCGTTCCTCAGGTTGGTGACCTTGACGAACGTGCCCAGGGGAAGGCTGGGGTGAGCGGCCGTGAAATCGCGCATGTCGAAGGGTTCTCCGCTGGCTGTCTGTTTGCCCTGGAACTGCTCTCCATACCAGGACGCGGTCCCTACTTGGTAGGCCTTCGCCTTCGGGCTGTTGGTCGTTCGGGTTTTGTGCCCACTGGTCGCAATAACCAGCGGCTGTGTGACCTTGGCGGCTTCCAGGCTGCTTGGCCTGGATGCGGCTCCGGCCCCCAGACTGGCGACTGATAAAAGCACCGCCAGACCTTCGGCTAAACGTCGTCGCATTCAGTTACCTCTCATCGTGAAAGTCGTTCTCGGGTCGTATGCTCCTTTGGTCAAACGATCTCCAAATGCTACCGGGGTCAGCAGGTGCGTGTCAATGGAAAAACCAGCGGCTCAATTAACTAAGTGGTAATTAGTCAATGACTTAGCCCAATGAAAAATATGGATTTGCCTTCGTATGTCATTGAAAGCAGTCGGTAGGTACTGGTGACTTACTGGTTACTATATGAATTTTGGGCCGCGCAGAATTCTTGCAACCTGCTATCGAATGTTAGACTTACGATAGAATATTGATAAACTTCTTATAATCAATAAGATACGGCGACATCTGATGACTGATTAGTAACCGTAAGACGTTCAGAACTCATTGCCATTGGATGAAGCATCGCGGTTCGCGCCACGTCTGACCGAGAACACCCGGAAGTGCTGTTCCCCTCCTTGAACTTTCGGTTTAGAGTGACGGCATGGCTGTGACCCCACCCGTGGTGTTGACAATCGCCGGGTTTGACCCCTCCTCGGGCGCTGGGATAACCGCCGACATCAAGACGATCGCGGCCCATGGGTGCTACGGCGTTTCCTGCATCACAGCCTTAACGGTCCAGTCGACCCAGGGAGTGCGGCGGGTCGAGGGCGTGGATCCGAAGATCATTGCTGAGACCTTGCAGGAGCTGGTTTCCGACGTTGCCGTGGAAGCCGTCCACATCGGCATGCTGGGAAACGAGCAGGTGGTCGAGGTGGTCGCAGATTTTCTCGGCCAGGCACGGCTGCCGCATGTGGTGCTGGATCCAATCCTGAAGTCGAGTTCCGGAGCGGATTTATTGGATGCGGCGGGGGTCCGGCTATTGATCGAGAGGCTGATTCCGCTGGCGGAGGTAGTTACGCCGAACCTCGACGAGGCCGGCGTCTTGACCGGGATAGCTGTCACGAACCTCGACCAGATGCGCGAGGCGGCCACTCGTCTGCACTCTCTCGGAGCGGCGAATGTGGTGGTCACCGGAGGCCACCTGGAGAAGGCGATCGATCTCCTCAGCTTCACGACCGCCCGAGGCACCGAACAGGAAGTTTTCAAGGCGGACCTTCAGCGCTCGAATTCCACCCACGGCACCGGTTGTGCGTTTGCTACTGCGCTAGCCTGCCACCTGGCACATGGGCGCGGATTGCCCGAGGCGGTTCTTCTCTCCAAAGTGTATGTTTCGGCCGCGATTGCGAATGCCCATCCGCTGGGCCACGGAGTAGGGCCGTTGCATCACCTCTATCGCATGGGCCAGCAACGGCGGCCCAGCACCATCGTCTCTGAAGCAGAGCACGCCCATTCGCGAAACTGAAAGCAGAGATCGGGGGGGGGTGAAAAGAAACCGGCGCCCGCGAGCTTTTATCGGTACTGTTGCCGTTTGGCTTCCACAGGCTCTATGCTTGGCAGTTGCCCTGCTATGCCCGCGTTGTAAACTGGCTGGTATGCGCTGGGCTAGAATGGCCTACAAGTTCTTCTTGGACCTGCTTCTCACAGCAGCCGCTATCGTCTGCATCCTACAGTATTTCGGCATCAAGCCTAAGGATTTGCATATGAGCGCATTGTGGCCTCATTGGGCTTGGCTGGTGTGCGCCTTCGCTCTCTTCGGGATAAGCCTAGGATCGTCTGGGTACTCGATTTACAGGCAATTCCATCCGGTTGCCCGGCCCGCTGCCAGCGTTGATGCCAGACCTCTCGAATTGACTAAGATGTACGAGATCGTTTTCGGCTATTTGCCCAGTAGCCCATTAAGCAATGGATGGAAACTTGCCTACCGAGATACAGAAGCAGAGCCGACTTTTGCTTCGCCGTCCGATGTGCCCGGTGCGTGCGGATTGTCGATGGATGTCAAGCACAAATACGCTATTGACTATGAGTTACCACAGCGCACGCAATTGGCGAACGAGCTAGAATTGGCAATCAAATACGATGCAGATGCGATGTTCTACATAATCGTAAACGTGACCTCGCGTGATGGCTCCCAGAGAGATTACGGCTGGCTCAACATTCGACTTGGGAATGCTCCATCCCGACAGCACAAAGATTATCCAAAGGAATTTGTAGTATTTGTAACGGCGGAGCGGCTGGGTAATGGCTGGGTACGAATGCGGCTACGGCTGCCTGAAATAGTAAGGGCGGCAATGGGAAGCCGGGGCTGGGTTTACGACTCCGTAAAGGCGATACGGCTGAGGGGCTGTATTTCTGTATCTCCGATCAAATTCTTTTCGCCTTCGACATAGACCTGTGGAAATCAAACGGCACCACGGCCCTTTTATCCCTGCCGGGGTACCACAAAGTAGTAGATCGCAAGGTAGTGGCAGGCACTTCCCGCCAGCACGAAGACGTGCCAGATCCCGTGACTAAAAGGCAGCCGCCGCCACACGTAGAATCCAACCCCGGCGATGTAGGCGGCTCCACCCGCCAGCAGCCAAAGCACTCCGGGGACCCGTACCGTCGCCAGCAGTGGCTTGAAAACAATCACCACGAGCAGTCCCATTGCGATGTAGAGCGGAGTCGAGATTTTCTGCACCTGCTCGAACCAGCGCACCTTCAGGAGCACGCCCAGAAAACAGATTCCCCAGACGAGGCCGAAAAGCGTCCAGCCCCAACCCCCACGCAGGCTGACCAGCGTGATCGGCGTGTACGTTCCTGCAATCAGGAGATAGATGCAGCAGTGGTCAATGGTCTGAAGGGTGCGCGCCCAGCGGGGAGACGGAACGCTGTGCAGCGCCGTCGAGGCCGCATAGAGGCTCACCAGGGTTGCCGCATAGACGCAGCAACTCACAATCGCCCACGCATTCCGGCTCCAGGCCGCAGCCACAATCAGCAGCACGGCACCCACGATGCTGAGCGCCAGCCCGATCCCGTGCGTCACTGCATTGACCAGTTCTTCCATGTCCACCCTTTCAGCGGTTGGGTTATTGTACCCCGGCATAGTTCCGTGCCGGGTCACTGGCCGCCGAAACACGAACCGGAAGACTCTTGGCGTGGGACGCGGCCAGCGAAGCGATGAGCACGAGGCAAGTGGTGGTTTCCTGGAGCTAGCTGAGAAAAGGTTAAGAGCCAAGAGCCGACGACTATTTCTTCAGCAGGCAGCCGGCGAGAAAAGCAGCGACCGCCGCAAGCAGCCACTCGATCCGCCACAGTTGGATGGCCTGCCAGTCGAGTACGGTTCGAGCGCTAAAGAACACGCTGACAGCCAGAGCACCCACCACGCAGAGCATGCCAGCCAGAAAAGCGATGACGGCAGGCGTCGTGAGCCCGAGCCGCTCCCCGAGCGAGGCGAATTCAGCCAGACCAGGGATTTCCAGCGTGCGGGCAACACTACCGCCCAGATCGGGACGGCCAGCGCCACAGGCATGGCAGTAGAGTGAGCTGACGATGAACTCGGTTCCGCAACGGCAGGTTGCGCTTCGTTCCGGGCTGGCGAGAGCCCCGGACGCCGGCATGGGCGGCCGCCAAAATTCGTGCTGAGCCTGATCGGCTGCCTCTGCCATAAAGGAGCTCTTCTTTCGACCCTTTCCGGATCGCAAGCGAATCACCAAAGCAAGTTATTGCAAAGACGACAGTTACGAGGTGGCCAAGGGGGAGGGCGACCACTCCGGAGGGCAAGAATTACGCTATTCACGCCCGAATTTGCCATCTTTGCACGACTTGGATCGTTTGCGGACGTACCGTGTTTGGTTCCTGTCAGCTATCAGCTATCAGCTATCAGTAAAACCGTTGCGTGTCCTGACAGCTAAGAACTGACAGCTGAGAGCTGATAGCTCCGGTGTTTGACATGTCCAAACGAATCCTCGCGGGAAGCTCCAATCAGTTAAACTGAACAAGCGTGGTCTTCTTCTTCTCCCGGCATCGCCCCGCTTTGACTGCCATCATGCTGCTGGTTCTTGCCGAAGTTTGCCTGGCAGCGGACCCCTCGGTTTCAACGGTGTTCCGTCCCACAGACCCGCTCAATCAGGCGGCTTTCGAGCACTACTACAACCTCGACCACGACGCGGCGATTCAGGATTTCGAGAAGATACTGGCGCGTCATCCGAACGATCCGTTTGCCGTGAATCACCTGCTCTCCGCGATTCAGATGCGGGAGCTGTATCGCATGGGCGCGATGAATAGTGGGGATTACTCGAACGACAATTTCATCGGACAAGCGCACCGTCCCGCCGATTCCGCGCAGAAGGAACGCATCAAGCAGCTTGTGCAGCAAGCCGAAAAGCTGGAAAACGCCGAACTGGCGCGCAATCCGAACAGCGCAGATATGCTCTATGCCCGCGGCGTTACGCGCGGACAGTTCGCGCTTTACACCGCATTGATCGAGCGCGCGTGGTTTTCTGCTCTGCGCAATGCGGTGGGAGCGCGCCGCGATCACGAACGGGTTCTCGAGTTGGCTCCGCAGTACACCGACGCGAAGCTGGTAGTGGGGGCTCACAACTACGTGATGGGGAACCTGTCGTTGGCGATAAAGATCGCCGTCGCGCTCGTTGGCTTGAGCGGAGACAAAGACAAGGGAATTCAGTATCTGAACGATGCCTACCACGCCAATGGCGAAACCAGCGTGGACGCCGGGGTTGTGCTCATGGTGTTCTTGCGCCGCGAACACCGCTATGGCGAGGCTTTGCAGATCGCGGGCGCGATCGGTCCGCGGTTTCCGCGCAACTATCTTCTGCCGCTGGAAGAGGCGAACCTGCTGCGGGTGTCCGGCAAGAGTGGCGACGCCGAGGAACAGTATCGCCGGGTGTGGCAGAACGGGCGCGAGGGAAAGTACGGCAGTCTGCACTACGAAATCGCGGCGCTGGGACTGGGCGACCTGCTGCGCGGCGAGAAAAAATATCAGGCTGCGGCTGCGGCTTACGAGCTGGTGAGTGAGGTTACGGGCGCCGATCCGGAATTGCTGCAGAAAGCGAATCTGGGAGCCGGCGAGATGTATGACCAGCTCCAGAAGCGGGACCTGGCGGTGAAGAAGTACGAGGCGGTGGTGGCCATAAATTCGGGCAACGCCGAAGCGGATAAGGCACGGAGGAGAATGAAAGACGCGTACCGGGAATGAGGGCAGCTAATAGCCATTAGCTCTTAGCCTTTAGCTGCGAGCTGCGAGCTGCGAGCTGCGAGCCACGAGCTAAGAGCGGCCCGAGCCGATCGCGGAACATTTTCCCCGCAATCGTCGTATCCTAAGTAAAGGGAGATACGACCATGTACTGCAATGCTTGTGGCAAGGCCATCGCTGAGGACGGCCGCTTTTGCTCCCACTGCGGCAACGTGGTGGGGATTCCGCCCACGCCGAAGAAACTGATGCGCTCACGCGCTGACAGAAAGATCGCGGGCGTTTGTTCCGGGCTAGCTCAGTATCTCGATCTCGACATTTCCCTGGTACGCATCCTCTGGTTCTTCGTCACGTTCGTGTCCGGAGTCTTTCCGGGCTTCATCGCCTACGTGCTCGCCTGGATCATCATTCCGGAGGAGCCGGAACTGAAACCGGTAGTGGCGGCACAACAGCCGGCGACAGGCTAGCTGTAGAGACGGGCTTGCCCCGTCTCCCCGGCCCCGGAGACGCGGCAAGCCGCGTCTCTACGGGAAGCATTACTGTGTTCTAATTTCCTCCCATGGAACGCCTGCGCAGCGACGACGCCGAGATCTTCTATGAAATTCGGGGGAACGGCCCGCCGGTCGTTCTTCTCCATCCTTTTCCTTGCCATCACGAATTCTGGAACCCGGTGGCAGGGGCGCTCGATTCGCGCTATCGGCTGATTCTCCCCGATCTGCGCGGGCACGGCGATTCGGAGATTGGCGAAGGCCCTGCCCTTATGCAAAAGCACGCCAGCGATATTGCCCGCGTGCTCGATGCCGCCGGCATTGGCAAGGCCGCGTTCGTCGGATGTTCGATCGGCGGATACATCCTGTTTGAATTCTGGCGCCGCTTTCGCGCGCGCGTGACCTCGCTCGCGCTTTGTGACACGCGGCCTCAGGCCGATACCGCCGAGGCGCGGACGAATCGGTTGAAGGCCGCAGATGCCGTCCTGGAGCAGGGAACCGAACCGTTCATCGAGACCATGATTCCGAAGCTGATGGGGCGCACGACAGTGACCACGCGACCGGATTTGGTCGATGGAGCGCGCACCATGATGCGCAAAATGTCGGCCGAGGATATCAACCTGGTGCAGCGCGGAATGGCGGAGCGTCCCGACTCGGTCGCGGATCTGAAGACCATCAGCGTGCCCACGCTGATCGCCATCGGAGAAGAAGATGTGCTCTCGACTGTAGCGGACGGCGAACTGATGCGGCAGAACATTGCGGGCAGCCAGTTGAAGGTGGTCCCGAAGGCGGGACATTATTCGCCATGGGAGCAACCCGAACTGATCGGCAAAATCCTGCGCCAGTTTCTGGATGAAGTGGCGTTGAAGTAGCCGATTGCGGTCGGCACCTGGCCGCGTAGGGACGGACGCCCCCTCCGTCCAGCGGGGCGAAGCCCCGCAAGCACTAACTTAAGGCAGAATTACTTCCGAATCGGCCGTGATCCATGCGCAATCCCGAGAGGCGCCCGGCGCAATACGTGCTCGGACTGGTACTACCTAACCCCTTTGGGGTGATCGGCGCAAACATGGAATGTAAACGCTTTGTCGCGCTGCAACTCGAAGTTGCGCATCATTTCATCGAAAGATGTGCCGGTGGGCGCACCAGGAGGTTTGAACCGCCAGCCACATTCGGAGCAACCAAAACCCCGAAAACGCTCTTGCTCAATCCATACCACCTTCCGGCTCATGGCCGCCTCTGTCGCTGCGCCCCAACGAGTGCCCGCTTGTTGTCAAGGGACGAAACGTTCTGGTTCGCCATTAACGGCTCCTTTCGCAGCGGCGAACTGCCCGATTGCAACAGAAAACCGTCACCCAGACTGGGCGTGGCGGAAGATGCATAAGCGGAAGATGCATAAAAGGATGGGCGAAGTTTTACATGCGCCAATTTGGATGGTCTGTCGGGCATCCTACATACACGAAAAAGTTTTGTTCGTGCGAACGTCTGATTTCGGAGGCCTCGTTTGAAGTGAGCGGAATCGCTTTTAAGTGTTGGTCACGTTTCGTGCGTCGCGAGGCTTGCGCGTAGCAGCGGTGAAGTCAATGTGGACTTGCCCCCAAAAGTGAGACAACCGGTTAAGACTCAAAATCCATTGAATGGAGAATTGAGTCATGGGATTGTCACGCAGGAAGTTCACGAGGGAGTTCAAGCTGGCCGCTGTA
>Ga0187865_1001937_pt1 | contig 21538 bp, 15 predicted proteins | sample June2016WEW_11_1_2_FD_132989 | JGI IMG/M metagenome (GOLD analysis project Ga0187865, IMG submission 132989) | Peatland microbial communities from SPRUCE experiment site at the Marcell Experimental Forest, Minnesota, USA - June2016WEW_11_100 | ecosystem: Environmental > Terrestrial > Soil >...
CAGTACTGTCCGGTTATCGATCGAACAATGACAATTGGTTACAGTCCTCGACCTCCGAAGTCGTGTCGGGCATCAGCGCCAGGGCTTGCTGGATGGGCACTTTCTCGAACAAGGTCACGCTCAGGACCTGGAGAATTGTGTAGAGGCTTTGCGGGAGCCCGAGCCGCTTCTTGACGATGGCCACGAGGACGTAGACGCTGACGGCGATCCAGACTTGGGTCTTCACCGCGTTCGCGGAGGTCCCGTAGAAGGCCTTGATGCGCAGGTGTTGCTTGATCCACTTGAAGAACAGCTCGACCTGCCACCGAGCTTTGTACAGCTGGGCGATGGTCAGCGCGGACAAGGTGAAGTCGTTGGTGAGGAATACCAGGCGTTTGCCGCTCTCGGGATCGGTGTACCGGATGCGCCGGAGCGGCACCGGGGAGAGCGTGGCGGTCTTCGGCCCGGTGAGGACGATCGTCTGGTCGCACCGCCCCCCCGTGGCTTTGTCGACCGGGTGCGAGTCCCGGCGCGCGTCCTGGAGATTGCCCTTGGCGCGGGTCACGAAGAACGCGCCCGCTGGCTGGAGCCGGGCCAGCCGCGCGAAGTCCACGTAGCCCCGGTCGAGCACGTAGTACGCCCCCGGCAGGGGGATCAGCACATCGAGGGCCTTGACATCGGAGAGCTTGCCCTCGGAGATATAGAGGAACTCCGGGATGCTCCCGCGCAGGTTGAGCAGGGTGTGAAGCTTGATGGCCCCCTTGGTCTGGCGGAATCGCGCCCAGGGGAAGAGCGCCCAGCAGAGATCGATGGTCGTCGCGTCGAAGGCGTACACGGTCGCGGCGAGGTCCACCCCGAACGGCTCCGTCGCATAGAGCGGCTTGGCGATCCCAATGAGGACCTGGGCAAAGTCGGCGGCGATCCGCCAGTCGCGCGTCTCGTTCGCACCGGCCAAGGTGCTCCGCGCGACGCGGCCCCGGATGCCCAGGTGGTACAGCTTGGGCTGCATCGCCCGGAGACAGGTCTCGATGTCGCGCAGGCTCTCGCGGTACGTCAGCTGGGCAAAGGCCAAACAGAGGAACTGATCCAGACATGAGAAGCCACGGACCTTGTACTCGCCCTGGTAGCGAGCGACGCAGCGACGGAAGTCGGAGAGCGGCAGGAAGTCCATCAACTGCGCAAAGACGAGGCGTCCGGTATGCACGGGCCACTCCTTCGGTGAGAGGGGGCGCCCAGTGTATCCGGAAGTTGAAATCGATTCTGTACATGACGAGTACTAACCCACGAAGCGTCCAGCAGTTACGGCAATGGTCTGACGCAACAACCGGACAGTAGTGGTCTGATATCTTGATTCTGCGAGGGCGCGGTCCCACTTCTAGGGTGACCCCGGCGGCGGGATCCATAGCGCGGCACAAAGGCCAGGCTCCCCACGCGAAGAATTGCTCGTCCCACACCGGTAACTCACGCAGTTAGCCTCGAATCGGACTCCAGTACTTGTCACGCACGCGTCGGCAGTGGTGTGGTGAGTCGCCCAAAGGGTGGGCTTGGTCGGGCGGCCAGGACAGAGCTTACCGCTTGCCTATCGTCGGGTCAAGGCGCAACGCCGCTTGACGATTGCGGAATGCGGATCGGGGAATGGACACAGTCTACGAAAGGCAATCCGAGAACTGGAATTCGCGGTTTCTCAAGCTGTGTGCCGCCGGATCGAGGCCGAAGGCCGCGAGCCGAGACGGAGAACCTTGGACCGTGAACCTCGAACCCCGTCGGCAGACGGTCAGGTCAGGCCCCACGCCTGCCACTGCGCGTCGGGGCGGACGATGGTCTGGTCGCGGCGCGGACCGGTAGAGACGAGGGTGATGGGGACGCCCACGATGGCCTCGAGATGGCGGATGTAGGCCCGGCAGGCGGGCGGCAATTTCGCCTCCTCGAGTGTGCCGACCGTGCTCTGGAGCCAGCCGGGGAGCGGTTCGTAGGCCGGCTGGCATTCCGTCAGGATGTCCGTCTCGTTGGGAAACTCGGTGAGGAGTTCGCCCCGATAGCGGTAGCCGGTGCACACCAGGATGGGATCCAGCTCGTCCAGGACGTCCAGCTTCATCAGGGCCAGGGCGTCCAGTCCGTTCACGCGGGCGGCGTAACGGATGCCGACGGCGTCGAACCAGCCGGTCCGGCGGGGCCGGCCCGTGGTGGCACCGAACTCCTGCCCGCGGGTTCGAATGTGCTCGCCGGTGGCGTCGCGGAGTTCCGTGGGGAACGGCCCCTCCCCCACACGGGTCGTGTAGGCTTTGCTGATCCCCAGGATGCCGTCGATCTTCTTCGGGCTCACGCCCGTGCCCGTGCAGGCGCCGCCGGCCGTGGCGCTGGAGGACGTCACGTAGGGATAGGTCCCCAGGTCCACGTCCAGGAGCGTGCCCTGGGCGCCCTCGAAGAGGACGCGCTTCCCCTTCCGGATCAGTTGATCGAGGACCTGGGCCGAATCCACCAGGAAGTGCCGGATCCGCTCGTAGTATTTCATGTGCTCGATGTAGATCGTTTCCGGGTCCAGCCCCGCTAGGGCGGGGTTGTCCGGGAACTGGGCGCGCTTCTCCAAGAGGTTGTGCTGGAGGCGCTCCCGGAACAGGCCCGGCTCGTGCAGGTCGCCGATGCGGATCCCGACGCGCGCCATCTTGTCCACGTAGGCCGGGCCGATCCCGCGGCCCGTCGTCCCGATCTTCTTGGCCGCGCGCTGCTCGTTGGCCACGTCCAGCACCTTGTGGTAGGGGAGGACGAGGTGGGCCCGCCGGCTGATGAAGAAGTGGTCCTCGAAACGCACGTGGAGCCGTTCGAGCTGGTCCATCTCGTGGATCAGCTCGCCAAGATCGATGACCACCCCGTTGCCCAGGACGCAGATCTTGCCCTTGCGCAGGATGCCGGAGGGCACCAGGTGCAGGACCACCTTGTCCTCGCCCACGACCACCGTGTGGCCGGCGTTGTTGCCTCCCTGGTACCGGGCGACGACGTCGAAGCGCTCGCTCAGGATGTCGACGACCTTGCCTTTGCCCTCGTCGCCCCACTGCGCGCCGACGACGATCAGGTTGGCCATGGGGAATCCCCCCGGGTGACGGCCCGCACGAAGGTCTCGAGGGGCAGGGTGCGCTGCGTCTCGGTGGTCAGATCGTGGATGAGCACGGTCTCCGGCGGCTGGTCGGCGGATCCCAGGATGACGGCCCGCCGGATGGCGGAGGCCCTGGCATAGGCCAGGGAGCCGGCCAGATCCCGCTTGATGATGTCGCGACCGACCGCGAACCCGAGGTCCCGCAGCAAGCGGGCCAGGCGGTGCGCGGCCTGCTTGTCCGGGCTGAAGTCGATCAGGAGGACGTCGGGCCCGGACGCCTGGGGCAGGGTCTCGGCCGCCGTCAGGGCCGCCAGGACCCGTTCCAGGTCGAAGCAGAACCCGGTGGCAGGGCATGGATACCCGAATTGCCCGATGAGGTGGTCGTAGCGGCCGCCGCTGGCCAATTGGTAGCCCAAGCCGCGAGCGAAGGCGCCGAAGACGACCCCGCTGTAATACTCGAAGTCATGGGTCTCCGCCAGATCCAGGATCACCTGGTCCGCCAGCCCGTAGTTCTCCAGGATGGTCACCACCTCGGCCAGATTGGCCAGGGCGGCCCGCGAGGCCGGGGGAAGGGCCAACCGCTCGGCTTGGTCTAGGACCTCGCGGCGGCCATACAGTTTCGGGAGCGCCCGGATGGCATCCAGCAGGCCGGTGTCGGCCGAGACCTCTGCGAGAAGCAGGTCCAGTTCCAGCGCGTCCTTGCGCCGGATGGCGGAGATCAGCCGGCGGCGCAATTCCGCCGGAGGCTGGAGCGCGTTCACGAGGCCGCGCACCACCTCCACCTGGCCCACGTCGATCTGGAAGGCGGGAAGGCCCGCCGCCTGGCATCCCTCCACGGCCATGGCGATCATCTCGGCGTCCGCCTCGGGGAGATCCAGGCCGATCAGCTCGACCCCGATCTGTTCGAACTCCCGCTGGCGGCCGGCCCGCGGCTCGTGATAGCGGAACACGGTCGCCGCATAGGCGAGGCGCAGGGGGAGGGGGGCCTGCCGCATGGTGCTGGCCACCAGCCGGGCCACCTGGGAGGTGATGTCCACCCGCAGGGCCAGCAGGCGCCCGGTCTGCCGGTCCACGAACTTGAAGATCTGGTCGTCGGCATCCTCGCCCGTGGGGGCCTCGAAGACCTCCAGGTACTCGAAGGTGGGCGTGATGATCTCCCGGAAGCCCCAGCGCTGAAAGACCGAGAGAAGCTTCGCCTCGATCGCCCGGCGCTGGGCGGTCTCCTCCGGCGTGAACACGCGGACGCCCTTCGGAATGGCTGTGCGGGGGATCATCGCTTGCACCCGGAACTTACGGCCCCACAAACGAGCGGGGGCAGGATAGCACACTCCCTGCCCCCGGCGATAGTCGTCTTCGAATTACACGCGGACGAGCTTGGCGTACACGATGTTGGGGATGCGCCGGATCTCCTCCAGCACCGGACCCGGGATGGGGTCGTCCACGTTCACGATGGAGACGGCGCGGCCGCCCCGCTTCTCGCGCCCGAGCTGCATCCCGGCGATGTTCACGTGGTTCTGGCCGAGGAGGGTCCCGATCCGCCCGATGACCCCCGGCACGTCCACGTTGGAGAAGACCAGCATGTAGCCGTCCAGGACGGCTTCCAGCCGGAACCCGTCGATGTCCACCACGCGGGGGTCCTGGCGGCTGAAGAGCGTGCCGGCGGTTTCGGTCCTCGCCCGGTCGGTCTGGAGCGTGATCGTGATCAGGCTGGCGAAGTCGGTCGCCTCGGTGGATTTCCTCTCGACGACCCGCACCCCGCGCCCCCGGGCGATGGCCATGGCGTTCACCATGTTCACGCTGTCGTGGATGGGGTCGAGGATCCCCTTGACCGTGGCCACCGTCAGCGGGATGCAGTCCAGCGAGGCGATCTCGCCCCGGTACCCCAGGTGAATCTCCGCCAGGCGCCCCTCGGCAAGCTGCGAGGCCAGGCGCCCCAACTTCTCTGCCAGGGTCAGCCACGGCTGCAGCGTGCGCAGCACCTCCAGCGGGATCGAGGGCGCGTTCACCGCGTTGCGGATGATGCCCTTCTGCAGATAGTCGATCACCTGCTGGGCGATCTCGACGGCCACCGCCTCCTGCGCCTCCTCGCTGGCGGCGCCCAGATGCGGGGTCGAGATGAAGTTGGGGAGCGAGAGCAAGGGGCTGTCCGTGACAGGCTCCTTCTCGAACACGTCCAGGGCCGCGCCCGCCACCTTCCCGCTCCGCAGGGCCTCGTACAGGTCGGCCTCGTTCACAATGCCGCCGCGGGCGCAGTTGACGATCCGAACGCCGTCCTTCATCTCTCCGATGGTGGCGGCGCAGATGAGGTTCTTCGTCTCGGGCGTCAGGGGCGTGTGGATGGTGATGAAATCGGACTGGCGGTACAGGTCGGGCAATTCCACCAGCTCCACCCCCAGGGACTGGGCCGCCTCGGCGCTGCTGAAGGGATCGAAGGCGAGCACCCGCAGGTTGAAGGCCCGGGCCCGCTTCGCCACCTCGGTGCCGATGCGGCCGAGGCCGATGATGCCCAGGAGCTTGCCCGATACCTCCACGCTGAGGAACTTACTCTTCTCCCACTTGCCGCCCTTCATGGAGGCGGCGGCCTGGGGGATGTGCTTGGCCAGGCTGAGGAGCATGGAGAGCGTGTGTTCCGCGGCGCTGATGGTGTTGCCCCCCGGGGTGTTCATCACCACCACGCCCCGGGCGGTGGCCGCCTCGCGGTCCACGTTGTCCACGCCCACCCCGGCCCGACCGACGACCTTGAGCCGCGGCGCCGACGCCAGCACGTCCGCGGTGACCCGCGTGGCGCTCCGCACAATCAGGGCGTCCATGTCCCGGAGGAGGTCTTTCAACTCCTCCGGCGACAGCTTGTTCCGGACCTCGACCTCGACGCCGGGACTCTGGCGCAACAGGTCCACGCCCCGCTGGGATAGATTGTCGGTCACCAGGACCCGGGCCCGCCAGACGGGCAGGTCAAATTGATTGGTCATGGGGTTCCCCCGAGTCAGGCCGCAGGCCGCGGACCCGATCTATTTTCGCAGGATCTGCTGGGCTGCCTGAATGCCTTCGCCGAATGTCACCGGATAGCCCAGGTCGGCCAACACGAATTCCAGGGCCGTGAGGGCGGTGAGGACGTCGAAGCCATCCACGTACCCCATGTGGGCGATCCGGAAGATCTTCCCCTTCATGCTGCCCTGGCCGCCGGCGATGGTGATCCCTCGCTGGCGGAAGCCCTTGACGATGGCGCCGCCCTCGATGCCGGCCGGCGCCTTGACGGCGGTGCAGGCGCACCCGGGGTGCTCGGCGAACAGCTCCAGTCCCAGGGCCTGGACGCCGGCGCGGGTGGCCCGGGCCAGGCGGTCGTGCCGGGCGAAGACATTGGGCAGCCCTTCCGCCAGGATGAGGCGCAGGGACTCGCGCAGGCCCACCACCAGAGAGACCGCAGGCGTATAGGCGCTCTGATTCTTCTCGATGGCCTTCCGCTCCGCGGTGAAGTTGAAGTAGTACTTGGGCAGGCGGGCGGTCGGCACCAGGGCCCAGGCTTTGTCCGAGAGGGCGGCGAAGGCCAGGCCGGGCGGCAGCATCAGGGCCTTCTGGGAGCCGGCCACCACGATATCCACGCCCCAGGCGTCCATGGGCAGATCCATCACGCCCAGGCTGGTGACGGCGTCCACGATCAGGATGGCGGCCGTCTCGCGGACGATGGCGGCGACGGCCTGGATGTCATGCGCCGCGCCGGTGGAAGTCTCGCTGTGGGTGGCGAAGACGGCTTTGACGGCCGGTTGGCTCTTCAGGGCGGTGGCGACGGCCGCGGGATCCACGCTCTTGCCGTAAGGCACGTCCACGGGCAGGACGCGCACCCCGTAGGCCTCGCAGATCTCGGCCCAGCGCTCGCCGAACTTGCCCCCGCGGACGACGAGGACCTGGTCGCCGGGGGAGAGGATGTTCACCACGGCCCCCTCCATGGCCCCGGTCCCCGAGGCGGCGAACATCAGGACCTCGTTCTTGCACTGGAAGAGAAGACGGAGGTCCCGGCGGACGTCGGCAAAGAGGGCCTCGTACTCCGGTGTCCGGTGGTGAATGATGGGCTGAGCCATGACCTGCAGGACTTCAGGCGGAATCGGGGTGGGGCCCGGGGCGAGCAGGTAGCGCTTCATGACAGCGTATCCCCCTCCTGGGTGCTGCGATGAGAAAAGCGTGGAGTGCGGAGTACTATCGTCGGAAAACCCGGACGCGAAGCGAACCGGGATGGCCTTCGTGGCATGGCGGCGAACGGCCGGACGGCACTATACCCAAGCGTCGCGCGACGTGTCAAGACGATTCCCTGCCCGTTTGACGTGCTGCGGGGGAATCCGGGCGCTTGAGGGAAAGGGGCGGCTGTGCTAGGTTCGGGCGATTCGGCAATCAGGCAATCGGGCAGCTTGGCAACTGGGAACTGCCAGATTGCCGAATTGCCGGGTTGCCAAATTGCCACGACGCCGAGGAGGATTGAGTGGTCGAGCACGGGCAATGGCGTGGCTATGCGATGGTGGTGAGTGCCGCCTGTTGCTGGGGCGTCATGGCGACGGTGGTGAAGATGCTTCTGCGCGATCGCGGCGTGGACCCTTTCCTCTTGGTGGTGGTCCGGGCGGATCTGGCGACCCTCACGTTGTTCGCCGTGTTGGGCCTGCTCTGGCCCGCGCGTTTACGAATCGGGGGACGAGACCTCTGGATCGCTGTAGCGGTCGGGATAGTTGGACTTGCGATCAACAACTTCTTCTACTTCCAGTGCTTGTACTTGACCAGCGTGGCCACGGCCCTTCTCCTCCAATACCAGGCACCCATTCTGGTCGCCCTGTACACGGTCCTGGTGCAGCGTCAGCCCCTTCGCGGGCGGATCGTGCTGGCGATGACCCTGGCGCTCCTGGGATGTGCCCTGGTGGTCCGGGCGTATGACTTCGAGGTGCTGCGGCCGAATCTGCTGGGTGTGGCGGCAGGTCTTGGCGGGGCTGGCGCCTTCGCGTTTTACATCCTGGCGAGCAGGGTGGCCCTCCGGACACTGGACGCCTGGACGCTCCTGACGTACGCGTATCTCTCTGCCGGCCTCGCCTGGTCCCTGATAGTGCCTCCATGGCGACTCCTCACCCACGGTTTCAGCCTCGGGACCTGGGGGGCCTTCCTGGCGATCGCGACCATCGGCACCGTGGTGCCCTTCGGTCTGTTCATCAGCGGACTGCGGTTCCTCCCGCCAACGCAGGCTGGCATCATCAGCATGCTGGAGATCGTGGTGGCCGCTGTAGTGGCCTTCTTCCTTCTGGGGGAGACCCTGAATCCCATCCAGATCCTGGGCGGCGTCCTGGTCCTGACGGGCGTCGTGATGGTGCAGACGACCTAGTGTGGTGAATTGGAAGTTCGCTTAATAATTCGGCGGCCTGGGGCGACACCCCTGCGGGCGCCGGGCTCCGTCGAGAACCGGCCAGCCTTGCTCCGGCGCCACCGCCCCAGAGGGGCGCGTCGCGCCGTGGAATGCAGGGCTAGCAGGCAACTGTGTCCATTTTCCCCACGGCGTCCCGAAGCCGGCTGGCCCGCGGGCCCGGTCGTGCTCGGGGTGCCGCCGCAGGCCTTGGATTTGTTCGCAGATTTTTGACTCAGCACACTAGCTCGCTTCGCCGAGCGGGCGTCGAGGTCTCGGGGGGTTCGACCAATCCCCAGTCCCCGCATGCGACCTGCCCGTGTTGACAGGCGTGGGATTCCCTGGTAGGTTTTCGGCTCCAGACCGTATCTGCAATGACTCGTACAACGCCCCGGCCTGGGGCTTTTTTGTTGAACCGCCGGTACCAAGGGTACCAACGTTGGTGCCAACGGCATCTGCCTCAGGCGGATTGGTGCCCCATGGGCGCTGTGACTGAACCAGGAAGGGGATCTCATTGGCGGTCTTGGCGTCATGGCGGTTCCCGGCTTCTTCCGAAGGACCGATGGTGAGATGGACTACAAGACCACGCTGAATCTTCCCAGGACCGACTTCCCGATGCGGGCCAACCTCCCGGAGCGCGAGCCCGAGATCCTCCGCCGGTGGGAGGCCGAGGGCCTGTATCAGCGGCTCCGCGAGGCGCGGGCAGGCCGGGAGATGTGGATCCTGCACGATGGGCCGCCCTACGCCAACGGCCACATCCACATGGGCCACGCCCTGAACAAGATCCTCAAGGACATGGTGGTGAAATCGCGGTCCATGTCCGGGTTCGACGCGGTGTACGTGCCGGGCTGGGACTGCCACGGGCTGCCCATCGAGCACCAGGTGGACAAGGAGCTGGGGTCGAAGGCGGCCCGGATCCCCGTCTTGGAGAAGCGCCGCATGTGCCGGGCCTACGCCCAGAAGTTCATTGACATCCAGCGGGAGGAGTTCAAACGCCTGGGCGTCCTGGGGGACTGGGACCATCCCTACCTCACCATGGCGTACCGCTACGAGGCCGACATCCTGCGCGAGTTGGGGAAGTTCTTCGCGACGGGCGGCGTGTATCGCGGGCTGAAGCCGGTCCACTGGTGCGCCTCGTGCCTCACGGCGCTGGCCGAAGCCGAGGTCGAGTATGAGGATCACACGTCGCCCTCGGTCTACGTGGCCTTCCCCCTGACGTCGGATCCGGCGACGCTGGACCCCGCCCTGCGGGGCGCGCAGATTGCAGTGATCATCTGGACGACCACCCCGTGGACCTTGCCGGCGAACCTGGCCATCGTGGTCCACCCGACCGAGGAGTACGTCGTCTTCCGCTCCGGAGGACGGCACTTCATCACGGCCGAAAAGCTCATGGACGAGACCGCCCGGAAGTGCCGTTTGCCGGAGCCGGAGGTGCTCTTGCGCGCGCCGGGGGCCAAGCTGGCAGGCCTCGCAACGCGCCACCCGTGGCTGGACCGGCCCTCGCCCATCTTCACGGCGGAGTACGTGACGATGGATCAGGGGACGGGATGCGTCCACACGGCCCCCGGCCACGGCGCCGACGACTACGACACCGGGATCAAGCACGGGCTGCCGGTCTACAACCCGGTGGACGACATGGGCCGGTTCGTGCCCGAGGTGGAACATTTCGCCGGGATGAGCGTCTGGGACGCCAATGCCGCCATCATCGAGCGGCTGCGGGCGGACGGCCGGCTGCTGCACGCCGAGGATTACCAACATTCCTACCCGCATTGCTGGCGGTGCAAGAACCCGATCCTCTTCCGGGCCACCAACCAGTGGTTCATCTCCATGGAGGCGGGTGGTCTGCGCCAGCGAACGCTGGACGCCATCCGCCAGGTGCAGTGGATCCCGCCCTGGGGGGAGGAGCGCATCTCCAACATGATCGCCAACCGGCCGGACTGGTGTATCTCGCGCCAGCGGACCTGGGGCACCCCCATCGCCGTGTTCTCCTGCGCGGGATGCGGGGCGCTCCTGGCCGAGCCCCACCTGATCGAGCACGTGGCATCCCTCATGGACCGCGAGGGGGCCGACGTCTGGTTCGCGCGCCCCGCGTGGGACCTCCTGCCGCCGGGGACCCGGTGCGGGAAGTGCGGGGGCGAGGAATTCACCAAGGAGATGGACATCCTCGACGTCTGGTTCGAATCGGGGGTGAGCCAGGCGGCCGTGCTGCGCGTTCGGCCCGACCAGCGCTGGCCGGCCGAGATGTACCTGGAGGGCAGTGATCAGCACCGCGGCTGGTTCCACTCCTCGCTGCTGGCGGCCGTGGGGGTCCAGGGCGGCGCGCCGTACCGCGCGGTCCTCACCCACGGGTTCGTGGTGGACGGCGAGGGCCGCAAGATGTCCAAGTCCCTGGGAAACGTCATCGCCCCGCGGGAGGTCATCGGCAAGTACGGGGCCGAGGTGCTGCGCCTCTGGGTGGCGGCCGAAGATTACCGGGACGACATCCGGCTGTCGGACGAGATCCTGACGCGCCTCGCCGAGGGATACCGCCGCATCCGGAACACCTGCCGCTACCTGCTGGGCAACCTGTGCGACTTCGATGCCGCCCGGGATGCGGTGCCGGTGGATCGGCTCCTGCCCATCGACCGGTTCATCCTGCACCGCCTGCAGCGGCTGACGGAGCGGGTGCGGGCGGCCTACCGGGACTACGAATTTCACGTCCTGTACCACAGCCTGCACAACTTCTGCGCCGTGGACCTTTCCGCCTTCTACCTGGACGTCCTGAAGGACCGCGTGTACACCTCGGGGCCTGCCTCCCCCCTCCGCCGCTCGGCCCAGACGGCCATGCACGAGATTCTGCTGGGCCTCACGAAGCTCATGGCGCCCGTCCTGTCCTTCACCGCGGACGAGGTCTGGCAGTACCTCCCCATGCCGGACAAGCCGGCGAGCGTCCACCTCACCGAGTTTCCAGCCGTGCGGGGCGAGCTCACCGATGAGACGCTGGCGCAGGAGTGGGAGAAACTGCTGGCGGTCCGGGACGAGGTGCTGAAGGCGCTGGAGACGGCGCGGAAAGAGAAACGGATCGGGAGCGCGCAGGAGGCGGCGGTCGAGGTCGGGGTGCCCCCCGCGGATTTTGACTTCCTGGCCGCACGGCGGGACGACCTGGAGACCATCTGCATCGTGTCGCGCCTGACGGTCCGGCGCTACGACGTTCCTGCCGCGGGCCAGACGATCGCGGTGCGGGTGGAGCGAGCCCCGGGCGTGAAGTGTCCGCGCTGCTGGAACTATCGAGAGAGCGTGGGGGCCTCGGCGACGCACCCGGAGCTGTGCGACCGCTGCGTGGCCGTCCTCCAGGAAACGCAATGACCAATGACCGAAGGGCAATGGCTAATGACCAATGGCCAATGACCAATTCCCGACGACCAATGTGGGGTGATCGGCGACCCGGGTCATGAGTTTCTACCTGATTGCCCTCGGGATCATCCTGCTGGATCGCGCGACCAAGCTGGTGATCATCCAGACCCTCCGGCTGGGCCAGGGGATTCCGGTCATCCCCGGGTTCCTCGACATCGTCTTCGTCCTGAACCCGGGCGCGGCCTTCGGGTTCCTGGCCACCCTGTCGGATGAGGTGCGGAACCCGCTCTTCATCCTCATCTCCATCCTTGCGGTGGTCCTGATCGTGTTCTATCACACGCGCTACCTCCGGTCGCACCGCTTGGTCTCGGTTGCCCTCGGCCTCGTCCTGGGCGGCGCCGTCGGAAACCTCATCGACCGCCTGTACTACGGGATGGTGGTGGACTTCCTGGACCTGCACGCGGGCCCGTACCACTGGCCCGCTTTCAACGTGGCGGATTCCGCCATCTCCGTCGGCGTGAGCCTCATGATCCTGGACATGCTCCTGGACTGGCGGCGCGAACGCAAAACGTAAAACGTGAAACGTAAAACGTGAAAGGTGAAACGTGAAGGGGGCGGGTCCGGTCTTCCATTCTCACGTTTCACGTTTTACGGTTGGGTGATCCGCGCTCCGGCCGACAGGCGACGATGGATATCCGGGAGTACGTCGTAACCCAGGCCCAGGCTGGCGAGCGGCTCGACGCGTATCTGGCTCGCGCGAGCGGCCTGTCGCGGGCCCGGGTGCAGCGGCTCATCGAGGGTGGGCACGTGCGGGTGGACGGCCACCCGCAGAAGCCGCGCCATCGGGTGAGCCCCGGTGAGAGGATCCAGCTTCACGTTCCGCCGGCGACGCCCCTCGATCTTACGCCAGAGCCGATCCCCCTCGACATTCTGCGCGAGGACGACGACCTCATCGTCCTGAACAAACCACCCGGGATGGTCGTCCATCCGGGCCCCGGACGAAGCACCGGCACCTTGGTGCACGCCCTCCTCGCCCACTGCGGGACGCTCCCCGGCATCGGCGGCGTGGAGCGCCCGGGGATCGTCCACCGCCTAGACCGCGACACTTCCGGCGTCCTGGTAGTCGCCAAGACGGAGTCGGCCCACCAGTCGCTCAGCCGGCAGTTCAAGGCGCGGGTCGTTAAGAAGCGGTACCTGGCGCTGGTGCACGGGGAGGTCCGGCCAGACTCGGGGCGGATCGAGGCGGCCATCGGCCGGCGGGAGGACGACCGGAAGCGGATGGGCGTCCGGGGCCGGGGCGGCCGCGAGGCGCGGACCGTCTTCCGTGTGCTCCGACGGCTGCCGGGAATGACCGTGCTGGCCCTCGACCTGGAGACGGGGCGGACGCACCAGATCCGGGTGCATCTCGCCCACATCGGGCATCCGGTGATCGGCGATCAGGTCTATGGGGGGCGCCGGGAACGGCGGCGCGCCGCAGCGGATGGACCCCGCGCGGATCGCCAGATGCTCCACGCCTGGCGCCTGGCGTTCCACCACCCCACGACCGGCGCCTGGGTCGAGTTCTCGGCCCCCATCCCCGAGGATTTCCTGGGCCTCTCGGGGCCGATACCGGATTGACGATTTTCGATTGGTGATGGCCGACTTGAGTTCAGCCGGAGCTTGGCTCTCCCATCATTTCGCATTCCGCACTTCGCATTCCGCAATCAGGCGGCCGGCCCCTCGAACGGCAGGAGAACAATAAAAGCGCTCCCCCGGCTCTCCCCTTCGGACTCGGCCCAGATCCGCCCCCCGTGAAGCTCGACCAGCCGCTTGGTCAGGGCGAGACCGAGGCCAGTCCCTTTGTGCTCTCTGGTCGCCGCCTGCTCGAGTTGGGTGAACTCCTGGAAGAGACGAGGCAGGTCCTCGGCCTTGATTCCGATTCCCGTATCTTGCACCCGGATCTCGAGCCACTCCGCTCCCGCCTGGCACTCAGGCACCTGGGCAATCGGGCGATCAGGGGAGGCTCCAGATTGCCTGGTTGCCAGGTCGCCTGACTGCCGCGCCACGCGGCGGGCCGTGAGCGTGATCCGCCCGCCGTTCGGGGTGAACTTGACCGCGTTGCTCAACAGGTTCAGGCAGATCTGCTTGAAGCGAACGGGGTCAGCTTGGAGGGGCGGGAGGGCGGGCGCAACCTGGAATTCCAGCGTCTGGCTCTTTTCGCGGGCGAGCGCATCGGCGATGGCGCAGATGTCCTCCAGGGTAGCGGCAACCGGCAAGGCCTCGCACCGAGGGATGAGTTTGCCCGCCTCCACCTTGGCGAGGTCCAGGATGTCGCTGATGAGCTCGAAAAGATGCATGCCCGCGGAGTGGATGTGCCCGAGGTAGCGGACCTGCTTCTCGCTCAGGGGGCCCGCGTATTGGTCCCGGAGGAGTTGCGAGAATCCGATGATCGAGTTCAGCGGGGTCCGCAATTCGTGGGACATGTTGGCCAGGAGGTCTGACTTGTGGCGGGAGGCCCCCTCGGCTTGAGCGCGCGCCTCCTCGAATTCGCGGGTGCGATCCCGGACGCGCTGCTCCAGCGTGGCGGCGTGCCGGCGGATCTCCTGGTAGAGCCGGGCCTTTTCGATGGCGATGGCGGCCTGGGCGGCGAACGACTCCAGGTAGGCCACCTCGTCGGGGGTGTAGCGGCGGGGCGTCGTCGTATCGAAGGTGAGCACCCCGAGCACCTCGTCCCGGACCCTGATCGGGAGGCCGAGGTACGTGACAAAGCCGCGCTCCCTATCCCGCGCCGCGAGCAGGTTGCGGGGGTCGTTGGGCGAGTCGGCGCTGAAAAACGGCTGCCCGGTCTCCGCCACGAGGCCCGACAGGTCCTGCCCCAGGGGAATGGCAAAGTCCATTGGCACGGGGTCGCCGATCAGCGCCGCCACCCGGAGGACCTTCGCCGCCCTGTCCACCAACATGACCGTCACGTGGGGGGTCCCGGTCATCTGGGAGGCCTCGGCCACGATCCGCTCCAGGATGCTCTGGAGATCCAGGTCGGACATGACCGCGCGCGTCGCCCGCAGGAGCGCCTCGAGTTCCTCCCCGCGGCGTAGGGCCGCAGAATGCAGCCGCGCGTTCTCGATGGCGATGGCCGCCTGGACGGCGAAGAGGCGGAGCAACTGTTGGTCCTCGCTGGAGAACTGGCGATGGCTCGGCGAGCCGGCGAGGAGGATCACCCCCAGGAGGCGATCCCGGTAGAGCAGCGGCTCGCACAGGACGGCGGCATCCAGGGAACGCTCCAGGAAAAGCGGGTGGGCGTGCGGGGAATTGCGGTAATCGTTGACGATCAGCCCTTCCCGCCGCTCCCCGACGAGGCCGGCCACCCCTTCACCCAGCCGGGGCCGGACGTCGCCCACCCAGGGGCTGTACCCGTGCCAGGCCTGGGGGACCAGGCGCTGGTGTGCCTCGTCCCAGAGGAGGATGGCCCCCCGCTCGGCCCCCACCAGCTCCGCCGCGCGCCGGTCCACGAGCTGGAGGAGATTCCTGAGATCCAACTCGTGGGTGATCTCTGCGCTGACGGCCCGGACCGCTTCGAGCTGCTGGGTGCGGGCCCGCAGCTCCTCCTCCGCCCGCTTGCGTTCCGTGATATCCCGATCGATCCCGCGATACCCACGGAGCACCCCCTGGGAGTCGAAGATCGGCGTCCCGCTGGTCTCTAGAACGACCCGGTGGCCATCCTTGTGGAGGTTCACATTATCGAAGAGCAAGAAGGGCCGCATCTGGCCCGTGATGGGGGCGAAGGCTTCGGCCGCCCGCCTGGCCTCCTCTGCGGGCATGAGGTCGAAGGGGGTCTTGCCCAGCACTTCTTCGGGTGCATAGCCCAAGATGTCGCGGATCCTTGGGCTGACGTAGGTGTACCGATTCCTCTCGTCGATCTCCCAGACCCAGTCGCTGGTGCTCTCGACGAGGCTCCGGAATTTCTCCTCGCTTTCCCGCAGCGCCCCCTCGGCCTGCTTGCGCTCGCTGATGTCTTGCTTGATGCTGACGAAGTGGCTGATGGCCCCGCCCGCGTCCCGCACCGGCGTGATGGTTTGCTCCTCGAGGTATAGCGATCCGTCCTTCCGGCGATTGACGAGCTCGCCGCGCCACACCCGGCCGATGAGGATGGTTTCCCAGAGCGTCCGGTAGAAGGCCGCAGCGTGCGTGTCGGACTTGAGGAGGCGGGGATTTTTGCCGATGGCCTCTGCGGCCGTGTAGCCAGTCAGGCACGTGAAGGCCGGATTGACCCAGATGATGCGGCCCTCCCGGTCGGTGATGACGACGGCATTCGCGGCCGAATCCAGCGCGGCGCCCTGCAGGTGGAGGTGCTGCTGGATGTCGCGGATCTGCGTATCGCGCCGTTCGAGATTCCGAAGCTCCCGACGAAGCAGGAGAAACAGCAGGACGCCCGTGGCGGCGACGAACGCTCCACCCTTCACGGTTTGCATCCGCGTGAGGAGGGCGGGATCGGTGGTGAGGTAGCTGACCAGCAGGTCGGAAAAAAGAACCCACAGGCCCGAGATGAGGACGAACAGGAGAGCCAGGCGCAGGGCGGCTCGGGATGCGGACTCTCTCATATGAGACAGCTTCCTCTCCATGCCTGGCGGGATGGCGGCCGGGGCCTTCGCCTCCCACCGGATGCAGCAGGGCCTGCCGTGATGCGGCTCCCGTCCCGCCGGACAGCGCCGGCATCCCGCCGGCGGCCGTCCGGAGGAGCGCGGATGAACTGCCTGATCTATGGGCTAGGCGACGACCCGGACCTGGATCGCCTTGGGCCGGCCGCGGTCGTCCTGACCCAGCTCAAACTCGACGGTTTCGCCCTCTCGCAGGGTCCGCCCGCCTTCCACGTCGCTGGCATGAACGAAGGCATCCGGACCCTTGTCATCCCGCACGATGAACCCGAAGCGCTTCGTCACGTTGAACCACTTCACCTTGCCCTTCATGGTTTCCTCCCCCCTGGTAAGGTCCCCGAGCCCCTGGTGTCATTCCCGCCACGACTGTCGCACCCGCCGCCCGCCAAGGGCTTGTCCGGCGTCGGGCGTGATGCCACCCGCTGGCCGGGATCGGAGAGCCCGGATCCCCCTGCGGGGCCCGGTGCCGGCCTGCTGCGGGCGAATCTCCGTGCTTAGCGAATAGGCTGTTCCTCCGTCAGTTGCTGATGGCTGCGAGGCCGTCGTCGGCCGTGGCCTCGTTCGCCTGGTGGAGCTCCGAGAGCCTCTGCGTCTGCCGATCGAACAGAAAGATCTTCGGTCGCCCGTTCAGGCGATCCGATTCGAACACAATGAAGCGGCCGTCGGGACTGATGTGCGGGAAACCGTCGAAGGCAGTGGGGTGATTCAGCTCCGACAGCGGATCCAGGCGGCGGGTTTCCCGATCGAAGAGAAAGATGTGGAACTGACCGTCGCGGCGGTCCGACTGGAACACGATGAGGCGGCCGTCGGCGGTGATGGAGGGAGAGTCGTCGGTGCCGTGGCTGCTGTTGGCTTCCTCCAACGGGTCCAGATGCCCGGTCTGACGGTCCAAGAGGTAGATGTGGTTCCGGCCGCCCTGTCGGTTGGACGTGAAGACCAGAAAGCGGCCCGGAAACGGGGCCACGACCGAAAGGCTCAGGGACCGAGATGTCCCCCCGCCGGGGCCGGGGGTCACCACGACGACCGGCAATTCCCCCGGCTTGGCCAGCAGCTCCGGCGGGATGACGGCCGTCAACTCCTGGTCCGAGCGGTACTGCGTTGCTGCGGCGGCGCCTGCGAGCTGGATGACGGATTCCGGGCGGAAGGCGCGGCCGCGCGCGGTCAGCGTGACCGGTCCAGCAGCAGGCCCGCCCACCCTGAGCGGCGGCGCCTCCACGGCCGTCAACTGGGGTGGGGGATTGACCACGGCGAGGGGCATGACGTTGGACGCGCCGCCCCCCATGGCGGAGTCGGTCAGCCGCACCTCCAGGCTACCGGCTCTGGCCAGGAGGGGGGCCGGGATGCGGACCTGCAGGCGCTGCGGGCTCAGGACCGTGGCGGGCACCAGGGTGTCTCCGACGCGCAGGCTGCAAGTCGGCGTGAAATCTTCGCCCTCCACCGAGAGGGGGAGCTCGGCCGATCCGGCCTGGACCGTGGACGGGTCCAGTCGGGCCAGGCGTGGGGCCGGGGACACGTACGTGAAGACGGCCGAGGCCGCAGTCTTCATCAGGAGTCCGTACGTCACGCGGACGGGAATCGGTCCGGGATTTCCTGGCGGGGTGATCACCTCCACGATCGAGAGGCCGAGCCCGCGGACCACGCGGACGGGCCGACCGCCGAACTCGACCCGGATGGAACCCAGCGTCAAGCTCTCATCGATCTCGATGAGCACCCTCGTGCCCCCGACGGTCGGCCCCTTGTCCGGGGTGAGGCTGGCGGTCGGCGCCTGCGCGCCCGCACCCGGCGGCAGGAGCGCCCCCAGAGCCGCGGCCAGGAACACGCACGTGAAACGTGAAACGTGTCGCGTGTAGCGGAAGGAGTCGCGGAGCATGCGAAGCCTGTCACGTATCGCGGCCCACGGATCACGTGTCTTCATGGCTGGCTGCCCACGATCCCCAGACGGCGCTTCTCCAGTTCGGCGATCTTGTCCCGGAGCTCCGCGGCCTTCTCGAACTCCAGCCGCTTGGCCGCCGCGCGCATCTCCTTGTCGAGCTGCGTCATGAGCGCCGGGATCTCCTCCCGCGGGATGAACTGGATGTCCTCGTCCTTCAGGGCCGGGATGGTGTAGTAGTCGCGCTCGTAGATGCTCGCCAGGACGTCCTGGATGTCCTTCTTGATCGTCTCGGGGGTGATGCCGTGCTCCTGGTTGTAGGCCAGCTGGAGCTGCCGCCGGCGGGCGGTCTCGGCGAGCGCCTCCCGCATGGAGTTGGTCATGACGTCGGCGTACAGGATGACCTGGCCTTCGACGTTCCGCGCGGCGCGGCCCGCCGTCTGGATCAGGGAGCCGGCCGACCGCAGGAACCCCTCCTTGTCGGCATCCAGGATGGCCACCAGGGACACCTCGGGGATGTCCAATCCCTCGCGCAGGAGGTTGATCCCCACCAGGACGTCGAACTTCTTGAGGCGCAGGTCCCGGATGATCTCGTTCCGCTGCAGGGTGTCGATGTCGGAGTGGAGGTAGCGCACCCGGATCCCCACGTCGGACAGGTAGTCGGTGAGCTCCTCCGCCATGCGCTTCGTCAGGGTCGTCACCAGGATCCGGTGGTCGCGCTTGGCCCGCTCGCGGATCTCGTGGATGAGGTCGTCGATCTGGCCGGCGATGGGCCGGACCACGATCTCGGGATCGATCAGGCCGGTCGGCCGGATGATCTGCTCCGCCACGCGCCCCTCGACCTTGCCCATCTCGTAGGGGCCCGGGGTGGCGGAGACGTAGAGGACCTGGGTCACGCACCGCTCGAACTCTTCGAACGTGAGCGGCCGGTTGTCCAGGGCCGAAGGCAGGCGGAAGCCGTACTCCACCAGGGTCCCCTTGCGGGACCGGTCGCCGCGGTACATGCCGCGGACCTGCGGGACGGTCTGGTGGGACTCGTCGATGATGACCAGGGCGTCGCGGGGAAGGTAGTCCATCAGGGTCGGGGGCGGCTCGCCGGGGGCCCGGCCGGACAGGTGCCGGGAGTAGTTCTCGATCCCCTTGCACGTCCCGATCTCGTGCATCATCTCCAGGTCGAAGCGCGTCCGCTGGCGCAGGCGCTGGGCCTCCAGGAGCTTGCGCTCACCCTCCAGATCGCGACACCGCTCTTCCAGCTCCGCCTCGATGCCGGCGAAGGCGCGCTCCCGCATGTCCTCGGGGGTGACGTAGTGGTTGGCGGGATAGATGGGGACCCGGTGCAGACGCGTCAGCTTCTCGCCCGTGAGCGGATCGATCTGCCAGAGCGTTTCCACCTCGTCGCCGAACAGGTCCACCCGGACGGCGGTGTCGTCGTAGGCCGGGAAGATCTCCACCACGTCCCCGCGGGCCCGGAAGGTCCCCCGGTGGAGGTCGAGGTCGTTGCGCTGGTACTGGATCTCCACCAACTTGCGCAGCATGTGATCCCGGGGGCACGACCCTCCCTCTTCCAGGAGAAGCACCATGCCGTAATACACCTCGGGCGATCCCAGGCCGTAGATGCACGAGACGGATGCGATGATGATGGTGTCGCGGCGCTCCAGGAGGCTGCGGGTGGCGGAGTGGCGGAGCTTGTCGATGTGGTCGTTGATCAGGGAGTCTTTCTCGATGTAGGTGTCGGTCTGGGGGATGTACGCCTCGGGTTGGTAGTAGTCGTAGTAGGAGACGAAGTACTCGGTGGCGTTCTCGGGGAAGAACTGCTTGAACTCGTTGTACAGTTGCGCCGCCAGCGTCTTGTTGTGGGCGATGATCAGGGTCGGGCGCTCCACGTTGGCGATGACGTTCGCCATGGTGAAGGTCTTGCCGGACCCGGTGACCCCCAGGAGGACCTGGTGCCGCTCTCCGCGCAGCACGCCCTCGGTGAGCTGGGCGATGGCTCGGGGCTGGTCCCCCCGGGGCTGGTAGTCGCAAACGAGCTTGAATCGAGCCATGGGTTGCGTCGGGGCCAGGTCGCTCGGCGGGGAGGCCCCGGCGCAACCGCCAGGCGGGCCGCTCGCGGGCTCCGGTCCGTGCGTCTCCTCCCCGGCGTTCAGGGCTGCTTGGCCGGCGGCCCGGTCGGCGCGCCGACGGGTGTGACGACCCGGCCGGCGCGGGAGAGAAAATCGGCGTAGGATTCGTCCGGGGGGACGGCATCAGGAATGCGGAGCAGGCTCCCCCGCTCGATCCGATTCGGATTGGGAATCTGGTCCCGGTTGGCCTGCCAGATGCGTTCCCACTGGCGCGCGTCGCCGTAGTAGTAGCCGGCGATCAGGTGCAGATTATCCCCTGGCACGACCTCGTGGAGGGCGTCCTGGCCGGCCGGGGCGGCCTCCAGGGCGTACGGCCACGCGAGCTGGGCCCCGAGGCCCAACAACGAAACCACGACGACGAACGATGCCCGCAGCGTCCACATGGCGGACCTCCTGTCAGCGTGCACCCGTCAGCACGTGCCCGTCCGCATCCACCGGCAGGTACTTGCGCCAACTCTCGTAGCGCGGGGCGGCGTGCGCCAGGACCCCGAGGTAGAACACCGAGACGGGCTTCGCCGGCCTGCGCAGGAGGCGCATCCCCGCCTCGTCCAGGGGCTTGTTTCCCTTCTTCAGGTTGCAGGCCCGGCAGGCGCTCACCACGTTCTCCCACACCGTGCGGCCGCCCTGCGATTTGGGGATCACATGGTCAATGGTCATGCGCTCGCTGCCGTTCCGCCCGCAGTACTGGCAGGTGTGGGCGTCCCGCTTGAGGATGTTCTTCTTGTTGAAGGCAATGCTGGGCTGCTCCGGCTTGCGCACGAAGCGATGCAGGCGGATCACCGAGGGAAGCAGGAGAATCGTCGAGGGGGAGCAAATGACCCGCGACGTGTCTTCGACCCTTTCGGCTTTTCCCATGAAAAGCAGGATCACCGCCCTCCGGCCGCTACAGACGTGCAGCGGCTCGAAGGTCTGGTTCAGGATCAGTACTTTGGCAGAGTCCATAGAGCAATGGCGTCGTCCAGTACGGTTCGTTCGCTTTGTTTAACAAATGGCCTCCGCTTTGTCAAGTTTAGCGCTAATCCCCTAATCTCTGGCTAAGATTTTCCGGGCGGATCGCAATCCGGCCTGCGTACCGAGGGGTGAGGGGCGATGGCATCGTGTTTGCTTGTGTTCACCCAGTGGGTGCACACATCCCAAGGA
>Ga0187865_1001956_pt1 | contig 21426 bp, 19 predicted proteins | sample June2016WEW_11_1_2_FD_132989 | JGI IMG/M metagenome (GOLD analysis project Ga0187865, IMG submission 132989) | Peatland microbial communities from SPRUCE experiment site at the Marcell Experimental Forest, Minnesota, USA - June2016WEW_11_100 | ecosystem: Environmental > Terrestrial > Soil >...
CAGTGGCGAGATGCCGGACGCCATTGGCTGGAAGAAGGCATGCCATTCGGTGCTGGTCGAGAGCAAGGTGTCGCGCGCCGATTTCCTGGCCGATCGCGACAAGCCCTTCCGGCAGAAGCCGGAGATCGGCGTCGGCTGTGAGCGGTATTACCTGGCGCCGCGGGGCCTGATACGGACCGAGGAACTTTCCACGGGCTGGGGGCTGCTGGAAGTGTGCGGGCGCGAGATCGAGCGGGTCAAGGCGTCGGCGAAGAATCTGCGTTCCGAGATCGGGTTCCAGAACGAGATGAATCTTCTGCTGGCGAGTTTGCGGCGGGTGGAAATCCGCATTGAACCCGAGAGCATCACCGACTTTCTCAAGTGGAAGAACCGCATGGCGGAGTACAACCGGGGCGCACTGCCCGAAGGACTGGTGGCCGAGGAAGAGGAAGCCAACGGATTCCTGCTGGGAACCGCTGGCGACTGAGGCTGATGCCGAACCCCTAAGGGGCCGACTGATTTCCCGTAGAGACGCGGCTTGCCGCGTCTCTCTAGACCGGGCAAGCCCCGTCTCTACAGATGGAAGTTCCTGCATCCCGACAAAAAAATGAAACCGGGCGGTTCGGCCCGGTTTCGGGAGCGTCGGTTGAGATGCGGTTACATCGTAGCCCGGCGCTGGCTGGTTCGGAGAATTGCGCGGGCGCGGTTCACGTCCGCTGGTGCATCTCGCGCCAGCAAGGGTTCAAATGAGCGAGGATATAGACCGAACCGAAGGAGCAACTGTGGGGCCACTGTCAGATTCCGCGCAGTGTTTTCAATTGGAACTGCAAGGGAAAGACAATCCAGCCATTTAGTCGCTGTGTTCGCTGGAGTTTGGCGTGGCCGTTCCAGAGTTGCTTACGCCGGAGTGCTTCAAAATGTCGCACAGTTCTGCGTGCGGGAGCAGCGAGGGCCTAATCATGACTTTTCAGCTAAGACCACAAAACTGTATAATTCCGGCAGAAGAGGGTTTCCAGCCACGCCAGCCGGTAGGAAAGAGTCCGCTTTTTGGGGTGAATACTTATGATGGCGAATGGGAACCCGGTGGAACCGGAAGACAAGCGACCAGCTCAAGAGAAGCAGACCAAGAAACCCTACACGAAACCCGCATTCCGGTTCGAGCGAGTGTTTGAGACGCAGGCGCTGAGTTGCGGAAAGATGATAGGCTTCGCGGGAAATTGTGTGCATCACCACAAGGCTTCCTAGCCAGCCTGCAGAGCCGCTATCAGACTAAGCCACCGTCGCATTTCTCGCAGATGTTTCCGGGCTACAAGGACAGCTTTGAGGAAGTCATTTCTGATTCATGGCCATAATGATCGTCCCTCGCTAATGGACACCAGACATCCCGCGTTGCTTGGACAATTGACTGAGCTAGATGTAGAACCCAAAATTCCCAGCCCGTGATCGGCCCATGATCCCCGTACTCAGTTCACCAGCCCCGGCTAGTCCCACCGGTCCTCACCCACAATTATGGGTTCGCTTGTGACGCCTGGGTGGCTGACATCGTACCTGCAGTGCCAGCGGCGCAGTTGTTGCTGGTTTGGGTGGTGCCAGTGGGACCGCCTGCAGTGTTGCCACCTAAACCTATGAAGTAAGTCTGTGAAGCGCCTGCCAAGGTGCCCGTCGGGACGCTGTTGTCGATCACAATTCCACCCGTCGGCCAGCAACCATTCCCAGCAGGAGTTGTGACGGTCAAGCCGGAACCGGACAGGATGACTGCCGCTGGATTGCTTACGTTATAGGACAACACGCAACCGTGTCCAGCAGTGTTCGTACACCCGCCCACAGCCCCGCGGTCGACGCTGAAGAAAATATAGTCTGTGCCCGCGGTAGTCTGGGTCCCATTGGTGGTGCACGCGCTCAGACCGTTGTTGCAGAACTCATTAAGGGGAGATGGCCACGGAGGCGTGGCGCCGGCGCCGGTAAAGCTAAGGCCGCTAGCAACGGCTAAAGGAGCTCCCATTACTGAGTTAGTGATGGGTATCTTGTACAGATTCGCTCCGGTAGTCACGCCGGTGTTTCCTACTACGTAAAGGTTTCCTGTAGACGTTGCCGACGAGTAGTACACGTTGTCGAAGATGCCGTCGTAAAGGTAATATCCCGCGCCGCCCGTACCAACTGGCTGGGCGCTCGCACCGGCAATGCTAGTGAAATTGGTCGAGAGTTCATACACCGCGTTGGCGCCAGGGTTACTGAAAGTGCTGGTGGTGACAAAGGCGTAGAGTTTGCCCGCACTGCTATCCACCAGGGGCGCGTCGGCAATAACATCCCCAACGCTGATCGTTTTGTTTACGGTCCCGCTCGACGCTGTTACGGAATACAGGACACCGCCAAAGTCGCCCAGAATCACGTTCCCAGTGACGTTGTCGTAGACAGGCAACGAGAGTTTGGACCCGCCCAGATTTACCGGCCAAGGGCTTCCCGCCTCGGCTGGGGTTCCTGCAAACAGTCCCGTGAACTTGTGGAGATTGCCGCTGTCATCGCCCACATAAACCGTATCGCCGCTGTAATCATAATACGGCGCAGAGTACGTGTCGTTATGGTTGCCACTAAAGGCCAAGGTCACCATGCATGGAGCTGTGCAACCCCGATAAGTGGCAGGCGTCGCAGCCGTAGGAGTCACAGGCAGGGTGGGGGTCCCGCCGCCCGCCGCCCACTTCAGCAGAACCAGGCTTGCCGTAGTGCCGCTAACCTGAACGAACGCCACTTGTGTGCCATCCAGGGAGGGCACGGGAGAAGTCGTGGCCATGCCGCCGGTGTTATAGGCCCAATAGACCGACGGAACCGTGCCCGAGCATCCACCCGTATAAAGATTTGAGAACGCGACAATAGTCGCCGCCCCCGTTGCACCGGCGGTGCCCATGGGATACACCACAAAGTCGCTGCAACTGGCCGTGGTGGAGCTAAACGAGTACTTGGCAGGATACATGTTCGGCTGAACAACAGCCCCCGCTGTGCCGCCGCTGAGCGTAGCGCCTCCCCAGGCGAAACCGGCGAAATTAGCTTTTGTGGTTCCATAGCTGTTTCCAGCCGTCCCCGGCGTGTCGGCCGTAACCGTAACCGTAGCGCCATTCGAAGTCGCGGAAACAACCGCTTGCAGCGTGGTGTTCTGGTTGATGGCGGTCGCGATATTAGCGGCCAATTGCGTCGGGCTAGCCAGCGCGGCGCCTGACCAGTAAGCGAAGGTCGTCCCCGAGGTCGTACCGTCGGTGCCGCCGCTCATGTTAGGGGCTATCCAGGAGAAGCCCGGTATCGTACTCCCAAGCGCGCTGTCTCCAGTCGACCCGGCGATGCGGGCCGTCAAGATCACGACAGCGCCGGTTGACTTTGCGGTAACGCCCGCCGCAGCGGGGCAGGCGTTAATCGCCGCTGCCAGGTTTGTCGCCAGCGTTACGGTGTTATTGCTGGTGGCGAAGGTCCCAGTGGTCGAACTCGGGCAAGTGTTTGTTCCGGCAGATCCGGCGGTCAAAGTCCCCCACGAGAAGAGGCCGGAATTGTTCGATGCTCCGACCGCCAGGTAAGGTCCGGCAGCCACGCTGGAAACCGTAAACGTACTGCCAGAGGTATAGCTCGCGGTGACCCCAACGGCCGGGTACGAACTGTTGCATGCATTAATGGCGGCTGCGATGTTTGAGGCCTCGGCCGCGTTGCTACTACCGCTGGCAAAGGTCCCGGTGGTGGCGCTGGTGCAGCCGTTGCTGCCCGGGGAGCCCGTGGTCACGGCACTCCAAACGAAGTTGCTGGCGTTTCCGCCAAGCGTAAGGGTGCTGGCAGGACTTCCCAGCGTCGTGCTGGCGATTGTGACTACGGTGCCGGTCGAGTATGCGGTGACCCCAACGGTGGGAAACGAACTGTTGCAAGCATTAATGGCGTTTGCCAGGTTCGAGGCCACAGTGGCCGGGAGGGAACTGACAATAAAAGTTCCGGCAGTCGTGCTGGTGCATCCGTTCGTGCCACTCGTATAACCAGGAATCGAGCCCGTATTCGGCACTAACGTCCAGGCGACCTGGGTGGAGAACCAGTTAAAGGGTAAACTGTTGCCCGTGGTGTTGGTCACCGTGACCACGCCTGCCGCTTGCGTCGCCGTGACGCTGGGATTCGGCGCCGTCACATACGAGTAACACGTGTGCTGCCAGGTGCCGTAGAGTCCCTGGGCGACCGTCGGACACGCTGACGGGTTATTCGTGATCGCAGCCTCGAGAGCCTGCGCAGTGTTAGTCTGGGTGGTTCCCCACCACACACACGGCGTGGTCGTGTTTTGGCAGTAATATTGCGAGCCAGTAAATGGCTCGCCAGAATATGCCGAGGTCGTCTCCTCGAACGTGTACACCACAGACCCTACGGTAATGGTGTCGCCATTCGCAGCACCGTTAGCATTTGCCACACTCACCGTACCCGTGCCATACGTTCCGTTCATCGCTGTTAAGGTCAGCGTATTGGCGCCATTTTTGATGGTAATCGTCTGGCCGGAGCTGGGGCCGGCGCCCGAGAAGGTGCCGGTGGCCGTCGCCCCTGTCGCGCTGGTCGTCAGGCTTAATGTATTGGGACTGCTTCCCGCCGAGTTGGTAATGGTGATGGTGGGAGCCGTGGTGGACGTTGGTGCCGCTAACACAGTGCCCACGACGGAGGACGCGGTCGCGTTGGTTGTAAGGTTTAACACGTTTGCGCCGTAGGTGATCGTGACGCCCTGACCGGCGCCGGGCGCACCCGTGAAGACTCCCGAGCCGCCTGCCGTCGTCGGCGCGCTCCCTGTCAAGGTCTGGCCGTCAACGGTCACCGTTGAGGTACCGCTCGCGTTGTTGGTGGCGACGGTGCCCGTCCCGCTCGCCGCAACCCCGCCCATCGCCACGGCCCAGTCTTTCTTCAGAGCAACTTTCCGTCTTCTCGGCGGGTTCCTCCAAACGGTGCCCGCCTCCTTGTCTGGCGCACCGGCTCCGAAAACTTCCGCGCGTGCCGTGCTGGCGGCGGAGACACCCGTGTCTTCCAGCGCCTTTGCGCCCCCGCTCCGCTTGATCTGCTGCAGAGTAAAGCGGGGATCGTTGACAATCTTGAGCCACTCTTCATACTTGCCACTCTCGATCGCCTGTTGCTCGGTGCCGGGATTGGAGAAAACCAGATAGTGGTGAGTCCAATCGTCGGGCAAACCGCGCTGCTGGACCGCCCAATCCTCGATGTTGCGCCGTACCACCGGATCCACCGCCGGATTTCCGACGCCCGGAATTGGGAGCGCATCTTGCGCGCAGAGCGTGCCCGTTACCATCAACAGCGTGCCGACGCAGAAAACGACTGGTTGCGCAAAGCGGAAGACACGGCCCATGGGTCGATCCCTCGAAGAAAATGTTGAATTTGCGGTCATTATACGCAGGAGGTTTTACCGTCAGCTAGTGCCTTTCGGTAACCTTTCGGAAGGGTTCGGACCAGAGGTATGGAGCTTCGGTTGCTGGCGCCGGGGCAGACTCTACATTTCCCGCCGGCCTTCCATGGCCTTCAGCATGGTGACCTCGTCGGTGTATTCGATGTCGCTGCCTACCGGAATGCCCATGGCGATCCGGGTCACGCGCAGTCCCTGCCGCTTCAGTTGCTGGGCCAGGTAGGTGGCGGTGGCTTCGCCCTCGACCGTGGGATTGGTGGCCAGGATGACTTCTTCGATTTCGCCGCGGCCGACCCGGCTGATCAGGTTTGCGATGCGCAACTGTTCGGGCCCCACACCGTGCAGCGGCGAAATCGAGCCGTGGAGCACGTGGTAGACGCCGTTAAAATGCCGCGTCTTCTCGACTGCGGCAATGTTCGTCGGTTCCTCCACCACGCAGACGAGCTTTTGATTCCGGGTAGGACTGCTGCAGTACACGCAGGGATCGACGTCGGTGATGTTGTTGCAGATCGAGCACAAACGCAGCTTGGCCTTCACATCGCGAACGGCGGAGGCGAGAGCCTCGGCGTCATCCTCGCTCGATCGCAGAATATGAAAGGCCAGCCGTTGTGCGCTCTTGCTGCCGATTCCCGGCAGCTTCTTGAGTTCGTCGATGAGCCGGGCCATCGGTTCGGCAAAATTGGACATAGGTAAACCAATCGGGTTATCGGGTGATCGGGTGATCTAAGTCGCAAGCATCTGTCTTTGAATTTCGATCACCCGATGGCCAGATGATCCGATCACCCGATTACTACAAAATGCCTCCCAGTCCGCCGAGCATTCCGCCCACGCTGGACTGCATTTCCTTGTCGACTTTGCGTCCGGCTTCGTTGAGCGCGGCCATCACTAGATCCTGCAGCATCTCGACATCGCCGGCCTTGACTGCCTCGGGGTCGATCACGATGGCGAGCACCTGCTTGCGGCCATCCATTTTGACGGTGACCGTGCCGCCGCCGGCCGAAGCCTCGACCACGGTCTGCTCCATCTTTTTCTGCAGCGTCTCGTACTGCTGCTTGGCCTGCGACATCAGTTCCTGCAAATTGAATCCAGACATAAGAAAATTTTGTAATTTGGTAATTTCAAACCCTGGGGCAATGCGGTTTCTAAATTACAAAATTACCCGATTACCAGATTGCAAAATGCCTCTACCCTTTCTCCCGATAATCAATCACGGTGCGGATTTCCGCTCCGAACTTCTCCTGCATGCGTTGCACGATCGGGTCCTGTTCGGCGCGGCTGCGCGCACTTCCATTTGATGCCCGTCGTGGTGCGGACATCGCCTGCGGCGCTCCACCGGGCTCGACCAGCATCTTGATCGGTCTACCGGCTAGACCGCTGGCGGCGGCGCTCGCGATTCTGCGTGCGTCGGCGGTGAATGACATTTCGATCATCGTGGTCGAAGCCGCTACTTTTGCGATCAGCGCATTTCCGTTTAGGCTCCACTCCGCGCTTTCTAGAAGCGAAACGAGCATTTGCTGATTGCCCAGCGCGTTGAGAACAGCGTCGCGAAGAGATTCGGCGTTCACTTCGGGCCTTGCATCGGCCCTCACGTCAGCTCTCACCTCGGGCCTCACTTCGGTACGCTCGGCTGGCTGTGGTTCGGGAGTTGGCGATAAATCTTCAACGGCCGGTGCGGCTGATCCCATAATGACCACGTTGGCGCTCGTTGCGCCGGTCGGGTGTGTGACGCGGACACTCCCTTCGACTGCGCTCAGGGCATGCTTGTCCGCGAATGCCGCGGTATCGCCCGAGAACTCCGCCTTGGGATTGCCCTTACGCGCAGAGTCTGCCGCGAACGGCGAAACCGAACTGGATCGCGCTGCCGTGGGTTCGTTGCGCCGCGCTTCCTTCGGCGAAGCGAGCGAATGAGAAGCGACAGAAGGCGAAGCGAGAACCGGCCTGGGTGTGGTGCGGGCTGGCGAGGAAGCGGACGCCGCCGCATCGCTCAGCAACTGCTCGATCGGCAGCAGACGCTGCGCGTGCGCCATTTTCAGCAGTCCCAGTTCAAGGTGGAAGCGCTGTTCCTGGCGGTATCCGAGTTCTCCATGGGTGCGCAGCATGATCTGCAAATGGCGGGTCAGGTCTTCCTCGCTGAACAGGTCGGCGATGCGGCTGACGCGGGCGCGCTCATCGGAGGAAATCTGCAGCAGCGCCGAGTCCTTGCCCGCGATTTTCGCCACCGTGACATTCCGCAGGAAGCGCACCAACTGGCGCGCGAAATGCGTGGAACTGTGCCCTTCGCCGATCAGTTCGTCAACCAGCACCAGGATTTTCTCGCTCGAACTTTCGGCGACGGCCTGCATTACCGTTTCCATCGCCGCTGCCGGAGCGGAACCGATCAGGCTGCGAACGGAATCGAGCGTCAGGTGTTCGGAGGTGGAGGCGATGGCCTGGTCGAGGATCGAGAGCGCATCGCGCATCGAGCCGTCGCCCGCTTCCGCCAGCAGGGCGAGCGCGTCCTCGTCGGCGGGGATCTTCTCTTTCGTCACGATGTCGCGGAGTTGCCCCATGATGTCTTCGAACTTCACCGCGCGAAAACTGAAGTGCTGGCAGCGCGAGCGGATGGTCTGGGGGAAATCCTCGGGCTGCGTGGTGGCCATCATGAAGATCACGTGGCTGGGAGGCTCCTCCAGCGTTTTGAGCAGCGCGTTGAAGGCTGCGTCGGTGATCTGGTGGGCCTCGTCGAGAATGTAGATTTTGAAGCGGTCGCGCGCCGGACGGTAGCGCGCGGCCTCCCGCAATTCGCGGATCTCGTCGATTCCGCGATTGGTGGCAGCGTCGATTTCGATTACGTCCACCGAGTTGCCGGCGCGGATCTCGGTGCAGGAATCGCATATGCCGCAGGGCTCGGACACCGGCTTTTCCGCCGAGCGGCAGTTCAGGGCCATCGCCAGGATGCGGGCGACCGTCGTCTTGCCGATTCCGCGATGGCCGCTGAAGATGTAGCCGTGCGCGATGCGCTCCTGCGCGATCGCATTTTGCAGGGTGCGGGTGACGTGCTCCTGGCCGATGACGTCGGAGAATTTCTGCGGCCGGTATTTGCGCGCCAGAACCTGGTAGCTCATCGGAGTCCCTGATTATACAGTCTCACGCGCGCGGAGTTTGCAGGGTGCGGAATAGGTAGTGGGCTAATTCTGTGTTGCCGAGTAAATCAGCTGCGAGCTGCGAGCTACAAGCTGCGGGGCATCCGGTTTGCTCGAAGGCCCGAAGCTCGAAGCTCGTGGCCCAGCAACACGAAATTAGCCCACTACCCACGCGCGACCCGCTTGCGCGGCTGAGTCGGGAGGGGTAGGCTCATGAGTTGAGTTTTACTGCGAATATTGGAGAAAGCGCCTATGCAACTGAGAATGAGCACCCGATCGGTGGAGGGCGTGCTGGTGGTGGATTGCAGCGGCCGGCTTGTGTTCGGCGAAGAATCGGCCAGCCTGCGCGACACCGTCAAGAAACTGCTGGCCCAGAGCCCGAAGGTTGTGATGAATCTGCGCGAAGTGAATTACATCGATAGCGGCGGACTGGGGACGCTGGTTTCGCTTTACACGACTGCCCGCAGCGCCGGCGGCGCGGTGAAACTGGCGAGCCTGAGCCAGCGCGTAGGCGACCTTCTCCAGATCACCAAGCTGCTTACGATTTTTGAAGTGTTCGACGATGAAGAAGCGGCGGCACAGTCTTTTAAGAAGGATGCGGCTTAGCAGGCTGCGGGTAAGGGCGATTTTCGATGTCCAGTCCCTAAAGGGGCGTCTGATTGCGAAAAACGTGCGGTATCGCTAAAGCGATACCCTGATACGAAACCTAAGTTTCTCAGCAGATTGTCAGGTGGTTCACCGGGCCCCGATCGAGGTCCGGTTTTTTTGCTGAACGTTGTAGCGACGCGCCCGGTTGGGCCGAAGCGCCTCGCCCGCGAATTAATTGAGGTCTTGCAACACCAGCGGCGTCTGCGACATTCCATTATTACCGCCCAGGTTGTCCACGAGCACCAGGGTGGTAATCGATCCCGATTGGGAAGCGGAGGGCTGTTTAATGAGTGCTGTCTTGCTGCCGTTTGCAGTAACGATCACGGCATAACCACCGGTAATGAAGTTGAGGCTTTGGTAGGCGCTCGCCTGCCCGTTGCCAAGGCCGGAAATCTGAGGTGCGAAATTCGTGAGGTCTGTGTCGGCGGGAGGAACGATATAAACATCCACCCCGCCTGCGGGCGAACTGAGCGACGCGTTGACGATGCGGAATTCCACGTTGCCCGACGTCGGCGCCGTGTTGTCGTCGGTTAGAAGCAAGGGTGGGCTGTCATTGAGTTCAAGTCCAACCGCGACCACCGTGTACTGCGTCGAACCGTTCAACGAAAGAGTGCCAATGGGCGAGATGGGGTTGATGGTGTCGCCGGGCGCAAACCCTTGGATCGTGGCGTTGCCCGAAAATACCGGCTGGTAGGTTGCGGGGGTCGTCGGAGTCGGGTAAACACCGCCGAATTGCAAGGAGGAAACTATCCTCGTTCCGTTGACATGGATATCCACGGGCCCGCTGTCGGGGATGGCATTGATCACGCGAATCTGCGCTGTGCTGCTAGTTGAGCCACAGCCGGTGGTAAAGATGCTCAAGGCGGCGAGGGCCAACGCAAGGGGCAGGTCTTTCAACGAGCGACACATCTTTATCTCCCAAGGCAGTTTGGTGGTGAGGAGGAAGGTTTGTCAACAGCTTGCCAGTTAATTCGCCGGGCCTCGGTCGAGGCCCGGCTGCTTTTCCTGAAAGTGCAACGAGGCGCGCGATTAATTGAGGTCAACCATTTCCAGCGGAGTCGGCGAAATTGCTGCACCGCCCTGGGTGTCCACGATCACCACGGTACTAATCTGTCCGGTGGCCTGAGCGTAGCACTGGTTAACTTGGTACGTCCCGCTGCCGTGGGGAAAAACCTCAATGCAATAGCTGGTTTCAAAGATAAGGGATTGGTAGCCGCTCCCCTGCCCGAGGGGCAGGCCAGTAATCTGAGGAGAACCGGGCTGGAGCCCGTTCTGGTAGATAGCAACATCAATCCCGTTTGTGCCGGCACTGGCCGACCCGTTGATGATGCGGATGTTCACGTAGCCCGTCGTTGGGGCCGTGTTGTTGTCGGTTATGAGGTAGGCTTGGGGGCTTTGGGCGGCAAATCCGCCCAAGAGCATCGTGTACTGGGTCGAGCCGCTCAAGCTAGCGGTGGTAGAGTTGACGACTGGGCTGGTGGTGGTGCCGGTATCGTACGCTATGATCGTGTCACTGCCCGACGGTACACTGACGTAGCTCGCGGGGGTGGTCTGAGTCGGGTAAACAGTGTCGAATGCTACGCTGGGAAAGTCCTTGGTTCCGTTAATATCGATATCCAAGGCAATGCCGCCGTTCGACCCGTTGTCGGGGATGGCATTGACCACACGAACCTTCGCTGAACCACTGGAACCACAGCTGGTGGCAACGATGCTCAAGGCCGCAATGGCCAATGCAAGGGGCAGGGCTTTCAACAAGCGAAACATATTTGTTTTATTCTCCAAGAGCCAGTTTTGGTGGTGAGCAAGAATATGGGATGCACATATCGTAATCCCAGGTTTTATGGGCGTGTGTAAATTTTTGTATTGATGAATCTACGTTAACATGATTCTCCGGTAAAAATATTGATCCGTGAATCGGCAGTCTCAATCCAAGTCTGGCAGAAGCATGTCCGGGAGAAGCGCGCCGGACGATAAGCGTGCCCGCGTCGTGCGCTGCATTCGGGCCTTGCCGGCGGGAACGGTGTCGAGTTACGGCGCTTTAGCCAAGGCTGCGGGCTGGCCCGGAGCGGCCCGTCAAGTGGTGCGAATCCTGCAGCAGGTTCAGGGATTGCCCTGGCACCGCGTGGTCGGCTCGGGCGGGGCGATCAAGTTGTGCGGAGAAAATGCCGCTGAGCAAAAAATCCGCTTGCGGATGGAGGGTGTGACCTTCCGAGGCGCGCGCGTGGATATGAAACGGCACGAGTTTCAATTCCAGAAACTGAAGGGCGTTCGCAGCAAGAGGTGATTCAAAATCCAGAGTGGCTGTGCTGCCGGAGTCTCCTAAATTCATCAACCACCAAGGACACGAAGGAACACGAAGGTTGAATTCCCCAAAGGTTTCCTTCGTGTACCTTCGTATCCTTAGTGGTTAAAGGGTTAAGCGTGCTGCGGCAAATTTCCTTCCAGCAAGTCGTGCAGCCGGTTCGCCGGACAGCGCAATCCGATATAGAAACTTCCGAACAGCGCATACACGGCGCTGACGTGGTCGAAGCGCATCTCGTAGATCAGCTTCTTGAATACCAGGGGATCGTCGGCGAAGAGGTCGACGCCCCATTCCCAATCGTCAAAACCGATGGAGCCGGTGATGATCTGTTTCACCTCTCCGGCATAGCGGCGTCCGACCAGGCCGTGTTCATTCATCTGGCGCTGGCGTTCTTCCATGGGAAGCGTGTACCAGTTCTTATCTTCGCCGCGCCGGCGATCCATCGGATAAAAACAGAGGTAGCGGTTGGGCGGCATCGCCGGGAACAGCCGCGGCTTCATCGCCTCTTTCTGGCGCGCGATGGTTTCCTCGATCGACTTTTTCCATTCGTCCGAGTGTGGTTCCACGCCGCGATCGGCGAGCGCCTTGTAGGTCTTCAGCGACGACTCATACAGCCCCAGCTCAATCACCGACAAATATGAAGTCGCCGGCTCCAGGAAATCATTGAGCCGAAGCCGCGCCAGATCGAGCTCCGCCTGATTGAGCTGATCGAAGCTTTCGCGGAAGTGGACCAGCATCAGGTCGCCTTTGTGTCCCAGCAACGAGAACAGCGCAGACTGTCCATCGGTCTTGCCTTCCATCTCGGCCAGCAGTTGCGCGGCCTCGTTGGCGATCTCGCGACGCTCGTTGTCGGGAGTGGAGCGCCAAGCGGTCCAGCGGAAGCGCATCATCTGGTGAAGTGTGGCGTAGCCTTCAATCGTCAGCGGCACGGCGGGGAGTTGCCCGGCGGCAACCAAAAGAGTTGCGGGATGCGTTGGATTCATGGATTTACCTTGGCAGCTATTGTAAATCGCGCCGTCCAGAGTTGCCCCCGGCCCGCTGGCGGACCCCGGGTATCCTGGCCGCCACCGGGGGCAGATTGCTCCAGTATGCGCCGGTGTGCTACAAGCAGCTATATGCGCAAATGGATGAGCGAGCGATTGAAGCGCCGCAAGAAGGCCCCAGACGGCTCCGCCAAGGAAGCAACCAACGCACCCGAGCCCTTGCAGCCGAGGTTCTATGATAATGAGCCCGCCGCGCCGACCCCAACTCCTGCCGCAGCTCCAGTAGTCGCGTCGCGTCGCCCGTCGAGACCCGCGCCGGAGCCGGTGCCCGCACCTGAGCCCGCCTCGGCGCCAGCCGCGGCATCCGCGGCAGTGGAACCGAGACCACGAACGCCCCGCCGTCGTCGCAGCCGCGGAGGTCGTGGCGGATCTCGTCCGCGGCCGGTAACGGCTACGCCCGCACCCGCAGCAGAACCTTCCGCAGCAGAGGCCTCCGCCCCGGAACCGGTGGTCGCCGCGCAGTTGCCCGCTCAAGCTGCGCCGGCTGAAGCTGTGCCGGCTCCCGCCCGCGCCAGCAAGGGAACGGTAGTGCTGGCGATCGGGTTGCCGGGATCGGGCAAGAGTTCGTGGTTCAAGCGGCACAGCATCCATCCGCTTTCGAGCGATCTGTTGCGCGAACTTCTTTTCGATGACGCGCAGGAGCAGCGCTTTCAGGACCTGGTGTTTTCGAACCTGCGATCGATGCTGAAGGCGAGGCTGATTGCCCGCCGTCCCATGAACTATGTGGATGCGACGAACCTTACGCCCCACGACCGCCATAGCTGGATCAAGCTGGCCAAGGATTACGGCTACGATGTGCAGGGTGTGTTCTTCGATGTCCCGCTGGAGGTTTGCATGGAACGCCACCAGCGCCGTGGCCGCGCGATCCAGGAAGATATCATGCGCAAGATGGCGAGCAAGTTGAAGCCTCCGACGTTTGAGGAGGGCTTCTCGAAAATTACGGTCGTGCGGGTGAAGCAAAAGGAGTAGAGACGGGGCTTGCCGCGTCTCCGGAGACAGGGCAAGCCCCGTCTCTTCCGGCGAAGCAAATTGCCGCGCCGAATCGCTGGAGTGATTCTCAGCCCTTCAGATAGGGCAGTAGTTCTCGGAACGCGGGCGCGCCCGACGAGCGCAGCAGTTCGTAAATCATCATTTCGGTCGAGGAAAGAATAGCTCCGGCGGCGCGCATGCGATCCAGCCCGATCCGCCAGTTTAATTCTGTCCGCGAGCTGACGGCATCGGAAGCCACGTGCACCAGATAGCCTTCCCGCAGCGCTCCGAGCGCGGTCTGCATCACGCAGATGTGCGTTTCCATGCCGCACAGCAGCACAGTCGTCCGCTGGCCCGGCAAGCGCTTCAGCAAGGAGCAGAACACCTCGCTGCCGAAGCAGGAGAACGTCAGCTTGTCGATAGCCGGACTGTCCGGCAACATGGACGCAATGTCCGGCACGGTGTTGCCCAAGCCCTTCGCGTATTGTACCGTCACCAGCGCCGGGATCTTCAGGATTCCAGCCAGGCGAATCAGCAGCTGCACATTTCGCACCAGCCGTTCTTTTTCCCAGATCGGCGGCAGCAATTTCTCCTGCATGTCCACGACAATGAGAGCACACTGCTCGGCCTCAAGCGGACGGCGCGCCATCTCGGCGTAGTCGGTTTCGGCTGGGATGATAGTTCCTGGCATGGTTCCTGGGAAAGTTCCGCTGCTGGGCATGGCAACTCCTCGTACCGCTGCCAGAGATTCTAACCCGGGTCTCGTAACTTATGCGCGCAGGACTAAGGACAAGGGCAAGAGCACGCCGTTTGCAGTCTCCGCAAAATGGTTTAGAATTGCGTCACAGCCTCGTCGTTCAACGGTAGGACATCTGCCTCTGGAGCAGAGTATCGGGGTTCGAATCCCTGCGAGGCTGCCAACCTTTTCAGCACGAGAATTCGTCCGCGAAGACCTGCGGGGACTGACACTTCTCAATTCAGGTCCTAATTCAGGGGCACAGCGGACGGGTCGGTCAGAGCGATCAATTTTCCAAGCGGATATTCTTCTGGGGTGAGAGGAGTCTCAGGCTCGGGGTTGACGATCGTCAGCACATCGCCGCTGAGGATTCCCCGGATGACCAGACGGTCACCTTCGATGGCGACCACTCGGTATTTCTCGTCGAAGATTGACATCTTCTCTCCCATGCGCTGATTGGATGCGCAATTCCATATCGGCGATTCTTGCCCTGGCCGCGGACCCTTGGCTGGAAATGTGTTCTACAACTCGCAAGAATGCCGAGTTCCGATGTAAGCGCACTGGTCACAATTGACCAGCTTACTGCCGCACAATCCTGCATCATGTAGTCATGAAAGCCGAGAAGGAACCAGCCTTGGTTGTTCGTTGCCCCACTTGTGGCGCCAAGCCGGGAGAAAAGTGCGAGCTTAACATCGGACTGCCCCGCACAGAGCCGCATCCAGCCCGGCGCTTGGCGGCTGAGAAAGAGTAACGGGTCTGCAATACCGGGTTGGCCTGGCTCGACAGGCTCCTCCGGGGAAGCACATGAATGACTCAAGTCGGTTTCCAATCTCCTAGCCGGAGAACGCGCTCAACCTCTGGCCCATTGGGCATCTCGCTGGGACGATCGCCGGACTTCGGCGCCATCCAGGTAGCAGCTTTGTTGGATATGGCGCGAGTGTGCCGAAATGATGGCGTAGGGCAGGCCCAGAAAACGCTTGGCAACGATTCCGGTCACTTCGAGGCCATTGAAGTGTTCCTGACTTACCTTGCCTAAAATCCGAGTCAATGCGTGCTGGATCTTCTTCGCCCCAAGCGCGCCAATAAACATCACCTTCACTTCCGACGCGATAAAGAAGAAATTCCATCCGGCGGCACGAATCTTGCGCTCAAGAGCGAAGCCATCGAGCGCCTTGACCACGCTCCAGTGACCTGAGTAGGGCTCACTCTCCAGCCCAAGGAGCTGCGGCCATTCCGACATCAGTATCGTCCCGACGTGCACTTCTTGGGGCATGGAAGACTCCTCGCGCGAGCCCACCTCATCGTGGCAAGCTCTTGGCGCCGCGGGAGAGGCAAGCCGCCTGGTTGGACGGACCCACTGCTCCTCGATGCCTCAAGGCTCGTCCATTTTCTTTCGAAATGCTGTGCAGAATGGCTCACTTTCAGAACCCCAGCCAGAAGGAGCTTGGCGGTGCGGCGTCACAAGTTTATGGGATAAACCACCTCTTAGGAGTAAAATTGATACGATGGGTTCCGTTGCACGAGCGAAGAAGAAGAGCCGCGAGTTCGATCCCAACACCTTCCTCGCAACCATTGGCGAGGGCAGGAAGAACCTGACTTTTGCTAAGAACCAGGGGATCTTCGCGCAGGGGGATGCGGCGGACGCGGTCTTCTATATCCAAAAAGGCAAAGTGAAGCTCACCGTCGTCTCCAAGACCGGCCGAGAGGCGACCATCGGCATGTTAACTGACGGGAACTTCTTTGGCGAAGGTGCGCTCGCAGGTCAGGCCCTGCGCATGGGGTCTGCGGCGGCCATCACGGATTGTGAAATTCTGCGGATCGACAAGAAAGCGATGATGGATGCGCTGCACCGCGAACACGCGTTTTCCGATCTGTTCGTGGCGTATTTGCTGGCGCGGAATGTCCGTTATGAAGAGGATCTGGTCGACCAGTTGTTTAACTCCAGCGAAAAACGGTTGGCTCGAATCCTTCTTCTGCTCGCTCATTTTGGCAAGGAAGGTGTACCCGAGACTGTGGTCCCCAAAATCAGTCAGGAGACTTTGGCCGAGATGGTCGGGACCACTCGTTCGCGGGTGAGCTTTTTCATGAACCGGTTCAGGAAACTGGGTTTTGTCGATTACTCCGGCGGCCCGGAAGGCGGGTTGCAGGTCCACAGCTCGCTGCTTGGTGTAGTTCTGCACGACTAGCTGTTCTCAGCGGCGCAATTTCCCAGAACAACGTCGCCAAGAAAAGAATAGGTTGAGCAATTGTGAACAGTTTCCTGACTTCGCATGTTGAAAATTGGAGGGTATTGTGACCCATCCCTCCTCAAGTCTTGTTTGTGACACCAGAGGAAAAACTTTCCTTGCAGCGATGATAACGAGGACTTGATATGAAAATGTTGCTGTTTGCAGGCCTGCTCTTGGTTGTGCTCGGCATCGCATCCCTGGTCGTGCCCATTCCCCGCACCGAGACGCAGGGCATTAAGGTCGGAGATACGAACTTCGGCGTTCAGACCAGTCACAGTGAGCGGGTTTCGCCAATCATCAGTGTCGTGCTGATTGCGGGCGGGATCGCGCTCAGCATTGCTGGTGCGCGTACGCGACCGTCTTAAAACTGGCGCGCGTTCGCAGGTCGCCACTCAATGTAGTTCCGCACGAATCGCTCCGGGCGACGGAGCGCCTCTGCCTATGTGGTCTTACCAGCGCTCGCACCAATTGCTTCCCTTGGCTCCCATTGCGTGGGGGGAAAGGAGCGGGTCACGCCCGGCTCGGTTGCCTTGCTTTACCGATGGCCGCAGGACAGGCAGATCGCCCCCACTTGCCGGATGTCGGTCTCTTTCGATATTTCATTTTCGCGCACTGCGACCGCGCCCGCTATGACCGGGCCCGCACATTTGTCACAAGAATAAGCGGAGAGGTGCAGGTACTGTTTTTCATTTTGGATCCTCGAAAGCTTTAGGGACCGCGTTACGCAAGACGCCGGCCGCTCACCAGGTTAATGACCAGCACCACCAGCGCAACCACCAGCAGCAAGTGAATCAGACCGCCGGCTATGTGCGGGCTAAAACCAAGCAGCCACAGAATCAGAAGCACAACGAAAATTGTCCAAAGCATTTCGATCTCCTTCGCTCATTTGAGCGTTCCCGGAAATGGGCGTCTCCGAAAACTCCATCTATGTTGTCTACCCAATTGGAGCGAGCGACTTCCCGCATTCCAGGCAAGAGGTCTTGGACCGCGGCGTGATTAACCCGCAAAACGGGCACATCCTTTGCGATGCGAAACCGGGAGCCCTTGGCGTAAGTGACGCAAACTGCTTCGAGACGGATGCCGTGATGGAGGCGAGCCGTCTACGAAAACGATCGCGCAACCGACGAAAAACATGTTCCATCAGCGATCCACCTTCGTTCTTTCTCCCCATGCACGGATGGTCCCGTTATGAGGCAAGTGGCCGAAGTGCTCTGGAGGAGGGTCTCCCTCTATCCTGCATCTCCGCCAAGCTCACAATGACATGCCAGGGCTCGTTAGTTCTGTGCAAGATTGCTCACTCCTGCACGAAAGGTGTCAGCCCCCGCCTTGCGGAAACCGGGCAATCTGCTTGACGAACCGAAAAAGTGAGCAATTTAGACCAGCTATTCTCCTGTGCGTTGAGCGATCATGACGCTTGAGACGAGTACTTCTTCTCTCTCTTTCAGGTTCTCTGAGCTAAGTCAGCCCATCTGAAGTCCTCTCCTCTTAGTTCCGCAGATCCCAAAGGAACAACTTATGAAAAAGATAATGTCACTGCTGTTGATGAGTTTGATCGGTCTGGTTGGAACCCTCGCGTGGGCAGGCTCGGCTCGTGAAGACACGGTCGACCGCATGCAAAAATCCGTGGATGTTCTCCGCGCGGCCATGGCAACGCCCGACAAAGGTATCCCTGAAGAAGTGTTAAGCGGCGCAAAGTGCATCGTCGTAGTGCCAGACCTGATTAAGGGTGGTTTCATCATTGGCGGCAAACACGGCCGTGGAGTAGCCTCCTGCCGTACGCCTGAAGGCTGGAGCGCTCCCGCATTTGTCTCGGTTGGCGGCGGAAGTTGGGGATTGCAGATCGGAGTCGAAGGTGTGGACCTGGTCATGCTGGTCATGAACGACCGTGGTTTACAGCATCTGCTTTCCAGCAAGTTCGAACTCACCGGTGAAGGATCAGTTGCGGCAGGCCCGGTAGGCCGTCACGCTTCCGCTGGAACTGACTGGAAGATGAACACTGAGATGCTGACCTACTCGCGATCCAAGGGCGTGTTCGCCGGCTTAACACTCGAAGGTGCAGTTGTGGAGCAGGATAACGACTCCACGCGCGCTATTTACGGCAAGAACATGAGCTTCCGCAACATCCTTTCGGGCAAGGCGTCAACTCCGCGAAGCGCAGACGCGTTCTTGCAGGCTGTGTCCGACGCGGGCCACCAGGCGCACATCGCAGAAGTCAATGAAGACAAGAAGTAGTTGATAAGCATCTGCGAGCGAGACAGGATTCCCGCTGACCGAGACCGCGTACTGGTTTCGGTCAGCTTTACCTGATTCTCGAAAGGCGACCGAACATGAAAAGCAGTCTGCGGAGATATCTTGGCACGCAGATAGCCTGCATCACCTTGTGGCCGGTTCTGCTGATTGCACAATCATCGGATCTTGGGATCTTGCGCAGAACCTGTCGGCCTGCAAGAACGGCTGGGCCTCCTGGGCGGGATTGTGCTGGTGGGGCTCGGGATCCTGACGGGTGTTAAAGCTATGCGCCAGAAGGACTCCGCAACATAACCCCAGATGGGGCAGAAGTTTTTCAATGCTTCAGCCGAAGTACTCAACGGGAGACACAAGAATGAAATTGAATTGGATATATGGAGTACTGTTCGCAACCGTTCTCGCCATCCCTGCTTCGGCACAGGTTTCGGTGTACCTCGGAAGCGCACCACCGCCGTTGCGTTATGAGCGGCGTGGGCCGCTTCCAGGTCCGGGCTACGCCTGGGTCGACGGGTACTGGGCCCCGAATGGGCATCACTATCGGTGGGTGGCAGGGCGCTGGGACCGTCCGCCCTATAAGGCGCATATTGGAATCATCCCCACTATGATCACTACCGGCAAGGCTGGCAGTTGCATGAAGGCCACTGGGATCATGAGGATCACGACAGGGACCACGGACACGAGCGCGATCACTAGTACCGTGGCCGCATGATTGTTGCCGCTGTCGATCCATGCCCGGGCTGGACGGGCGAGGGCGCCCGTCTCTCCATCGCAGGACTTATCACGCGGTCGCGGCACTAGCTATAGCTAGGGTTGGTGTTTGGCGCTCTTGCCGAGGGCTACCAGGAAAATGGCGCTCTTGCCTTCGGCATGTGGGGAGAAGAAGCAGGTCACGTCGTCGTCGTAAAAGGTGAGGCCGGTAGCGCCCAGGCGTTGGGCGTAGGCCGCCAGGTACAGCTTGCCGCCGAGGACGCCGGCTTCAAGCTGCACGGCGCGATACCCCCGATTTCCCAAGCGATCCAATATCGGCCGCAAGTCTGTCAGAAAGAAAATGTCCACGGCGGCGTCGGCAGGCAACTGCTGTTCTAATCCGAGATAGCCGGCCTGGTCACGAAAATTTCCCTGCTTCAAGCACTCGAGCACTCCACGGTCGCGGTGGAAGACGTAAGCTCCCGACTCGAGACCCTCGACGGCATGCACAATCAGGTAGAGGTGGTTGAGTTGAGATCCCAACGGATCTAGAAAGTCCGCTGGTACGCCGCGGGTCGCCCGGTCAAGCATGGTGGAAAGCTGCGCCAGGCTGATCGGCGTGTGCGCAAACTGGCGGCTGGAGCCGCGGCGCAGGATGACCTGCTCGATCGGGTCGCGAGGCATTTCCGCGTCGGATAGAGGTTGGAGCCGAACGACGGGTCCGGCGGTCGGCAAAGAATCGGTCACCCCAGCGTAATCCACATCAGTGTGATCCAGTTCGGTGTGACCCAGTTCAGTGTGGCCCCGTGCAGTGTCACCGCGCCATGCCGCAACTTCTTCCGCCGAATCGAGCGAAGAGGCAGCGTGCATTTCGCGCATGAGCGGATAGTCAATCTCGTCCCGAGAGAGCGGGACAGTTTCGAATCCGAGTGGGGAGATTTCCGTTGGGGCTGGCGGAGCGGTTTGCGAAGAAGGCCCGGAGTCATGACCGAGAGCGACCAGGGAGAAGGCCACCTCGCGCTGGGAATCGACATCCAGGAGGCCGTTTACCGTCGCGTCCACAAATCCGCACACTACCTTGGCGGGCAGGCCCAAAGCGGTGGCGACGGCCAGCAGGTTGGCGAGCATCGTGCCATTGTCCCAGCCAAAATGGCGGTAGGCTCGCGCCTGATACTTCCAGGCATTGCGCCAGTAGGTGCAGGTGCAAACGATAGTCAGCGGCGCGTGGGCGATGGCGGGTTCACCGCCGGTGGCCTCGACCAGGACACTGCGATAGTCTCCGGCGCGCAGCCGGCGCAGTCCGAACTCGGCAGGGGCGAAGTGATAGACGCCAGCCTGAAGGTTGGCGAGGTCGCCGCAAACCAGGTAGAGCTCGACCTCGTAGAGCGCTCCCGTGCAAGCCGCGGCGCGAAAATAGATTTCGCCGCCCGAATATTTTCGTTGCCGGGTGATGCCTGCGGAAAGGTACAGGAGTTGGGTCACTGCCTCTAAATCCGGCGCGGTATTGGTCTGGACGGGGGTCTTGGCGGGGACGCCGCCAGCGATTGCAGAAAGGGCGGCGACTCCAGTTTGGCGCACCTCGGTTGGCATGCGCGATGGCTCAAGCGTGGGGTAGATCTTGAACGGCAAGGGCTGGTTGCCAAAGTCCAGGAAATGCGGGTTGGCGCGAACGCTCCTGTAGGAATGCTTGGTAGCTTCGTGGTAGTTCCAGGCCTCTTCGGTGTTGACGTTGCCGGGCATAGCTGGTGAGAAAGCTGTTGAACCACATTAAAAGTGTCCCCCTGAAACCACAATAGAAATGTCCCCATTTAGAGTGCCTGCGACAGGAGGCACACCGATTGGGGAGAACGGGATTGAGTAGGAAAGAGCTGAGTCGGGTCGAGGTGATGGGGCGAGTGAAGGCGGGCAGGTCTGCGGCTGGGAGAAGCCGCTGAGTTGCTGGAGCTGAGTTATCGGCAAGCCAAGCGGATCTGGGCGCGGTATCGGGGCGGAGGAGCGAAGGCACTGCAGCATGGCAACTGCGGGCGAGGATCGAACCGGGCCTATGCGGCGAAG